>RCMY010002782.1_pt1 | contig 15739 bp, 15 predicted proteins | sample 2041341 | NCBI WGS metagenome assembly RCMY01 (sample SAMN09708234, study PRJNA481090) | Marine sediment metagenome, whole genome shotgun sequencing project. | reverse complement strand
TGATTTTGTACGCGGTATTTTTCTATGTGCGATACGGCGTCTCTTACCGCGACCTTGAGGAAATCCTGGCCGAGCGCGGCGTCACCGTTGAGCACGCAACTTTGAACCGTTGGGTCGTGAAATATTCACCCGTGATCGCAGCAAAAGCTCGAGCCCGCAAACGCCCTACAGCCAATTCCTGGCGCGTCGATGAAACTTATATCAAGGTTCGAGGTAAGTGGACCTACCTTTACCGCGCTGTTGATCGAGACGGTCAAACCCTTGACTTTATGTTATCCGAGCGCCGCGACACCGCCGCAGCCCGGCGTTTTTTCAAACAGGCCGTCGGCGCGAACAGCGCACCAGACAGGGTGGTGATCGACAAAAGCGGTGCCAATCTGGTTGGCTTGCAATGCCTGAACGTCATCTTGAAATTCACCGGGACGGGTCGCCTGATCAAGATATTGCAGGTTAAGTATCTCAACAACATCCTCGAGTAGGACCATCGTTTCATCAAGCGGATCACTGGCCCAATGATGGGTTTTAAAGCGTTTCATTCCGCCGCCGCAACCATTGCCGGAATTGAGACTGCGCATATGATCCGTAAGAAACAGCTTGGGCCAACGGGGGCATCCGCCTTCAAGACATTCGCGGCACTCGCTGAATAAGTGTGTCCGATAGATGGACCTTCGCTTCTAAGCCAAAACTTTGCGACACTACCGCATAAAGTCGGTGAATTTTGTGTGCGTCAAACTTTGCTTGAAATGGATAGGAAGCAACGCGGGATCACCGCTAAATCGCGGCATCGAAACACCATCGACGAAGTGCTGCTTTCCCGTTTTTGAATCTAGCATCAGCCACATCACATCCACATCGTCAGAAATACTCTCATGTAAAATCCACGGCATCATTTTTCCCCCACTGATATCAACTTCGTTCCCCGCCACATGCTTTTATGTTGCACTATCACGGTCCACCGACCACATGAAGGAGCCAGCCATGACCGCCGTCGCAGATCGCATTGCCCGCACGATTGCCACCGACATCAATGCCCGCCCAGAGCAGGTCACTGCAACGGTCACGTTGCTTGATGGCGGCGATACGGTGCCCTTTGTCGCGCGCTATCGCAAAGAGGTCACAGGCGGGCTTGACGACACGCAGTTGCGCAAGCTGGCCGAGCGGTTGGGCTATCTGCGCGATCTGGAAAAGCGACGCGCCAGCATTCTTGGCGAGATCACATCGCAGGGCAAGCTGACCGATGTGCTGGCCCGTGCGATTGCCTCGGCGGACACAAAATCTGTGCTCGAAGACCTTTACCTTCCGTTCAAACCCAAGCGGCGCACCAAAGCGATGATCGCCCGCGAAAACGGGCTAGAGCCGCTGTTGCGTGCCATCCTTGCGGACCGCGCCGCCGACCCTGCCGTGCTGGCGCAGACCTATATCAACGAGGCCGTCCCGGCCCAAAAGGACGCACTAAACGGCGCACGCGATATCCTGGTCGAAAACTTAGGCGAAAACGCCACTTTGCTGGGCCGTCTGCGCGAGGTCATGCAGAAAGAGGCCCTGATCACCGCGCAAGTGAGCGCCGGGAAAGAAGAAATCGGCGCAAAGTTTTCCGACTATTTCGACCATAGCGAAAAATGGGCGACGATCCCGTCACACCGCGCCCTGGCCATCCTGCGCGCGTCTAAAGAAGAGATCGTGACCGTCAATATCGCGCCCGAACCAGAGACAGGTCTGCCCCGCGTGATCGGTATCGTCACCGCCGAGATTGGGATTCACGGTGAAGGCCTGGGCGACATCTGGCTGCGCGAAACTGCGCGTTGGGCGTGGAATGTCAAACTAAGCCTGACGATGTTCATGGATCTGATGACCGACCTGCGCCGCCGCGCCCATGAGGCCGCGATTGACGTGTTTGCCCGCAACCTGCGCGACCTGTTGCTGGCCGCGCCTGCCGGTGCGCGCGCGACATTGGGCCTTGATCCGGGTATCCGGACAGGGTGCAAAATTGCCGTCGTGGATGAGACAGGCAAGCTTTTGGACACAGCAACCATCTATCCCTTCCAACCCCGCATGGATGTGCGCGGCGCGGAACACGCCCTGACCCAGATGATCGCCAAACACGGCGTCGCATTGATCGCCATCGGCAATGGCACGGCCAGCCGCGAATCCGAACGGTTGGTGGCCGATGTGATCAAAGCCCTGCCCGCAGGCAGCCCGCGCCCCACCCCCGTGATCGTGTCAGAGGCGGGGGCCTCGGTCTATTCCGCGTCTGAACTGGCATCGTTGGAATTCCCCGATATTGATGTGTCCATTCGCGGGGCGGTGTCCATCGCCCGCCGTTTGCAGGACCCTTTGGCCGAATTGGTGAAAATTGAACCACAAGCCATTGGTGTCGGCCAATATCAGCATGACGTGGATCAGCGGCGCCTGGCCCAATCGCTTGCTGCCGTGGTCGAGGATGCGGTGAACGCGGTGGGGGTCGACCTGAACATGGCCTCTGCGCCGCTCTTGTCGCATATCGCGGGTCTTGGGCCGTCACTGGCGCAGGCCGTTGTGGCGCACCGAGATGCCAACGGCCCTTTTGCCAGCCGCAAAGCCTTGCTTAAAGTGGCCGGACTGGGGCCAAAAGCGTTTGAGCAATGCGCGGGGTTTCTGCGGATCACAGATGGAACAGAGCCGCTTGATGCCTCCTCGGTTCACCCAGAGGCCTACGGTGTGGCGCGCAAGATCGTGCAGGCCTGTGGGCGTGATATCCGCGCGATCATGGGTGACAGCAGCGCACTGGCAGGTCTGCGGGCCGAGCAGTTTGTCGACGACAGCTTTGGCTTGCCCACCGTGCGCGATATTCTGACCGAGCTGGAAAAGCCGGGCCGTGACCCGCGACCGTCCTTTAAGACCGCCACCTTTGCAGATGGCATCGACAGTATCACCGACCTAAAGCCCGGCATGTCGCTGGAAGGCACTGTTACCAATGTTGCGGCCTTCGGGGCCTTTGTTGACATCGGTGTGCATCAAGACGGGCTGGTGCATGTCAGCCAGCTTGCGGATCGTTTTGTCAAAGATCCCCACGAGGTGGTGAAAGCTGGCGATGTGGTCCGTGTGCGCGTCACCGAAGTCGACGTACCGCGCAAGCGCATCGGCCTGAGCATGCGCAAAGAGAGCGAAGCCAGCCCGCCGCCGCGTGGGCGCGAGGCTGAAAAACCAAAACCGGCCCGTGTGGCAAAAACCGGAACGGCGCCGCCACCTGAAGCGAAGAGCCAGGGGGCATTTGGGTCCGCCCTGGCAGATGCCATGAAGCGACGGCCCAACGGGTCCTGAACTGGCCCCCAAGAGAGGGCCAAATGACGGCTCAACGACCATCAGTTTGGCGGGGGTGCTGAGCTGCTCACAGATCTCCGCTTTGGTCCGTGAATGCAGGTTTGGGTTGGCTATCTCGCATCGGCCCCGCCAAACCTTAGGGCAATTCACTGATCTGATAGGTGGATTTCGCCAGCCACTCGGGATTGATCTCGACACCCCAGCCGGGGGCGTCGGTGACGCGGGCATGACCATCCTCAATGTCATAGGGCGAGCGTACATAAAGGCCGTCCTGCCACGGGTAATAATCGGCCCCTTCGATCGAGAACTCAAGATACTTTCCCGCATTCGGGATCGCGCGCAAAAGGTGCATCGTGAAGAGCGTCACCAGCGACCAGTTCGCGCAATGCGGGGTAACAGGCAGCCCGGCGGCACGTGCCATTTCGACCACCCGCAAGGTCCTGCAAATCCCCCCAAGATAGAGGATATCGGGCTGCACGATATCGACCGCGCGCATGTCGATCATCCGCTTCCAGGTCGGAAGATCGCAATCCTGCTCGCCCCCCGTCACATCGATATCAAGGGCGTCAGTGACTTGTTTGGTTTGCTCAAGCTCCCAATAGGGACAGGGCTCCTCGTAATGGCAAAAGCCGTGATTCTGAAGCATATGCCCCACCTCGATCGCGCGCTCGGGGGAATAACAGCTATTGGCGTCAATCAGCAGGTCCACGCCATCGCCAAGCTCGCGGCGCATGGTCGGGATGATCTCTTCGGTGCGGCCGGGCCATTCATCCACGTTGCGCCCCACCTCTGCCCCGGCGCGGACCTTGAAGGCATCAAAGCCCTGCGTGTCGCGCAGATGCTTGAGGCGCGCGGCCTCATCCGCCGGGGTGATGTCGCGCTTCATCGAGGATGCATAGGCGCGGATAAGACCCGGCGAGCCGCCCAAAAGTTCCGCCACCGGCTTGCCCGCCAGCTTGCCGCGCAAATCCCAGATCGCGGTATCAAGCCCGGCCATGGCACGGCGCAGGTAAGAACCGGGAAATTTATGCTCGCGCTCGGCGACGATATCGAGAAGGTCGTCAAGGTCGGTGGTGTCTTGCCCCAATGTCCAGGGCGCGACCTGACGGTGCAGCACCTGACAGGTGATGTCGGAATGATAGGTCGACACCTGCCCCCAGCCTTGGGCGCCATCCTCGGCCGTGACCCGGACAAAGCCAACTGCCTGATTGGTGAAGGTTTCAATCGTCTTCAGTTTCATCTTGTGTCCTTCAAGGGCCGTTTATCACTTGCCACCAGAGCCGCGCCCAAAGACCTGCGCCAGCACCATCATCACCGTGGTCACCCCGATCATGATGGTCGAGATCGCCGCAATCGTCGGGTCGATCTGATCGCGCAAGGCGTTGAACATGTTGCGCGTCAGGGTCGGGTTATCGCCACCCGAAATGAACATGGCAATCACCACCTCGTCAAACGAGGTCAGAAACGCCAGCAGGGCGGCGGTGACGACTGCGAAACGTATCTGTGGCAAGGTGATGGTCACAAACGCCTTCCAGCGCGCCGCGCCAAGGCTTCGCGCCGCGAGTTCCTGATTCATGTCATAACTCTTAAGCGCTGATCCCGTCACGATAACAACAAGCGGCAGCGCAAGAATGCTATGCGCAAGCACAAGCCCGGTCAGCGAATACAGCAGGTTGAGTTTTACAAAAACGTAAAACGCCCCGATTGCCACCAGAACCACAGGCACCATCATCGGGGTGATCAAAAGCATGAAGGCCACACGCACGTAGGGCACGTTCGAGGTGTGCAACCCATAGGCCGCAACCACCCCCACAGGTGTCGCCACAACCATGGTCAGGAACGCCGCCTTGAGAGAGGTGTAGGTGGCGTTCATCCATTCCGGTGAATTGAAATAGCTTTTGTACCAGCGCAGCGACCATGTCTCGGGCGGGAATTCCAAATACTGGGAATCCGAGAATGACATTGGAATGACGATCAATGTCGGCGTCACCAGAAGCAGCATCACAATCGTGGCCAAGACATAAAGCCAAAGCCGCTGACCATGGGTGATCTGCGTCTCGGAGGCGGGGCTTTTGAGCCAGTTGAGCATCAGTGCCCCCCGCCGGTCATCGCCGCCAGATTGATGAAACGCGAGGCGGTCCAGAGGATCGCCATGGTGATCACCAGCAGGACCACGCCAAGCGCACTTGCCGCGCCCCAGTTCACGAACAATTCGATGTTGGACACGATCTTCATCGACACCATGATCACCTTGCCGCCGCCCAGCACCGCCGGGGTGACGAAAAAGCCAAGGCAAAGCACGAACACCATCAGCGATCCGGCAAACAATCCCGGCGTCGAGAGCGGAAAGAACACCGTCCAGAACGCCTTGCGCGGGCTGGCCCCAAGGTTTGACGCCGCCTTGAGGTAATCCTTATCAATCGCCTTCATCGCGTTATAAACCGGCAGGATCAGGAACGGCAGCATGATATGCACCATCCCGATCAACGTGCCCGTCATGTTGTGCACGATCTTGATCGGCTCGTCCCACAGACCAAGCGAAATCGCCCAGTCGTTCACAAGCCCCTTCTTTTGCAGCAACACAAGCCAGGCATAGGTGCGCACCAAAAGCGAGGTCCAGAACGGTAGCAAAACGGTGATCATCAACAGATTGGCAAGACGGTTCGGCAGCTGTGACAGGAAATAGGCCAGCGGATAACCGATCATGATGCACAGGCCCGTGGTCAGAAGGCTGACCTGAAAGGTGGTCACGAAAATCCGCGCATAGGATTTGCGCGTGATCATCCGGTCATAATTCTCAAGCGAAAACTGCCCGTCCGCGCCGACAAAAGACACGTAAAACAGCCACCCGACCGGAATGACCAAAATCACCATCACCATAAGCAGGGCAGGCGAACTAAGCCCAAACAGCTTGAGCCGTTCAAGGCGATCATCCCGGCGAAGACCCTCTTGGTTGCTTTCCACCATGGCCATGCTCACACCTCTGCGCCGTCGATCAAAACGGTATCCGCCGGATCAAGCGCCAGGGTCACCGGATCACCGGCCTTTGGCAGATTTGATACCGTACCGCCCCGTATGGCACCGCGCAGGCTGATCTCAGAGCCATCCGCGAGATGCGCGTACATCAGATAGCTGTCACCTTGATAAACCACCTCTGATGCGATGCCCTGAAACAGATTGGCGGTCTTGGCGGCGCCGTTGTCGGCAAGGCGCAAGCGTTCGGGGCGCACCATCAACACAAGCGACGCGGTGTCGGGCAAGGCGCCTGTATATTGAAGCGTTGCATCGCCATACTTCACCGTATCACCTGACCGCGTGACCGGAATGAAGGTGGAATCACCAATAAAGTCCGCAACAAACCGGTTTGCGGGATAATCATAAAGCTGTTGCGGGGTGGCAAGCTGCATGATCCTGCCGTGATTGACCACCGCGATCCGATCCGACATGGTCAACGCCTCGCGCTGATCATGGGTGACGTAAACCGTGGTCATGCCCAGCTTTTCGTGCAGGTGGCGCAGTTCGATCTGCATGCGGTCCCGCAGCTTTTTGTCGAGCGCCGACAAGGGTTCGTCCATCAGCAAAATACGCGGTTCAAACACGATCGAGCGCGCCAGAGCGACCCGTTGTTTTTGCCCGCCTGAAAGCTGATCAATCCGCCGCTCGCCGTATCCGCCAAGCTGCACCGTATCCAGCGCCCGCTCGATCCGGGCGTCGGCCTCGGCCTTCGGCACTTTGCGCAGGCGCAGCGGATAGCCGACATTGCCCGCCACCGTCATATGCGGAAACAAGGCATAGTTCTGAAACACCATGCCCACCTCGCGCAGATGCGGCGCGGTGCGGATCACTTCGGCCTCGCCGAATTTGAGACTGCCATTATCGGGGCGCGTGAACCCGGCCAGCACCATCAAAAGCGTGGTCTTGCCCGATCCCGATGGTCCGAGCAGGGTCAGAAACTCACCGCTTTTGACATCCAGCGAGACGTTATCCAGCGCATGCACCGCGCCGTATTTTTTGGTGACGTTGCGGATGGTAATGGGCAGGGCCTGAGTCAATCTGGGTCTTCCTTTGGTCGTGCTGCGGGCCCATGGCAGGCCCGCAGCAATTGGTTTGAACAGGCCCGATTATTCGGTCAGCATTTCCTGATACATTTCATCCGCAATGGTTTCCCACTTGGCATACCAGTCCAGCGAGATGGGCAGTTGCAGCGCCGCGTTTGCGGGCGATGAGGGCAGGCCAGCCGCGACCTCTGCGGTGATTTCACCTGTGTCATAGGCGGCTTTGTTGGTGGGGCCGTAGGTGATGTATTTCGGCAGGTCGTCCTGATACTCGGCCTTGGAAATCTCGGCGAGGAATTCCATCGCCGTATCCTTGTTCGGTGCGCCTTTTGGAATCGCAAAGCAGTCATAATCAAGCAGCGCCTGATTAAAGCTGTACTTCACCTTACCGCCATCCTTGGCGGCATTGTCAAAGCGACCGTTCCAGCCGGTGGTCATGTCGACCTCACCGTCTTTCATAAGCTGCGCGTGTTGCGCGCCCGACGACCAGTACACATCAATATGATCCTTCATCTCGCGGATCTTGTCGATTGCGCGCTCGATGCCCTCTTCGGAATCAAGCACCGAATAGACATCCTCGGGCGCAACACCATCGGCCATCAAGGCAGGCTCAAGCGCGCCAGCGACCTTGTTGCGATAGGCGCGTTTGCCGGGGAATTTCTCGACATCGAAGAAATCCGCCCAGTTTTGCGGACCGGCATCGCCATATGTTTCGGTGTTCCACGCATAAACGGTCGAGAACACATCGCCGCCAACACAGAATTCGGATTTCAGGGTCGGATAAAAGGTCGACACGTCGATGATCGAATAATCGAGCGGCTCAAGCAAGCCCTCGGCGCCCGCGCGTGCCGCAGAGCCCGACCCGCTGGCGACGATATCAAGCGAGACCGCGCCGGATGACACCTGCAGTCGCACATCGGACATGCCGCCATAGGTTTCCTGTTTGACGACGATGCCGGTATTGGCGGCGGCCGGTTCAAACAGGGCCTTGCTTTGCGCCTCTTGATAAGAGCCACCCCAGGACGCGATTGTCACCGTCTTGTCCTGGGCCAGTGCGACCGTCCCAAGCAGCGACGCCGCCAGTGTAAGACCAAATGCTTTGTTCATTTCTTTCCTCCGTGTTGTTTGTGTTACGCTTTCGCTTTGGAAAGCTTTTGTCGCCTGTTGTGGTGCCCGGACGGTTCGGCGTTTTGACCGCCCGGTTAACTTGCCTATCCCGATGCTGCGGCGCGTTCGCGCTGTTTGCGATCCGCCCTGCGATACCACGCCACAGCGGCCGGCAAAAACCAGGGATTGCCGTTATAAAAGGGCCGCGTCGGGTTTTGCAGCCCGTCAAATGCGGTCTTGCCCTCGGCCAGCCCAAGAACCTTTTGACCCAGCCGTTTGCCAAGATACCCCGCCATCGACACCCCCGACCCGCAATAGCCCATGGCGTAATGCACCCCGTCATGCACGCCGGTATGGGCCAGCTCATCAAAGGTATAGGCCACCCGCCCCATCCAGGAATGGGTGACCTGATAGGGTTCAAGCTGTGGGAAAATCCGGCACATATCGGTAAAAAGCCTGGGGCCGCTGATGGTGGTGTCGGTTTCATTGGCCGACACCCGCCCGCCGAACAAAACCCGCGTCCCATCCGGGGAGGTCCGGTAATAATAGACCACCTTGCAGGTATCGCTTGCGATGCGATCGGTCGGGAACAACTCGGCCATAAGATCCTTTGGCAAGGGTTCTGTGGCGATGACATAACTGCCAATCGGAATAACCCGACGCTGCAACCAGGGCGTCAGACCCGTGGTGTAGCCATTGGTCGCCACGATGACATCGCGGGCGCGCACTTCGCCCTTGGCGGTGGCAAGCACAAAGCCGTTGACCTCGCGTTTGATCGCCGTCACCGCGCAGTGCCCCACCACATGTGCCCCGGCCTTCATAGCCAATGACAAAAGACCGCGATGATATTTTGCCGGATTGAGCGAGGCATGGCGCGGGAAGACAACACCGCCGTGATAGACGTCAGAGCCAAGTTCGCGACGCTGCTCGGCGCGTGGAACGGCATGCGCCTCAACGCCCTCTTGCTTGCGCAGAACCTCGGCGTTGCACGCGATCTCGTTGTAATGCTCCGGGGTATGGGCCGCGTGATAGCGCCCGTTGCGGCGAAAATCGCACTCCAGCCCTTCGCCGGTGACAAATTCCTCAATCCAGTCAAGCGCGGTTTCGCCTTCCTTACGGATCGCGCGGGCCCGTTCAGGACCATATTTTTCGGTCAGCTTGTCAAGCGAGGGCTTGATACTGGTGCTGATCTGTCCGCCATTGCGCGTACTGCAACCCCAGCCCGGATCTTGCGCATCCAGCACCATCGTGCTTCGCCCACCACGCGCCGTTTCAATCGCCGCGTGCATGCCGGTATAGCCAGAGCCAATGATCGCCACATCAACGGATCTCTGCGGCTCAACCGGCAGGGACGGGGGCAACTGCACATCGTCCAGCCAATAAGAGCTGTCCTTGCAATCCAGCGTCAAACTTGTGTGCCCCGTCATGTCGCATTTCCTCAAACCATACGATCCGTCTCGCTTGATGATTGACGATAGGAATAGGATTTGATTTAATCAATTTAATATTCGTTATCTCAATATTCGATTTACTTATACAAAACTGGGATACTCCGTGTGACTCTGAAGATGCGCCATCTTGAGGTCTTCAATGCGCTGCTCGATGCGGGGTCCGTGTCGCGCGCGGCTCAACGGCTTAATCTGACACAACCGGCCGTCAGCATCGCGTTAAGCAATTTCGAGGCCGAGCTTGGCTTTCGCCTGTTTCACCGCGAACGCGGCTTTTTCGCCCCGACCAACGAGGCGATGTTGTTGCACGATGAGGTGGCGCAGGGTCTTCGGGCGATTTCGCAGGTCGAGAAACGGGCGCAGGATATCCTGTCGGGCCAGACCGGTGGCGTCAGCATTGCCACCAACGGTGTGCTGGCGATCAATTTCCTGCCCAAGCTTCTGGCGCCGTTTCAGCGCGAAAATCCTAATGTCCGGGTCGAGATCAAAGTGCATTCCTCGCGTCAGATCGCATCCTGGGTCGCGAGCCATCACATCGATATCGGCCTGATTGATCCGCCAGTTCCCGTCGCCGGTCTTAATGCCGAGATTTTCGATTTTGAGTGCGTCTGTGTGTGTCACAAGGATGATCCGCTGGCGGCACTTGAGACAATCCATCCGCAATCGCTTGTCGGGCGCTCGGTGATCAACATCACCGGCGATCACATGATCGACCGCCAGCTTGACGCGATGCTGGCCGAAACCGACACCGTCGTCGCCCGCAATACAAGCGCCTATTACTTTGCCATCGCCCGCAATCTGGTGGCGCAAGGCAATGACGTGGCCATCCTTGATCCGATCAATGGCAAGATCGACCTGCACGATGATGTCGTCTGGCGACCCTTTCGCCCGCGCATCGACAACCATCTTGCGGTGATCACCGCCAAGGGTCAATCGCTTGGTCAGGCCACCGTTGAAATCCAGAATCGCATCCGCACCGCACTTCGGCAATTCGTCATTTGACGCGCCAAAGACATCCATAAAGGGCCCCTCACAGTGTCAGCAACCGACCGTATCAATGCTTTTCTGCGCGCTGCCGCGACCCGGTTTGGCACCCACAACAGCAAGATCGCCCGCGAGATACGCCGTGCCTTGCAGGTCGCGCAATCGGCACCACCCGCCTTGCCCCCGACACCCCTTGCGGCGTGCTCGACCTTGCCAGATATGCTGGCCGAGGCGCAGGATGATCTGACAGAGCTTCTGGCGGCCTGTCTGCCCGATCTTCACTGGCGGTTTGCAGGGTTTGGCAAGCTGGCACAGGGGAGCGAGCAAAAGCTGGCGGTGACTGAAATCATCGGCCCCACCGGCATGTTTCATGCACCGGATATCCGCTTCGGTCTGTTGATTCAGCGCGAGGGGTTTCATTACCCACGCCATATCCATGCCGCCGAAGAGCTGTATTTCATCCTGAAAGGCACCGCCGATTGGGCGGTTGAGGATCAGCCCCATGCCCCGCGCGCGCCGGGCGGCTTTGTTCATCACACATCCCTGCAACCCCATGGTATGATAACCCAAAGCGAGCCGATGCTCGCGATGTGGGGATGGACCGGCGATATCGGCGGGGCCTCTTATTCAACCTGACCCACTTCAGAAACCGCCCCCCCGGATCATCCTGGGGCCAACAGGACGCAACATCATGATTGACCTCAAAACCTTCAAAGACCTCGCCGCCATTCCCGTAGACAGCTTTGCCCCCAAACCAACAAGCCTGACCGAAGGCCAGCTTGAAGCCGGACTGCAACTCTGGGCGTCCGAGGACGGCCTGACCAAAATTGGTATCTGGGAATGCACCCCCGGACATTTCACTGCCGATCGCAGCACCGTCGCTGAATATTGTCACATCATTTCGGGTAGGGCATCGCTCAGAAACCATGACGGCAGCGGCGCGCGCGATCTGGGGCCGGGCGATCTATTGGTTTTGCCCGTTGGCTGGAAGGGTGAGTGGACCATTCACGACCATGTCCGAAAACTCTACGTGCTCCAGGCCAACGCCTGATCGTTTAAACATGCTGTGAAGGGGCATTTTCATGCTCAGCCATAAGCGGACAGTGACGACCTAAACGCCGCTGCAATGTAGCTTTTGCATTGCTGCCGTTCATGCAGGCCGCAGCATTTGGCCGGGGCTTCGATCTGTCAGTCAATGCCCACCATCATAGCAGCTTACCTATATCTTCCGCGCTTAGCACCTTGCCCGAGGAGACAAGCCTTTCGTCAATGACCAGGCCCGGCGTGGACATCACGCCATAGCCCGCGATCTCGGCGAAGTCGGTGACCTTGACGATTTCAGCCTCTTTCCCCGCCGCCGCCGCCGCGGCCTTTGCGTTGTCACCAAGGGCTACGCATTTCTTGCAGCCCGAGCCGAGGATTTTCATGATCATGGTGGTGTTCCTTTCAGATGAACCAGTCTGTGATTGCGTTAAACAGAAAACCTATGCCGAGGATGCCGCCGATCACAACAGTCAGGAACAGGATCAGCAGTGGCATCTTCACCACGCGCTTGAGCATGATGATCGACGGCAGGGACAACGCCGTCACCGCCATCATGAAGGCCAGAACCGTTCCCAGCCCCACACCCTTGCCAACCAGCGCTTCGGCGATCGGCAGTGTCCCGAATATATCCGCATACATCGGCACGCCGACAAGGGTCGCAACCAGCACCGACCACCACTTATCCTGCCCCAGAAGGGCGGTGATGATGTCTTGGGGTATCCAGTTGTGGATGGCCGCGCCGATACCCACCCCGATCAGAATGTACAGCCAGACCCTGTGAATTATCTCGGTGAGCTGATCGCGGGCATAGCGCATGCGTTCCGCTCGGGTCATGGCATGATCAATGTCCTGCACCGGCACGTTGCGCACAAAATCGGCCACCTGATCCTCCATCCCGGCACGTCCGATCAACGTGCCCCCCACCACTGCGACCACAAGGCCCACGAACACATAGGCGAGGGCTATCGACCAGTTGAAAATCGACGCCAGCAGGATGACCGAGGCCAAGTCCACCAGTGGCGAAGAGATCAGGAAAGAAAACGTGATCGCCAATGGCAAACCAGCGGCAGTAAAGCCGATGAACAGCGGTATTGAAGAGCACGAACAGAACGGCGTGATCGTGCCGAGCAGCGCCGCAAGCGTATTGGCCCAGAGCCCCGAGCGCCCGCCGAGAATGCGCCGGGTCCGTTCCGGCGGGAAATAGCTCTGCGCCCACGAGATCGAGAATATCAGCACCGAGAGGAGGATAAATATCTTGATCACGTCATAGACGAAGAAATGTACCGACCCGCCCAGCCGCGACGCCGGATCAAGACCAACGGCGGTAACTCCTGCTGTTACCAGCTCCGAAAGCCACTGCATCCGAAGAAGCTGATCGTTTATCCAACCAAATATGTTCATATGTTATCACCTCATGCACATCTGAGCACATGCAGACGTCACGATCCTTGATTTGCATCATCATCCAACGCTCCGTTCATCGGGGGCAGGTCCGGCCCAGAGCCGCCGTCCAACCTGGTCGTTGACGCTGCGATGCAGCTTTCGCAGTGCCGCCATTCGTACACAGCGCAGCTGTTTTTTCGGGAGTGCAGCCGGTCTGCGGGACTTTTCCAACATTGGCAAACAGCATTTTCAGGTGACTTTCGTCGTTGTCCCCGGTTTTGAAGTTATGTCGCATAGCAAAGCGCGTTAGAGAGAGGCAAATCTAATGCACCACACCTGAAGGTACCCCATGACCCCGCTGATCCTCACCTCTCTGGCTGACCTGCAAGGCCTGACTGTCGATACCATCATCGACGTCCGCGCCCCGGCCGAGTACGACGAGGACCATCTGCCAGGTGCGATCAATATGCCGGTCCTCGACGATGCCCAACGGGCCGAGGTAGGTACGATCTATACACAAGTCAGCCCCTTCATGGCCCGCAAAATTGGCGGCGCATTAGTGGCGCATAACATCGCCACCCACCTGCAAGGCCCGCTTGCGGACAAAGACGGTGCATGGCAGCCACTGGTCTATTGCTGGCGCGGCGGACAACGCTCCGGTGCCTTCGCCACCATCCTCGATCACGTTGGCTGGCGCGTGCAACTGCTCAAGGGGGGCTACCAAAGCTATCGCCGCGAGATTGTCAAAACGCTGTACACAACTCCCCTGCCCCACCGTTTGATGCTCATCGACGGCGGGACCGGAACGGCCAAAACCGCGCTGTTGCATCAGCTTGCCGCACAGGGCGCACAGATCCTCGACCTTGAAGGGATCGCCGCCCATCGCGGCTCGCTTTTTGGCAGGGTCAGTACGCCGCAACCTGCGCAAAAGATGTTCGAAACCCGCATCGCCGCAGAATTGACCACGCTTGACCCTGACAAAATAACCTTTGTTGAGGCCGAAAGCAGCAAGATCGGTGACCGCATAATTCCGCCATCGCTCTGGGCCTTGATGACCGACGCCCCCCGCATCCACATCACCGCCCCTTTGAACGCACGCAGTCGCTTCTTATGCCGTGCCTACGCCGATCTTACGCAGGACAAAGCAGCCTTAAGCGACCTGCTGGACAAACTGCGCCCCTATCATGCGCGCGAGCAGATCGAACAGTGGCATGCACAGGCACAAACAGACGATTGGCAATCATTGGCAGCAGGGCTGATCGCAGATCACTATGATCCGCGTTATGCCAAATCCGCAGCTCTCAGAGACGACGCTGTTCACAGGATCGACGTATCTGATCTCGACGACAGCACACTTGCCCGAACCGCGCGAGCCTTACACGCAAAGTTCAGCTAAGACGCAAACGCCCCGTTCCTTCGGTCAACCGGCCAATCACATGGCCCACGCAGCCTTTTGCAACTAACGCCTCGATCACGGCAGCACTCTGCCCTTCCGGCACCGCAGCCAACAATCCGCCTGCTGTCTGGGGATCATAGAGCAACGCATCCTGTGCCCCCTCAACCGGCGCATCCGCGCGGTTTGCTGGCATCAATGTCGATGACACACCCGCCTCCGACAACGCCCGCGCACCCGCATAGGTCGGAATGGCATCCCGCCACAGGTCGCCGCCCAACCCCGACGCCTCACAGATCGCCTGCAGATGCCCCGCCAATCCAAACCCCGTCACATCCGTCATTGCATGGGCGACCGGTGCCAACACCGCCGCCTCGCGGTCCTGCGCCTGCCCCATGATGGCAAGTGCTGCCGCAACATCGCGCCCGTCTGCCTGCCCCGCCATATCTGCCGCCAGAATAACGCCTGATCCAATGGGCCGCGTCAGGATCAGCACATCCCCGGCCTTTGCCGCAGCAACCGTCAACGGCATCGATTCCTTGGTCCCCGTCACGGTGAAACCAATTGTCAGCTCCGCCCCCATGGTCGTATGCCCGCCCACCAACTGTGCCCCTGCCGCGCGCAAAACCTCTGTCGCAACCTGCGTAATCTCCGACAGCGTTCGCGCCTGCAAGTCGGCAGACATCTGCGGCACAACAATCGACGCCAGCCCGACTTGCGGCTGCGCCCCCATCGCCCAGACATCACCCAAAGCATGCACCGCCGCGATCCGTGTCATCAGTGCAGGGTCATCAATGAAACTGCGCAAATGGTCAGTACTAATCACCTGAAACCCGCCACCAGGCTGGCGGAGCACTGCTGCATCATCGCCCACACCCGTCACGACATCACCACTGGGCTGCGCAATCGTCTGTAACGCGCCTGACAACACCCCGTGCCCCACCTTGGCGCCACATCCACCGCATAACGGCTTGGCCGCCAACATCTCTGCCTGCTCTTTACGGATGACCGCACGGCGTACTAAA
>RCMY010002885.1_pt1 | contig 15740 bp, 15 predicted proteins | sample 2041341 | NCBI WGS metagenome assembly RCMY01 (sample SAMN09708234, study PRJNA481090) | Marine sediment metagenome, whole genome shotgun sequencing project. | reverse complement strand
ACTCCCCTTCTATATAATGTAAACGAAGACCCTTCGGAGCAATTTGATATTGCGATGGAGCATCCTGAAATTATCGAGCGGATTAATGCGCTTGTGGCGGAGCATCGGGATAAATTGGTTAGGGGTGAGGATCAGTTGGCGGAGCGGGAGTAAAAGAGTGAGCAGTAGCCCCGAAGTTTACGGGGGCGGTTTGCAGTACTAATAACGGCCTCTTTTTCGCTTGAAAGTATCACTTCGTAATTTTCGACAATAATATATTTGGAGTATTGCCTATTTAAAGAAATGGAGTATATTTGCACCCGCTTTACAAGAAAAGCGACCAGATTTCCATCGAGTTTTTTGGGAACCTGGAATAGGTTTAAGTTTAAAGAGATTCCCGCCTCAGTTTACCCTGAGCGTAACCGAAGGGCAGGAATGACAAAGAAATATTTTAGAATTAATAACTAGGGTCGAGCACCCTGCAAAATTAATATGATATGCCAGTAAAGATTAGACTTCAGAGACACGGTAAAAAAGGAAAACCATTTTATTGGATCGTTGCCGCCGATAGCCGTGCGAAAAGAGATGGTAAATATTTGGAAAAATTGGGCACTTACAACCCCAACACCAATCCCGCCACTATAGATTTAAATTTTGATAATTCGGTGAAATGGCTGCAAAATGGCGCGCAACCGACCGATACCGCACGGAATATTCTTTCGTACAGAGGGGTTATGATGAAACATCACCTTTTGGGCGGTCTTCGTAAGGGCGCCCTTACTGAGGAGCAAGTGGAAGAAAAATTCAATGCTTGGTTAGATGAGAAAGAATCCAAAATCTCCGATAAGGTAAGCGGATTGGATAAGGAAAAGGCAAAAGCAAAAGCTGACGCCCTAAAAGCGGAAAAAGAGATTAACGAAAAACGTATTGCCGCCGCTACGGAAGCTGAGCTTCCGGAAACTCCCGAAGGTGAAGATGCTTCCGCAGAAGTCGAAGCCGTAACCGAGACCGCTCCCGAACCGAAAGCCGAAATCGAACAGAGCGAAGAGAAAGCTCCTGAGGCAACTAAAGAACCGGAGACGGACGACAAGGAGAAAAAATCCGAAGACAAAAAGCCCGCAGCCGAATCTGAAACTGAAGAAGTCGTTAAAACCCCAGAAGCCGCGCAACCGGATAGGGACAATGCTGAAGATAATTTCGCTGCACCGGTAGTCGAGAAGGAAGAAATCAAGAAAGACGATTCTAAAACAGAAGCACCAAGCGTTCAAGAAGTAGTTTCCGATGAGGATTTTTCTAAAAAAGATGCCGACAAGCCACAACCAGCAGACGACAAAAAAGCAGACGACAAGAAAACTGAGGATAAGAAATAAAGTAGAGAACGATGCGCAAGGAAGATTGTTTCTACCTCGGTAAAATCGTTTCAAAATACAGTTACAAGGGCGAGGTACTCGTAAAAATCGAAACCGACGAGCCCGAAATCTACGAAAATATGGAATCAGTGCTTATCGCCATGAAAGGCGGTAATCTGGTTCCATTTTTTATTGACCGCTGCCGGTTGCACAAATCGCTACTACTGCGTATCGATTTCGAGGAAGTCAAGGACGAGCCCGCTGCAGACCGCATAATGAATCACCAACTCTTTCTTCCCTTATCGATGTTGCCCAAATTGGAGGGCGATAAATTCTACTTCCATGAAATTACCGGATTTACTGTAGAGGATGCCGTACATGGAAATATCGGAACCATTACCGGCGTCAACGACACTACTTCACAAGCTATTTTTGAGGTCGAAAAAGACGGCAAAGAACTGCTGATTCCCATAACCGATGACATTTTCACGGGGTTAGATCGCGAAAACAAAATCGTTAAAGTGACTACGCCTGACGGGTTAGTGGAACTTTATATGGGATAGGGATTCCGCAAAAAACCTTACGACAAGGCTTTTTTACAGTACTCCAAACATTTTCCCACTTCTTGTACCGCATCGGAACCTTCGGGAATGTCATATTCCAACTCTACCGTTGCCGGAAATTTATAGCCATTGTCCCGGATCATCTGAAGGGCCGCCGTAATGGGAGTGTCGCCCATCCCCCAAGGCAGGTTTCCCTTATTGTGTTCGGGGGTTTGCCGATCTTTTAGGTGCATACTTTTTATGCGGTCGTGCTTTGCCTTGATAATCGCCAGGGGATCGGAATTTCCGGCGGCGACGTAATGTCCGAGATCTAAGTTCATCATATTGTATTCGGATTGCTCCAAAGCGGTGTCCCACAAGGTTGGGGTCTGCTGTTCATGACCATGATAGGCAATGTATATACCCTGTTTTTTTGCCATTTCCCCCAAGCGTTTGGTTTGGGAATCATCTCCCGGATGTTCTACGGTCACATGGCTGGCCCCCAAAGCTTTTCCGGTACGCATGCCCCAGTCTATATCGGCATCGGTATTATCTTTTCCGAAAGTCTCCCTAGGTTTAAAGGCGTAGATACTTACCCCAGCATCATTGTACATTTTCCGGAATTGCAAGAACTTATCCATAGCAACGTTTTTGCGCCATTCGGAGACCTGTTTGCCGTAATCCGTTCTTTGCGCCTGCATATCGGCAAATTCCTTTTCTTCGTCATCGGTTAGTCCCTCTTCCTTTTGTTTCAACATCAATTTATAGAGGCTCATCCCGTCAACAGGATTTTCTACCCTACCCGCAAAAGTCTCCGCGGGATCTCCGATGAGTTCGATGGCACTGATACCGCTATCCAACACATACTTTAAGGTCGCTTCTGCACTTTGATCGGGCATACTTCGAAATGAATAGGTGATTACCCCAATTTGCACCCCGTTGATGAGCGAATTCGGTCTTTTAAGTGATTTTAAAATGGCCGGAGCACCAAAAACGGAAGATCCCATTAAAGTAGTGCCTGCCATTAAAGCTGCCGAAGTGCCGACAAATTTTCGTCTTGATATTTTTTTGTCTTTCATAGATACCATTCTTTGTTTCCAGATTTATTGTCGGGTGTTAATTTAAGGATTTTTAAGAATCAACGTAAAATAATTTAGGTTTTATCAGTAGTTGTTGCCTTCTTCTTTCCCTATTTTTGATTTCGATAGGAACTCCTATATGGTATGCCTATATTTTAGACCATTTGTCCACTTTGCCATTTAAACCAAAAAACCATGTTCAGATACACTCTTTTTTTATTTCTGCCCATCCTCCTTTTCTCCTGTAAATCAAAAAAGGAGGACAAAACGATCAAGATAGATAGGCCGCCGAACATTGTCCTCATCTTTACCGACGACCAAGGCTATCGCGATGTCGGTGTATTCGGGGCGGACGATATCGCGACCCCGAATTTGGATCAAATGGCGGCCGACGGCATCAAACTGACCAGTTTTTATTCGGCACAGGCGGTCTGTTCTGCTTCCCGCGCCGGTATTTTGACCGGTTGCTATCCGAATCGTATCGGTATCCACAACGCTATGATGCCCGACAGCAAGAAAGGTTTGCATCCTTCCGAAACCACCTTGGCAGAAATGCTCAAAGCCAATGGATATAACACGGCCATCTATGGCAAATGGCACTTGGGCGACCACCCTGATTTCCTTCCTACCAAAAACGGATTCGACGAGTGGTTCGGCATCCCCTACTCAAACGATATGTGGCCATTACATCCACAGCAAGGACCAGTCTTTAATTTCGGGCCGTTGCCGCTGTACGAGAACGAAACCGTTATCGATACTTTAACGGATCAGACGCAATTGACTACCCAGATTACTGAACACAGTGTGGACTTCATCCATAGAAACAAAGATAATCCCTTCTTTCTCTATGTGCCACATCCGCAACCGCATGTACCCTTATTTGTTTCGGATAAGTTCAAAGGAAAATCCAATAGGGGGCTTTATGGCGATGTCATTATGGAAATCGATTGGTCCGTCGGACAAATTTTGAAGGCTTTAAAGGACGATGGTCTAGAGGATAACACCTTGGTTATCTTCACCTCCGACAACGGCCCTTGGCTCGCCTATGGAAACCATGCAGGCAGCGCTCTGCCCTATCGTGAAGGCAAAGGCACGGCATGGGAAGGTGGACAGCGCGAACCTTTTATCGCCCGTTGGCCCGGAAAACTGCCCGTGGGAAAGATCATCGACGTGCCCGTAATGGCCATAGACATCCTTCCTACGATTGCAAATATTACGGACTCCGAGCTTCCCGAAAAAACCATTGACGGTATGAACGTTTGGAAGGTGTTGACGGGGGAATCCGAGGAGAGTCCGCAAGAGGTGTACTTCTATTATTATCGCGTCAACGAGCTTCACGGGGTGCGCTACGGCAAATGGAAACTCTATTTTCCGCATACTTATCGTACCATGGACGGGCAAGAGCCCGGCAAAGACGGTTTACCGGGGGAGTATCGGATGGTGGACCTGAAGGAAATCGAGCTTTACGATCTTGAAAACGACGAAAGCGAGACCATAAACGTGGCGGACGAACATCCGGAAGTCGTTGAAAAAATCAAGGAGCTCGCCGATGATATGCGTAGGCGATTGGGGGATTCTTTAAGGGATATGGAAGGGACCGAAACCCGCGAACCGGGTCAAGTTGAATAAAAAATAAAAGGTATATACGAGGGTTTTAAAAAAAGGTTTGGTTTTAAATGTTAAAAAACTTGAAAAACTAAACGCTGTCGTAAATAAAAAATCAATTTCTATACTTGTACATATATATTATATATCATGGAAAAGGTCAGAAAGTTAATCGATGTGGACAAAAAGGTCCTGAAAATTCTTGATGAGGAGGCAAAAAAGCAAAAACGCTCCTTAAAAAGTCTTATGGAGTACACGATAGAAGAAACCGCCAGAAAACTGGAATCGCCCTCGGCAGCGTATAAAACCATGATGGACGATATGTTGAAGAAATTGGATGAAGGCCGTCTAGAATTCAGTCCCATCGACGAAATCAAGTCCAAATATGGACTATGAAGTCCAGATTTCCCGTGAAGCCCAAATCGAACTTGATGTGGCGGAATGTTTTTTTCGTGCCAAAAATCTTAACGAAGCTTTGTTAGTAGACTTTTTCATACAGATAGGATTTTTAGTAACCAACCCCGAGGCGTTTCAAATAAAATTTCGGGACGTGTCGGATGCTATGTTTCGAGCAGTTTAATTATTCCACCCATTATATTATCGACAAGAATCAGGTATTGATTCTTCGCATTCTTAACCAAAGACAGGATTCTTAATTTTGGATAAACCTTTCCGCTTCAAACAGTTCACCATACACCAAGACCGCTGCGCCATGAAAGTGGGTACGGATGGTGTTCTATTGGGTGCGTGGGCTTCTTTGGATAAAAATCCCGAATCCATTTTAGACATCGGTGCCGGAACAGGACTAATAGCCCTGATGCTCGCTCAAAGAAGTGTTGCGCAAACCATTGATGCCCTAGAAATTGACGAGTCCGCCTACGAACAATGCGTCGAAAACTTTGAAGCTTCGCTATGGGGCGACCGATTATTCTGCTATCATGCCGGGCTTGACGAATTTGTAGAGGAATGGGAGGACACTTATGATTTAATTGTTTCCAATCCGCCGTTTTATTCGGAGGATGTTTCAAGCGGGAACGTTTCCCGAGATACTGCTAGACAAAGTGCGGCACTCCCCTTTGAAGAGCTTTTGAACGGAGTTTCGATATTACTTTCCAAGGAGGGCGTATTTGCTACCGTCATCCCTTTTAAAGAAGAAGTAGACTTTTTAGTTCTTGCCTCTTCCTATGGATTATATCCTCAAAAAATAACCCATGTCAAGGGAAATCCCGCTGCGGAAATAAAAAGAAGTGTATTGGAGTTTAGTTTTAAGAAAGTAAAAATTTCAAAGAACAAATTAACCATTGAAACAAAACGACACGAATACACCGAAGACTATATCAATCTGACCAAAGAATTTTATTTGAAAATGTGAGCGTTAAACCAAACGTTTTAATGGCCTAGTCAGGCAAGTTGGCCCACCACCTCCTTTTACACTAATTTCTTGGCCTTTGTAGGTGATCACCTCACAACCTTCTTTTTCTAGTGCTTCCTCGGTTTTTGGATTGCCTTCGACCATAACGCATTTTCTCGGTCCAATGGCCAATACATTACAGCCCATACTTTCAAATTCATCTTCGGGTACTTCAACTAATCTATACTTCATATCCAACAATAGATTTCTAAATCTTATGGGCATTAATGGAGAATAAACCACCGCCAAATCCTTATCGACAGGACTCAAAATAGACATTAAATGAAATACATCTTGAACCCCTTTATAATGCGGTAAATCAGCAACTATTATATCAACTCCGTGAGGGGCAAGCAAAGACTTCAATTGTCGAATTCCCTCTAAATTGGTTCTATACGTATGCCCGACGGCCAAGGTTTTTTTGTTTAACCAGGCAACATCACCCCCTTCTAGAGTTCCAGGTGCCTGAATAGTGCCCAAAACGGGAATGTCATTAGTTTTGAACGTTTTTCGCTGAACTTCAGGCTCTAACCTTCTTGCTTCCTTTCCCATAGCACAAATGATCATTCCATAATCCGTAGCGATTGATGCATCACGGCAATACATTGCATCCAAAGACAATTGTTCATCACTTGGAAAATATAGTATTTCGACCCCCTCGCTTATCAAAATGTTTTCAAAAGCAATATATTCAATCTTCGATGCCAACAAATCAGGTTTTGACAGATAGTTTAGAGCCTCCCATTCCGTATTCAATTTATTCTCATCGACAAAGGAGGCAATGGCTGTTTTGATATAAACGGAAGCCAACGGAAGGTATTCTGAATGACTAGTATATTTCATATTGGGTTTTTAATCTTTAATTCTATTTCTATATTTCATCCATACATAGAAGGGAATACCGGCCAATAGCAATAAGAATCCCCAAAAAACAGCCTTTTGACCAGCTCCATATATGGCCCATATAGTATACAGGAAGGCAAGACCGGATAAAGTAACTTCGGGCAACCATTTAAGATTCGGTAATTTTCGTTCAACCAAAATTAGAATATAAGAAGCGGTAGTGAACAAATACGGGATCAAGCAACAAAGCGTAGTTAGTAAAATGATAAATTTGAACTGTTCTACCAATCCGTCGGTGTAGTTCATTAGCATTACAATAGACGAAAGTACGCTGCCAATGACCATTCCCAAAGCAGGCACTCCTTTTTTATTTTCTCTTCTGAAAACCCTAGGAAACAAATCATCTTTAGCCGTTGCCATAGCGATTTGACCCTGAATCAATATCCAACCGTTCAATGCACCAAAAGCGGCAACCGCCGCCCCAGCAGCGATTAGATCACCACCCCATTCCCCCGCCATGATTTCCATGGCATCAGCAAATGGTGCCGGGGATTTTGATAATATGTCAGAAGGAATCATTCCCATTACGACTACAGTACTCAATATATAGATTAATGTGGTGATTACGGTTCCCATCATCGTTGCCCTAGGGATGGTTTTTTCTGGGTTTTTAACGTTTCCCGCGGGTACCGTTGCACTTTCAACCCCCAAAAATGCGTACAAAGTCATTGTCGCAGTAATGGCAATGGCTGCCATATCGGTCTCAGAACTAGGATTAAACGGACTGAAATTATCAAGATTAAAGAAAAACAGACCTCCGATGATGACCAACAGAAGTGGAATCAATTTTAAAAGTGTAGTTACAACTTGTAATTTACCGGATTCCTTCACGCCGTTAGAATTTACCCAAGTCAAGAACCAAATGGCACCCAAACCTAATAAAACGGCATATGTCGCGTTAGTTTCAAGTACTGGAAAAAAAACACTTAATGCACTGACAAAGGCTATGGCAATTGCTGCATTGGAAACCCAAATTGAAATCCAATATCCCCACGCAACCAAGAAGCCGGCAAAATCGCCTACACCTTCCTTGGTGTAGACATAAGGCCCGCCATCTTTATTGCGAACAAGTTTACTGAGTTTGCTAAAAACCTTGGCCAACAACAGGGCGCCTACCGCCGAAAAAAGCCATCCGATAATGCTGATACCGCCATATGCCGCCAAAGCTGCCGGCATTAGAAATACTCCAGCTCCTATCATGTTCCCAATCACCAAAGACGTGCTAGTCAACAGCCCTATTTTTTTTGTTTCGTGGCTCATAAACTCGGATTAGGATATGTATTAGAGAATTAGTTACATTTGATATGCCTATGTATCGAATGTACAAATTAAATATAAATGGATTATAACTTTTATATTGACGCAGATATCACCAAAGCGGAAACCTTGCCCGCTTCCTTTTATAGAAACCCCGAAGTCTTTGAGGCTATAAAAGCCAAAGTATTTTACACTACTTGGCAATGGGTTGGCGATGTGTCGCAAGTTTCAAATGAGCAAACAGTTGCCCCTAAGGTACTCTTGGATAGTTTTCTTACAGAACCCATTGTACTGACCAAAGACAAAGAAGGGCAAATAAATTGTTTGACCAATGTTTGCACGCATCGGGGCAATTTGGTAGTACAGCATTCAGGCAAAGCAAAAAAGCTGATTTGTGGCTATCATGGGCGCAGATTCAGGTTGAACGGTGCTTTTGAGCACATGCCCGAATTTGGTGAAGCCGTTGATTTTCCAAGACCTTGCGATGACCTGCATCGATTTCCGTTGCGCCAATGGGGTCCCTTTTTGTTCGCAGGGCTCAACCCTTCGTTCGATTTTCAAGAGGTCATCAACACTATGAACGAACGTGTTGGCTTTATGCCTTTCCAAGATTTCAAGTTAGATGAAAGTCGCAATAAAGACTATTTCGTGAATTCGCATTGGGCCTTGTATTGCGACAATTTTTTGGAAGGGTTTCATATTCCTTTCGTACACGATGATTTGGATGCGGTACTTGATTACGGCAATTACGATACCGTGCTATACGAACATTTGAACCTACAAATAGGTTATGCCGATGATAGTACCGAAACGATCTTTGACTTCCCGAAAGACCATATAGATTACGGCAAAAAAATAGCCGCCTATTATTATTGGGTGTTCCCCAATATGATGTTCAATTTTTATCCTTGGGGATGCTCGGTAAATCTGGTACAACCTATTAGTATGAACCGGACCAAGGTATCGTTCTACACCTATGTCTTGGATCCTTCGAAATTGGATAAAGGAGCAGGCGCCGGTCTTGATAAGGTAGAAATGGAAGACGAAGAAGTGGTCGAAGGCGTACAAAAAGGAGTGCGTTCCCAATTCTATAAGGCCGGAAGGTTTTCACCGACCAGGGAAAAAGGAGTACACCATTTTCATCGCCTCTTGGCGCAATTTTTAAATGAGTAGTTCTTAAGCTTTTCACAACTACGTATTGAGTTAAATCTATAACAATATATTCAACTATTGTTGTATTTTGTTTAATTATCTTTGCCTAAAATTAGTGACTATGCGACCCGATTTATTTGAAGCACCCGACTATTACAACCTTGACGATTTACTGTCCGAAGAACATAAATTAGTGCGCGATGCCGCCCGGCAATGGGTAAAGCGCGACGTGTCCCCTATCATTGAGGAATACGCACAGAAAGCGGAATTCCCCAAACAGATTTTAAACGGACTAGCAGAAATCGGGGCGTTCGGCCCCTACATTCCCGAAGAATATGGCGGAGCGGGACTTGACCAGATCAGCTACGGTCTTATTATGCAAGAAATAGAGCGCGGCGATAGCGGGGTACGATCCACCGCTTCGGTGCAGTCGTCTTTGGTCATGTATCCTATCTACACTTACGGCAACGAGGAGCAGCGCAAAAAATATCTACCCAAATTGGCGACCGGAGAACTAATGGGCTGCTTCGGATTGACCGAACCCAACCACGGTTCCAATCCCAGTGGCATGGAAACCAAGTTCAAGGACAAGGGCGGCCATTATCTTTTGAACGGTGCCAAACTTTGGATATCCAACTCACCCTTCGCAGACATCGCCGTGGTCTGGGCGAAAAATGAGGAAGGTCGCATTCACGGGTTGATCGTAGAACGCGGTATGGAAGGTTTTTCCACTCCCGAAACACATAATAAATGGTCGTTACGGGCTTCCGCAACAGGAGAATTGATCTTTGATAACGTAAAAGTCCCAAAAGAAAACCTCCTCCCGAACAAAAGTGGACTCGGGGCACCTTTAGGCTGCTTGGATTCCGCCCGCTACGGAATTTCATGGGGCGCCATCGGTGCGGCAATGGATTGTTACGATACCGCACTGCGCTACGCCAAAGAGCGGGTACAGTTCGGTAAACCAATTGCGGCCTTTCAACTACAGCAAAAGAAATTGGCAGAGATGATCACGGAAATTACCAAGGCGCAGTTATTAGCCTTTCGTCTGGGCCAGTTGAAAAACGAAGGGAAAGCGACAACTGCACAGATTTCAATGGCCAAACGCAACAATGTCGATATGGCCATCAAAATCGCCCGTGAAGCCCGGCAAATTTTAGGCGGTATGGGCATTACCGGTGAATACAGTATCATGCGCCATATGATGAACCTTGAAAGTGTGATTACCTATGAAGGTACGCATGATATTCATCTGTTGATTACAGGGGCCGATATAACTGGTATTCCGGCATTTCAATAAAAAAACCTAAATTTCCAAACTTCCAAGCGAACTTTATGAAATGCTACTATCTACTATTTGCCTTTTTACTAGTCGGATGCAAGACTGAAGTCAAAAACATAGAAGCCGCTACCAACCCGAAAACTGCGGTTGAATCTGCCAAAAAACATTCATTCACCACTCCCGATGAGGCATTGGGAGATCTTTTTAAAGAGGTTCAGCTCCACAAAGTGTTTGAAGATGGAAAGACTTTTGTCGATTGTACGGCCAAATATCCTTATGAGGATATCAGAAAAGACTACCAACAAAAAAAGGATCGACCCGATTTTGATTTAAAAACCTTTGTGTTGGAAAATTTTGACCTCCCCCCCTCCATTTCGTCCGATTTTAAATCAGACCCCTCCCAATCTGCCCTAGAACATGTCGAAGCCCTATGGCCCGTGTTGCAACGCGAATCAGATGCTGATGTGGCAGGAAGCACCCTTATACCAATGCCCCAACCGTACATTGTTCCCGGTGGTCGTTTTCGCGAGGTCTATTACTGGGACAGTTACTTTACCATGCTAGGGCTTGTGGAGAGCGGAAGATTTGATTTGATAGAAGACATGTTAGATAACTTTGCACATCTTATCAATACGGTGGGGCACATTCCGAATGGCAACAGAACCTATTACATCACCCGTTCACAGCCACCCTTTTTCGCGCAAATGGTCGATTTAATGGCGGTCCACAAGGGCGATAGCGTGTATGAAAAATACAAATTAGCCCTTAAAAAAGAATATGAATTTTGGATGGAAGGCCAGAACGCTACCGATACCCCCATTAAACACTGTGTTGCTACGCCCTCCGGAATTATGAACCGCTATTATGACCTTGGCGATACCCCGAGGCAGGAATCTTACCGTGAAGATTATGAGCTTGTACAAAAAACCAAAGGGGGCAGTAAGATGTACCGCGACCTAAGATCTGGTGCAGAATCTGGATGGGACTATTCCACCCGTTGGTTTGCCGATGGCAAAACCATAGAGACCATCGAAACGACCGATATCATTCCCGTAGACCTTAATGCTCTTATGTACGGCTTTGAAGAAGTACTGATAAAAAGTTTTAAGGACGATACCGCTTATGTGGCCGCTATGAAAACCAGCATGGAAGCTAGAAAAGAATTTTTGAACGACTACTGCTGGAATGAAAAAGAGGGCACGTTCGAAGACTACAATTGGGTCAAACAGAAACAAACTGGAATACAATCTTTGGCCATGGTCTATCCGTTATTTTTCAAGATGGTAAGTCAAGAACAGGCAGACAAGGTGGCCAGTTTTGTGGAGCATAATTTTCTAAAGCCCGGTGGTCTACCGGCAACGTTGAACCATTCGGGCCAACAATGGGACGCCCCGAATGGATGGGCACCCCTTCAATGGATGGCGATCAGGGGCCTGGAAAACTATGGCCATTCAAGTTTGGCCAAGGCAATTGCCAAAAGATGGGTTGCATTGAACGAAAAGGTCTATGCAAATACGGGTAAGTTTGTCGAAAAATATAATGTAGAGGATATGACCTTGGAAGCAGGTGGTGGGGAATACCCTGTTCAAGACGGTTTCGGATGGAGTAACGGGGTCTATCTCGCTTTAAAAACGTATTTGAAGGAATAGCCAAAAGCCCTAGCGGCAACAGGAGGCGTATAGCCTTCGGTTTGTGTGGTTAAGGTTTTAATAAGGTTGTACCACTCGGTAACGACTTCGGCATCATATATTTACCGATTTTTGTTCTACTTGTTTCGGAACGCCATTATCATCGTTCTCACACGAAACGAAAAAAAAGACAAAACCTAAAAGAACCGAAATCCGAAACACACTTCTTTTTAGGTTATTTTCTTGAGACGGTAAAATTATAGTTTTCGACTAAGACAAGCTTGAAATATTAGTCTCAAATCGGAAATGATCGACGGACAGCAAGTATCCTTGCCACTGAAAACACATGGTCGTATTCCTGTTTTTAACAAACTACCTCGGCGCAGAGCCAACGAGGTATTACTATTCCAAATAGGCAAATTCCAAATTCCAAAAAAACAAGTCCAGACAGAGTCTCGGAGAATTCTATTGATTGAAAACACAAAAGCTATTTCACTACTCTTACATAAACTACAAAATCTGGTCATTTTACAACAGAATAACCAGCCTTCACAACAAACAATTTGCAGCGTAAAAAGCCTGCAGTATGTTTGTACTGTAATTAAAACGGAGTTAATTTTTTCATTTTCATATAGTGTTCTCGATAAAAGAGTCCGGTCTTCATTGATCGGGCTCTTTTTGGTTAATTAATTCCTCTTTTGTCATTCCTGCGAAGGCAGGAATCTCGTGCACATTCATTTGTCATTCCCGCGCGGTCACTGAGCATAGTCGAAGTGAAGGCGGGAATCTCATTGCACCTTTTTGTCATTCCCACCCTTCGACTTTAATTTATGCCGAGCGTAGCTGAAGTACTCAGGATAAACTTCGGCGGGAATCTCATAGTTCATGCCTGATGAGCATGATTCATAAAACATCCCAATTTCCGTTCCTTCCACCTTCTGGATTATTCCCATTCTAGTCAAGCAGACTAACCTTGTAAATCATAGTTATTTTCGTATTTTTAAGGATATCAATTTTTCCATCATCCTATTAATTTTTCCAAAATACCGCTATGATCACCGAAAAACAGATTGAGACCTATAAAAAGGATGGCTACCTCCTCCTAAAAAATCTTTTTGATACCGAAGAAATCGGCCTTCTAAAAAAAGAGGCATTGGCCGACCGCGAGCTGGACAAACGATCATACGGACGGGCTGACGGCGAAGGGGGCACGGTACGCCTCTCGATTTGGAACCATCCGGGAAACAATATTTATGGGATGTTCGCCCGTAGCGAAAGGATCATCAACGTGGCAGAAGCTTTGTTAGAGGGGGAAGTCTATCACTACCACTCCAAGATGATCTTAAAGGACGCCAAGGTAGGGGGCGCATGGACCTGGCATCAAGATTATGGCTATTGGTACAATTTCGGACTACTGCAACCTTTGTTGACCAGCGTCACCATTGCCGTGGACAAGGCTACCCAAGAAAACGGATGTTTGCAGGTACTCAAAGGTTCCCATAAAATGGGGAGGGTCGACCATACGCTAAAAGGCGATCAGGCGGGTGCCGATATGGAACGGGTCGAGGAGGCCAAAAAAATATTTCCCCTAATATATTGCGAAATGGATCCCGGCGATGCGATGTTCTTTGATTGCAACATTCTGCACCGTTCGGACCAGAACCGATCGGACCATTCGCGATGGTCATTGATCTCTTGCTACAACGCAGCCCGAAACAATCCTTACAAGGAAGGCCAACATGCAAGCTATACGCCCTTGGAAAAAGTAGGTGCCGATGCCATAAAAAATTCACCCGTCGGTGGATTCGATGCAGATCCGGAATCCAAATGGGTGAGTCCCGATACGGACGAGACTATTGAAAAGATGAAATCTTAGTTCCGTTTCAAAGTTCCTAATGTTTTGTTTTTTGAACGACTTCCCCTGTAGTTTTATGCTTTAGAATCAGTTTCATATCCCCGTTCGGCAATAGCTCTTCCTTGATCAGATAATAATCGTCGTCGTACGAGTTAAATTCTTTTTCGTAGCTATCCGAGATATCGCCCCGCCAATCCTCTAATAGTACTGCTTCCCATTGTTTGGTTTCGGCGGATTTGTAGGCTGCGTCCAAAATGGCATTTACAATATAGCCGTCATAAAAAGTCTCCAACGGATCGCGGTTCTGTTCTATGGCATCGAACATATCGGTAAACATGTGCGGATAGCCCAGTTCATGCGCCTCGTCCCCTACCGGAAACAGCCAACCTTTGTTGACCTCGGCCTTTTCCGCAACATAGCCATCGCCCTTACCGGTGGTGAACATTTCGAACCCGGTACGTAAAAAGCTGTTTAGCCAAATGGTACCCTCGGTTCCCATTACCTCATCACGCAGGTCCATACCGCCACGAAAGGCCCAGCTTACCTCGAACTGCCCGATGGCCCCGTTGGCATATTTGACCAAGCCGATGGCATGGTCTTCCGCTTCTATGGGATGTACCTGGGTATCTGCCCAGCACATGACCTCTAGGGGTTTTACATGCTTGCCGATAAAATTCCGGCTGATTTCCACGCAATGGCAGCCCAGATCGATGATCGCCCCACCTCCGGATTTCTCCATATCCCAAAACCAATCGCTATGCGGCCCGGGATGCGTCTCGCGCGACTTCGCCCAAAGTACCTTGCCGATACTGCCCTGCCGTATACTTTCCATGGATTTCAGGAATTTGGGGGTATAGCAAAGATCTTCAAGATAGCCGGCGAAAATTCCGGCATCCTCTACCATGTCCAACATGCGCTTAGCCTCCGCAGCCGTTCTACCCAAGGGCTTGGTGCAAATAACGTGTTTTTTGGCCTCGGCACACGCCTGTACCGCCGGTTCGTGCAAGTGGTTGGGAAGGGCGATAAGTACTACGTCTACATCATCATGGTTTATCGCCTCTTCCATGGAATCGGTATGATGGGGCAAATCGTAATCGTCCGCAAAACGCTTGGCATTATCTGCGTTTCTTGAATATACCGTGATGATTCGGTCCGTTCTGCGTTGGGCGTGGAGCGTTTCGGCGTAGAATCGGGCAATAAAGCCGGAGCCGAGTAGGGCGATGTTCATGGGAAATGGTTTTAAAATTCAAATACAAACACAAAAATTAAACTCAAGTGCAAGTGCAAGTGCAAAAGTCAGATTATTCCAAATTTAAGACATTTGACCTGTGTTTTCTTTATTATCCGTTAGTTTCATTTCAATTCAGAATCCGTTGAAGTGGATCTCTTCGCTTCGAACACCTTTGTACTCATCTTCATATCGGCATACCGCGGGTCTTGCACGTAATCTTCCTTTTGCATTTTGATGACCTCGATGCTCAAAAAGCCGAACTCGCTAACTACTTTGCCGTAAAAGCGATAGATGCCCTTGCCCCGAAATCGGTATTTGGCGGCTATGGGCGGAAACAGCACGGTATCGAATACCTGGCCCTGTTGGTCGAGCAACGTGGCGAACTGCATGGGGTTGCCCTTATGGGTCTTGGTGTTCTTTACCGTGACCAGATAGCCGTAGATATCGATATGTCTGCCTAGGTAGCG
>RCMY010003323.1_pt1 | contig 15742 bp, 17 predicted proteins | sample 2041341 | NCBI WGS metagenome assembly RCMY01 (sample SAMN09708234, study PRJNA481090) | Marine sediment metagenome, whole genome shotgun sequencing project. | reverse complement strand
GAGCAATCCAAACCTTGGAACACAGCGGGCATCACCGGCGTACACGGTTTCCTAAAAAAACTCTGGAAACTCTACCACTCCGCCCCAAATGGTGAGTTTAAAGTAACCGGCGCATCTTTACCAACCGGTGGAGAACAACTAAAAGGGAGCTCCCCCTCCCCCGGAGGGGGTTGGGGGGAGGACCATGAGCCCTCAGCCGAAATCTCCCAACAAAAGACGGAAACCAACTCCCCCTCCTCTGCCTCCGACGAGCCTAAGCGAGAGGAAGGCACGGGCCGGGGGGAGGACTCTTTGGCAGAAAGCTTAAAAACCCTCCACAAAACCATAAAAAAAGTAGAAGAAGACATCGAAACATTCAGTTTCAACACCTCGGTTTCCACTTTTATGATCTGCGTCAACGAACTGACCGCCCAAAAATGTACCGGTAGGGAAATCTTAGAACCCTTATCCATTCTGATATCTCCTTACGCCCCGCATATCGCCGAAGAGCTCTGGGAAAAACTTGGTCATACCGAATCGATTGCTACCGCAACCTTCCCAAAATTCGAAGAGAAATATTTGGTGGAAAGCAGCAAAGAATACCCCATTTCCTTTAATGGCAAAATGCGCTTTACGATGGAGCTTCCTTTAGATCTCGACAAGCAGCAAATCGAAGAAGCCGTAATGGCCCACGAAAAGACACAGCAGCAGTTGGATGGTAGAACGCCCAAGAAAGTGATAGTGGTACCTGGGAAAATAGTGAACATCGTTGGCTGAACCAGTGAAAGTCGCTTGAATAGCATACAATGAAACGCCATTTTGTCCGTTGTACCAAATGGCGAGGTTTTTGCTAAAGTATTGATAAGTCGTTCCCGCGCAAATGGGGATCTGCTTATCTTTGACACGAAAACAAGCAAACAAATAAAAAACACATAATGTTATGATGGGATACTATATTCTGATCGGTGCGATAGCGCTCGTCAGCTGGCTCGTAAGCCGTAAACTCAAAAGTAAGTTCAAGTACTATTCAACAGTGCATCTCAAAAATGGTATGAGCGGTGCCGAAATCGCTGAAAAAATGTTATCGGATAATGGAATTCGCGACGTAAAGGTGGTTTCCACTGCTGGTATGCTGACTGATCACTATAATCCGAAAACTAAAACGGTAAACTTGAGCGAAGGGGTCTATAACCAGCGTAACGCTGCCGCTGCTGCGGTCGCTGCCCACGAATGTGGACACGCGGTGCAGCACGCCCAAGCTTATGAATGGCTGACTTTGCGCTCGAAATTGGTGCCGGTCGTCAGTGTGACCTCAAACATGTCAATGTGGGTGGTTTTCGGCGGTCTTATGCTCGGTGCAGCGGCGGGTGTCGGAATGGGCTATTGGGTTGCCGTTGCAGGTCTGGTAATGATGGGCCTCGCCACGCTCTTCAGTTTCATTACCCTACCCGTAGAGTATGACGCGAGTAATCGTGCTTTGGCTTGGTTGAAGACACAAAATGTCGTTACTCCTGAAGAATATAAAGGATCTGAAGATGCCTTAAAATGGGCTGCACGTACCTATCTGGTAGCAGCCATCGGATCTCTGGCCACTTTGGTCTATTGGGGACTTCAGGTTTTCGGGGGAAGGGATTAAGAGTTGGTTTGACGACCTGCAGGGCGTTGTCCGCTTTTTCGGCGGACCTCCTTGTAGGTCTGAATCGGATGTTCAATTAAGCTGTCCAACTCGTTTTGTCAGTTTCAATCAGACCTAAAAGGTTTCGCCTATGGCGGTAAACCTTGCAAGTCGGTTAAAAAGTCAACACCTTGCTCGCACAGCAATTGGAATTTGGTGTTTGGATTTTGGAATTTTAAATAGTGATTTGCCGATCGATCTGCTGATCTAATGAAATAAAGGTCTCCGTACGCGAGACACCTTCGATTTGTTGAATGTCCTTATTCAGCACGTGCATAAGATGCTCGTTATCTCTGCAAAGTACCTTGATCAGAATCGACCAATTGCCTGTTGTATAGTGGCATTCCAACACTTCGGGAATTTTTTCCAACTGCTTTACCGCTGCCGGGTTGCTCATGGCCTTATCCAGATAAATGCCGATATAAGCCATGGTTGTATAACCCATTACCTTTGGGTCGATGATAAATTTTGATCCTGCGAGTAATCCCGATGCTTCTAGTTTTCGTAATCTTTGATGAATGGCTGCCCCCGATATACCTATGTTTCTGGCAATTTCCAAAATAGGCTTCCGTGCATCGGCCATCAAGAATCTTAGGATTTTCTTGTCTATACCGTCAATCTTTACATTTTCGTTACGAGATTTCATGGTTGTGGTTTCGGTTTGATGGTAAAAGTAGGGAAATTACTGGAAATTATAACGATGTATTGTTCCTTCCCCTGTTAGGGCAAGGAACCAAAAAAGGCCTTAGTTTCTAGGCTTCAACTTGCCACTGAATCCGGATTATATCCTAAATAAGGCACTTCATATTCCTTAAAAATAATGCCGTAACTTTTCAATTCCTCAAGTATCGGCCCGTAGACTTCTTTTTTAAGCGGCATCTGCACGCCGGGCGTGACGATTTTCTTGTTCAATATTGCCAAGGTAGCCATGGCTACTGGTAGGCCTACGGTTTTTGACATGGCGGTATGGGTTCGGTTCTCACCGATAACCACCATATTGGCGTCGATTTGTTTTTTTTGTCCGTTTAGTTCGTAGCCGAATTTGTGGTACATGACAATCATGTCTTTTTCGTTATCGCCGAGCGTCCAACTATCTTCCAAGATTTTTTGTAGAATTTGGGCAGGAGTGGCATTGGGGAGTGCGATGATTTTTTGGGCGTTGAAAAGGTTCAGTTCCAACAGCTTTTCCCACATGATATCGTCTTGATCGATTTTTAGGTAATAGCGCAGTTTAAGTTCAACGGAATCGGTAGGCGAATAGGGGAGGAAGAGGTTGACGAATTCCCGGTACGACATGCCCTCGGAGTTTTCGATGGTGTAGCTGTCATCGGTCATGCCTAGTTGCACGAACATGTTCCAAGCCTTTGAAAATCCCACTCGACGCATGGTGCCGCGATACAGGGTCAGGGCGTCTTGCAGTCCGTACGCCGCCCGATAGTTCAAGGAATCGCGGTTTGCGTAGCCTTCGAATTTTCCGTAGCCCTCAATATCCAAAAATTCGGTGCGACGGAAGAGTTTGTGGTAGGGGATGTATTTATAGGTGCCTTCTTGTATGAATTTGGCTGTACCGCCCTGTCCGGCGACGACGACGTTTCTAGGGTTCCAAGTGAACTTGTAGTTCCAAAGGTTGTTGTCGTTGTCGGGGGCTACCAGTCCGCCTGTAAAAGATTCGAAGAGCAGTATTTTTCCTCCTTTTTCCCGGATGCGATCAATTATTTGCATGGCGCTCATGTGGTCGATACCGGGGTCAAGTCCAATTTCGTTCATAAAGATCAAACCTTTTTCCTTGGCCTGTTCATCCAAGGTTTTGAGTTCTTCGCTGACGTATGATGCGGTAATCAGATGCTTTTCAAGTGTAATACAGTCACGGGCGACATTAATATGAAGAAAAGCTGGAAGCATGGAGACCACGATGTCACTAGCCCGAATCGCCTTTTGGCGCTCGGCATCCTTAAAAATATCCAAGGGTACTATGGAACAACGGGGATGGTTTTTTATGGAATTGGCAATGACATTGGGGTTGAGATCGGCGATGGTCAAATGCAGGTTTTCGGGTTCGGCCTTATCCAAAAAATAATCCAACAGATACGAAGTTGATTTTCCGGCTCCGATAACTAGTATTTTCCGTGTCATTAGGTTTCGTAATTTTGTTGTCAGTATAACGTAATACGAAGGTATCAATTGTTACATTTATAAAAAAATAGCTATCATAAGTTATGAACAAAACAATCTTTCTAACAGGAATTCTGTTCGGCGTTCTAGCCGTGATATTAGGTGCCTTCGGTGCCCACGGATTGGAAAAACTGGTTGATGCAGATGCTATCAAAACATGGGAGACGGGTATAAAGTACCAAATGTACCATGCCCTACTGCTGCTTGTTGTGGCAAGTATCAAATCAATACCTGAAACCCAAAAAAAATGGATATTCTTCTGTATTGTTGCCGGTATCATCCTATTTTCTTTTTCAATCTATTTTTTGGCGACCAACACGCTTACTTCCTTCGATTTTAAGACTATTGGTTTCGTTACGCCTATCGGAGGGCTTTTGCTTATAGTAGGATGGGTTCTTTTTGGGTTTAAGTACGCAAAGCACTCCAAATAAATTATTCGCAAAAAACAGCTTTAAAATATTTATTTATGATAATTTTGAATGTCTAAAACATTGATTAAATGAGTAATTCGAAAAAACGTCCGGAATCGGTTTCTTTGGCTCCTTATGGGATATCACATTCAAATATCCATTATCAATTGTCCCCATCACAATTGCATGCCATTACGTTGGAAAAGAAGATGGGGAGTGAAGCTTCTTCGGGAGCCTTGGCGGTGGAAACAGGTGAGTTTACCGGCCGGTCGCCCAAAGATCGTTTTATCGTTAAGGATGCCATTACTACGGATAGCGTCTGGTGGGGCGATATCAATATTCCCTTTGAACCTTCAAAATTCGATGCACTTCATGATAAGGTCATCGCCTATCTGAACGAAAAGGAACTCTATGTGCGGGATTGTTATGCCTGCGCCGACCACAACTACCGGATGGATATCAGGGTCATTAACGAATACCCTTGGTCGAACCTCTTCGCCTATAATATGTTCATTCGCCCAACGGATGAGGAGCTGAAGCACTTCGATCCGGAATGGACGGTCATCAACGCCCCCGGGTTTAAGGCCGACCCCGAGATGGATGGTACTCGGCAACACAACTTCGCCATCTTAAACTTTACCCGTAAAATTGCACTGATCGGCGGTACGGGATATACTGGCGAGATTAAAAAGGGCATATTTTCGACACTGAACTTTATCCTCCCATTTGAAAAAAATACATTACCGATGCATTGCTCCGCCAACGTGGGCGCAACTGGAGAAACAGCCATATTTTTCGGACTTTCAGGTACTGGGAAAACGACGCTATCCACGGATGTATCCCGCAAATTGATCGGTGATGACGAACACGGCTGGAACAACGAGAACGCGGTCTTTAATTTTGAGGGCGGTTGCTATGCGAAGGTCATCAACTTATCTGAAGAAAACGAACCTGAAATATTCGGGGCCATCAAAAAAGGGGCTTTGCTCGAAAATGTGGTCATGGACGAAAACGGGGTTGTGGACTATGCCGATACCTCCATTACCCAGAACACGCGGGTAAGTTATCCTATCTATCATATTGAAAACGTACAACGCCCATCCATAGGAAAAAATCCGAAGAACATTTTCTTTCTTACTGCAGATGCTTTTGGGGTGTTGCCTCCGATATCGAAATTGACACCCAGTCAGGCCGCATACCACTTTATCTCAGGCTATACCGCCAAAGTAGCGGGAACGGAAGCCGGGGTGGTAGAACCTATCCCATCATTTTCGGCCTGTTTCGGGGCGCCTTTTATGCCCTTGCATCCCGCAAAATATGCGGAAATGCTGAGCCAAAAAATGAAAAATGCGGGAGTGAACGTGTGGCTGGTCAATACCGGGTGGACGGGCGGCCCTTATGGCGTGGGTACCCGAATGAAACTAAAATATACTCGCGCCATGATCAATGCCGTACTGAACGGTGATCTGGGCCTTTATGATTACGACCATTATCATATTCACTCTGTTTTCGGAGTAGCCCAACCCAGGGAATGCCCGGGGGTGCCGACAAGTGTGCTGAGCCCAAGAACTACTTGGAACGATGACGAGGCGTACTATACCGCGGCCTTTAAGTTAACCAATGCGTTTCGTGATAATTTTAAAAAGTTCGAGGCTTTTGCCAGTGAGGAGATTAGGCGCGGGGGTCCTCAGCGGTATGCTTTCTAAATTACGAGCGAAGCACGGCAATCTGTTGAAACTTTTCGATAGGTTGAACAGATTGCCGCGTCGCGGGAGAGATTTAGATTCTTGGGAGATTTCTTTGCGCTCGTCGCAATGACTGCCGGTTTTAACGCTTGTTCACCTCTGTAATGTACTTCTGAAGCGCCATCGTCATGGAAGGCGTTTCGGGAGTGGGCGCTTTGATGTCGATTCGGAGTCCCGCATCGGTGGCGGCGTCTATAGTGGAGTTGCCGAATACGGCAATTCGGGTATCCTTTTGATCGAAATCAGGAAAATTCTGTAAAAGCGATTCAATGCCCGATGGACTGAAAAAGACCAGAACATCATAATATACGTTGCGAAGGTCCGAAAGGTCGCTGATGACCGTTTTGTAGAAGGTGCCTTTTTTCCATTCGATGTCCAGATTGTTCAAAATATCGGGAATTTCGTCCTTTAAGGCATCGGAAGAGGGCAACAAGAACTTTTCGCCTTTGTATTTCTTGAAAAGCGGCACCAATTCCTGAAAATTGCGCTTTCCTACGTAGATTTTTCGCTTACGGTATACGACATATTTTTGAAGATAGTAGGCCACGGCTTCCGATTGGCAGAAATACTTCATGCTATCGGGCACTTTAAAGCGCATTTCTTCGGCAATTCTAAAAAAATGATCGACAGCGTTTCTGCTCGTCAAGATGATTGCGGTGTAGTTATGCAAATCCACCTTCTGTTGGCGAACATCTTTAGCGCCCACTCCCTCAACGTGAATAAAAGGCCTGAAATCGACTTTCACCTTCTCCTTGTCAATCAACTTGGAGTACGGTGAATTTTCGATCTTAGGTTCCGGTTGTGATACCAAAATCGTTTTGACTTTCATCTGAGGATGTTTGATTGTTAGGTGATTTTCCCGATACGTTTGCTTATCGAGAACGATTCACTATTTCTAAATTTCCATTTCTTGAGGGGGGTGAAATGGACTTTTTTTATTAAAAATCTAGTTTTTTAGATAACTGCCAATAATAATGAAAGGTGAAATTTCGAGAGCGCAAAGGTACAAAATAAAATAGAAGAAGTAGTTGGTAATGAACTTTTGATGATTCCTTAACAGTGTTACCCAACCGATTATATTAATCAAGAGAATTAGGAAAATAGCGACGAAAACTACAATTTGAGAATCCCTTGTCACATAAGCCAGTAACAGATTTGCCAAAAACATAACAATACCTGAGTAATTGAGATATGATAGTTTTTTGAAAATGAGTTCGCTTATGGTTTTGTTAGAGCCAAAAATGAAGCCGTTACCCAGTTGCAGTACAACCTTTAGCAGAATGAAGCCCAAAATACATCCTAGAATTATGGGATACATAAAAGGATAGGCATCCTCATTTGTGTCATAGAAAACCTTTCCCGCCATAAAGACAAAAAGCGAAAAGTTGATAAGCTGAAAGAAGGTGAAGAAGATATGGAACCAGTTGATCAGTTTTTCCTTTTTATTGTACATAAAAATGTACTTATTGTTAAAGGGCAGAATGATGAAGTTCATGAAACGGCTATAGAACAGACTTTTAGCAAGTACCAGAAATACGATGCTCGATAGTAATATGATAGTAATCCAATCGGCAGTATCCGCTGTTCTTAGAATAGGATCCATTAGTCAGTATAAAAGTTCGGTGTTTTTACCATTAAGCCCGAAGGGTAATCCGTTATCGGAAATTGCAACCCTGAAATAGGTCGGGGCGGCCATCTTGGGTTCCGGTAGCTTAAACGTAAAATTGATTGTATCATTGGGCGGCAGTGAAAGAATTTTTTCATCGACCGGCTTTGGATAGATCAATATGGCATTTTTAACTTTTTTAAATTCCGTCAGATAGGCTACATTGAACCGCAATTTCTTGAGTTCCACGGGCCGATCGTAAGGGTTGTATATCTTAAGGGTCTGTTCCTTATCCGTGTCCATGGCTATTGGGCCGTCAATTATAGTTTCTAGTTTCCGAAAAGATTCAAAATCATCAATGAATTTCCCATAAAATTTACCCCCGTCACTTTTGGTAAACGAGATATCGAATTTTTTTGGACTTCCCGAAAAATAGAGCACTTTTTGATGCTGTAGCTTTAATTCGGAATCATCGATGGAATATTGGTTTCGACGATAATAGGCATCGTTTAGCGAATAGGTGTTATTTCCCGTGTAAAAGGCGAACATAGGCGCATTGCGGTACGAATTTACAAAAACAAGGGGCGTATCGCCGACCTCCGATGTTATCTGTTCCGCCACTGCCTTGTTGCCATGGGTCTCATAGTAAATGGGGGAAAGTTCTTCATAGACCAATCCGACCCGAAGGTATAGAATGATTACGATGTTTACTAGGCCGATCCGATAAATCCATTGGTTGACCTTTTCGTTGTGCATCATGTAACGAAAGGTGATTATAGCTAGGGGAATGGCGATGATAATAATCCATTGCGTCTGAACGCGACGGTTAAAACTCGATATAAAGAAGAAGATGAGCACCCCATACACAAGATAAAGTAGGGCTTTTGTAAAGGTGTCGGAGGATTTTGTCTTGAACAAGGAAAGGTAAATCCAAGGAAAAGTGAGTCCGAAAATGGCCATTAGGTTCACAAAATAGCCCAAGGTGTATTTTTCAAAGTTATAAGCGCCATTCGGCCGGTCGAAAAGATGGTAGCTTATCGTGACAAAATCGTTCTGATATAGCCAGATAAAATGTGGAACGTAACAAAACAGGGCAATAATGACTGAAAGCCACGCATACTTGTTCGCCAAAAGTTTCAGGTTCGACAGCAGCACGAACACGATGACCAGCGCCGCATGGTATTTACTGTACATTAGGCCGGCCATAACAATACCCAATCCAATGGCCCACCAAAACGATGGGTCATGTAGAAAACGCTTGTATACATAGAGAAACAAGGCCGTAAAGAAGAGTAGGGGCGTATCGGGCAAGGTAAAGAAACCGTATGCGTTCAAAAGCGCCATCGAGAAGATCAATATGAAAAAAGGTACGACATAATCCCGTTTTTTAGGATTATCTATGGTCGCCCAAATTATGGCCAGCGTACCTGCCGAGAGAATACAACTGACAAACCGAACTCCCAATTCTCCATCGAAAAAGAAGCTGCCCAACTTGATCATAAAAGCCACCATAGGCGGATGGTCGAAATAGCCCCAGGCCATGTTTTGAGCGTAATACCAATAATAGGCCTCATCAAATATTAGGGGCGTGAAATAGGACTGCAGCAGATTGATTAGGAACACCACACCTAATAAAAGCAGGAAAATTCGGGGCAGTTTCGGTTTCATTTCTGGTAGGTGTATCACAATCTATCTCTAACAACGCCCAAAATTACGAATTCTGATATTTAAATAATTCATAATTCATGTGTAGTGGTTTTCTTAGCGATGGTAAAACCTTATTTTTGTCGAAACACTTACCAATAGTCTCCTAAAGCGAAGCATTCAATGTCCGACAGCCTGGTCATTATCCCCACCTATAATGAGATCGAGAACATCGAGGCCATTATTTTGGCGGTTTTTGCACTGAACAAAGATTTTCACGTGCTCGTTGTCGACGATAATTCACCCGACGGCACTTCGGCCAAGGTTCGGGAGATGCAAAAAGAACATCCCGAAATCTTGTTTTTGGAGACACGCATGGAAAAATCCGGATTGGGTACGGCGTATATCCACGGTTTCAGATGGGCCATCGCCAGAAAGTACGATTATATTTTCGAAATGGATGCCGATTTTTCGCACAATCCCGAAGATCTGAAAAGATTGTATCGCGCCTGTGTCAACGGTGCCGATGTCACCGTCGGGTCACGATATAAGAAAGGGGTGAATGTAGTGAACTGGCCTTTGTATCGGGTACTCTTGTCTTACGGGGCCTCGTTTTATGTAAAGATAATCACGGGTATGCGCGTACACGATCCGACCGCGGGTTTCGTTTGCTACCAACGCTATGTGCTGGAAAATATAGACCTTGATTCCGTTCGTTTTGTGGGATATGCCTTTCAGATAGAAATGAAGTTCAGGGCTTATCTCAAAAATTACAAGATAGAAGAGGTATCCATTATATTCCGAGATCGGGTAAAAGGGAAATCTAAAATGACCGGCTCGATTGTTAGGGAGGCTATTTTTGGGGTATTTATGATGAAAATAAGAAGTCTGTTTAGAAAGGATGGATTCTAAATCCCATCAACAACGGTATAGAAGTATATTAATAGGATGTGTTTATGGAAAGGATAGTACTAAAGAATGCCATGATTGTCAACGAGAACACCGTCTTCGAAAGTGACGTACTTTTTGAGGATGATTTAATTGTAAGGATAGATTCCAATATCTCGGATACAAATGCCAAGGTCATCGATTTAGAGGGAAAACATCTCTTGCCCGGGATTATCGACGATCAGGTTCATTTTCGGGAACCGGGTCTTACGCATAAAGGCGATATCGCCTCCGAAAGTCGGGCAGCCGTTGCCGGGGGCATTACCAGCTATATGGAACAGCCCAATACCAATCCGCAAACGACCACGATACAGAAATTAGAGGAGAAGTTCGAACTGGCCGCCAAGAGTTCGTTCGCCAATTATTCGTTTCCTTTCGGGGGCACCAACGATAATCTTGAGGAATTGAAACGGTTGGACAAAAACGCCTGTTCCGGTGTAAAGCTGTTCTTGGGTTCCTCGACCGGCAATATGCTGGTCGACGACGAGACCGTTATCGAACGGATTTTCCAAAACACCGAAATGGTAATCTCCGCCCACTGCGAAGATGAGGAGACCATCAAACGGAATCTCGCCAAATACAAGGAAGAATACGGAGACGACATCCCTATAAAATATCATCCCAAAATACGTAGTGCCGAAGCCTGTTATCTTTCGTCATCGAAAGCCATTGCACTGGCGAAAAAGACCGGGGCGCGATTGCATGTTTTCCATCTTTCCACGGGAAAAGAAACGGAGCTGTTCCGCAATGACATCCCTTTAAAGGATAAAAAGATTACGGCCGAAGTCTGCATCCACCACCTTTGGTTTTCCGATGCCGATTACGATACCAAGGGTACCCTGATCAAATGGAACCCAGCGGTGAAAACAGCGGTAGATCGGGATCAATTATGGAAAGCCCTTCTAGACGATCGGATTGATGTCATCGCCACCGATCATGCCCCGCATACGCTCGAGGAAAAAGACAATGTCTACACCAAAGCCCCTTCGGGAGGGCCATTGGTGCAACACGCCTTGCCCGCCATCTTGGAAAAGTACCATGAGGGGGAATTATCCTTGGAAAAAATAGTAGAGAAAATGTGCCATAATCCGTCCATATTGTTCCAAATTGAAAAACGCGGATATATCAGGGAAGGCTATTTTGCCGATTTGACGGCAATCGACCTGAATTCATCTTGGCAGGTATCCAAAGAAAACATCGCCTATAAATGTGGATGGTCTCCATTTGAAGGCAACAACTTCCGGTCGAAAATTACACATACCTTTGTCAACGGGCATTTGGCCTATAAAAATGGGAAATTTTCCACCGAACGACATGCCAAAAGGTTGACCTTTGAGAGGTGAAGAAAGTCTAACATCTAGCAGCCCCGAAGCTTCGAGGGTCTTGTTTCTAGGTTCTTGTCTCCATGCTTGTCGAAATAGTAATCTAATTGCTTAATGCATGAAAAAGTTATATGCGTCCATACTGATTATCTCCCTGCTTTCCTGCAACGAAAACCTTATCGAAAAACCCGATAACCTTATCCCCGAGGATAAAATGGTTGAGGTGCTCAAAGATCTGGCCATTGTCAATGCCGCTAAATCTACTAATATAGCTGTGTTACATGACAATGACATCGAGCCTATGGCCTATATTTTTGAAAAGTACGGAATCGATAGCCTTCAGTTCGTAGAGAGTGACCGGTATTATGCCTCTAAGCCGCCTGACTACGAAAAAATATATAAGAAGGTCGAATCTAAACTTGAAAAGGAGACCAAGGCTATTGAAGAGGCTAAAGAGATTAACGACAGCCTGCGCAGAATCGAACTGGAAAACAGGGATGGCAAAACATACTTGGATAAAGTCAAGGATTCTCTTCCCTAAACCGCTCGCAGCAAAATCGGATTTCATCTTTCAACGAACGGAATTCAAAATCTAGCGCTGACCTTATTTTTTGATTATCAAAAATTTGTCGGTTTTTTAAGGAACGGATGTGGCTTTTGGTGATGGTTCTGCCGCTATTAGAAAATAGGTTCTTTAACCCATCGAACCATCGGCCGATTTCCAGCTGCCAAAATTTCAGTTCTTTTGTCGGGGGTTTAATTCCTAATCCTTGTGTTATTTCGGTTAGTATTCTTTGATAGGTCCAGTTTTCGGTTACGGCGATGTAACGTTCGTTTTTGATGGGCGACTCCATAAGTTCGACCATCACGGCTACGACGTCATGTACCGAGATAAAACCCGTTCCCCCTGGTGGATAAAAACCGTATGTTTTTTTGGAGGTCGTGAAAAGCGCACCGCTACCCCTGTCCCAGAATCCCGGACCGATAATTACGCCAGGGTTTACCATAACTATGGGCAGGCCTTCTTGTGACCCCCGCCAGACCTCCATTTCCGCGGCGTGTTTGCTGCGTCCGTATACATTCGCTTCCTGGGGCGTCCACGGGCTTTCTTCGTCCACGTTGCTACTGTCAATACTTCTGCCGATCGTCCCTGTGGTGCTGGCGTAACATAATTTTTGTACGCTGTTGTCGATACAAAGGTTTACGATGTTGGCCGTACCTTCGGTATTTATTTTTTGGAGTTTTTTGTAATCTCCAGGATCAAACGAGATCAAGGCGGCGGCATGGTATACATGGGTAATACTTTCAAAGGCGATTTCAAGGGCGGGAATATCGTTGATATCGGCAAAGACCCATTCAATGCTATCGAAAAATTCCTTGGCGTCTTTATGGTAGTAACCAAATACTTTTTTGACTCTTTCGAGGTCGCTTCCCTTTCTGTGGATGGCTCTTACCGAATGCCCCGCTTCCACTAACTTAAGCAAAAGATGGGCGCCGACCAATCCTGTTCCTCCCGTAACTAAAATCATGACTCAAAGTTAGGGAATAGGAAAGTAGGAAATACGAAGTTAGAAGCACGAAATATTAAAAGTCTCTTTTCTTTATTCTATGCTCTCTTCTCTTTTTTCGGATATTTGCAACCTAATCCAAGAACTTAAGCCAAATGCCTTCAAATTTTGTAGAAGAACTGACATGGAGGGGTATGCTGCACGATGCCATGCCCGGAACCGAAGAACACTTGTTAGAAGAAATGCGGTCGGCCTATGTGGGTATCGATCCTACCGCCGATTCGTTACATATTGGCCACTTGGTGGGCGTGATGATGCTTCGCCATTTTCAATTGGCCGGGCATAAACCCTACGCCTTGATAGGGGGCGCCACGGGTATGATCGGTGACCCTTCCGGTAAGTCCACAGAACGCAATCTTTTGGATGAACCTACGCTACGCCATAACCAACAGGCGTTGAAGGAGCAATTGTCCCGTTTTCTCGATTTCGATAATGCCGCCGAAAACGCAGCCGTATTGGTCAATAATTATGACTGGATGAAGGATTTCTCGTTCTTGGATTTTATCCGAGACGTGGGCAAACATATAACCGTCAACTACATGATGGCCAAAGACTCGGTCAAAAAACGCCTAACCTCCGAAGCTAAAGAAGGGATGTCGTTCACCGAGTTCACCTATCAAATGGTGCAGGGCTATGATTTTCTATACCTTTACCAAAACCACAACTGCACCTTGCAAATGGGGGGTAGCGACCAATGGGGAAATATAACAACAGGTACGGAAATGATCCGCCGTATCGGTAACGGAAAAGGTTACGCTTTGACCTGTCCGTTAATTACCAAGGCCGACGGCACCAAGTTTGGAAAGACCGAAGGCGGCAACATCTGGTTGGATGCCGAACGCACATCTCCTTACCGGTTCTATCAATACTGGCTGAATGTTTCCGACGATGATGCCGAGAAATACATCAAGATATTTACGTTTCTTTCCAAGGAAGAAATTGATAAATTGATTGACGAGCATCAAGAAACGCCGCATCTGCGCATCCTACAGAAAAAACTGGCCGAAGAAATCACCGTCATGGTTCATTCCCAAGACGATTTGGACAATGCCTTGAAAGCTAGTAGTATCCTTTTTGGAAAATCCACTTCCGAAGATCTTAAAAAACTGGATGAAAAGACCTTTCTCGACCTTTCTCGATGTCTTTGACGGTGTTCCTCAGGCCGAAATATCAAAATCTGAACTTGAAAACGGACTCGATATGATCGGTGCCTTGGCCGATAAGACCGGGTTTTTGGCCTCGAATAGCGAGGCGCGAAGAGAGTTGAAACAGAATTCTATTTCGGTTAACAAAGAGAAGGTAAAGGATGATTATATCATTACCGTATCTGACCTGATCAATGATAAATTTGTGCTGCTGCAGCGGGGGAAGAAGAATTATTTTGTATTGATAGTACTTTAGGACGCAACCTTTTAGTGTTTTTGAATCTTACGATAAAATTCAAAACATTATTGTTCGATGAAAAAACTGACTTACTCTTTGATTGCATTCTTTTCGATACTTTTAAGTGCATGTATCGTTCCATTCTCATGCGCGCGTACCGAATGCTGTGTGAACCCGGAAATTGAATTGGCAGGAAAATTTTCTTATAGCATTCTTGGTTGTGATGACAGCGCCAATCTAGAATTGAGTTGTACGGCTTGGTTTGAAATACTCAATGAAACCGAGGCAAGGGTTTTACCTTTCGGAGATATTGTTTATGACTATAATTATGTGGTCAACGATGATGTTTTGACATTGACACCGACTCCTGTTTCCAGCTTTTCATTGAACTATAGGTTCAAGATTATTGATACAACAACTTTGGAAGAGATCGATAATGGCGCTATTTGGGTCAAGGAGTAACCGTTTTGGATATTTTCGCCGGAGCTCAAAAACTCATTTTTGGTAGTAAAAATCTCTTTTTATATACCTGATAACCCAACGCAACCTTTCAATACATTCTACATCTTACTATTAAACCTATAATTGCATTCGATGAAAACATTGAAATATACAGTAATCCTGTTTCTAATCGCTGTTTGCCATTCTTGCAATAAAAGCGATATTGATAAAGAACAAGGAACATTCAAACTTCAAAATTCCTCGCAAAAGTGGGAACTTGTTGCCATTACTTCGAGTTGGACCAATGAAATAACCACTGGTAACAATCTCGATTGGCAGGAATTTTATGTTTTCAACCCTGATGGCACCTTTCTGAAATCTCGTGAACAAGATGATGGTAGAATGAGCAAAGCAACAGGCACCTATGCAATTGTCGATTCGTCGGGAGAAGAGTACCTAGAGCTTATTTTTGAAACGGGCGATGAACTTCGGGCAAGCTGCAGCCAAGGAAAGGAGTTTTTATCCCTTAGGAAGAAAAAACTTCTAAACGGTTCATGGGTACCCTGCGATGGCCCAAGCTTTGAATATCGACTTTCAGAGAGTTAAATAGGATGTGACAGCTTTTCTTTTCCCGACCAACATCAAATATTTAGGGTTTATATACGTTAGTCAGCTACACAATAACCCCTAATGTCTGTACTAATGCGTAATATCATCCTAGTTTTAACCATTTTTTTTACATTAAGCAGCTGCGACAAATTAGACGACCTCACCAAGTTCGATATAGAATACAACAGTAAGATTGTCATACCTGCTTCGGCCGGCATCGATTTACCTTTTAATGTGTTT
>RCMY010002781.1_pt1 | contig 15742 bp, 18 predicted proteins | sample 2041341 | NCBI WGS metagenome assembly RCMY01 (sample SAMN09708234, study PRJNA481090) | Marine sediment metagenome, whole genome shotgun sequencing project. | reverse complement strand
AATGTCGACCGTTCGTCGGCGCGCCATTGTGAGCGCACCCACAACCGATCCGAGACTCATCGCCGAGTAGAGCAATGTAAAGCCACCCGCGCCCGCGTCGAGGTGGCGTTCTGCAAATAAGGGGAGGGTGACTTGATATTCGAATGCCAGCGTCCCGACCACGGTTAGCAGGATGACGGAGTTTCGTAGTTCGCGCTCTGACCACACGTAACGAAGGCCTTCGACGAGTTGGCCCTTGCCTCGCGCCGCTCGCGGGGCTTCTCTGATCTCGTCACGGCGCATCACTAGTAATGCTCCAATCACGGCGAAGTAGGTCGCGGTGTTGACGATGAAGCACCATTCGACTCCGACCGTCGTGATGAGAACTCCCGCGATGGAGGGGCCAACAACCCTTGAACCGGTCATCATCGCTGAGTTGAGGGCGACTGCGTTTGGTACGTCGTCCATCTCGACGAGGTCGACAACGAGCGATTTACGTGTCGGATTGTCCAGCGCGGTGAAGAGGCCGTATAGCGCTGACAATCCGTAAATTACGGGCACCGTTAGCTTGTCCAACAGCATCAATGTGGCGAAGGCGCCAGCGACTATCGTGAACGCTACTTGAGTGACGATCATGAATCGATGGCGATCGACCCGATCGGCAATGACACCGCCCCACGCGCCAAAAAGCAGGACAGGTAAGAACTGCGCGGCTGTAGTTAACCCCAGGGCAACACCATCGTCGGTGAGACGAAGGACTACCCAGATCAGCGCCACCGACTGCATCCAGGTGCCAGCCTGGCTAACCAGTTGCCCGATGAAGAACAGTCGGAAGTTACGAACTCTCAGCGAGCGGAACGTCTCGCCAGCCGCATTGCGGAAACTGGTCATCGACTGTGCACGCTAATTTGCCTCGACAACTAAAGCGATCCCAGGCGCCTGTTTGCTGCCTTCCGGGACAGCGACGTCGGAGCCAGTGGGAGTTATTGTGTGCGGAAGGCTAGTCAGGAGGCGTCCGATGTCAAAGCTTGTGTATGCCGCTATCACGTCTATCGATGGCTATACAGAAGACTCGTCTGGCAGACAGTTGGTGGCGTGCCTGAGGTGTCAGCCTCGGAGGCCGAGTATGCCGAAGTATGGCGCTCGCTCGACAAGGTCGTCTACTCCCGAACTCTCGATGAGGTCCGGACTCCTCGCACCGAACTCAGGCATGACTTCGACGCCGCCGAAGTCATCCACTTGAAGGAATCCACAGCCAAGAACATCAGCATCAGTGGCCCCGACTTGGCCCAACATGCGTTCGACACTGGGCTAGTCGACGAGATCCACATGATCGTGGTGCCGGTCATCGTTGGTTCGGGCAAACCCGGGCTTCCTCGCGGAATCTTTGCGCAGCTCGAGCTGCTCGACTTGAGGCGATTCGACAACGGCACGGTGTACTCGCATTACCGCATCGGTTGAGTCCGGCGGAGTCGACGTGCCCCAGCTCAAGCAATTTGAAGGCTTGGTTCATGACGCGTAGCGTGTGGCTGTGAGCGCCGCCGACGAGTTGAACAAGGTGATCTGACGTGCTGCAGCCGATTCATGCATTACCGGCAACGGCGGTCTCGCCAGACGCCGAGGCACTCTGGACCGAAGATCGTTCGCTGACGTGGGCCGGACTCGAAGAACGATCGCGTCGATTCGCCCAGGGACTTAGAGAGCTTGGCGTGAACGAAGGCCAGACCTGGGCCGTGCTCGCACGAAACCGGTTCGAATGGGCCGAGATGAGCATCGGGAACGGTCGAGCGGGCAGTCGCTATGTCCCGCTCAATTGGCACCTGACCGCACCGGAGATCACAGAGCTTCTCGAAGACTCCCAATCGAAGCTGCTTATCGTGGCGCCTGATCTCGTCGAAGCCGGTAGCCAGGCGGCGGCCGCGGCGGGAATTGATCAGGTCATCGTGCTTGGCGACGAATACGAAACGTGGCTCGCAAAGCAGTCCGACGAGCCACTATCCGATTGCAGTCTCGGCGCTCCGCTGCAATACACCGGCGGAACAACCGGCCGTTCGAAAGGGGTGACGCGTTCAGACCAGTCGGGGAGCGCCGGTCGATTGGCTGAGGGCTACGCAAAGTGGGGCTCGCTCACTGGAATGCCCGAGAACCAGCAGATGATGCTGTGCACTCCTGCGTATCACGCCCTCGGCGGAGCAGTACTTCGAACTGCGTTGGCCCGTGGCTGTCCAGTGGTAATGCTCGACCGCTGGGATCCGGAACAAACGCTTGCCGTCATCGACCAACGTAAGGTCACGGGCACCGCCATGGTCCCAACCCAGTTCATTCGGCTCCTGAAGCTCGATGCCGAAACGCGAGCGGAACACGACGTGTCATCGCTCGCATGGGTGTTACACAGCGCGGCGCCTTGCCCTGCATGGGTGAAGCGGGAGATGATCGATTGGTTCGGGCCGGCAATCGTCGAGCTATACGGTTCGAGCGAAGGCGTTGGTCCGGTCATCGCAACCTCGCAGGAATGGCTGGAGCGACCAGGAACTGTCGGGCGGGCAATGGCCGTGCTCGAGCTGTCCATCCTCGACGACGACGGAAACGACTTACCGCCCGGTGAAGTCGGCACCATCTATGCGAAGCGGACCGACGGCACTCCCGAGTATCACGGCGACTCGGAGAAGACGGCGGCCATGGTGCGGTCAGACCAACGATTCACCGTTGGCGATGTTGGCTACCTCGACGATGACGGCTACCTATTCCTTGCTGATCGACGGGTCGACCTGATCATCGTTGGCGGCAGCAACATCTATCCGGCCGAGATCGAAGCGGCGTTGAGTCAACACCCGGCGGTTGCCGATGTTGCCGTGTTTGGCATTCCCCACGAGGACTTGGGGCAAGAGATCAAAGCCGTAGTTGAACCAGTGGCCGGTGTGCAGATCGATGTAGGTGAACTGCTCGAGTTCGCTCGCCAGCACCTTGCATCGTTCAAGTTGCCAAGGTCGATCGACATCGTCGATTCGTTGCCCCGTGAGGCGAGTGGCAAACTCAAGAAGCACAAGTTGCGTGAGCCGTATTGGGAGGCTCACGAAGCCTCGGGGTCATAGAGCGCACCCTTCCGACACGTGTTACGCCTCGAGTGCGCCTGCCAGTCGTTCGAGGGTGGCTTCCATGCCGGCTCGATTGTGGGTTAAGCGGTCGGACACGCCTGAGACTTGGGCGCTGTACTCGTGGGCGCTCTCAGGACGCAGATCCTGAGTGTGCTCGGTGACTCGGCAGCCACCATCGGTCGCTTCGATGTCGTATCCCCACTTTGCGAACACGTAGTCGCGTGAGATGCAGTCGAAGTAGAAGCGCTGGTTGGGGACCAGTTCGGTAATCCGTGCTGACGTCGTCCACTCCTTATCGCCGTTCCGGTTGTGGCCGGTGTACTCGGCGCCGACTGCGGACGCAGTGAACCCTTCTTTCCATTCACAAAGGTAGTTCTCGGGTGACCATTCACCCATCCGGTTGATGTCGGTGAGGGCCTCGAAGACCGCCTCGGCCGAAGCGGCGATGTCACGAGTTACAGATACGTCGGGTTCCATGAGGGGCAATCTACTCGTTGCCGAGTTGAGCACGCCAGACGAATCAGCGAGGATCGCTACCTCGTATGCGTCGTTGGGGAGGTTGGCTATGCAGGAACCAACTCTGAGCGGTGAGCCACCGCTAGATGCCGAAGCGCAGGGATCCAAGTGTGCGGTCACCGGCAAGCAGCGACCGCAATTGGTGTCCGAGGTCGTGCATGGATCGAAGCACATCGTCGCGTTCGTTGTCGTCGGTGGACGACGGCCAGTTGGCGACCGCGGCATACGCAAGAGTTCGGTTGTTGTGTCGAACGAGGCCAACGTCGGCGCGGACGCCAAGGTCCGTCCCGGTCTTCGACCACACCTCAAAACCGCGGTCAATGGCGGCTCCATGTGAAAGTGGATCGAGACCAAACGCATGAGCAACCATCGAAAGGTCCGTCCCGTTAGCTATCCACTTCAGGACTTGCGCTCCGGCACTATCGTCGTTGAACAACCCAGCCATAAGTTGCGCCAGTTCGTCGGTTGTCCCGGTGGAGAGACCGGTTGGATCATTGACGCCCCGGCTCTCTCTGACTATGTCGTGGAGTCGAGTAACAGCGAGGCCCAAGTGCTCGGCACGGGCAGTGACAGCATCGAGTCCTACGTGTTGCAGCAAGACGTTGGTTGCGAGATTGTCGCTGAACGCTCCGACCATGGTCGCGAGGTCGCCAACAGTGAGTTCATCGATTTGAAGATGCTGCCATAGACCCGAGTCCGAGATGGGTTCGACGCTCCTGCGACTCAGCACCACTGATCTTGCGGCGGGATTTACTGCGATGCGTTCTGCCAGCTCGAGGAGCAGAAGCAGCTTGCCGACGCTCGCCGTTGACCGCAAGTGATCACCCGACTGGGAAAGTAGCACCTCGTCTGTTCGTGCATCGATGACGGTGGCGCTTATCCACTCAGATGGAACAGGCGATCGCGCCGAACGAAGACTCTGGTTCATTGATATGACCGTTTTCCCAGGACGACGGCGGCTGTTCCGCACAGCGCTCCGACCAGCAACCATTCGACATCGTTGGCAATGGAAACGGCCTGCGCGACGTTGGGTGGTTTGGGGCGGGGACCGTCACCCAGAGTTGGCCGCTGTTCGATGCGATCGTTGTAGCGAAGCGGTCCGCCTACCTGCAGCCCCAGGGCCGCCGCCATAGCGGACTCGGCGACACCGGCATTCGGCGACGGATGACGCGGGGCGTCACGACGAACGATCTGCCTAATGCGCGACACATGAGTGGGGCGGACCACGGTTACTAGGCCGGCGAAGAGTCGGGCTGGAATCCAGTTGGCCACGTCGTCAAGACGGGCTGCGGCCGTACCGAAGTGGCGGTAGCGATCGTTGCGATGGCCGACCATTGCATCCATGGTGTTCACGGCACGGTAGGCCAGGGCTGCTGGCGCTCCGGCAACCAGGGCCCAGAACACTGGAGCGATGACGGCATCAACGCTGTTCTCGGCCACCGACTCGATGACTGCGGCAGCAATGCCGGAGGGGTCAAGCGAGCTAGCGTCTCGTCCCACCAGCGCCCGTAGCTGATATCTGGCGTCTTCGATGTCGCCAGACTCGACTATCTGGCCAATGTCTTTTGCAGTCGATCGCAAGGCATTGCCTGCGACCGAGATTGCCACTGCAATTGTGGTGGAGCGGGTGAGCGCTCCGGCTGCCGCCCCAATGGCGACACCGGTGGTTGCGTAGACAGCACCCGGTCCGCGCCGGTCAGCCCACAAGCGTGCTTCGACTCGGCCCATGATGGTTCCGAACCACGCCACGGGATGCACTGGGGTTGGTGGCTCGCCGATAAGTCGATCAATCAACAATCCGGCGGCCACTGCACCGCAACGATGGCCCAGACCTCTCATTTCGTCCCCGCTCGCTGGTGCCACGTGTCGACGCCGGAGGCGACTGTCGCATGGACTGCCTGCGCAATCCGGCTTCCCACCTCCGAACGGGGGCCAGCAAACTGCTCGGTCGGCTCGCTCGAATGAGTGGGCCACACGATCACTACCGCGTCGCTCGCCGTTCCGGTTCCCGGCACTCCTGCTTCGATGAGCGCCTGGGTCTTCGCCTCCGTTGCGGTCATTACCGCGTTCACTGCGGCGGCACGATCTAGTGCCTGCGGCATATGGATAACAAGGTTTATTGTGCCCGCCTCCCATGGTGTCCAACCGCCGCCTGGATCGGCAGCCCACGTCGGCTTCGAAATGCCAACCGTTGCGTCGACGGTGACGCCATCAATCGAACGTCGTTGCCAGTCGCTGACGTTGGCCGCAGTGAACAAGGCAATCCCGTCACCCGAGAGCCGAAGCTCTGTTGCAATCTCTGTTGCGTGTTCCTCTAGGTCGATTCGGCTGTAGTCGAGCGGGACGCCGATATTGAGGAGCCACTCGGCGGTCTGGAAGCCACCGCCGACCGGAGCAGAAGACAACGCTGCAATAGCGCGAGGCCATTGCCAGGCGAGGGCGCCGTTGTACGATCCAGATGGAGTGTGCAAAATCGGTTCAGCGGCCGTGTTGTCAGGCAAGGTTTCGTTCACCATCTTGGTCCCGTCCATTGAACAATGACGACATTGATCGATCGAGCGCTGCTGCGACTTGTTCTATCCCGCCTTCAGTAGTGAGGCCGACCCTCATCGTGCCCTCCATACCGAAACTGGCGCAATCGCGGATGACGACGCCATAAGGTGCGAGCTGGTCTCGAAGGCCGGGCGCTTGCACCAGGATCCACGGAGCATCAGCCTGAGTAACGACGAACCCGTAATATTCGAACAACTGGGCCATCGCCGCTTGTCTTTCCTTGATGGCGGCGTGCCACGCAGGAAGATCACACGATTCAAGTAGGTCGGGAAGGACAGCTAGGGCGAGGGAATTGACCGACCACTGGGGCTGACGGCGGGTCAGCTGTTCGACATCGTTGGCGATTACGTAGCCAAGCCGGAGTCCGGGACAATTGAAGACCTTCGTCAGCGAGCCGAGGGTTATTCCCTCGCGATAGGCCGACCACCGGCCGGTTGCCAGTTGATAGAAGGCCTCGTCCCATACATCGGCGGTGGCGTCAGGCGCGGCCATGGTGCCGGATGGGTTATGCGGGTCGCTGCGCCACACCGGGCCTGCGTCGTTTCTTGGGTGGAGGGCGAACTCCGGCTCGTGTTGCACTCGACCGCCGATCTCGTTGGCGACAAGGGAGATGGCCTCGCTTCCCCCATTAGTTAGCCGCACGCGTTCGGGCGCAACCCCGATGGCATCGGCGAGGAGGCGAGCACCGCTCGTGGGCGAGGGATAATGACCAAGCGCCCTGAGATGGCGCGACACGATCTTCGCTACATCGGGGGCGAATGGGTTCATGCTCTGCGACAGATCGAGAACGCTCGCCGGATCTAAGTTGAGCGCAGTAGCGACGGCGGGTCCGTCGCCACCGTGTCGGCCCGCCGGAGGGATGATGCCAGGGGCGGCATTCGAATGGTCATCGGCCATCGACGAACCATACCGACAGAACAGTCGCGACACTTGACCTTGGTCATGGTCGAGAAACCAGATGACGGATCGAGCCTTGCATGCCCAGCCCGCGTAGGCCGAAGGACAAGTCGCGATAGCCACCGACCAGTGCGTCGGCGGGAGTGCGGACTCGTTTGCCACCGGTCAGTCCATATGTAACTGGCGCCGTCTCCGCTGCGAAGGTGCCGAAAAGTCGATCCCAGACGATCAGCATCGATCCGAAGTTTTTATCCAGATATTCTGCGTTTGACCCGTGATGGACCCGGTGAGCGGACGGCGTCACGAAGACGAGGTCGAGCACCGTTCGGCGTCGCATGAGCTCGGTGTGTTGGAATTGGCCAGCGATGAGCACCAGGGCGCCCATTGCTGCGAAGGCGAGGGGGTGGAATCCGAGTAGGGGAGCCCAGAACCCGAGAGCGGGCTTGTAGAGCGCCTCCATCCACGGCATGCGGACTGCGGTTGTGAAAGTGAATTCCTCTGACGAATGGTGGATCATGTGCGACGCCCAGAGGACCTTGACTCGATGCTCGGTCCGATGGATCCAGTAGTAGACGAAGTCGCGGCACAAGAAGATGCCGACCCAGACGAGCGGGTTCGCCGGACTGACATCGAATAGCCGGTGGTTGTTGTAGATGTACATCGCAACAGCGAATGAGACCACCTTGGACACAATTCCCTTGGCTGAGATGTACGCAAGGCCAGCGCTAATGGAGGTCATTGAACCCCTGAGGTCGATCGAGCGTCCCCGGCAATGACGCATCATCAGTTCGCCAAGCACAGTGATTATGACTGACCCGAAGAGCAGGAGGACAGCGTTGTCGATGAGCCAGTCGAGGAAGGTGGGGAGTGCTGTGGTGAGCATGTATTCATCTTCGACGCTTTGAAGCGGTTGGCTCATGGGGGCTAGCCCCCAAAACTGCCGTGGGAGTAACCCGCGCCTATCATGGCTCACTGGCCGCGCAACTCTGCCCAGGTCAGGTTGCGTCATGGAGGGATAGGCCTTGGTTCGTTTTCGGCAGTTGCTCGACCGAGCACAGCATCGATTGTTGTTGATCCCGATGTTGTTTGTGCTTTTCGCAGTTGCGCTGAGCCAGCTCATGCTCGCAGTCGATCGGGGCATCGAAGACGGCGATCTTCCGACAGTGCTTCTTACGACCGTGGGGTCAGGGCGCGCAATCTTGTCGGCCATTGCTGCCGGGCTGATCTCGTCGATCACGCTCTTACTGTCGATGATGCTGGTGGCGGTGCAGTTAGCAAGTTCGCAGTTCTCCCCGCGAACGCTACGCAATTGGATCGGCGATCGAACCCAGCAACTGACCATCGGCGTGGTGCTTGGGACCACGGTGTATTGCCTTCTCATCCTTCGCGAGACTCGTTCGCTGGGTGAGGGTGGTGCGCTTACGCCTCACATATCGGTGCTGTTGGGCTTGGTGCTCGGGGTCGCGTCGCTGGTTGCGGTCGTACGATCGGTTGACCACTTGACCAACCGCTTGCGTATCGGGGCTGTGGCGAGCGGGCTCATGTCAGACACGGTCGCGATCATCGAACAAGATGAGCGTTTGGACTCGACCGAGAACCCAGCAATTGCGCCGGCGGCGCGAACCGGCGGTTCCGCTCGTGGCGTCGACATTGCCCCTGAGGCGATAGCGGTGACGTCGTCGACATCTGGTTGGGTACAACAAATCGACGAGGGTGCCCTGTTGGCCCAAATCCCCGAGAAAGCAACCGTGTACGTGCCGGTGGCCCTAGGTGCATTCGTAATGCCCGATGCTCCGATCGCTTGGATCTGGCCGCCGCCCGACAAGAGTTGTGAAGCCGGAGTCCGAGCCGCTATTGCGCTTGGCGACGCTCGGACGATGCAGCAGGATGTTGGATTCGGCATTCTCCAGATGGTCGATATTGCGATTCGAGCGCTTTCACCGGGAGTAAACGACCCGAATACAGCCAACGACCTGATCGTCCATCTCGGCGTGGTCATGTTGGCGCTGTGGCAGCGCCCTGAGGCGGATTCAGTACGAGAGACCGAGGGGCGAACGCTGATTCGGCATGACCTCACGCACGCCGACTATCTGCATGCTGGGTTCGATCAAATTCGCCGGTACGGGGCCGCCGACACCGATGTTGCAGCAACGGTCGTTCGCACGCTTGGCGCCCTTCGCTCCGAGGTCGTTCGTCGAGACTTGCCTGGCCCTCTACAACCGATCGACGATGTGATCAGCCAGACCATCGCTGCGGTGGAGGCAACTGACGCGTCCGACTACGACAAACAAATTGTCCGCGACGCGAAGCCGGACATTTAGCGAGACGCAGCATGCCGTTCTGTAGCTCCACTTCTGAGGTCTACCCCAATGACGCCGTTGGGCTGTTCTTGACATCGTGCTTTAGGATCGTCGAATGGCCGATTCGCGAGCACTGCCGATCACGCTGGCTTTAATCAACGACTATGACGTCGTCGTCGTTGGGGTTGCGCATATGTTCGATCAATACACCGACCGGATCGTTGTGGCCGAACTTGACGCGACCAAGCCACTGAAGGACACGGTCGATATTGCCCTCTACGACTCCTTTGCGCAGCCTCATGCAGATCACAGCACGCTGGAGCAGCTCACCCTCAACCCGAAGGCGCGCCGCGTGGTCGTCTATACGTGGAATTTCCATCCCGCGCTGGTTGAGGCGGCGCTCGCCAAAGGCGCCCGTGGATATCTCTCGAAGGGCCTCACCGCTTTAGAGACGGTCGAGGCGCTGGAGGCGATCGACGCAGGCAAGGTTGTAGTGAGCGATCCCCCACCGAAGGACCAGCTGTCAGTCGGACTCAATTGGCCGGGACGTACCGAAGGACTAAGCGAACGTGAGGGCGAAATGTTGGCGCTCATCACTCAAGGCAAAACAAATGCAGAGATCGCCGCGCTCGTGTACCTCTCGGCAAATTCGATCAAGTCCTACATCCGCTCCGCGTACCGCAAGATCGGTGCGAGAAATCGGGTCGAGGCTGTCCTGTGGGGCGTCGACCACGGATTCCGTCCCGATCATCACCGTATTGAGCAGTGGATCCCCGAGCCGATGACCGACATCGCCATCCAGGCCGGAGACCTATAGAACGACCTATTCCCCGGTATGCCACCGGGGTGGGGACGCTCGAGAAGTTAACGCGTAGGGATCGGTTCGAGGCGGGGCGATTTGCCTCAAACCGATCCCAGAATGCGTTTTCGTTGGGGCGGTACTTAGTCTTGCTTGATGGTTCCCCGCCAGGCGCCTGATGCGGCGTTGCGGTCTTCAATGAGTGATTTGAAGTTGTCCATGTCGCCCTTAAGGCGAGCCGAGACCACGCCGAGCTTGTCGGCGACGTTCTCCAAGAACCCGTCGGGGTCGAAGTCCATCTGAAGTGTGACTCGCGTGGTGTTGTCATCGAGCTTGTGGAACGTGACGACGCCGCCGTGGCTTGGCCCAGATTCGGTGGTCCAGGCGATGCGATGATCGGGGGTTTGTTCGGTGATCGTGGTGTCGAACTCGCGCTCCACACCGGCAATCTTCACAACCCAATGCAAGCGCTCGTCGGTGAGCTGGGTTACTGCTTCGACACCATCCATGAAGCGGGGAAACTCTTCGAACTGGGTCCACTGGTTGTAGGCGACCCGGACAGGTACGTCTACGTCAATGGCGTGGGTGTGATCGGTTGGATTGGTCATGCTGATGCTCCTGCGGTCTGTGGCCCCGTCGTGGGGGCGTCGGATCGATTGGGGTCGTTCTTCGAAGTGAGGTTCAGGATTGCTGGTCGGTTTCTCCAGGCGAGTCCAGCCAGCGATGTAAGAAGGGTTGTCACGATGTACTTCCGCATTACTCGTCCTTACCAGCGAGCTTGTCGATGACGTGATCTGTCTTGTCAGCGATCTTGTCAACGAAACTCTTGGCATCGCCGGCGGCTTCGTCAACCTTGCCTTCATTTTTAAGGTCGTCGTTGTCAGTGAGATCGCCGGCGGCTTGCTTTACCCGACCCTTGATCTTGTCAGTGTTGAGCTCGTCATTCATGGAAATGCCTTTCGTGTAGTGGGTGTGCTTTCGAGGGCTTCCGACCCGCCGTATGGCATCGGCCGGAAAACTCAGTTAGACGCGTTTTGCGAGGTAGATGATGGCCAAGATGACCAGAACGGTGACGAGGATGCTTCCGTATACCACGGTGACTCCTTTCGTTTTGGGGGCTAAGAGTGAGACACGGGATTGCTTTACCCCGCCTGCATGTCACTCAAACACGTTTCAAGGAATCTCCGATACACCCCTAAGGGTGGACTTCGTGACGTGACGGCGATTGAGGCTGCGTGTGGACCCCGCAGGCCGACGTGATCAACCTTCGTCGCGTCGATCAGGCGCTTGCTGGCGCCTGCCATGCACGCGAGGTCAATCGCAACTACGATCCGCAATCAAGTTGTGTCGGTATTGAGGGAGCCGCCGCTGAACCCGCCGCCCTGGAGGCATCAATGACCGCAACAGCAATTCCCGCAACCGACACGATCGACTCGAACCAACTCCGGCAACTACGTGCCGACGAACGTGGCGTTCGGATCCTCGACGTCCGCACTGGCGCCGAGTTCGAAGCACTTCACATCCCTGGGTCCTACAACGTTCCGCTCGACACCCTCGCCGAACACATCCGAGACCTTGCGTCTGTCGAACACCCGGTTGTGCTGGTCTGTCAGTCCGGAGGCCGCGCGTCGCAAGCGCACGAGAAACTCAGGGCAGCTGGCAAAGATGTCATGCACATCCTCGACGGAGGCATGACAGCCTGGGAGGCTTCCGGTGGCGACGTCGTACACGGCAACGCAGCGAAGTGGGCCATGGATCGCCAAGTCCGTTTCGCCGCCGGCTCAATCGCCCTGACGGGCATTGTGGCCAGCACCGTCATCCCCGGCGCCAAATGGCTAGCCGGGGGAGTGGCCGCCGGGCTCACCTACTCGGCGGCGTCGAATACCTGCGCCATGGCCGCGGTACTGAGGAAGCTCCCCTACAACCGCTCCGATAACTGCGACATCGCTGGCGTGCTTGAGGCCCTCAATCAGACGGCCGACTGACCTGACCCACGCCGGCCGGCGACCTTAGAATCGGTCGTTTGACTTCTTCTTTGGTGGCACCTTGAATGGCGCCTCGATCAGCGACTCGAATCGAGCGTCGTCCGGCTGCTTTGGCTCGTTGAGGCGCCGGAGATACTCCTTGAGCGCCGTGCGGGCGGTCGCCACGTGTTCGCCCTTGATTCCGACTGAGCGAGTGAGCGCGTCTTTTGCCTTTTCGACGCGTTCCTTGCGTGTGGCCTTCTCTGCGTCGGAATAGCTGACGGTCTTCTTATTCTTCTTTGCTTCCTCAGTCGCCTTCCGGCGAGCTTCTGATTCTTGCAATGGGGTGAGCTTGTTGACGGCCACGTCGGCTGGTCTCCTGGAAGTTGAGAGTAAGTGATTGAGCTCGGTGCTCAAAGAGTTGTAAAGCCTATCGTCACCTGGCGCTACGGCGCTGTTGCGTCATCGGATCTCCGTGCGTCTTGAATTTGAGGGGCCGGTTGGTGGCGTTGCCCTGAGTCTGGCCTGGGTCAGGGACAGCCCATCACCCATCGGAAGCTGGCATCTACGTCGAGGTCGCCGGCGTCCGACGGAAGCGATCCAAGGAGATCGATCGTCATGCGACGCTCGTTCAACGAAGCATCGAGGCCACCAGTGTTGTGCTCGGAAACAATCATCCTGAGTGGCCCCGAGAAGCTGTTCTCCTTAGTCGTGTCGCCGCCTGGGAATACGGTGACGGTGGCGTCGACAGCCTCGAACTCACCGGTCGCTCCGCCGGAGATGTCTTGCTGCATTTCTGCGGTGATCATCGCGAACGACGTGGTTGCTTCAGCGTCGGTGACATTGATCGACACGCCAAACGCCGAACCTTGACATCCGCCGCCTAGTCGGAAGGCGAAGTCCGGGTCACTGACGTAGTAGCTCTCGTCGAGCGCTCCCGAGAGAATGAAGGTGCCCTCGATGAGCTCCCCGAAGCCTGCCTCGGCAGAATCGCCGCCGTCGTCCGAGTCGCCGGTCGCGGCCTCGATCGTTGTCGCTGTGTCGCCGCCCGCGGTGTCGGCGTTCGCCGTGACGTCAGCCGACCCCGAATCACTACTCCCACAGCTTGCGCCGATCAGCAGACTTGCGACGACAAAGGACCAGGTAGCGAGGTTGTGATTTGACATGAGCGGGCACCTTAACAGCACCCGATCCTCAACGCCTATCGCCAGCCAACACGCCCCGTTACGCCAGCGTCTTCTGCTTCGCCTCGACCGGTCGGCTGGGTGCCGGGGTCGATGACCCTCGGTAGTAGAACCACAGTGTTGGTAACAAGAAAGCGAAGTAGGCAACTACTCGGATGCGTTCGGGGTTCGGACTCCAGCCGAAGAGGCCCTTCATGAAGTCGTGGGTCCAGCCGGTGGCGAGTGGGCCGCTTGTTATGTCCCACATCGCGTTGCTGTAGAAGGAACCGTCGAATCCGAAGTATTCACGGAACTCATGCACACCCTTGGCGAACAAGCCAGCGGCGAAGAGGATAAGTAAGAGCCCGGTCCAGTTGAAGAACTTCTTGAGATCGATGCGGTCGCCACCGAGATAGAAGAGGTAGCCAAGAACGGCGGCGATCGACAGTCCGATTAGCCCACCGACAACAACCGCTGCGCCCGATGCGCTCTCGGTCTTAGCGCCGAGCAAGAACAGCACGGTTTCAAATCCTTCTCGGGCGACCGCGACGAACGCGACGACGGCAAGAGCGAGCGGCGAGTGATCAATTGCGGCATCGATCTTCGAATGCAGCTCGGAGCTGATTCCCCTTGCATGGCCCCGCATCCAGAAGATCATCCACGTGAGCACCCCGACTGCAGCGAAGGCCAGCGCGCCCTCGATGAATTGCTCCCACTTGCCCTCGAATTCACCGACGGCCTGATTGAACAGGAGCCCGGTCGCAACGCAGAGCACCGCAGCGACAGCGCTTCCGGCCCAGATCGAGCCGAGCCGATCGGCTCGGCCGGTCTTTTGGAGGTACGCGACGATGATGGCGAGGACAAGAGCTATCTCAAGGCCCTCGCGCAAAGTGATTAATAGACTGGATCCCATTCGCCGAAGTTAAGCATGGTTAACAGTGTGAGTCAAGCATGAAATCTATGGCATTTGTCGTGCTGCCGGGCGCTGAAGTCGAGGTTGGTACTACGACACTGTGTCGTAGTATGAGCGCCTACGTTTTAGATGAGCAGACTTGAAGGGGTTTCGAGCAATGATAGTCCAGCGACTTGCCGAGAATTACCGACGAATTGGCGCTGTACTTGCTGTTCTTGGGTTGGCGGCTGTGGCCACGATTGCCTTCGTCGGCGGCGACGATGAGAGTGCCGTGCTGCGTGACGAACTCGAGCGTGAATTCGCCGGCGCCTATCCGGCCAAACCGGCCGGAGGCGGGGACACCGTCGAGGTCGAACTTGTGGCCGCGTTCTCAACGGTCGAGATTATCGACGGAACCCGCACCGAGGTCTGGGCGTACAACGGCGTCGTTCCGGGCCCGGGCCTTCGCGCTGACTTGGGTGACACTATGCGTATCACGGTTCGCAATGACCTTCCGGCGGCCACCACCATCCACTGGCACGGTGTTCGAGTCCCGAACGACATGGATGGAGTGCCCGGCGTCAACCAGGACGTCATCGAACCGGGCGAGACCTTCATCTACGAATTCACCCCGCCAGACGCGGGCACCTATTGGTATCACTCCCACACCAACGGGAGCGAACAGCTCGAACGCGGCTTGTACGGAACGATCATTGTCGATGATGTCGACGACGCGACCGACTACGCCATTGATGCGGTGTGGGTGATCGACGATTGGCTCCTCGACGACGACTACCAGATCGATCCTGCCTTCAACACTGCGGCTGATCGGTCACTCAACGGTCGATGGGGCAACCTGATTACGGTCAACGCATCAGTCGAAGAAACGCTCGAGGCCAAGCCAGGAGAGCGGATCCGGCTCCGACTGGTGAACGCATCAAACGGCCGCGTCTACACGCCCGACTTCGGTGAACTCGACCCCACCGTCATCGCCATCGACGGGCTCACCGTCAAAGCGCCCGTCGATGTCAGCAGCCTCGACCTCTCACCGGGAAACCGGGTCGACCTCGACATCACTGTTCCTGACACGCCTGGCACCTACGTCGTCAACGACATGTTCATCGGTACACCACAGCCGCTCGCTTCCATAACTGTCGTCGCCGAGGCTGGGACCACGGCTGACTTCGCCCCACCGACTAACCCTGCGGTGCCTGACTGGGCGTCGGCGATCGACGCGCCGGTCGATCATGAACTGGTGTTTGAGACCAACAAAAACAACGGCGAGTGGGAGTGGACGATCAACGGTGCCGCTTTCCCTGATCACGAAGCGATCGAGTTGATTGAGGGTCGTTTCACCAAAATCCGGTTGGTTAATCGGACTCACCCTCTGCATCCGATGCATTTGCATGGTCAATTCTTTATGGTTCTGTCTCGGAACGGGGTGCCGGTCGACGAACCGTTCTTCCGCGACACCGTTCTGCTCGAGATGCTTGACGAGGTCGAGATCGGTCTTGTTCCGCTTGACGTCGGAGAGTGGGTCTTGCATTGCCACATTCAGGAACATGCCGAGGCAGGAATGATGAC
>RCMY010002780.1_pt1 | contig 15743 bp, 13 predicted proteins | sample 2041341 | NCBI WGS metagenome assembly RCMY01 (sample SAMN09708234, study PRJNA481090) | Marine sediment metagenome, whole genome shotgun sequencing project. | reverse complement strand
CAAAGTCCCATTCGTGCTAGAGATCAACGATCAGATGCCCCGGACATTCGGATCCAACCGGATGCACATCAATGAAGCGCTGGCCTGGTGTGAGGCTAGCTATCCACTGGTGGAGGTGCCGGCAGTCGTTCCGAGCGGGCGGGATCTCTCAATTGCGGAGCTGGTGGCCGAGCGCGTTCCTGATGGTGCGACGTTGCAGTTAGGCATTGGCGGCATACCCACTGCGGTTGCCTCACTCCTCCTCGACCGGAAGAACCTGGCTATTCATACCGAACTGTTTGCCGATCCGATGGTCGATCTCATCGAATCCGGTGCTGTCACCGGAATCAACAAGCGGGCCTACAACCGGCGATCGGTGACGACGTTCGCCCTCGGAACCAAACGGCTCTATGACTTCCTGGACAATAACGACGGCGTGGTGTTCCTTCCCGTGAATGAGACGAACGATCCGCGCCGAATCGGTCGAGAACCCAACTTCGTTTCGATCAACGCAACGCTAGAGGTGGACCTCATTGGCCAATGCGCCTCCGAAACATTGGGAACCCGCTATTTCTCGGGCAGCGGCGGGCAGGCCGACTTTGCGCGCGGCGCGCAGTACTCGAGGGGAGGAGCGGGCTATATCGTTTTGCCCAGCACGACACGTCACGGCGCAACACGGATCGTGCCGACGCTCCAGCCGGGCGCAGTCGTGACGACGATGAAGAACACCGTCGACCACGTGGTCACCGAATACGGCGTGGCGACGCTCCGTGGACGGACTCTGGCCGAACGAGCTCAGCGCCTAATTAGTATCGCCCATCCCGAGCAGCGCGATGCCCTGACCGCAGCGGCCCGAGTGCAGGGCCTGATCAGTCGCTAATCGCTCAGGCGTCAATGATTGTGGCGGCGGTCTGTCGACCGGACTTTATGGCCCCGTTGATGCTGGCATCGCGACGGTGGTCGCCGCAGACGTAGACGCCACTCTCCAGCCGGGTGGCGGGCTGTTTGTCATAGCCGGGCAGCTGTATCGGCTGGGCCTGGGGAATCCGGTCGACGCGCAGTGTCTCCCAGTCATCGGTGAGCGGCCCAACAAGACTCCGCAATTGGCTGCGGAGAGCCTCTTCGGTTCCATGAGCAACCGACGGGGCGGACACAACGACGGTGTTCGTGCCATCCGGGGCATAAGCATCGGAAACGGCGCTCATGGTGACGATCGAGTTGAGGGGGCGTTGGCCGGTGCCGTTGATCAAAAGGATCGGGTCGGATTCGGCCGGGATAGGAGCGGAGTACCAGATGCTTGTGACACCTCGCCACCCGGGGTCGGGCACGTCGGTCAGGCGGGCCGCCTCGGTAGCGCCCGTCGCGACCACAACGGCGTCGGCTTCGAAGGTCTGGCCTCCGTGGATCGTGACGCTGTTCGCTTCGACGTTGACCACTTTGGTGTGGAGGTGGAGTTCGCCGTCGTCGAGCCGGTGCGCCAGTTGGTCACTGATCTGGCCCATGCCATACCTGGGTACCGCGGCGTCACCCTGAGCGAGCATTCGAAAGACGAAGTCGACCACACGACTCGAACCGCCCAGCTCCGGATCGAGTGTGATACCGGCGAAGAGTGGCTGGAGGAAACGTTCGATCATCTGCGGACTAAAACCGAAGTCCTTAAAGCGGTGGCGGGCAGTTGTGTCCTCCCTGGCCCACAGCTCGTCGAGCGAACCCCGGGTGGTCTGGAGTCGGTAGGCAAGGATCCGGATCTTGTCCCGAATCGATCCGATCGGGGCGGTGACGGTGGCGAGCAGTTGTTCGGGTGCCCGTAGGGGATCGCCGACCACAGCTGTCTTGCCGCCGGGCAGCATTACCTTGGCTCCGGGGGTGAAGGTTTGAAGTTCTAGAGCGTCGTAGTCCAGCAGGTCAGCTGCATCGGGGTAAGCGGTGAGGAGTATCTGGAAACCACGATCGCAGAGGTGCCCATTTACGTTGTCGGTTCGGACGCGGCCGCCGGGCCCATCGCTTGACTCCACTAGAGCTATGGAATGACCAGCCGCTTTCAGATCCACGGCACACGCCAGTCCTGCGAGTCCGGCGCCTACCACCACGATGTCCACGGTGAAGGTCTATCACGATTGCGGGGGCCTCACGCAGCTTGGTATTCTCATCGCCCATGCCTGCGTCATCGGTCACCTCCCCGCCTGCTGACGATCTTATGGCGCGATACACCGCCGCTAGAGCAGCGTTGATCGCCCCGGGAGCGAAGTATGAGATGGTGGAGGCCGAGGTGGGTGGCATTTTGATGCGGCTCCTGAAGCACGCACCCGCGTCAATGCGGGACATCTGGGCAGCTACGGCAGCCTTTGGTGACCGTCGCTATCTGGTTTTCGAGGACGAGGTGCTCAGCTATTCCGAGGCGCATGCCCATGTGCGCTCTCTGACACACGTGCTGACCAGCCGGTATGGAATCGGTCCAGGTGACCGGGTAGCGGTTGCCATGCGGAACTACAGCGAATGGGTACTTGCCTACTGGGCGATCATCAGCACCGGCGCTGCCTGTGTGGGGATGAACGCTTGGTGGACCACCGCAGAGACGGACTACGCCCTCAATGATTCGGCGGCCTCGGTCATAATCTGCGACGACGAGCGTCTGGTGCGATTGCTCCCAATCCATGACGCGCTCCAGCAATCCAGCGGGCTGCGGGTGATCACCGTGCGCTCCGAAGCGACGCTCCCCTCTGGCGGGGCCCGCTGGGCCGATCTGGTGGATCCTTCCACGGCGCCAGCGACGCTTCCTGATGTTGCTATCAATCCGGATGACGACATCTGCATCTTTTACACGTCCGGGACAACGGGGTTTCCCAAGGGAGCTCAACTCACCCACCGCGGCTCCGTCCACAACCTGATGCATGTGGGATATATGCAGGACATCCCCAAGGAGATGGCGGCGATGGCCGGCACGCCGGTTCCCGAGACAGATCTTCAGCCCTGCATAATGGCGCCGACTCCGCTTTTCCATGTCACCGCCAACAACTGTCTCCTCCACCCCGCAACCGCCGTCGGAGGGGCGTTGGTTTTGACCTACCGATGGGATCCCGCTCGGTCCCTAGAATTGATCGAACGAGAACGGGTGACGACCCTAAGCGGAGTGCCCACGATGTCCCGCGAATTGCTCAGCCATCCCGATTGGGCTCGCCGCGATACGTCCTCCATGGCGGCCATGGGCGGGGGTGGGGCGGCCTTCCAGCCCGACCTAGTGGAGAAAATTGGCGATGCCCTCGTTGCCGGCCAGCCCACTACCGGCTATGGACTGACCGAAACCCACGGCATCGTGACCGCTAGCAGTAGCGACGCCTACCTCGCCAAGCCAGCGTCCTGCGGCACGCTCGTGCCAACCTGCGATGCGGTCGTTCGAGACGGCGTCGGGCAGGACCTGGCCGAGGGAGAGATCGGCGTCCTCTGGGTGAGAGGGCCAATCATCATCAAGGGATATTTGAACAAGCCCGACGCCACCGCCGAGGCGATTCAGGACGGCTGGTTCAACACTGGCGACATCGCCCGGATCGATGAAGACGGATTCGTTTTCATCGTCGATCGGGCCAAGGACATGGTGCTCCGGGGCGGGGAGAACGTCTACTGCTCCGAGGTCGAAGCAGTGATTTACCGGCACCCTGCCGTGGCTGAAGCGGCTGCCTTCGCCGTCCCTGACGAGCGTCTGGGCGAGGAGGTGGGGATGGCGATCGTGCTGCAACCGGGTGGCACGCTCACCGAGAAAGAGGCGCAGTCCTTCATGGCCGAGAGCCTTGCCAAGTTCAAGATTCCCAGCCGGATCTGGTTCCTCAACGAGCCACTGCCCCGCAACGCCAACGGAAAGTTCGTCAAACGAACACTTCAGGAGCAATTGACCGCGTAGTTCCTCCAAACTGGTGCCGTGAAGCGAGAGCTCAAGATCCCGGAGGCGTTGGACGTTCGCGAAACCGTGCGCGGGGCCAAGCTCCCTGTGATGGTTGGACCCAACGGAGCGTGGTGGAGCACTCGCACACCGACTGGACTAGGAACACTCTTCCTCCACCGAACGGCGACGGACCGTGTAGCAGGCCAAGCTTGGGGCCCGGGAAGCGAATGGCTCCTCGATCAGATGCCTGGTCTGCTGGGCCTGCACGATGACATGAGCGGCTTCGCTCCCTCCGGACCGATAGGGGAGCTCTGGTTGCGTAGATCGTTTCGTCTGAGCCGAACCGACCGACCATGGGATGCCATCGTGGGGGGAGTGTTGGGTCAGAAGGTTCAGGTCACCAAGGCCGTCCAATCACGCCGGATGATTGCACGCCGATTCGGCGATCCGGCCCCGGGGCCCACGGCGGAGCAGTTGGGTTCTGGCGCTGGTGGTGCCGGGTCGCGCCCTGGGCGGGGATGGGTGCTTCCCTCGCCGGCAACCTTGGGGTCGCTTGCCTACCACGACCTGCATGGGTGTGGCGTTGAGCGCAAGCGGGCCGAGATCCTGATTCGGGTGGCCCGGGAAATGCGGCGACTCGACTCGTTGTGGGTGCAACCGCCAGTCGAGGTGCGCCGCCGACTCCAGATGATCCGGGGAGTAGGCCCCTGGACCACTGGGATGATCACGGCCGTGACCTTTGGCGATCCCGACGCCGTGCCCGTCGGCGACTACCACATTCCCAACGTGGTGGCCTGGTGCCTGGCCGGCGAGCCCCGGGCCACCGACGATCGGATGCTGGAACTGCTGGAGCCCTACCGCGGTCATCGCTGGCGCGTAATCCGTCTCGCCAAATCCAGCGGTCCGGCGCCCCGCTACGGCCCACGCCTCAGCCTCACCTCCGACGGCATTGCCTTAGGCAAGTAGAGGCGGCCAGTCCCGAGCTCGGGTCAGCCAAGCATCGTTGATTATGCGCGGAGCGATGCCTGGTGAGTAGTCGGAGCTGAACTATCGATGCAGTTATTGGAGCGCCGTGTAGGCGGGCCTCCGTGGCCCCGAAACGGCCGCCGGAGGCGACGGCACAGGCTTCTCGGGTTAGCGCAGTCATGTTCGAAAGCGAGCGGAGCGACACCAGGCATCGCTCCGCTCGTGGGACTGTCCCGGAGGTTCTGGCTGGTGCGCTAATCCCAGAGGCTGGCGAGCATCGTGTCGACCTGATCAACGACGGCAGTTACCCCGCCGTGGCGGGGCGAGCGAAGGTCGATAGGAGCGCCGATGGTGTCACCGCTAACGTCGAAGTGCTCGACAACCGGCTCTATGAAGCGGCTGAGTTGGGCATAGACATGGCGATCGTCGGAACCGAAGCGGTTGACGTGATAGCGGAGTGGGAAGGAGATACTCAGTTCCTCCTTCGCCCGCGTCATGGCGACGTAGAGCAGTCGCAATTCTTCGGCTATGCCGTCGTCATCCCCGATCGCCATATCGGAAGGGATATTGCCGTCGGCCGCATGCAGGAGGAACACGTGCCGCCATTCGAGACCTTTGGCCGAATGAATCGTGCTGAGAGTGAGCCAGTCATCATCAAGGTGCGGGGGACCGGCGTAGTCACCAGTGACCGAAGGGGGATCTAGGGTTAGCTCGACCAGCATTCGGCTCCGGGAGTTGAACGCCTCAGCGCTTGTTGCTAAAGAGTCCAGGTCGGCAAGGCGAGCCAAGGCGTTGTCATATTTATTGGCGAAGATCAGTTCACAGAATGGTCGGAGTCGATTGATCTGCGCAGCGGGGGACAGGCCGGCGCTCTCCTCTCCGTTCCCGTGACAATCGGCCAGGGCCGCCCGGAGCTCGGCGAACTGTTCCTGCGCTGCCACGCTCACGACAGCCTCGCCGGCGAGGAGCCGGCGCAGTGGGTCCACCTCCTCCTGACCGATCCCTAGCTCGGCCACTAGTCGCCGTTCGGTCGCTGGCCCCACGCCCTCCAAGGCGGACAAAACCCGATGCCACGCCAACTGGTCGGCTGGGTTGTCGAGGATCCGTAGCAAGGACAGGAGATCTTTCACGTGGGCCGATTCAAGATGTTTCAGACCGCCATATTTGACGAACGGCACGTCACGGCGGGCGAGTTCCAGTTCGAGCCCGTTGGAGTGGTGGCCGGCGCGGAAGAGGACTGCCTGGTCGCGCAGGTCCACGCCTCGCTCCCGGGCGTCGAGGATGTTGTCGACCACCCACGAGCTCTGAGCGGTTTCATCGTGGCAGGTCACTAAGCGCGGCAGCGCTCCCCCCGGCACTGTGCTCCAGAGTTCTTTGGCAAAGTGGGGGCGCTGTCCACCGATGGGTTGCCCGATGACCGCATTGGCCGCGGTCAGGATCGGAGTGGTGGACCGATAGTTCTGTTCGAGAGTGATGGTGGTGGTGCCCTCGAAGCGTTCGCTGAAATTCCACATGTTGGCCACAGTGGCCGAACGGAAGCCATAAATGGCCTGGGCATCATCACCGACGGCGCACAATTGGTTTGTCGGGGAGCACATCCCGGCAATGATGTCGGCCTGGACGGGGTTGGTGTCCTGGTATTCGTCGATCAGGATGTGGTCGAACAGGTCCCGGAGAACCGGCCCAAGCGAGCTCTGAGTGATACCTCGCCAGAACAGGAGAAGATCGTCGTAGTCAAGAACGGCGTTGGCCCGTTTGCGTTGCGTGTAGGCACCGAAAATAGTCTTCAGGTCATCAGCGTGATCAGCGCACCATGGGAAATCGTCTTCGAGGACCTCGGCGAGTTTTGCCTGGCTGCTGACTAAGCGCGTATAGATGCTGGCGATCGTATTGGCACGGGGGAAACGTTTGGATCGTTCACCGAAACCCTCATCGGTGCGAACCATGGCGAAGAGGTCCGTGGCATCGCTGGAATCGAGAACCGTGAAGTTTGGCGGAAGGCCAGCAGCGGCGCCGAACTGCCGGAGAAGGCGATTGGCGATCGAATGGAAGGTCCCGCCCCAAACCTGTCCGGCCGCCCGATTGCTGGAGGATCCCCGGACGCGTTGCAGCATCTCGCTGGCCGAGCGCCGAGTGAAGGTGAGGAGCAGAATTCGATTGGGGTCCGCTCCCTGCTCAATCAAACGGATGACCCGGGCAACGAGCGTGCGAGTCTTACCCGTCCCGGCGCCAGCCACGATTAGGAGCGGGCCGCCATTATGAGCAACAGCGGCGCGCTGCACCGTATTTAGCGTCTGGTTGTGGGTCGCATTCGGGTCTAGTGAAGGGGAGTCGCCAGACGCGCTCGGATGTGTGGCAGCGGTGAGAGTTGAGTCGAACATACGTTCCCTCACCTTAGTCACGAGCTGACGAGCTTCACGTCGTGCTCCCCGTATCAAGAGGGTCAATATACCCTTGGAGTTATTCACTGACACTCGTTTACACTTAACAACATGCTTGCAAGCAATAAGTTCACCGAGACCGAACCCCGACTTTCGCTTTCCGGCGTCGTGATCGGGGTTGTAGCAGCCGCTGTTGTGCTGTTCATTGCTGCCCCCGGAGTCTCCCCGTTGGTCATACCGAGGGACGGGGAGGCGCTCATTGGCTTCACCACATGGTGGGTTGCGGCCGGGCTGAGCGGTTGGTTGGCGCTCAGCCTCGGGCTCTGGCTGGTGCTGCTGGGCCGGCCACCGTCTCCCTCTCTTGGCTGGGTCCGCTTCGTCACGCTCCCGGGCTCTCGCAAATTAGCCGAAGCCATGTTGGCTATATCGGTCCTGGCGGGTACGGCCGCTGCGTGCTCGCCAGGAGTGGCCGAGGTCCAGGCTCCACGAATCGAGGTTCTCTCCAGTGGCGACGTTCCGGCGACTTCTTTTGATTCAGCAGCCACCGTGCCTCTCGGTGCGCCACCAGCAAGCTCCGTGGAGGCCGTCCCCGGCGAGTTCTTGTTGGACACCACGATCGCACCGCCGGCGCCGCGGGCCAGTGCTCCGCTGGGAACCGCAGCGCCCGCCGTCGCTGCGGAAACGGCGCCGTCGATCAACGTCGGAGTCGGCACTCTCGCTGATGCCCAGCCGGGAACGCTCTTGGCCGACACCACCGTCGAACCGTCGGTCCCCTCGTCGACAAGTCTGGATGTCGAGGCGGGTAGTTCACTTGCGCCCGGAACTGGCGTTGTGCCGCAGGAGGAGCTCCCAGCATCCGAACCAGACGGTGCCGAGGTTTCAGAAAGTGCCGGAGTTGACGAGGGTGCCGTGATTTCAGACAACGCCATAGTTGCCGGCGGTGTTTCGGCCCTTGCCGGTGAGCACACAGTTGTCGCCGGGGAAAACCTGTGGCTGATCGCCGAAGCGCACCTCGGCATGGCAAGCGATTCCCAACCTGACAATTCCACCATCGCCAACTACTGGAGCCGGTTGATCGAGGCGAACCGGGCCGCAATTCGCTCGGGGAACCCGGACCTCATTTTCCCGGGAGAGTCGTTGATCTTGCCGTTCGTTGGCGAATAGACGCCGACGCTCGCCAATGTTCTGCCTGGCCGGACGTCGTGCAGGGAACAAGCGGCTTGGGTCTATGGTTCAGGGTCGTATGACAACGATCACCGCAGAGCAGGTAGACAACTTCCGAATCGACATCACCAATGGCACCCATGTCTGGCGCGCCGATGAGCCGTTCGATTTGGGTGGTGACAATACCGGTCCGAATCCCTACGACTACCTGCTTGGCTCGCTCGCCGCTTGCACGACCATCACCCTGACGATGTATGCAAAGCGCAAAAACATTCAGATCGATTCGCTGTCGGTCAGCTACACCCATGATCGGGTCCATGCGAAGGACTGCGAGCAGTGCGACGATTCCAAGTCCGGCATGGTGGATCGGGTCACGTCAGAGATTTTCATTGACGGCGACTTCGATGAGGCGACCCGCAAACGCCTGCACGAGATCGCACAGCGCTGCCCGGTGCACAAGACGCTAGAGAACGGCATTGTTTTCGACGAGACCGTCTTTGCTGGGTAGCCGCAGCGTCTGCGCTGAAACTCAACGCAATCATGGTGTCGGAGCGCATCGCTGCGCCGGCGGAGGTGTCAGGCAGTTGCCACCCAGGGCGAATGCCTCGACTCACCGGAGCGGTTAGGCCTTCGTGCTGAGGGCGTAGCTGAAGCGGATCCGTTCAGCTGGGCTCTTAAGTCGCGAAGCGACGAAGACTATCGATGCGATCACAGCCAGGGCAGCTATAGCCCATACGACGACGGGCGGTGCAGCAACGAGGGCGTCGTTGACGAGGTTCTTCATTCCTTGTCGCCTACCGGTTGCCACGTAGTCCTCACTAGCACCCCTGTCTAGTACGACCATGACGATGGCGAAGGCGATGGCGCCGAGCAGCGCTGGAGCTGCAAGCTTCAGTTGTTCAGCGGTGGAAACTTCCTCAGTGCTTCGCGCAGCCTCACCCAACGCAGGCACCAAACCTTCAGCGACTGCCTGCATAGCATCCCGATCGTCGAAGATGAACCCTGTTTTCTTGTCGCTGGATACAATCTCGATTCGCTTGTGACCGTCTATCCACGACAGCGAGGTGATCTCGCTCCGAAGCAACGACACCGCTTTGCCGCTCGTGCCTTTTTTTAACTGGTTTTCAAGTTCGGCAGGGCCAGCGGATACTGCCGCTTCCAGTTTGGTGGCGAGGCGACCCGACAACAGCGCACTCAAGTGAACATGCTCTGCTGTGACGATCAGGAACTGGTTTTGTTTGGTGTTCAGCTGACGTTCCCACCGGAATACAACGGGAGTTGTGGTCTGCATTTCGAGCAGTGGTGAGCCGAGGTTGTGCATACCGAACCATCGACGCAGCAACTGTCCAGCTTAAATCCTGATTCGCTCGCCAGCCGACGGCTCGGCGCAGTTCGCTCCGAGGAGGTCGGTGTTACGCAGTTGCTACCCAGGCGATGGTTCGGAGCGGGAGCAGCCAGTTGCCACCTTTGGGGTCGCGGAGCTCTGCGTGGCCCTCGGTGACGGCCACCAGAGTTCCCACTAGGGAGAGGGAGCCGACTCGGCCGATAGTGCAGCGCTGCTCGAGGGTCCACAACTCGCGGAGGCGCGCCAGGAGCGTTTGTGGGTAACCCGGTGCGACGACCGTTGGTGGCCCCAGGGACGCTCCAAAACGCACGGCGTCGATGTGGGTAACGACGACAGCGAACTCTTCATCGCTGGAAGATCGAATTGTGACGATCTCCGCTGACGCATGGACGACCTGGCCTCGAAACTGCGTTGCGCCCACGTCGATTCCAACATCTACAGAACGACTCCCAAGCTGCAACAGGCGGTCTTCCAGAGTGGTGCGGGCCGCCTCGGTCTCAGCGACGGCCGCCTCTGCCTCCTCCAGATAGTCACGTTGTTGGAGCCGCAGTTCCTGCGCCACGCGTTCGTCGTGCCCACCGAAAGGCGATCCCGGTTGCATACGAGTTACTTCGCTTTGGCCTTCTTTGGTGAAGGCGAAACCGTGTTGTCCTTCAAGGTCGCGATTATTTGGTCTCGGGAGAAATGAAACTTCCTCGATCCCGAGAGCCTGCTGGCCGGGAGCCGACCGTCGCCAGCCATGTTGAGGACGGTCCGGACATTGAGATCCAGCATTTCTGCAACCTGGGCCGTGGTCAGGATTGCGGGATAGTTCTCCCGCACGGCTTCGTAGCCATCATTTTCATCGCTCATCTGATCACCATAGCGCAAACATACGGTTCTTTCCTGCTTTTATCCGTTGTTGCAGGAAACGGGGGTGCTTAGTAGCGTTTGTGGGCGCTTGTCACCCCACCCTTCTCGCGGCGCAATCACGGTCTTCTACAGCCTTCGCAACAACACAAATGCGGCGCCGGTTGTCCGTGGGCAATCTTGATGACGCGGGGATGGGCCGACCAGACCTGTCACTTAACTATCCCAATAACTACTGATCTCTTCTAAATAATTGTAGATAGCGGTTGATTACCATTAAAGAATGTCAGTACAGTTCACTCTGTGTGGCAAGTCAAAGAATCCAACGGCACTGACGACGATCGGCGAGCACACCTAACTTGTCCGTCATGGCAGTAACCAATCGTCTCCCCGCCCGCTTTACGCTGGCACACGGCCTCATGATCTTGGCTGGGATCCTCACGTTTGTGCTGGTAAACGGCGCTCTCCGGGATAACTCCGAGACGGTAGCGGTGGTATATGCGGGTGAGCGGTCACAGGCTGGTCTGATCGCTCCTGTTGTTACCGAGATCAGTACGAAGACTCCGGGGCTGGAGAACTTCGCAACTGAGCGTGATATCGCCGGCAAGGTCCTCGTCCGGTCGCTGGAGGAGGGCAGCCCGATACTCAAGGCCGACCTCATCGATGCGGACCGCCGCAATTTTCGAATATTCGCTGTGCCGGTGGACTCCTACCACGTCGAGGCGCTACGCCTGCAGTCCAACGATCGAGTGGACATCATCGGCTTTGATAAGGACGGGATCGCTCTTTATGTAGCCGTAGGTCTGGCCCTCGAGGGAACCTCCGCTGTCACTACCGATGGCTTCGCAACCACGAATGAGAGTTTCATCACCGTTCAAGTATCGGATGCGGATGCTCTGCGTATGGCCGAGGCCATGCGGGAGGGGCCACTTCATGTTGTTCGCAACACCGGCTCGGCTGGGATTCGGTCCATAGAGAGCGGCGACGTCGGGGAAGCGGCGATCGACACAGGAGCTGAAGAAGTGAGCCGACCATGACGCCGATGCTCGTCGCGGCGGCGCTCTCCAATCGTGAGTGGCGCGCTGCCCTTCAGCGCCAGGTACGAGACCACGAGTCCGACATCGTGGTCGAGTTGGTGCGTGATCGGCACCAAGCGATAGCGGACGCTGTCGACATCGTCGTAGTAGACGATGACACAAGCTGGATCAACGCAGGCGTCGTTCATGGTCTCCAAGCAGCGGGAAAGCGCGTTGTCGGCGTGTTTGATCCCGCCGAAGGCGACGGCTACGGGCAGGACTTCCTCCGCGAGAACGGAATCGACCTCGTCGTCTCGTCCGACCTCGCCACCGAGGCACTGATTGCCTTCCTTCGGGACAACCGCCCCGATCGTGTTCAGGTACGGGAGGATCGAGCCAGGCTCGAGAGCTATGACGATCTCACTCCGCCGGAGGCTCGTCGGGTGACTGCAATCGGTGGGCCCTCGGGTGCCGGTGCGACCGAAGTCGCTGTTGGACTCGCCCAATTGCTGAGCGCTGAACCGACGATCGTGGTTGATGCTGATGAGAATCATCCGGCACTCGCTCGCCGCCTCGGACTCTCGATCCATCCCCACATCGTGACCGCCGTGGACGCAGTGCGCCGCTCCTCGGTCAGTCAGGGTGATAACGACGAGCTTTCGCTTGACGCCTGTACCGCCCGTTCAAAGCTGGGCCAAGGGAGCCTTCCGTTCGACGTGATCACGGGACTGGCCTCCCGGGACGATTGGTCCCTGTTGCGGGCCGATGAGACTGTCACCCTGCTTGATCAACTGACACAGCGCTACACCCATGTACTCGCAAAAGTCGGAGCGAATCTCGAAGAGATTCCGACCACTCCTCGCTATGAGGTCAGCCGGCAAGTCATCCGCCGGGCCGATCGCTTGATTGGTGTTGCCAACGCATCGCCCACCGGGCTCTTGCATTTCGTCGATTGGCTTGTGGACGCGGTCATGCTGTCCGACGACACGGCGATCGACGTCCTGCTCAATGAGGCGCCGAACAATCCATCGCGCTGCGCCCAACTTCATGACGAGCTAATCAACATCACAGGTGACCGTCTCAACAGCATCACTTTCGTTCCACTTGACCGCCGAGTGGAGCGGGCTGCTTGGGATGCGACGACCATCGCGAAGGGGCCATTCCTCCGCCAGTTGGGCGGACTCACCGGTCAATCGACTTCAAGGTTCACCTGGCGTCGCACCGCAGTTGCCGAGCGCACGCTTGTCACCGCCTCTCCTGAAAGAGCTGCCTGATGAGCATTGCCCCCGCCGACGCCTACGAGGATCTGCGCCACCAGGCGCTTGAGGCAATTCGTATCCGCAGCATTGATCTCCACGAGATAAGTGAAGTCCGAACACTCGTCCAGACGCTGGTGAACCAGTATCAGGCCGACGCGACCTCCGGCGGTAGTCGGCGGCCGCTTGCCGATCCGTCCGGGATGATGGGCCGGTTAAGCCGAAGTCTCCTCGAATTCGGGCCACTCACCCCGTTCCTCGATGGCTCCCTGGCGTATGAAGAACTGATTATCCACGGCTCGAACGTGATGTACGTGGATACCGAGGGTCGGATGCTGGCGTGGCCAGACCCTGTCAGTGAGGAGGAAGTGATCCACGTGGTGCACAAGCTCCTGGCCACCGTGGGGCAGGCCGTCGACGAGAGCCGGCCGATGGTACAAGCCCAGATACTCGACGGCACTGCTCGAATGGGAGTGGTATTGCCGCCCATCGCCGATGCAATTGACGTCACGATTCGGCGCTACCTCTCTAAGCGTGAAACCTTCCACGAGCTCATCGAATGGAATGCCATCAGCCCGGCAGCCGCCAGTTTGTTGGCTGCCGTTATGTCGACACCCACGGGGGTGATTGTCACTGGCCAGCCCGGTTCAGGAAAGACCACGCTGGTGAATGCGATGCTTCGATCGGCACCATCGACACTTCGTGTAATCGCATGTGAGGAGACGCCCGAAGTCTCGGTCGAGCACCTTCACGCTGCCCGTTGGAAGACACGGCAGGCGGGACCCGACGGCGCCAATGAGGTGACCCTTCGCGATCTGGTCAAGATCTCGCTCGGTATGCGTCCGGAGCTCATCGTTGTTGGTGAGGTCCGTGGGGCCGAAGCTTACGAATTGACCCGAGCCGGAAATGCGGGCGCGGGCATGCTCAGCACTATCCATGCGAACAATGCCCGTCAGGGCCTCCAGGCCTTGGTCTCCACCGCAGTGATGGCGGGTCCCAACGTCGCCGCCGAACAAGTGCGGAGCGTGTTCTCGAACATCGTCGATCTCGTCGTTCACACGGCCAAGGAGCCTTCGGCTGCAGTAGAGGGTGGCGTGGGTGGTCGGCGCAAGATCATGGAGATCGTCGCTGTCCCGTCTATGCAAACCGAGGACTTCGATTTCACCACCGAACCGATCTTCCTACGAGAGTCGTTCGACCACGAACTTGTTTGGACCGGTGCGCCGCTCCCCATCGACCTTGAACAGCGGATCGACCGCGTGCTCCGGCCTGCGGGTCACACACTCAACGGCGTGCTCGCCGGAATGGACCGTCTGGTATGAGACTCCTCGCTGGCCTTGTTGCTGGCCTCTTCGTTTATCTCACTCTTGGGGCGCTCGTCGGCGTCACGCCTCGCTTCCTAGAGCGCACGCCCTCCGGTGAGCGCAACCAGCGAGATCGCGCTCATGATTGGCTCCAGCAGGCTGGTGCTGACGTGACACCGTTCCAGTTCCTTGCGGTTTCGATCGGCATGGCCATGACCGTCGCACTACTCATACAGGCGGCAACCGACGTGCTCCCCCTCTCATTCATTGCGGGTGGCCTGGCCCTCTGGATTCCCCGTTCCTTCTACAGTCGACGTCGGAACCGGATCACTGAGGAACGAATCAATGCGTGGCCGGATGCGCTGCGCGATCTCACTGCGCACCTGAAGTCCTCAATGTCGGTTCACGCCGCTCTCGTGGAGCTGGGTAGGAGTGGGCCCATGGTCTTGCGGCCCTATTTCAATCGCTACACCGGCCTCGCGGCGACGCTCGATCAACGGACCGCTCTTGAAGTTGTACGGGAGGAGCTGGCCGATCCCGTCAGTGATCGCGTCATCGAGATTCTTCTGGTTGCGTTCGAGCAGGGATCTGCTGTCGTCGTCGACATCCTCGCCGACCTGGCTGATGCCACCGCGGGCGATATCGCACTGCACGAGGAAATCAAGACCGCGCAGTTGGAGGTTCGAATCGAATCCCGGGGGGCAGCGATGCTGCCGTTCCTGGTGCTCTTTATCTTGATCGCCACCTCTAATGACTACGGCGATTACTACCGCAGCACCGCTGGGTGGCTGGTGCTGGGCCTGGGCGGACTGATGTGCTTGGCAGGTCTGTTCTCTATCGACCGTCTAGGTCGGATCCCAGCTGAACGTCGAATTTTGGCCTCCGGTGGTGCACGGTGAGTCCTGCATTCATCGCCTCGCTTTGCGCTGGCGTGTTCGCAGTTTTGGTGAGCCGGTCCATCGTTCCACCTCGCCGACTGTTAGCGGGCCGCGTCCGGCCCTACGCGGCGATTTCGAGATCACGGCTTGGCACTGGCTACGCCGACGTTTCCGTCGCCAGCATCACACGTCACGATGATCGCACGACGGTCGGTCGGGTTTTAGGGCCGTTGGTTGCACAGTGGGCTGAGCAACTGGGCTCCATGGTCGATGCGGCCGATCACGACACGCTCCGCCGCCGCCTTCGCAATGCAGGTTTTGCCGACACCGATCCCGCCCAGTACAGAATGCGACAGCTCACTCATCTGGTTGGCGGGATCTCACTTGGCGTCGTTTTGGGGCTCTTGGTCGGCAACGTGCTGATCATGCTGCTCCTCGTATTCTGCTTCGGATTTGTCGGCGCCACGCTTCAGCGCAATCGCTTGAAGGCGGCCACAGAGAAGCGAGCCGAACGAATGCGTAGCGAGGTGTACACGATCGCCCAGCTGCTAGCCGTTCGTCTCCGCACGGGCAGTGGGCCCGTCGATGCGGTTCGCAGTGTCTGTGAACTAGCCCGCGGGCCGGTCATAGCGGAGCTGCGCGAAGCAGTCTCATGGATAGCGTCCGGCACACCATCAAGTCGCGCCTATGACAAGTTGGCCCAAGCACCCGACGACCCCAGCGCCGCC
>RCMY010002779.1_pt1 | contig 15745 bp, 19 predicted proteins | sample 2041341 | NCBI WGS metagenome assembly RCMY01 (sample SAMN09708234, study PRJNA481090) | Marine sediment metagenome, whole genome shotgun sequencing project. | reverse complement strand
GCTTTCTGTTCAGAGGGAGGGCAGATGCGAGCAAATCTCTTGACTGTCCTATTGTATTGGTACAATATGACGAATGTCCCTCATCCCGTCAAGCAGAAATCAGACGCACATGTCCAGCATCGCTCTCGGTGCCAACGAAACATCCACCATCGATCGGCCGATCTCCGACCAGTTGATACCTCCAGCGCCCAGCCCGAGCCGCCGCATCGCGCTTGCAATCCTCATACTCGGCACCGCCGTCGCTCTCTCATACGCCTCGATCGCTGGTTGGCTGTACCCCAGCCTCTCCGTGGACAACAGCGGGATCCAGAGTTTCAGCGTTGGGCGTGCCACCGTGACCATCGGGTTCATCAATCCGGGCCACCGGTCCATCCAGGTCGATCAGGTGGTCATCTCGTCCGGCGGTGGCGAGATGCAAGAGGCGACGGTCACTCGCTGGTCTGATTCGGTCCCCTCCGAAGCGACCGCAGCAGAGGACGCCTTCCCGATCGTGATCGGCCCGTCGGATCGAGTCACCATCTCGTTCGACGTCATACCGACGGACTGTGAGAGTGGCTCCGCACCGATCGACGCCTTCGCCGACGTGTCGTTCCGCTTCGCCGGGGGCGTCCCTTCGGTGTCGAGATCCCAGCGACTCAACGACCTCGTCCAGGGCTCGATGGCCTGCGAGCAATAGCGCCGGGTCGCGGCATCACGAACCTCAGCGATGATGATCGCGACGCAGCATCGTGACTGGTCGCATTGGCGCTCGAGCCGCCGCAGCGAGGCCCTTGCCGATCGGCTTGATCAAGCGAGGCTGACCGGCGATGCCCAGCCGGGCGAACCAGAGCCACGAGATGAAGCCGACCAACGCCATCACCGCAGTTACCACGATCCATCCCCACTCTCGCTCAGCGGCCGGCAGGTTCGAGGTGTTCATGCCGTACCAGCCGGCGATGAGCGTCATTGGCAAAACGATCGCGGCGTACACCGTCAACAGGTTGGCGGCTCTCCCCTGTCGTTCTGCAACCGCCCCGCGGTACGTGTCGAGCATGTCGCCCAACAGCTGCCGAGACGTGGCGAGAGATGCAAGAACCTGGCTGTGGACGTCGTAGGCGTCGACCAACTGTCGTCTGGCCCGATCATTGAGTTGATCGCTCGCAAGCTTGGAGAGCTGATTCAGCATCCGCATCTGGGGCGTGAGCATCTTGCGAATCGTGGCCTCCTCCCGACGCAAGAGCTGCACCTCAGCCAGCAGGTGAGGAGCGGCGGCGAGCGCATCATCACCGAGACCGTCGACTTGCCGCTCCAGTTCGTCAGCCACCGCCAGGAAGCGACGACCGATCGCTTCACACAGATGGCCGAACACCTCGGACGGTCCGCCGAGGCTGAGGTGTGGGTTCTTGGCCACCTTCTGCCACAGCCAGTCCACACCCAACACGGGTTCGCGATGCAGCGTCAGCAAGAGGTCGTGGCTGACGAAACAGTCGAGCTCAGCTGTGTCGAGGCGGTCGCCGTCGAGGCTGAGGCTGTGGAGCACAACGAAGAGGTGGTCATCGGTTTGATCGAATTTGGGGAGCTGCTCGACGTCCATGACGTCTTCAACAGCGGCTGCTGCCAACCCGTGTTCGGCTGCCAGCTTTGCGAGGCCACCGTCGGTGACCGCGTGGTCGATCCACGGAGGACCTTCAGGACCGAGCGGTTGCGAACGAGTGGGGTCGACAGCAGTTGGCACCTCTCAAGACTCCCACTCGTCAGCCGCCGTTTGTTGGACGGCACGTGGAAGCGTCGTCTCGAAGCTCAGCTCCGCTGCAGGTGGAACTCGTTCAGGTCGACATCGTGGGTCATCGCCCAGTAGTCGACGAGGCGCCACGGGACGAGTGCGGTGTTACGCCCGTGCCGGTTTCGGTACCAGTTGGTCATTCCAGGATGCGTCCAGATCAATTCGGCATGTTCGGCATCGACACGTTCGTTGTACGCGTCATGCACGTCTTGTTTCACCTCGATCGCTGTCAGATCATCACGCAGCAATTCGGCGATCGCTGTCGAGATGTAGCGGGCCTGGCACTCCGACATGAACACCGTCGACCCACCGTGGCCGAGGCCTGTATTGGGGCCGAGCATCACGAACATGTTGGGGAAACCGGGCACGGTGATACCGAGATGGGCTCGGGGGTCATCATCGGCCCACACATCTGCGAGGTCGACGCCGTCTCGGCCAACGACGCCCAGTCGGGCCGTCATCTGCGTGGTCTGGAAGCCCGAAGCCTGGACGATGATGTCGTGTGGGCGCAGTCGGCCGTCTGCGGTCACGACACCGCCATCGACCACTCGTTCGATCGGATCGGTCACGAGGTCGACGTCGTCACGGCGGATGGTTCGATACCAGCCGTTGTCGAGCAGGATGCGCTTGCCGAACGGTGGGTAGTCCGGCTGGCACTGCTCGAGTAGCTCGGGCTGACCGTCGAGCTCGGCCTCGAGGTGCCTGGTCATCTCGGCGCGATGGCGATCGTTGGTGCGATTCATCGACCGTTCGGGGTGTGGCCACTCCGGATCGCGACGGAGGTAGGGAAGCAGCCCGTCGCCATAGCGCCAGAACATCACGAAGCGGAACCACTCGGCATAGAACGGCACGTGCTGCAGCAGCCATCGGCCAGCCTCGGGGATCTCGCTGCCATACCCATCGGTTGGACGAACCCACTGGGGGCTGCGCTGGTAGACCGTGAGCTTGCCGACCCGGTCGGCAATGCTCGGGACCAACTGCATCGAGGATGCCCCTGTGCCGATCACGGCAACATCTCGTCCGTCGAGGTCCGCGTCGGCAGGCCATCGAGCCGTGTGGAACATGGCGCCGTCGAAGTCGTCGAGCCCATCGATGGCAGGCGCTTTGGGGACATTGAGTACGCCGATGGCGCTGACCAGCACTCGAGCAGTGATGCTGCCTGATCCTTCGCCTGACCGAGTCTCGACCACCCAGTGCGCCGATGACTCGTCCCAACGCGCCCCGACGACCTCGGTTCCGAAGACGATGTTGCTCGTGACGTCGAACTCGTCAGCGCATCGCTCGAGATAATCGGCGATCTCGTCGCGCGGGGAGAAGTAACGAGACCAGTCGTACCTCGTGCCGTGCGAGAACGAGTAGGCGTGGTTGGGCGTGTCGACGCCACAACCGGGATAGCGATTGTCGAACCAGGTGCCGCCGACCCCGTCTCGCTTTTCGACGATCACGTAGGGAACCTCCGCCCGAGTCAGCACAGCACCAAGAGCGAGGCCAGATACCCCTGCGCCCACGATCACCACCATGGGGGCAGCGGCGTCAGTTGCAGGAAGACGGGGCATCTTCACGTCGCGGTCGGCAAAGCCCAGATCCTCCCGCATCATCGGCGCGTATTCAGCACCAACGTCTTCGCCGAGACAGGTCCGCATCATCTGGACCATGAGCTCATCGCCTGGGTCATCGACCACGGGAATCGTCTCATCACTGGTGAGTTCGGCGATCAACGCGTTGCGGATCGCTGCTCGAGCGTCGGCATCCAGGCCTGCATTCCTGTCGGCGATGAGACTGACGTCGCGAACCGGCGTGAAAGGCGGCTCGAGCCAGCTGGTGTCGCCCGTCAGATGAACCAGCGCCATCAGTAGAACCCGGGAATCGCCGGCCTCATCGATCGCTGCTGCGAGTTCGTCCGCGTGTGCCATGTTGGAAACGTTGGCACCCTCCCGCCAACTCTCCAAACCTGAGCACCGGACTTCACTCGACGCCATCGGCTGGTGTGCGCAGCGAGGACCTGACCCCAGGTGTTTGGAGGCGAGCGTGCGCCGTACGATGCTGGCCAGCACAGCATGGCAGGGAGCAAGGCGATGGCGAAGGCAACCGGATCCAGGGCAGGCCGACGCTTTCGATCGGCGGGCGGTCGAGTGACCCTGAAACCGTGCTCGGAGCGAGCGGAGGGCGAATACTGCGCCCCGCTCAACCACATCGTGAGCGCCGACAGCGAGTACTGGAGCTGTACGTGCGGCCGGCGCTACAGCGCCAACGCACACAAGGAGTACCTCAAGTCCTACCCCGAGTGGCGAACCGAAGCCGGCGAGCAATCAGCCGGCGAGCAGTTAGCCGAGGAGCAATGAGCGAGGAGCTGGCCGAAGTCGCCACGCTGATCAGCGCGTGGCCGTTCGTCGCCACGGGTTGGGCAGGAGCAGGTGTTGTTCCGTTCGGCGAAAACGTGCTGCACTCCCCCGCCCAGCCCGTCACCTCGTTCACCGACGACCTCGCCACGATTGCCGACTACATGATCGAGGTCATGCACGAGCGCGACGGCGTCGGCCTCGCCGCCAACCAGATCGGCCTGCCGCTGCGGATGTTCGTCCACAACATGCCTCGGGTCGCACCCCCGGTGATCGTCAACCCTCGCATCATCGAGTCGTCGGGAACCTGGGAGGACTCCGAGGGCTGCTTGTCTATGACCATCGATGGCACCCACGCCTCGCTGAAGCGACCGAAGCAGCTGGTCGTCGAGTGTCTCGACGTCAAGGGCCGCCCGCTGCGCATCGAGGCTGACGAGTTCTTGAGTCGTGTCTTCCAGCACGAGATCGACCATCTTGACGGTGTGGTCTATGCCGAGCGACTCACCGGCGCCAATCGGGACCGCGTCTTCAAGCTCATGCGGCTCGCCGGTGTGCCACTCGACAAGCTCGACGATCTCACCTGATCGACGCGGCCAGCCAGCCAAGTGCGGGAAAGTGCGACTTGGGTCGGTCGGTCGTGCGACAAGGCAGATCGCCCGTTCTGCACACCTCACCGTCAGGCCATGCTGGCCCGGTGGAGATGTTTGTCGTTGGAATCGTGCTTGGGCTGGTTGTGCTCTTTGCCGACGTCCCGCGCCCCGCCAAAGTGCGACAGCGGTCGATGACCGATGCCCAGGCGCTCGGCTACCGAGCGGGGCTCGGCGAGGATCCGCTCACGATGCATACCCGCAAGAACCGCTGACGTCCTCAGCTGTCTGACGCTGTCACCATCGAGCAACAATCGCAGTCGGTCGGTTTGACCGAGGGCCACCCCTCCTAAAGGGTGCGCCCAACTGGGCCGATTCCAAGACGTGAGCGAAACCAACCTCGAGTCGTTCGACGTCGACTCGCTGGAAACGAACGTCGAGTGGGGAGCAAGCGAAGGACGCAAGAAGAGCCGCATTGTCGCTCGCCAGCTCCGGCGCCGATCGCCGCTGCAGAGGACGGCCAGATGGGGCATCGCCTTGCTGTTCCTGGCCGCGCTGACACAGGAAGCGGTCTCGGTCTACTACGAGCGTCAGATGACGTCGGCGGCACAATCGATCACCGGCCGAACCGACGTCGACGTCCGCTGTGGACGGTTGTGGGATCTCGTCACCGATTTCCGTGGAAGCACCAAGCCTGGCTTTGTCTACTGGGACTCGACCACAGCCAATCTCCAGCTCCCACAGTGCATCAACGCTGCGGGCTGGGCCGACGACCCGCTCGATGACGACAACCGCATCGGCATCATGGTCCTCACCCACGAAGTGGCGCACATCTCGGGCCATCGCAACGAAGCGACCACCGAGTGCGTGTCGATGTGGGCAGCGCCACAGACCGCCGTGGCTTTCGGACGCAGTGCAGCGGAGGGCCAAGCCACAGCCCAGTGGTACGCCACGAGTTACAACACACGCATGCCAGCCGAGTACCGCTCCCCCGGATGCCTCTCCGGCCCCCGGCCAACATCACAAATGCTCCGCTGACGACCCCTTGCATCGCCGTTCTGGGTTGCGTTTGGGTCGAATATCGACCCAAACGCGACCCAGAACGGCAGAGGGAGTCTCAGAGAACGGAGCGGATGGCCCAGAGGTCCGGGAAGAACGGCTTGAACAGGGTCCCCCTGAGATACGCGGCGCCCTCCGAGCCGCCGGTCCCGACCTTCATGCCGATCGTGCGCTGCACCATCATCACGTGTCGATAGCGCCACTCCTGGATTCCCTCGTCGAGATCGGTCAGCCCCTCGCACATCTCGCTGAGGCTCGGATCGGTCCGATAGACCTCGACTAGCACTCGTTGCACCGCCTCTGACTCGACGACCGGCAGGGTCACGTCACGACCGAGTACGTCAGGCGGAACCTCGAAGCCTCGCCGATCGAGGAACGCCAGCACGGCGTCCCACAACGATGGGGTCTCATAGCGCTCGGTCAACCGTGCGAACTCCAGCTCGTTGGGAGCGAAGCGGTCGAGGTGGTCTCTGGTCTTCATGCCGAGTGCGAATTCGAGCTCACGGAACTGTGCCGACTGGAAGCCGCTGGAGTTCGCGAGGAAGGACCGGAACGAAGCGAACTCGAGCGGGGTCATTGTTTCGAGCACATCAAGCTGCGCCACGAGCGTCTTGAGGATCTTCAACACTCGCTTGAGCTGATGACCACCACGGTGGGGCGAATCGTTGCCCAAGTGTTCGACGAAGGCATCGAGCTCGTGAAGGACCTGTTTGAACCAGAGCTCGTAGACCTGGTGGATGATGATGAACAGGGTCTCGTCGTGTTCAGGTTCGCCCGAGTCTGGGTCGACGGACATGCAGTCCTGCAGCGCCAGCAGCTCGTCGATCCGCAGGTAGCTGCCGTAGGTCTGTTCTTGGATGTTTTCAGCCATATCAGTTCACCGACAGCGCATCTGGTTGCGCCAATGGATCGAGGGCGGGAAGGGGGTCGAGCTCGAGTAGCAGTTGGGCGGCTCGCTCGTAGTCGACCTCGGCGATGTCGTCGAGGCCTTCGATCAGCGTCGACAGCACTTCGGCTTGCCGAGCTGCCCGAGCTTGGGCCTCTGCGTATGGCATGGTCGAGAACATGACCATGTTGTAACGAGGACTCAAGCGGTCGGGGTGACGCTGTTCCAACTCGAGGGCCAAGGCTCGCTTGATGACATAGTCGGGGTCGACAACGCCGGCTCTCATTTCGATGTAGTTGCCGAGCGCCATGTCGGCGATGGCGTCCGCGTTCGGCTTGCGGTCGGCCTCGAACGCGGTGAAGGCGGCTGCGACATCGCCTGGATGCGCTTCGAGTTGCATCGCAAGCGCTCGTGCCGATTCCATGGCGAGGTTCATCCCCTGACCGTGAAAGGGCACGATGGCATGAGCGGCATCGCCGACCACCACCATGCGGTCGTCGAGGCTCCATCCGCTTGCTCGCATCGTGGCGAGCTTGCCGGTTGGGTTGGAGAAGAACTGGTCGGCGAGATCGGGAACGAGTGCGGCGAAGTCGGTGAACTCCCGCTCGAAGAACTCCTGCACCCCTGTCGGGTCGGTGAGTTCGGCGAAACTGCCAGGCCCCTCATTCGGGGCGAACAGCGTCATGGTGAAATCGCCAGTGGGATTGGCGAGCGCGATCAACATGAACTCGCCCCGTGGCCAGATGTGCAGAGCGTTCGGGTCGATCTGGAATCGCCCGTACTCGCCTGACCCATCACCGGGCCGCAGCGTCAGCTCCTTGTAGCTGTGCCCCAGCCAGTCGACCTCGGATGTGCCTCCGTTGACAGCGATCATTGCGTCCCGCAACGTGGAGCCTGCACCATCGGCGGCGAACAGCGTTCCAAATGCCTGCGTGCGTTCCACCCCGTCGGGGCCAACGATGCGCAGCTCGTTGGCATCGAGATCGACGCCGAGGCAACGTTGCTCGAACGCCATCGTCACCCGACCCGTCGTCTCGGCCCGATCCAACAGAATCGCATTGAGGTCGGTGCGCGACACCGAGTGGATGACCTCGTGATCGGCACTGCCATAGCGCTGGAGCGCCAGATCGCCTTCCGTGTGGATCATCCGCCCCTTCATCGGGATCGTGATCGAGTCGACCGCCTCGATGACGCCGACGTCGACCAGGGGGACGATGCCCCGCGTGGCGAGGGCGAGATTGATCGATCGGCCGGCGCCGACCTCGGCGCCGCGAATATCAGGGCGACTCTCGATGAGCATGACATCGTGGCCGGCATCGGCAAGGTAGATCGAGAGCAACGTGCCACATGGCCCGGCCCCCACGATCACGACGGGACCGTTGTCTCCGAGTGCGGTCATGCGGCTGCCTTCGTGAGCAGGTCGTCGAGGATCTCGACGAAGCGATGGATGTCGGCGAATGAGTTGTAGAGCGGAACCGGGGCGACTCGAATGACGTCTGGATATCGCCAGTCGCACGCCACATCAGCGGCTTCGAGATCTTCGTAGATGGCACGCCCATCGACTCCGGCGGCGACGACTCGAAGAGCGAATTGGCAGCCTCGCTCACTCATGGCCACTGGCGTGATGCTGTCGATTCGGCCGGCGAGCCTGGTGGTAAGCAGGTGGTCGAAGTATTCGACCTGGCGCTCGGTCTTCTGGCGGAGCGCACCGACCCCGCCGGCTTCGTCGAACACATCGAGCGATGCCCGGAGTGCCGCCATCGACAGAATCGGAGCGTTGCTGACCTGCCACGACTCGACCGTGGGAATCGCCTCGAACTCCGTGAGCATCTCGAATCGGGTGGCCTTGTTCGTTCCCCACCAGCCAAGAAACTTCTGCAGGGAGGGGTCAGCAATGTGCCGGTTGTGCACGAAGGCGCCAGCGACACCACCTGGCCCGGAGTTCAGGTACTTGTAGGTGCACCAGGCTGCGAAATCGACGCCCCAATCGTGCAGATCGAGCACGACATTGCCCGCCCCGTGGGCGAGGTCGAACCCGATCTTGGCCCCGACGCTGTGAGCGGCCCGCGTGAGATCGGCCATCGGCAGCACCTGCCCCGTGTAGTACTGAACGCCGGGCAGCAACACCATGGCGAGCTCGTCGCCGTGCTCGGCGATGGCGGCGTGGATGTCGTCGACATCGAGCGTGTGCATGCCGTCTCGCGGGCTGACCACAACCAGGGATGTCTCCGGGTCGTAGCCCCGCTGGCGGATCTGGGACTCAACCGCGAAGTGGTCAGAAGGGAATGCGTGGTCCTCGATGAGGATCTTGTGCCGCCCCGGCGTGGGGTCATAGAAGCTCACCATCAGGAAGTGGAGGTTGGCCGTGAGGCTGTTCATCACGACCACTTCCTCCGTCAGACCGCCGACGATCGCCGCCATCTGATCGGTGAGGAGCTCGTGGTAGGGCTCCCACGCCGTTTCGCCAGTGAAGTGACCGGCCACGCCCAGGTTGGCCCAGCGGTCGAGTTCGATCTGCACGTAGTTGGCGGTGCGTTTCGGGACTGCGCCGAGGGAGTTCCCCACGAGATAGATCTGCGGAGCCCCGTCTGAACCCGGCGGGATGTGGAATTCGTCGCGGAATCGAGCGAGCGGATCCGAAGCGTCGAGAGCCGCGGCCGTCGCCACGTCGGTGGTGAGTTCGATGCCGCTGATCGTCTGGCGAGCAGTCATGAGCGCTCCAAGGCGAAGAAGTTGGTTGCGTTGTCGGCGAGCAGCTTCTGTTTCGCTGTGTCGGAAAGATGGCCGGAGGTCTCGATCAGACGGCCGGGCTCGATCTCGCCGAGGGGGAAGGGATAGTCGGATCCCATCAGGATGCGGTCCTCGCCCATCACCGACGTCAGCAGGCGGAGGGCGTCGTCGCTGAACACCGCTGAGTCGACGCTGAATCGCTCGGCATAACTGGATGGGGGTTGTGGACAATCGGCGCGGATGATGTCTCGCCGATGCCAGGCATTGTCGACCCGTCCGATCTGGGCCGCGAAGTTGCCGCCGCCGTGAGCAAAGCAGATCTTGAGGTTCTCTGGCAGTCGCTCGAATGCGCCAGACAAGATCAGCGAGAGAATGGCCAGGTGCGTCTCGGCTGGCATACCGACCAACCAGGCCAGCATGTACTTGGGCATTCGCTCACTGGCCATCGTGTCCCACGGGTGCACGAGCACCGGAATGTCATCGTCGGCGCAGAAGTGGAGGAACCGGACGATCTCAGGATCATCGAGATTGCGGCCGATCACGTGATTGCCGAGGTGGACACCAACATGGCCTGAATCCATCGCTCGCCTGGCCTCGATGCAGGCCCGGTCGACGTCTTGCAAGGGCACCTGGCACATCGAACGCAGCCGAACGGGATCGGCCTGACACATTTCGCGGGCAAGGTCGTTGATCTGTGCCGCCCAGCGCATGGCAACGTCGGGCTCGGCGTCGTAGGAGAACAGCATTGGCGTGGCCGAGATCACCTGGACATCGGTGCCGATCTCATCCATCTGGGCAAGCCGGGCGGCAGGGTCCCAGAGTGGCGCCTGCACTGGCCGGTACTCTCGCTCCCCTTCCATCATGAATCCAGTGCCGTCGCCGTCGTCACGCAGCCATGGGGTGGCCTCGAGACCGAGGACGTCGCCCTGGGCCCTGGTGAGCTTGGGGTAGAAGTGCGAATGGATGTCGATGCGTCGTCGGCGGCTCATGAGCTGCTCCGGTCGTCACTGGTCGAACCGACAAACTTCGCCTTCTGTGCACCGGGGTGCACGGTGCCGCACCCCGGGCAGGTTCGGGCCGCGATGTCGTCACTGAAGGCAGCGAAGAGCGGCGGCAGATCTTTGTCGATTGCCTGGACCTGGATCTCGACTCGGTGGACTCGGCCGGAGCAGCTCTCACACACCCATTCGAAGGCGTCGAGTTCGCCTTCATTCCTGGCGTACTCGACGACGAGGCCGATGCTGTCTGGATCGGGACGTTGGGGCGAATGCCGAAGGTGCGGCGGCAGGAGGTAGACCTCGCCTTCCTTGATCGGCATGTCATACGGGTCGCCGCCGTCCGGCCAGATCATCAGATTCATGTCGCCTTTGATCTGGAAGAAGAACTCCTCGCGGGGATCGTCGTGGAAGTCGTTCCGTTCATTGCCGCCGCCGACGATCATCACGATCATGTCGGCTTCGCGCCAGATCTGCTTGTTCGCGACCGGCGGCACGAGCTGGTCGCGATGGGCTTCGATCCAACCAAGGAGGTTGAACGGTCGGCGGGCGGTGACGGGTGTTGGATCGAAATCAGGCACAGGAACCTCAGGCGGTCGCGGAATTGGGATCGGTGGCTTCAGTACGCAGGGCGGCCGTGGCCTTGATCTCGACCAACAGGTGAGGGTGAGGCAGCTGATGCACGGCAACCGTGGTGCGAGCGGGGCCCTCGGGCGAGTCAGCGAAGAAGTCGGCCCAGGCCCGGTTGTATCCGCCGAAGTCGTTCATGTTCACAAGGAAGACACCAGCCTCGACCAAGTCGGTTCGGTCGAGACCGACGGTGCCCAGAATGCGTTCGATGTTCTCGAGCACGGCGGCCGTCTGGGCTCCGATGTCGAGCGAGGTAGTACCGAACTCGTCGACCTCGACCCCGACAAAGGTGTTGTCAGGCCTCCGAGAACTCGTGCCTGACACGAAAGCGAAGCCGTTGGCGACCCGCACGTGGGGGAACTTGCCTCGCGGGGTGACGAGGGGGGCGTTGGGTTCAGTCACGGTGCTCCGATGTGATTGGTCATTCGGTGTTCTGCGATTCGGCGCGGTTCGGCGCAGCGTCAGCGGCTTCGAGCTTGCGATGCAGATCGGTGAGCCCGGTGATCAACGCGGCGACATCACCGGCACCTGCTGTGGTCAGCACATCAGCCTCGAGTTTGCTTGCAGCCCGAATCAACGAGGCAGTGAGGTCGTCACCGTCCACCGTGGTTGACACGAAGCGCTGGCGCTTGTCGTCGGTTCCGGCCATGCGATGAACCAGCCCCCGCTTCTCGAGTCGGGACACAGCGTGCGTGACGGTTGGCTGCGGCGACAGCGCAACGTGCGTGAGTTCGCGCATCGACATCGAACCACCCTCGTGGAGCACGGCGAGCACCCTCCACTCGGATCGCTGGACGCCACGCGACGCCAGCTCGTCGTAGAACGCAGCTGACAGGGTCTGATCGGCCTGGCGTAGGAGGTAGGGCAGGTAGGAGTCGAGGAAATCGCCGGGCACGACATGAAAGTACATTCATTTGAATGAACCGTCAATACGATCGCAACAGCCGGCGACACCCGGACCTAGCCTCCCTGGCATGGAACCGACGCTCGAATTCTCGGCTGACTTGTGGCTCCACCCCAAGGGCTCCTGGGTGTTTCTCACCGTCCCAGAAGACGAGAGCGAGGACATCCGCGAACTGGCGCCGAATTTCGGCGGTTTCGGCTCTGTCCGGGTCAGGGTCACCATCGGCGAGACTCAGTGGAAGACCTCCGTCTTTCCGCAGGCGAAGCAGGGCCCATACGTGCTGCCGGTGAAGAAGGCCGTGCGCTCGAAGGAGAAGGTCGACGTCGGCGACACCGTCGAGGTCGAGCTCGCTCTCATCATCGACTGACGCCTCAATGAGTCAGGTCGAGGCATCGCCGGCGTTGCGAATCGAAGGGCGCAACAACAGCAACGGGATCGTGATCGCCATCGTCAGGAGGCCGACTACCCGCATGGTTACGACCGGACCCAATGCTGGGGCCAGCACTGTCTGCGCAAGCGCTCCGAACGGCAGGCCACCCGAGAAGCCGAGCGTCATGATCCCCATGACGCGCCCCATCATGGCTGGTTCGGTTCGCTGCTGGAGCAGCGTGCGGTGGGAGGCAATGGCAATGCCTGCGTTGATGCCCCAGCCGACCATCACGGCCATGGCCGCCCAGTAGTTGGGGGCAAGGCTCAAGAGAAACTGCCCCAAGCCGAGGCCGATGCCGATGAAGAGAGCAACGTTCAGGCCGTGACGCATGTCTTGGCGTCGAGCGACCACGGCAGAACTTGCGAGCATGCCGAGCCCGAACGTTCCGAGCAGTAAGCCAGCGGCAATCGAGCCCTTACCGAAGTCTTCATCCACCACACGAGGCATGGCGATCTGCATCACGCTGAACGACGAGCCGAGCACAAGCGTGACAATCAGCAGGCTCCGGCGAGGTTCTGATCCGAGCCCGTAGCGCAGGCCCTCCATCACGTCGGTTCGGAGCCGTTTGCGATCCCCCACGAACTCTGCATCAGGAGGAATCGTCACGCCCCACAGCAGAGCGAACGCAACGGCGAGAGCGACGGCCAGCAGAGCGAAGCCGCCTTCGTTGCCGAACAGAGCGATGGCTCCGCCGCCGATACCGAGCCCGAGGAAGCTTGCGGCCTGCGCTCCCCCGTTCTGCAGCGCCGCCGCATTCATCAATCGCTCGCGAGGCACCAACTTTGGCACGATGGCGTTGAGGTTCGGCTGCATCATCACCAGCGCGGTGCCAAGGAGCGCAGCGGCGACGCCGGTCAGGCGGGGCGTCGCCTGGCCAGAGGCGACCACGGCGGCCCAGACCCCCATGAGCACCGCTGACACGCCGATCCAGAGCAGTGTGAAGCGACGACGATCCGAACGGTCGGACCACGCTCCAGCGGGCAACGCAAGGAGCAGTGCAGGCAGCCCGAGCGCAATACCGGTGAGGCCCTCTGCCGAAGGCCAATCGGTGAGCGTGACGATCAGCCAGACAAACGCAAAGCGAAGCGTGCCGTTGGTGCCGAACACCAGAATCTGGGCCAGCCAGTAGCGGCGAAAGTTGACATCTGCCAACAGCTCCCCAACTGGCGAGCGCTGCGATGTCTCGGCGGCCGTCATCGCCGCATCCTGCCACTCATCCGCCTGTGAACAGAAACAAGTCGTTTGCGGCCCGAGGCAATGTCCACGACAGTCACCGAATGAATCCTCTGACCAACGGCACGCTGACGCTGCGCTTCCCCGATTCGGCTGATGCTCCCGCCATCGCCGAGGCGGTTCGCAACTCGTTCGTCGAGCTCGATCCGTGGATGCCGTGGGCGTCAGCTGACTACGGGCCCGACGACGCGATGTTCTGGATCACCAACACCGAGGAGACGTCCTTCGTTGTTCTCGACGAGGAAGGCAGCTTCGTGGGAACCTGCGGGCTCAACGGGTTCGATCAGATGAACAAGCGGGCCAACCTCGGCTACTGGGTGCGAACCAGCCACGTTGGCCGCGGCATCGCAACCGCGGCGGCGACACTCGTCGCTCAACACGGGCTGACCGCACTTGGCCTCCAGCGCCTCGAGGTGGTCATGTCGGTCGAGAACGGGGCCAGCCGCCGCGTGGCCGAACGGATCGGGGCTGTCCACGAGGGCGTACTGCACAAGCGACTGTCGTTGAAGGGCGTCAGCCACGACGCCCACAGCTTCTCGATCACATCAACGAGCCAGCTCCGCTAGAAGTTGTTCGGTGCTTGAGCATTGGCGGCTGCGTCGGCGGTTTGTTGGATCCTCCGTCGTCGGGTGTCATCACGTTTGGCGAGGGCGATCCAACACAGAACGTTGCGTCGTCGTGACGGTGAGAACTGATCGAAGTTGTTGCGGGCGCTTTGATCGAGGAGCGCTTCAGAGAGATCGTCCGGAACGATGTGGTTCTGGGCATCGTCGAGGATTGTCCACGAGCCGTTGGTTTTGGCTACTTGGATTGCGGCGGCTCCAGCGGGCTGCATTTGGTCTGCGGCTTCGAGTGCTTCGATCTTGGCCTTGTTGACCTTGGACCAGGGGCTCGTGGGTTTGCGGGGGCAGAAGTACTGCTCGTAGCGATCGCTGTCGATGGACTGGGCCTTGCTGTCGATCCATCCGTAGCAGAGCGCTTCGTCGACGGCTTCGGACCAGGCGATCGACGGTGTGCCGGAGCCCTTCTTGAAATAGACGAGCCACACTGCGCCGGCAGTGGCGTGATGTTCGTGAAGCCACGCCCGAAATTCTTCGCCGTTGACGGCGGTGATGCGTTCGTCGTTCACCATGGACAAGCATCTCATTCCCGGGGACTGGATCCCCAACAACCCGAAAGCCGCTCAGATCACCACCGCCTCCATCGCCATCCGATAGCTGAGTCCTACTCGCCGAGCAGGCCCTTCAGGACCACCCGGCCGGACGACACCGGATCAGCTTCGTCCTGGATCGTCACGGTGAACAGCGGGTAGTCCTCGGTGGTGACGCCAGCCCACAACTCGATGTTGCCACCTCCACCGCGGAGGTGGAACGTGCCAGCGCTGACGCCGACCTGCGCATCCTGACGAACCCAAGCCTCGTAATAGCTCCCCTCGGGAGCGGGCGGCAGGCCGGACACGTCGAGGAGCAAGACCGTGCCATTGGGTGTGTTCACGACCTCGACAACACCCTCGGCGCCCGGCGCCAACTCGGTGCCGGTGAGAGCAAGCTCGACACCCTGCCGCTCGGACTCTCCGGTCAGAACTGATAGGCCAACGACAAGGGCCAGAGCTGCAGCAATTCCCGCAGCGAACGGACCCAGCCAGCGACGGGCGGTCGAGATCGAGACGACGTTCGAGGCACCATCTGCCTGCGATGCAGTCGCCGTTGGCGGGGCGGAGACATCGGTGACAGGCGCCATCACACTCGAGGCTTGGTCGGCTGCGACAAGCTCGCCGATCGCGGCAAGAATTGCCGCTTCGTCGGACGGGTCGGTCTCCTCCCATGTCGACGCATCGCCCAACATCGCAGCGAGTTCGTCGAACGCGTCAGGGCCCAGGTCTGGTGTTTCATCCTCGGTGTGGGGGTTCTCGCTACTCATTGGTCTCGACTCCCTCTACGTTGCCATCGCCGGTTTGGATCCCGGAATCGTCCAAATGACCCAGAGCAACTGCCAGGCGCTTCATCGCTCGGTTGGATCTCGACTTGACGGTGCCGATGGGCAGGCCGAGCCGCTCGGCGATCTCAGCGTGTGGCACGCCGACGAGGTGCGACAGCCGAACGACTTCTCGTTCCTCCGGTGAGAGCTGATCAAGCGCCCGACGAACCTCGTACCGCTCCCACGTCGTTTCGAACGAAAGTGGCATCACGG
>RCMY010002778.1_pt1 | contig 15748 bp, 13 predicted proteins | sample 2041341 | NCBI WGS metagenome assembly RCMY01 (sample SAMN09708234, study PRJNA481090) | Marine sediment metagenome, whole genome shotgun sequencing project. | reverse complement strand
TCGGCGGCCAAGGAATTCGATGCGGCGATCGTTATCTCGGATGACGCGGCGATGCTGTCCGGCATCGACATGTCGGCCTACGAGACGCGCGAGATCATTACGCGCACCGCCGCTATGGACCTCCCCGAATTCAAAGCCCTATCGGGCCGGGCCAGCGTCCCAACGGATCCGTACTGACGCCAAACGAAAAGCGGAATAGGCTGCGCGCGACTCATACTGAAGGGCTAAAAATAATGGCCGAAGGTGCGAAAATAATGGCCGAAGGGACAAAAATAATGGCGGAACAAAAGCTGCGGCTCGGCGTGAATATTGACCATGTCGCCACGGTGCGCAACGCGCGGGGCGGCGCTTATCCCGATCCGCTGCGCGCCGCAAAGATCGCGGAAAAGGCAGGCGCCGACGGGATCACCGCCCATCTGCGCGAAGACCGGCGCCATATCTCGGACGCTGACATCGAAGGGCTGATCGAAGTGCTTTCCGTGCCGCTCAACTTTGAGATGGCAGCGACCGATGAGATGCAGAAAATTGCGCTGCGCCATAAACCGCACGCCGTTTGCATCGTTCCCGAAAAGCGCGAAGAACGCACCACCGAAGGCGGGCTCGAAGTTGCGCGCGAAGAGAACCGGCTGGCCCATTTCATCGCGCCCCTGCGGGATGCAGGATGCCGGGTATCCATCTTCATCGCAGCAGACGAGCGCCAGATCGAAGCCGCCAACCGGATCGGCGCAGAGGTCATCGAACTGCACACCGGCGCGTATTGTGATGCCTTCGCCGAAGGCCGTTGGCCAGAAGCCCAGGAAGAGCTGAAAAAGCTCGAGGCGATGGCAACCTTTGCCCATGATCTGGGGCTGGAAGTCCACGCCGGCCACGGGCTGACCTACGATACGGTTTCCCCGATCGCCGCGTTCTCCGAGGTCCGGGAACTGAACATCGGGCATTTCCTGATCGGTGAGGCGATATTCATGGGGCTGCACCCTGCGATCACCGAAATGCGCCGCCTGATGGATGACGCGCGGGCATGACGCCGCTCTGCACCACGCAGGCGCTGCCGTGATCCTTGGCATCGGCACAGATCTGGCCAATATCGATCGGATACAAGGCACGCTTGACCGGTTTGGCGACCGCTTCCGCAACCGCGTTTTCACCCCGGTCGAACAACGCAAGGCGGAACGGCGCAAGGACGTGGCCGGAACCTATGCCAAACGCTTTGCCGCCTGTCTAATATCGAACCGGACAGTTTGTGCAAGATTGGCGCTAGCCGTTGAAAGACCAAGATCGATGGCGATGAAGACCATATCGTACCGTGAGGCGAACTTACAATTTTGCCGGAAAAATAGCCGATACCAGAAAGCGCGAGATGTCCTGACTGGATCGCATCTCAGAGAAATTACTTTCATCAACTAACTTGCATTGACGTACCTACTATGATGGTTTAGTGGCTTGCGAAGATAGATCGGTTGCATGGACGACCGGATATGATGGGAGAGAGCATATGAGTTTATTTAGAACATCAAGTCATTTTTCGCTAGCAATCTGTTGCATTGCGTTCCCGGCGGCTGCCCTCGCGCAGACGGCTGGAGAACCCGCTCAGACTGAAACGCAAAGCCAACCTGCAGCAGAAGCAGGTTCTAATATGCAACTCGATGTCATAGTTGTAACAGCACAGCGTCGTGATACAAATGTGCAAGACACATCTGCGGCTATCTCTGCTTTCTCATCCGACAGCCTCGAGGCGGCTCGGGTTCTCAGCTTCGAGGATCTTGCAGGCGAAGCGACATCTTTGTCGTTTACCGCATTGTCTCCGCTCGATCAGGAATTCAATATCCGCGGTATCACCAATACGCGGCTTGATTCCCCCACGGCCGATCAGTCGATCGGGATATTCACCGACGACGTCTATGTCGGTCGCTCAGGTCTCTTCAATTTCGACCTCTATGATATTGGCCGTGTCGAAGTTGTTCGCGGACCTCAAGGCGTGCTTCTGGGACGCAACGTCGCTGGCGGCGCGATCAGCATCTACAGCGCCCGTCCGGAATCGACCTATGGCGGAAGTCTGAACGCGTCTTACGGAAACTATAACGAGAAACTGGTGAAGGGACATTTTACCGGCCCAATCAGCGATAGCGTCAACGGACGGTTCGCATTTCAGGTGCGCAATCGCGATGGCTTCGCCCGCGATATTGCCCATGACATCGACCTCGACAATGTCGACAGCGTGCAGATGCGCGGACAATTGCAATATCTGCCGTCAAACTCCAATTTCAGCGCGCTGATCATTGCCGATTATACCAAAGACAGTTCGAACGGATTCCACTCGGTGGCTGTCGATGGTCCCGCCGCCGGAGCCGGTCCTTGGAGCACGGCGCGCGCGCAGGTCGCTGCCTTGCGTCCCGAAGGGCTTTCTATTCGCGAAAGCTTGCCCGACTGGCAGACCTACAAGGGCGACGTGAATCCTACGCCGCAGCAACTTGACCGCGAGGCCTGGGGACTGACGCTCAACCTTTCAAACGAGTTTGAAGGGCTTGGAACGCTTACCAGCATAACCGGTTATCGCAGCGGGAAGGCGTTCAGCCAATATGATCAGACCGGCATCGGCCCCAGCAACAACTACGGAATTGTCTTGCCTCTGCTGTTCCGGTCTCCGGTACGTGAAAGAGAAAATATCAAGCAGTTCACGCAAGAAATCCGGATGGTTTCCGAGCAAGCGTATGACCGCGGGTTCGACTGGATCGCAGGCGCATATTTCCAGCACGATAAAGTACAAAAGGACGACATTATCGCGTTCGAAATCGCAACCCCGGCGATCCCGACACTGAACGGCCAGTCGCTATGGGATAATGAGGGCGAAAACACCTCTTATGCGTTCTTCGGACAACTGGGCTATCGCTTTAGCGAACAGTTCCGCATCGTCGGCGGCTTGCGCTATTCGCGCGATAAAAAGAGCGGGACCGTCACCGGTCTGGCACTGGAAACGGGCGACAAGTTCACACCCAATGATCCGGTTCCGTCGGCACCGCTTGCGGCAAATTACGTCGAAGGCGGCGGTTACACGACCGCTTATTCTAACCATTGGTCACAGTTTACGCCTCAGGTTACTGCGGAATTCAAGCCGAATTCTGACATAATGCTCTATGCAACCTATTCGACCGGTTATAAGGGCGGTGGCTTCGAGGACGATCCGGCCAATGCGCTGGCAGCACAGAGCAGCTATGATCCGGAAACCGTGAACAGTTATGAAATCGGCGCAAAATTCGACTTGTTTGACCGTCGCGCACGTTTGAACGTGGCCGCATTCTCGATGCGCTACAAGAATCTTCAGGTCACACAGACCTCGCAGATTTGTTTGTGCAACATCACCGACAATGCCGCGGATGCCAAAATCCTTGGGATAGAAGCAGAAGCACAGATTGTCGTGTTTCCCGGGTTCAACTTGAACGGCGCGCTCACGTTGCTCGACACAAAATATCTCGAGTTCACCGACTCGGTCGGCAATGTGAACGACGGCAAATTCCTGCAACGGACCCCGGACTATCAGTTTAATGTCAGCGCGAGCTACGTTACCGATCTTGGTTCATGGTCTGACGGTTTTGCTGCCAATGTAAGCTACAGCCATCAAGGCAAGATGAGCTGGAGCCCGGATGCATTGGCCAATGAGCCTGGCTACGGAACGCTCGGCGGAAGGTTGACCCTCAGCCCGACCCGCGATCTGTCCTTCTCGATCTGGGGCCGCAACTTGACGAACAAAGTCTATCGCGCGAACGTGATCGCATTCTTCGGTGATGAGATATCACGGCTGGGTGCACCACGGACCTATGGTGCGGAAGTTGCTCTCAAGTTCTAAACCGAACGCTTCACTGATCTATGAAAAAGCCCGCGGACATCGTCCGCGGGCTTCTTTTTGTCTGGAGAAACGTCCGTTAGAAGCGGCTGTAGGTCAGGTCCTCTTTGCCTTTGCATCCCATGATCATGCGCGGATCTTCGGGATTGAACAGCCCCACACACCAGCTCTCGGACGACGGCATATCGTGATTCCAGTCGAACGCGATCTTGCGATGGGCAATACGCCATTCCCCGTCCCGGCACATAAATTTGTCGAAGACGCGACCACCGGTCAGCGTGTCCCAATCCTTTCCGTCTTTCTTGAAACGGGCGAAGGTCAGCAGATAGGTTTCTACCCAGGCGGTATCGCCGTCCAGCTCGACATGAATGTTCCCAGCCAGATGCATCATGACATCGCCTTTCAGCAGGCGCTCCATTGCTCCATCGATATAGTCATGAGCAGGACCGGTGTAACTGCTGCCATGTTCCTCGATGGCGTCATCCCAGTAGCAACTGTGCAATAACGGACCGTCCGCACGATCGATCGCGCGGGCATAGCGCATGATGGTATCGTGGATGTCCTGTTTCGCGATAACCGTCTCGATTGTGTTTTTATACATTAGCTGCGTCCTTTATGCAGGGCATCGGTCATCGAGCGTTTGATGGTATGGGGGTCACGGGCCAGAAAAGCGCGCACCGACACAGAATGTGGATCAGTGTCATGTTCGTCGATGCCATGCTCCACAGCCAAGATGCCGGCCTTGCCGATCGACCGGGGAGAGCTTTTCTCCTGCCAGGTAACGTGCGATGCCATGCGCGTGTCGACCGAACCGACAATCAGTGCTGAAACCTGGGTGCCCTGTGGTTCCAGTTCAGCACGAATGCAGTCCGATGCCGCTCGCGAGGCAAATTTCGACGGACTATATCCGCCCATGTTGGGAACCGCGATAATCGCACCGGCGGACAAGACGTTGACGATCGCGCCGCCGCCATTGGCCTTCAATATTGGCGCAAAAGCACGGCACATCGCGACGACGCCGATATAATTGGTCTCGATCTCCTGCCGCATTGCCGACATATCGTCTGCACCCATCAGGGTGACATTGTTGAAAGCACCTGCATTGTTGACCAGCAAATCGAGGTCGGTGCATTGTTCCGCAGCCTTCGCGATCTGCTCGGCATTGGTCACGTCCAGTTCGATCGCAACCAGTCGGTCCGGTGCCGTTTCTGCCAATTCTTCAGCGTCTGCCAATTTGCGAGCCGCGATATAGACCCGCTTGGCACCGGCATCGAGCAGCTCTTCGACAAAGCCCTTGCCAATGCCGCGATTGCCGCCGGTGACCAGCGCTGTACATCCGTCAATTTTCATTTCATTTCTCCTTTTTGGGTTGTCGGGCTGTCTCCTCGGAGCCAGTCGCCGTATAAAATATCGTCGGGTTTTTTCGCGCCTCTGGTCAGTTTGGACGGGTCGGGGGCGATCCCGCCACGGCCCCAGCTTTCCAGCAGCGGCATCTCGTGGTTCCAGTCCCATGCCAGGCGGCGATGCGCGATTTTCCAAGCGCCGTCGCGCCGTTCGAACCGGTCAATCACCCGGGCCATGGTCAGACTGTCAAAAGGGTCCTCGACCTGATCGCGGCGCGAGAAGGTCAGAAAATAACATTCTGTATAGGCTTTGTCACCGTTCAGCTCTATATTGATATTGGTGACGATATGGGACATCCGCGGCGCCGTCGGCAAAACCTTACCGATCATTGCGACATATTCGCTCGCCGGTCCGTGAAAGGTTCCGCCATGATCTTCTATTGCGTCGTCGTGATAGGCCGCAGCAATCAGATCTATGTCGGCCCGATCGGCTCCGCGAGCATAGTTGACCAATATGTCGTATATCTCCTCGCGGTCGAATAATTCTTCTACGGATTTTGGTCGTGCCATTCTGTTGGCTCTCCTTTGATTATGTTGGAATATTATTTGCGCGATGGAAAAAATCGGCGAATGCCGCCTCGGCGCCGGGATGCTCCCGGCCATTTTCCATTGCTGATAGCTGTTCGACATTTTCGCCGAACCAGTCTGCTGTGGCATTGGGCGCGCCACCACCGATGCTTTCGGTAGCCGCTGCGCGGCAGAAATAGTCGCCGCCCGCGATCCAGATCTCACCGGTCCGCTGGCATTCCGGACGACTGAGCCAGACGGCGGCTGCGGCGGCCTTGTCAGCGTGGAGCACTTCATTCAGCTCTTCCCCCTGTGCCGCGGTCATACTGGTTGCTGCATAAGGCGCCAATATATTCACCCGCACCGCAGTCCGGGCCAGTTCATCCGCGAGCGTTCGGGCATAAGCGATCAACGCACCTTTGGATGCCGCATAAGATGCCCGTCCGCGCACGCCGTAAAGGCCAGCGGAAGAAGCGACGAACACAATGCGACCGGCGGGGGAGGCCATTATATGGGGCAGGGCGGCATCGACCAGTGCGGTGTTGGCGTGGAAATTTATCTCCATCACCGCCCTGATATCGGCATCGGTCATTGTCCCGACTTTTGCTGCAGGCCCCGTGATACCGGCGTTGAGGACAAGTATATCCACCCCGCCACAGGTTTCGACAACAGGGCCGATGATTGCTTCAGCCGCTCCCTTCCCGTCGACCGCGTGATCATCATGGCTGGCGATGAAGCCCTTTGCGATCAGGCTATCAGCAATATGTTTGGCGGAGCTTGGCTGCCCATCGTGACTGCGGTTATTCACCACGACCGCGTTGCCGTCCGCCGCCAACCCACGGGCAAATGCCGCGCCCAAGACTTTACCGGCTCCTGTTACCAAGGCTATTCGCTGTTTCGTCATAGACCCTCTCAGACTTTTCAATAGATTAGCCGAGAAGGTATGGTAATGAAAGTTTATATTTCCGCGTGGGCGAGTTTTTAGGAAGCCGTTTGGGACAATGGGGCAGGCTCGGCATCATTTTCCGGCATTGGTCGGCGATCAATAATCCGGTAACTGACATCTTGGAAAGAAATCTGTTCCTTGCATTCCGAACAGACAACTTGCGGGTCAAGATCGTGGCCGCATTCTTTGTGGGTCAGCAGCAACGGAGGACCTTCGGGTGCGACGAAATATTTGTCTCCCCATTGCATCAGCATGAGCAGCGCGTGATAATAATCCACACCCTTGCGACGCAGACGATATTCATAGCGCGGAGGATTGTTGTTATACTGACTCTGTCTGATCATCCCCATTTCGGTGAGCCAGGTCAGGCGCTCCGACAATATGTTGGTGGCGATTGCGGTATCAGCGCGAATGTCATCAAACCGATTCACGCCGGTATAGATTGATCTCATGATCAGGCTACCCCACCGGTCGCCCATGATCTGAGCCGCCTGATCCATCAAGGATGTGGTATCGCCGGTGCTTTCCCGGGTTTTCCGGCGCCGGCTATATAGCGGTTTCATCCATCCCAGACCGGGACCTTCGCTCCACTCGACTCGAGTGGGATTAATCTCTTCGCTGCAGTGACCACAGGCCGGAACGGGATCAAACATTTTGCCGCAGGTCCGGTGTGTCAATTCCACGTTGATCTTGTCTTTGACCTGCCATTTCTTCTCCCAGCGGAGCAGCATCAGTGCGGTCCAGTAAAGATCCTGACCCTTTTGGGTCATGAGATATTCGTAACGTGGCGGGCTCTCGCAATAGAGTTTCTTTTCCATCAAGCCGGCTTTTACCAATCGACTGAGGCGGTCGGAAAGCAAGGCTTTTAGCAAGCCCGTGCGGCGGCGAAACTCGTCAAATCTTTTGCCACCCAACCAACTGGATTCCAAAATCAAAAGAATAGGTACGTCGCCAACCACTTCCAGCGCGCGCCATATTGAACAGGACCTAATGAGTTTCTTTTCCATACTTTGTTATAGGCGCAACTTTAGTCGTTTGTCCATTCGGACGAATATCCGATGTCCTGCCTGATCACTGGCGGCGCGCGTAGATCGCGACCTCTAGCTTGTCGGGGTGCGAATATTTTTTGCCGCCACAAAGAATAATATCGCGCCAACGATATAGCCGAAGGGAGCAACAATCGCGATTGCGTAACGGATGCCCGACTCGAACGGGAAGAAATTGTCACCGATCACCGCCGTCAGCGTCGGTCCCGCTCCCAATCCGATGATGTTTATCACGAAAACATAGGCGGCAGAGATGGTTGCGCGCATCCGGTTCGGGGCAAGCTGCTGAATAACCGATGGCGCAGCACCGACGGCGACTGCTGCAGCTGTAAAGAACAGTACGAATGCGACCGACATGAGAATTGTATTTTCAAGCAGCGGAAACGCTACTGCGCCGAATATACCGACTACAGTCGCCCACGCACAGAATTTGAGCCGCGATTCCGGCGATCCCCCACCGAGTCTGTCCATAAGCGCGCCTCCGCCGACCATGCCAAGCAGGCCGCCGACGATTAGAAGCGATCCCGAAAGCCAGCCTGCGTTTGCCAGTTCCATGCCGAAAGAACGGACCATCATTACCGGCAACCATGAAATCGAACCGAGAACGGAAAGATTGACCATCCCGACCGCAAGAAAAATGCTCCAGAAAAAGACTTTATTGTCCTTCAGGTGACGGGTGACTGCTGTCATCGGTACCTGGCCGGTAAGATGTTCTTCCCCCTTGGTGATCCGTCGTACCGGTTCGGGCAGCAGCAGGAACGTGACCGCAATTAGCAGGCCCGGTAGGCCAGCGACAAGAAACGCGACCTGCCATCCCTTGATAACCCCAAGTAGCGGAACTGTTACCGTCTCCGCATTGGCGACTGCGGCGATGACCACCGCGCCAATCATGAAGGCCATGCCGGCCCCGATTGCGGAGCCCAGGCCGTAAACACCCATGGCAAGGCCGAGGCGGTTTTTCGGGAAGCTGTCGGAGATAATGGAATAGGCGGCCGGTGATAGCACAGCCTCGCCTACGCCGACGCCCATACGGGCGAGAAAAAATTGGGAGAAATTGGTGACGGTGGCGCAGAGGGCGGTCATTCCACTCCATATTGTGATGCCAATAGCTACGACCCGCATTCGAGGCGCGCGGTCAATCCAGCGGCCAATCGGGATTCCAGCGATCGTGTAGAATATCGCGAAGGCAAGGCCCTGCAATAGACTGATCTGGGTATCCGTCAGCAACAAGTCTTTCTTGATCGGTTCAACCAGAAGACCGATCAGCATCCGGTCGATAAACGAGAAAATATAGGCGACGAAAAGCACCGCGACGATGCCCCAGGACAGAGCCGCGCCGGGATAGGGAGCTTCTCCTTCTCCTATCCCGGCGGCACTCGCTTTTATCGCTGCAGTAGGAGCGAGCTGCTCTGTATCGCTCACGCTGACGGATCAAAATCGGCAGTCAAACCCAGCGCTTCGATCAGTTCTGCACGGTCATAATATTCCCGCCAAACACTGACTTTGTCGCCTTCTACTTCGAGAATACCGACGACCGGTACTTTGCCCTTGTGGCCTTTATAGGTGAACTCGTCCGTCCGTTCGATCACGACAACATCGCCGATACGACCGATATTATGGATATGCAGAGTGATTTCCTCAATGCCCTCTCCAAGGCCGATGATACGCTCGCGGATTGGCTCACGGCCAACAATCGGATCGAGCATCATGGAGTGCAGCACGCCATCTTCGGTGAAGAGATCGCCGACCTTGCTCCATTGCTTTTCGTTCCATGCGGTAATCATTTCCTGGACGACTGCGATTTTTGGGTCCTGTTGCATAGCGGCTTGATCCTTGTTCATCTCAGGGTGGGAATCTTTGGAAGTTGCGGCGTCTGGCGCTGTGTCCGCAGCGGTGGCTGGCGACACGGCCAACGGCGATAATCCCATCAAAACGGGCAAAAATATCTTGCGAAACTTCATAAAATCCTCCAGTAGGTATTGTTATAAAAGTGATGCGTGCGATATTCGGATGAGCGAGTCAAGGGAAATGCTCAAGCCAGTTCGTGTCGAACAATCGCAGCACGATCGCTGCCGAAAATATAAATGTGATGAACGGGAATGATGATGAAAGTAGACAAGCTGCCACCGATTAAATCGACCTTGCAACCCAGCAACCATCCCTATCTCAATGGCGCCTGGACGCCTCTGATGGAGGAAGTCGACGCAACTGATCTGGAGGTTATCGAGGGCGTCATTCCCGACGATATTGATGGCATTTATCTGCGCAACACCGAGAATCAAGTCCATCAGCCACTGGGCCGCCATCACCCGTTTGACGGGGACGGGATGATCCACCAGATCAGTTTCCAGAACGGCAAGGCGAACTACCGCAACCGGTTCGTCAAGACGCGCTGTTTCGATGCCGAGCAATCGGCGGAACAGTCGTTATGGGGCGGATTGATGGATCGCCCGGGCACCTCAATACGGCCCGGGTTCGGCGCCCATGGATCGTTGAAAGACAGTTCTAGCACCGATATCGTCGTCCATGCCGGCAAAGCCATTTCGACTTTTTACCAGTGTGGTGAAGGCTATGTGCTCGACCCGGTAACATTGGAACCCGAAGGGCTGGCGCCGTGGGTGCCGATCGACGGCATTTCCGCGCATCCGCGCGTTGATGAGAATACCGGCGAAATGATGTTTTTCAACTATTCGAAATTCGCGCCCTATATGCATTATGGCGTAGTCGATAAGGATCACAAGCTGGTGCATTATGTACCGATTGAGCTGCCCGGACCACGCTTGCCTCATGATATGACGTTTAGCGAAAACTGGTCCATCTTGAATGATCTGCCAGTTTTCTGGGATGAAGAACTGCTAAAACGCGACATTCATGCGGTGCGTTTTCACGACAACATGCCTTCGCGATTTGCGCTGATTCCGCGTCATGGAAATCCGTCAGAAATACGCTGGTTCGAAGCCGCGCCAACCTATGTGCTGCACTGGCTCAATGCCTATGAAGAAGGCGATGAAGTCATTATGGACGGCTATTTTCAGGAAGACCCTTCGCCGCCGCCGATCGCTGAAGCGGGTGAACACGGGCATCTGATGGCTTATCTGGACCAGCATAGTTTTAAATCGCGGCTGCATCGTTGGCGCTTTAACCTGAAAGATGGCACAACCACGGAGGAACAGCTGGATGACCGGATTGTCGAATTCGGGATGATCAACCAGCAATATTCGGGTCGCAAATATCGTTATGTTTACTCGACCTTTGCAAAGCCCGGGTGGTTCCTGTTCTGCGGATTCATCAAACATGATTTGGAAACCGGCGAGAGCGAGACGGTCACTCTCGACGATGGCCGCTACGCCTCGGAAGCACCATTTGCTCCGAGGACTAATTCGCAATCGGAAGATGACGGCTATCTGGTCAGTTTCGTTATGGACGAGAATACAGGCACGTCTGAATGCATTTTGATAGATGCTACAAAATTTGAGGCCGGTCCGGTCTGCCGTATCAAATTACCACATAAAATCTGCAGCGGAACCCATTCTACCTGGGTGTCACGCGACAAACTCTAGCACCAGGACCCGTTAACTGCGCGAAGCGTTCTTAACGGGTCTTGAGCTTCGTCATGAGTCCAGCTTAGCAATGACGATTTCGCGCAATTCGTCGCGCATGACCTTGTTCATCGCATTGCGGGGCAACTGATCTACCGTCACTAGCATTTCCGGATGTTTGAAGATCGCGATATGCTGTTCGCCTAGCCATGTGGTCAGGTCGGACAGGCTGATATCTTCGCCGACATTGGGAGCAACAGCAACGGCGACCCGTTCGCCGAGCTTTTCATCTGCAATCCCGACCGTCGCAGCTTCACGAATCTTCGGATGACCGACAATCAAGTCGTCCAGCTCGGCCGGCGAGATATTGACCCCGCCGCGCACGATGATTTCCTTGGAGCGACCGACAAACCGGTAATAGCGGGATAGCGCGCCGTCCCCGGCAATTTCGAAAAGATCGCCGGTGGCGAAATATCCATCCTTGTCAAAAGCAGCCTCATTGAGTTCGGGTGACCTCCAATAGCCGCTAAAAATGGTGGCGCCTGCAAGACGCATCTCGCCGACTTGCCCGGATTCGGTGATTTCGGCGCCCGTCGCAGGGTTAACCAAACGGGTCTGCATCACTTCTGCTACCCGTCCCGGCCAGTCGACACCCTTGGCGCCAAGCCGGGGAAAGAACCGTGCCCGCTCGCTGGGATCGGGGACAAATGCGGGACTGGAAAATAGCGACGAGCCTTCGTTCGATCCGAAAATATTGGTGATCTCGATATCGTGGATATTCTTCCACGTTTCGATCAACCAAGGAGACAGCGGCGCGGATCCTGACCCGACGGCCCGGAGCGAGCCAATATCAAATTTTTCTAGCAGCTCGGGGTTCTTGAGCAAAGCGCCGAGGACGGCGGGTGGTGCAATCGTGTAGCTGACTTTCTCGTCCGCGATCTGGTTGAGGAAAATACCGATATCGAAGGGATGATGCAGAACCAGTTTGGTTTGCAATTGCAGCCACGGCAGAACCAATCCGCCGATCGAACCGATATTGACCAGCGGGAATGGGTTGAGCAATATGTCGCTCTCGATCATCCCGGCGGCATCGACAATCACATCGGCGTTGAGCACCCAGTGGCAATGGTTGCGGGGCACGCCTTTGGGGCGCGACTCTGTTCCCGATGTCCAGCAGATGGTAAGAATTTCGGCTGCATCTAGCGGATTGCTTTCGCGATAAACGTGGACGGTTGCGACGTTAGCAGAATCTAGATCGAGCGCGGTATCACCGCTGTCGTTCAACGTAATCAGCTGGAGCTCTGCGAGGCCATCGGTGAGGTTACGACCCAGCTCATCGTGGTTAAAGCCAGCAAATTTCGGGATAGTTACGAAGGCTGCGGGTTCAATTTTTTCAATAATATAGCTAATTTCATGCTCGCGATACTGCATGACGACTGGGCTAATAATCAGCCCGATCCGTGCGGCGGCCAGAAACATAATGACCGCATCAACCGTGTTCGGCAATTGTACGACCAACCGGTCGTCTTTGTTCAACCCTCTCGCAAGCAGAGCAGCTGCAGTCTTTTCGACTTCCTGCCCAAGGTCTGCCCATGTCAGCGAGCGAGGCACGACGCCGTCCAGTGATTCGCGATTGAGAGGATCAACCAGAGCCATGCTCGCTGGATGGGCGGAAATTGCGTCTTGCAGCATATCGTCAACCGTTCTGGTGCCCCACCAGCCTTTGGCACGATAGTCTTCAGTTTGGCTGTCTGGTGTCAAAAACATCGCGACCTTCTCCGATTCTTAAAATTGGTTTCACAGTCCAATTGACGGTGACCTTATAAGCTTGCATAAAGATACCAACAGGTAAGTGCAACTTTTCCAGGAACGGGATATATGAGAACAGGCAAAGCGATCCAAGTCATCCAGTGGGCGAGCGGATCGATGGGCCGCACCGCAATGCGGATGGTAATGGATCATCCTGATATGGATCTGGTCGGAACGCTGGTTTATTCGGATAGAAAACGGGGCATGGACGTCGGCGAGATTGCAAAACGGTCCCCCTCAGGAGTCCTTGCGACCGACAATATTGACGAGATTATCAAGACCGATGCGGATGTCGTGATCCATATGCCCCGGATCACATTGCCTTATGAAGCGCTGGTTCCTGATGTCATTCGCTTACTGGAATCCGGCAAGAACGTTATTTCCACCGCCGGCTTTCATTGGCCGGACGCGCATGGCGAGAGCTATGCAGCACCGCTACGAGCAGCAGCGGTCAAGGGCAATGCTACACTCGCCGGAGTCGGCGTCAATCCCGGGATGGTGGCCGAGCGGCTGGTGATGGCGGCGAGCGCAATGTCGGTAGATATGGACAGGGTAGAGATTTTCGAAACGGTGGATGCCTCGGCAATGGCCAGCCCGGAATTTGTATTTGGCCTGATGGGACTAGGCTCCAACCCAGCAGAAAAGGATATCCGCCAAGGTCCGCTTAGCGATCTCTATGGAGCGTTATTCTCCGAAGTCCTGTATTTTTGCGCGGATCATCTGGGCAGCAGAATATCGGCGATCGAACCGGACCACCAACTGACAATCGCGCCGCGCGATATTGCGGTTGCGGCTGGCACTATTGCGAAGGGTACGGTGGCCGCAACCGAGTGGCGCTGGACCGCGCGACTGGAAAATGGAACGGATTTGTTGCTGTCGATCATCTGGACGGCGGATCGCAATCTACATGACAGTGAGCGGCAAGGCCATTGGATCATGAATATCAAGGGTCGCCCCAACATCAAAATGACTCTCGACATTTCCGAATCCGATCCGGCGAAACCGCCCTCACGCGCGCTGACCGATGCGGTCTGCGCGGTTGCCATCAACGCCATTCCCGAAGTCATCGCAGCGCCGGCTGGTCTGTTCGCTTTCCAGCCACCTTCGATTTCTTTGCAACGACAGAAAGTTTAATCATGGATATTTTCATTGGCGACTGTGTTCGCTCGGTACGTGGAAAAGCGCGACCAGATGGCGGCCTCGCGGCACAGACCCCTTACGGCCTAGTCGGCGCGCTGATTGACGCGGTGGAACAACGCGGTGCGATCAAGCGCTCCGACGTTGACCGCCTTACTCTGGGATGTGTCGGGCAGGTCGGCGCGCAGGGCGGTCATATCGCGCTCGTCGCGAAAATTGCCTCCAAACTACCCGAGACAAGCGGCGCGCATACGATCAACAATTTCTGCGCATCCGGCTTGACGGCGATCGGTCAGGCGATTGCGGCGGTGTCAGCCGGCCAGAGCGAGCTGGCCTTGGCAGGCGGCGTGGAAATGTTGTCGCACGTACCATTCATGGCGGATCAGGCGGATTACTATAGCGACCAGACATTTGAACCGGCGGATCGCTATATTCCGGTCGCGCTTGCTGCAGATTTGCTGGCCATGGAACAGGATGTCACCCGAGAGGAAATGGATGAACTCAGCTATCTGTCACAATCGCGCGCGGCGAAAGCGGAAGCCGATCGCACTTTGCTTGCTTCCCGGATTTCAATAGGCGGCCTGGACCATGACGAAGCAGTGCGAGTGACCACTAGAGAAAAGCTTGCCGCCATGCCTCCCGCTTTTGGTGGATTGGCGGAACAATATGCGCATGCACTGAGCGGCAAGGCACTGGACCCCCGGATGTCCGTCGCCAATGCCCCGCCGATGACGGATGGTGCAGGCCTGGCCGCCATCGGAGGCGGAAAATCATTCCTGTTCCCGCGTGCCCGGGTCGTTGCATTTGCGGAAGCAGGCGCTGATGCACGGCAATCACTGACCGCAGGGTTTACCGCCATGGACAAGGTGCTGGAACAGGCCGGACTGTCTCTCGATCAAATGGACCGGATCGAGTTCATGGAAGCTTTTGCCGTCCCTTACGCATTATTCCGCCGCAATTATCGGCCGGATATGGACAAGGTTAACGTCGGAGGCGGCCATATCGCCAAAGGTCACCCGATGGGTGCTACCGGCGCCATATTATTGTCCACTTTGCTTGATGCATTGGATGCAGCAGATGGCAAATATGGACTAGTCGTAGCCTCCGGCGCACAAGGTGTCGGCGCAGCCATAATTGTGGAGAGACTCTCATGACGAACCCGCTACTTTCCCGCCTGCGTTTGCCGGTGGTGGTTGCTCCGATGTTTCTGGTTTCAGGTCCGGAGATGGTTATTGCCGCTGCCCGATCCGGATTGGTCGGGGCCTTTCCCACACCCAATTGCCGGACAACGCATCAGCTTGATCAGTGGATGACACAGATCGTTGCCGAAACCAAAGATAGTGACGGGCTATGGGCAGCGAACCTTGTTACCCATAGTACCAATGACCGATTGGCAGACGATCTGGCGCTGGTAGCCAAGCACAAGCCACCGATCGTAATTACCGCTCTGGGCAGTCCGGCACCGGCCATTTCGGTGGTGCATGATTATGGCGGGATCGTGCTGGCGGATATTGTAACAATTG
>RCMY010002775.1_pt1 | contig 15755 bp, 16 predicted proteins | sample 2041341 | NCBI WGS metagenome assembly RCMY01 (sample SAMN09708234, study PRJNA481090) | Marine sediment metagenome, whole genome shotgun sequencing project. | reverse complement strand
CCGGCCTGGGCGGCGTGTTGTTCGGACAAGTCACGACGTCGGAAGGTGTGCCCCGCTCGACCCTGACTTTCAAGGTTCCGCCGGCTCAGTTCCAGGCCGCGCTCACCCGGCTCGGCGATATTGGGTTCCTGCGTGACCAAGTGATCACTGCCGATGACGTCACCGAACGAGTGGTCGACCTCGAGAGCCAGATCATCACCTCGCAGCTCAGCGTCGACCGGCTCAGGGGCTTCCTCGAACAAGCAACGACCTTGACCGAGATCGCCGAGCTCGAACAGCAATTGCTGGTGCGAGAGACCTCGCTCGAGCAACTTCGTGGGCAGCTGCGAACAATCGAGGGCCAGGTCAGTTTGGCGACGATCTCGGTGACCTTCACACAGAAGCTCCCCGGGCCAGAACTGACCGTCGAGCAGACCGCCTATCTCGGCCATGATGAGGGCAGCACGTGCCCCGGCCTCGACGAGGTCGACGGCGATGAAGGTGACCTGATCACCGTCTGCTATCGCATCATCAACACGGGGGACACCCTGCTCGACGACATCGATGTCCGTGACGACGGTCTTGGTCTGGAGCTCGACGACCTCGTGGTTGTCGACGGTTCGCTCGACCAACCATTGGCCATTGGTGCGTCGGTCACCCTCATCGCCGAGCTCGAAGCGGAACCCTTCCGAGATGGACGGGCCCAGGCAACGGCAATCTCTGTTGCCGACGGCGGTGCTGATCTGTTGCTCGGCCGCACTGCGGCCAGAGACGACCTCGAGATGAGCATCGTCGAGGACACGAGCCTCCCTGGTTTCCTCGACGGTCTGTCGACCGGCTGGGCAGCCATGCTCCAGCTGATCGGAGTGCTCGTTCTGGTCGCCGGCTTCGCACTGCCATTCATCTGGGTGATCCCGGCCGTCTGGTTCGTTCGTCGCTGGTGGAAGGCCCGCAAGGCAGCCAAGCTGCCGCCGCCTCCTGGTGCCATGCCCACTCCGCCCGCTCGTCCTGAGCCGATCGGTGAACCGGCAGCTGTCGGTGTCGCGGCTTCCGGCGTGGTCGAGGATTCGTCAGTCGAGCGGGGGCAGGGGCCCGAAGCCGAGGGGTAGATCCTTCGTCGAGAAGCCGTCGGCGAGCATCACGGTCTGTTCCTCGTGGCGACCGAGTTCCAGGCCTTCACGGAGCCCGACCATTGCCGCCATCAGCAGCTGGGCTGCCAATCCTGAACGACGGGAACGGCGGTGCCGCTCGCTGGTGGCGTCGTTCGGTTCGTCGTCGAGCAGGAGGTCGTCGATCGCCCGAGCGTACTCCCGGCCGCCACGACGGTCGGATCGGGCGCTCGAAGTCGATGCGGCTACCGTCGCCGCCATGAGCACTTCCTGGGCGGATGAGGTCGATCAACTGGTGCGCGATCTGCAGGGCCAGCTCGGACATTTGCCGTATCACGCGACGCCGGAACGGCTCTACACCTTCGATGATTTGTACGCCGATCTCGATGCCGTTGGCTTCGCCGGTTGCATCGACCAGCGGATCTATCAGCGGGCCCACAAGGCTGGCGGCGCAGCGGTGGCCCCGGTCGAGTCGTTGGCCCAGCGGCTCCATGATCACGGCATCACGGTCGCTCTCGACATTTTTCGGGCCGACAAGACCATCGTCGGTGTGATGGGCGGCCACGCCATGCAGCGTGGGTCGGGCCGTTACCGCCACGTTGTGCAACTCGGTCGTCAGCTTGCGCTCAACGGCTTCTGTGTCGCCACTGGTGGCGGGCCCGGTGCAATGGAGGCGGCGAACCTGGGTGCAGCGTCGGCTCATCTCGCTGTCGAGGTCGTCGATGGTTTCGTCGATCGTCTCGCTGCGGCCGCCTCCTTTTACGACGACGTGAACGAGTTCATCGCTGTTGCTGTCTCGATTGCGAGAGAGATCGAGCGTCCGACCACGAGTTTGTCGATCCCCACGTGGTTCTACGGCCATGAGCCCTCCAACCCGTTCGCATCTCATGTTGCCAAGTACTTCTCGAACAGCGAACGCGAGGATGGCCTCTTGGCCGTCGCGAGCGGCGGCATCGTGTTCGTGCCAGGTGGTCCCGGAACCATCCAGGAGGTATTCCAGGACGTTGCGCAGAACGCGTATGAGACCTACGGCCGGTCGAGCCCGATGGTGTTTCTCGATCCGCCAGGCGACGATGGGTCGGTTGAGCCCTGGTGGGATGCATCTGGCGTGCTGGTGGCCGTCGATCGAGCGTTCACCAACAGCGCTGGATCTCGTCGCCCCGGCGCCGACCTCGTCACGTCAACCGGCTCGGTCGACGACGCGATCAACTGGCTCGCCGAGGCGGATCACGTTTCCTGAGCTGCGGCGCCGTTGTCACTCTGATCGCCCAGCCCAATCGCTCCCGACTCGGCCAGGGATGCCATCTCCTCGGGGCTGTATCCGAGCGCTTCGAGCACTTCGGTTGTGTGCGCGCCGAGGTCGGGGGCGAGACCTCTTGGCCTGATGTCGGCGTTACGGATCCGAATGGGAGAGGCGACCGTTCGGAAGGAGCCTCCCTCGTGTTCGATCTCGGGGAACAGTCCGATGGCTGCCGCCTGCGGGTCGTCGGTCAATTCCTTCATGGTGGATGCCGGGCCCCAGATCAGCCCGGCCGCATCGAAGATGCGCGACCACTCGGCAATCGGCTTCGTGGCGAACGCCGCATCGATGAGATCGATGAGTTCTGGCATGTTTGCGAATCGGTCGCGAGGCGACACGAAGCGAGGATCATCGGGGAACTCCGGATGCCCAATCGCCGTGCAGAAGAGCGGCCACCATCGCAGCTCGGGCATGTTGAGGATGATCCAGCGGTCGTCGGCGCATCGGAAACGTCCGGCGAGCGCGGTGATGACGTGCCGACGATCGCGCTTGGTTGGTTGGCGTCCGTCGATCAAGACGGCGGAAAGATCTGTTGCCATCGTCCATGCCGCGGTGGCGAGCAGGCTGACGTCGACGACCTGGCCCTCGCCCGTCTTGTCGACCATACGCAGCGCGGCGAGGATCGAAGCCACCAACGCCAAGCTCGTGGCGTGATCGCCCTGGGCGGCTCGTGGATTTGGCGCATCAGCACCGGGTTCGACCATCGAGTCGGTGATCGAACCACGGCCGAAGAACGTCGTCACATCGAATCCGGGTCGCTCGGCATCGGGACCGGAAAGGCCGTAGCCAGTGAGCGTGGCGTGGATGAGTCGCTTGTTGACCGTGAGCAGCGTGTCAGGATCGAGCCCGTACCGAGCTTGGCGCTGGGGCAGCAGATTGCACACGAACACGTCGGCGTCAGCGACGAGCCGACGCATCACCTCGACCCCTTCCGGCGTGTTGATGGCCACGGCGACCGAACGTTTCCCCCGGTTGTCGACGGTGAACGAATAGTCGATCTTCGCTGCGTCGTCGGCCACTTTGGGCGGCCTGATCAGGCCTCGAACGGCGTCGCCGGCGAGCGGCTCGATCTTGACCACGTCGGCCCCCATGTCCGCCAGAATCGCCGCCGCACCCGGAGCAGCCATCCAATTCGTCGCCTCGATGACCCGGAGGCCGGACAGCGGTGCATCCATGTTGCAAAATCCCTTGTTCGATGGGTGGCTCAACGTAGATCACCGCGTCGGAAACCTACTCGTCGATGCCACGCGGTGTACCGCTCTGCTAGCGACGGGTTCGTCGATTGCGAAGGCTTCAGAGGGTCTCGTCGTACCAGCTGAGAATCGCCGCCAGTGCTGCGTCAGCGGCAGGGCGAGGCCCAAGCATGTGGCCACCCGATGCCAGGCGCTCGAACCGCTTCGGCTCGCTCGCTGCTTTGAACAACGCCTCGCCGTGCTCGACGCCGACCACGTCATCATCGTCGGCGTGGATGACCATGTAGGGACGGCCGAGATTGGCTGCAGCTTCCAGCACGTTGTGGTTCGACAAGTCATCAACGAAGCCCTGCTCGAGGTCGAAGCTCCGCCCGGCGATGGTCACGCACGCCACACCATCCGCCGCCAAGGTGTCGAGATCGTCATCGAACAGATGACGGACATGCAGCGGATCGCTCGGCGCCCCGATGGTGACGAGCGAACGCACGGTCTTCAGACGTTCGGCTGCAAGGATTGCTGCTGCCCCACCCAGCGAATGGCCGATCATGGCGCACGGGCCGAAGCCCTCGGTGATGAGGCTGGCAGCCGCTCTGGTGAGATCGCTGACATTGGCCGAGACAGTCTTTTCGCGAAAGTCCCCACCGCTGTCGCCGATGCCGGTGAAGTCGAAGCGCAAAGCTGCATAACCAGCATCGGCCAGGCCCTTGGCCAGCCGGGTCATCGTGTGGATGTCCTTCGAACAGGTGAAGCAGTGGGCAAGCAACACGCTGCCCTTGGCCGCGCCGGCCGGTCGATGGAGCCGACCAGAGAGCTCAGCACCCTGTGATCCGATGAAGGAAAAGTCGACGTCCGGGGGAGTGGTGGTCACGCACAGACCGTAGCTCGCTGGCCTTCGAGGCCTCCGGTAGCGTTCCGGGATGTTCGCGCCGCACATCACGACCATCAAGGTCCGCTTCAACGAGCTCGATCCGTATGGCCATGTGAATCATGCGCAATACATCAGCTACTTCGAGCACGGCCGGACCGAGGCACTCGACTCGGTCGGGGTCGGCCTGCGAGAGATGGCAGACAAGGGCTTCCAGATCGTGGTGATGGACTTGACCGCTGCGTACAAGGCAGCTGCGGTTGGCGGCGACGTGCTGACGATCGAGACAGTGATCAGCTCGGCTCGCCGTGCCAGCACGATCTGGTCGCAGCGGATCACTCGGCCAGGAGACGACGGAGAGCCTCAGTTGGTGGCCACCGTCACGATCCGAGGCGGCATCACCGACACGTTTGGCAAGCCGACCAGACCCCCCGCGTGGTTGTTCGAGAAGTTGGCGCCGATCATCAGCCCTGAAGCCGACTGAAGACGGGGCTTGGGGTCAGGTCCGCCGAGCTGCCCGGTCCCGCAGCCAACGTCGACCGCGGTCCCGATGCCATCGACAGACAGTCAGTCGATGAGCTCGGTCGGGTAGCTGGGCCGTGTCCGGTCGTAGCGTTCGGCGTCGATGCCGAAACTGTCGGCCCGATCGAGCTCTTCGTGGATGCCGCTCATGCTCGAACCGTAGGCAGGTTCGTCTGGCCGAGCCAGACAAATGTGACGGAGATGGCCGTGAGTGCTTGACTGGCGTCGTGACGTTTCCCGGCCTCGGTAGCGCCGATTGGGTCGAACTCGACCTCGACGTGTTCGACATCGAACAGCAGGTCAACGTCCGTTCTTTGCTTGAAAAGGCGGCCGAGACCATCCGTGGCCTTGTCGGGGATGCCTATTCCGTGGAGCCGTCGAACGATGGCACCGCCCATGTCGTAGTGGACGGTCTCCGCCGCTATCACGCCGAAGCCAATGCGGCGGGCCGCCTCGTGCTCACCGTCGTGCCCGATCCCGAAGGACCCCTCTGATGCCGATTGCGTTCAACCGCGATTTCACGCCCACCTATGGCGAGGTGACGGAGCTGTCACCGTTGATCCGCCGGGTCGTCGCGAAGAACCCCAACCCGTTCACGTTCACTGGCACCGGGGTGTACATCCTCGGTCGGGGCGACGTGGCCGTCATCGATCCAGGGCCGACCCTCGATGAACACCTCGACGCCGTCTTGGCTGCGCTCGACGATGGCGAGCAGGTGACGAAGATCCTGGTCACGCACACCCACACCGATCACACGGCAGGCGTGGCCAAGCTGGTGGCTCGGACAGGAGCAACGACGCATGGTTTTGGCCCTCACGGCCCGGTCCCTGATGTCGACCCAATGGAGAAGGTCAGCTTCGACGAATACTTCACGAAGGAAGAGGCCGCCGACTTCAAGAAGCAGTGGGACGAGCTGCCCGACGAGCTCCGTCGCGAGGGGCCAGACACCGATTTCCTGCCAGACGTGGTGGTCGGCGACGGCGACACGATCGCCGTTGGTTCGGGCGACGGCGCATGCACCGTCGAGGTCGTGCACACGCCTGGGCACACGTCGAACCACATCTGTTTCGCTCTCGTCGAAGAGCAGACCCTCTTCACTGGGGATCACGTGATGGGATGGGCCACGTCGGTGATTTCGCCGCCCGACGGTGACCTCTTCGACTACATGAACAGCCTGCGCAAGCTGCTCGACCGCGATGACGTGCGTTACTGGCCGACACACGGTCCGGCCATCGAGGAGCCGCAGCAGTACGTCCAGGACTTCATCGATCACCGTTCCGGTCGTGAAGCACAGATCGTGGCGGCGCTGGGGGAAGGCTCGGCCACCATCAAGGATCTCGTGCCTGGCATGTATGCCGAGGTCGACAAGCGATTGTGGCGGGCGGCTGCAAACTCGGTGTACTCGCACCTCCTGGCGCTTCATCGAGAAGGCCGAGTGTCGGTCGAGGACGGCGAGCCGTCGATCGTGTCGACTTGGCGACTGGTCTGATGCATCTGGCCTGATCGGCCTTGTGCGATTCCGGCGTGGGCTGAATTGAACATCACGTTTCGGCGGCATAGCGCTCGAGGAGTGTGTCGGCCGCTTCGCGAAGCAGGCTGGCTTCGGTTCGGTTCGTTGCTCGTGACAGCGCGGCCAACCGATCAAGGGTGGCTCGGGGGTAGTAGTTGCTCTTCATGACCATCTTGTCTTCGACGTAGATCGCGACCTTGTTGCGGCCGGCCCGCTTGCTCTGACTGAGTGCTTCGTCGGCAGCTCGCAGGAGCTGGTCGCCCGTTGTGCCGTGAGGTGGTCGAGCTGCGACGCCAGCCGACATGGTGATCGGCTGATCAGCGGTGCCGAGCGGCGCAGCAGCCACGTGGCCCCTGAGTTCTTCGAGAAGGACCAAGCTGTTCTCGAGGGGAAGACCGAAGAAGACGATCGCCCACTCATCACCGCCGATCCGGTGAATGCCGACCTCGCCAGGCAGGTTCTGCTCGAGCGCCTGAGCGAAGCCGGCCAAGACAGCGTCTCCGGCTTGCCTTCCGTGGGTCTCGTTGAGGGCGCCGAAGCCATCGAGGTCGATCATTGCAACGCTCACGGGAATGGATGTCGTCGCGTCATCAATGGCAGCTGCCACGACGTCTCGGGTCTCGATTGTTGTCGTTTGTCGATCGGTCATACCTCATATGTATATATGTTCAAGGCCATATGTCAATCGAAAATGCCTCGGAGGCCAAGACGAGTAGTGTGTCTTCTGTCACGCTGTTGTCAGTCGAACGTTGGAGGTACGTCATGCATGTCGCCGAGATCTTGGCCAAGAAGGGGACCGACGTCGTCACAGTCCGCCCAGACGACACCATTGGTCGAGTGGCCGATCTGCTGGCTGAACGCCGCTTCGGCGCGCTTGTGGTGTCCGCTGGTGACGGCTCGATCGACGGGATCATCTCCGAGCGCGACATCGTGAGAGGGCTGGCCCTGTCAGAGGGCCCTCTTCGAGACCGACACGTCTCGGAGTTGATGACCTCGCCAGTCAAAACCTGTGTCGGAGCGGACAGCATTGGCAAGCTCATGGAGCGGATGACCGAGCACAGGATTCGCCACCTGCCGGTGGAAGAGGACGGCAAGCTCGTCGGCATGATCTCGATTGGTGACGTGGTGAAGTGGCGGGTGACCGAACTCGAGGACGAAGCCAGGCATCTCGAGGGTTACATCTCGGGTGCTGGCTACGCCTGAGCGGCTGCGTCGCCGAGACGAGATCAGTTCAGCTGGCACCAGGCGCCCAGGTCGCCGAAGTAGGCGTGGGCCATGGGCGTCGGTGAACAGATGCCGCTGAGGTCGGCTGCGACCGGTGTGTCGAACCTGGCGAACAAGAAGCCGAGGAAGCCAAAGTCTTGCGTCACGCCGCGCACGTCGTAGTCGCCGTCGATGTTGGCCATCTCGGCCGCAACCTCGTGAGCTCGGTCGAAGTTGCCGGTCTCGTCGATCAGGCCGTTGTCGACGGCGTCGCCTGCGGTGAAGATCCCCGCACCGAGTTCGTTGATGATCGTGGCCGGTGAGATCTCGCGGTTGGTGGCGACGTGGTCGACGAAGTCCTCGTAACTCCCATCGACCAAGGCTTGGAACATCTCTTGCTCTGATGGCGTGAGGTCTCGGAACGGGTTGCCTGCGTCCTTGCCCTCACCAGCGGTGATGAAGAACTGCTCGATACCGCCCGTGGTCTCGACACCACCGCCGAGCAACCCGCCGTCGATGGCCACGACATCGGTGTACCGCGAGAGCGGGCCGAGAATGACGCCGATCGAACCGACGAGTGAGCCGTTGGATGCAACGATGTGATCGGCTGGCGCCATTGCCCACATGCCTCCAGAGGCCGAGATCTCGGTGACGTGTGCGATGACCGGCTTACCAGCCGCCTGGACAGCTGCCACGCCATCGGTGATGAGTTCGGAGCCCACGACCGACCCGCCAGGAGTGTTCAGGCGAAGGATCACGGCGTCGACCTCGTCGTCCTCGGCCGCTGCTTCGAGCTGTTCCTTGATCGTGTCTCCCCCAGCCACAACGCCGCCGAACGGGCCAGCGCCGCCGCCGTCAGCGAGAATGACGCCTTCGACGTCGATCACCAGGATGACGTCGTCTGCGCCGTCGACGCCATCGATGTGTTCGGTCGTTCCGATCGCGTTGTCTGCGTCGGCTGTCGCTGCATCACCGCTGATGGCGGCGGTGCAGCCGGCGATCAGCGCGAAGAAACCGAGCACGGCGATGGCGAAGCCGATGGGAGCCACGAGCGCGGTGGTGATGGCCCGGCCCAGGAACTGGCCGTAGCTCAAGTGACTGCGGGAAGGCGTCTGCGCGGCGGGAATGGCCTGCGCCGCCGATGGGGGTGGCGGTGGCACAGCAGCGGTGAGCAGTGGATCACTGAGCAGTGGATCACTGAGCAGTGGATCACTCGGCGGGGGAGTCGGAGCCGTCATGGGGACGACGGTACTCGTGCGCCGGCATGCTCCCCGTCAACCGAAAGGACGGTTCTGCCGTTCACCGATCTGGGTTGCGTTTCGGTTCGATTCGAGCAGAAACGCAACCCAGATCGAGGTCAGGCTGGCCACTCGGCGCCGAAGCTGTCGGCGTATGCCATGACATCGGGACCCCTGCGGGTGATCGGGCCGTGGCCCTTGCCAACTGGATAGCCGATGGGGACCATTGCGACGGTGCCCCAGGGGTCCGGAATGTCGAAGAGTGCTTTGACTTCGGCCTCGCGAAGACAATGCAGCGTGGTCAGGGTGCACCCGAGGCCCTCCTTGACACACGCCAGCATTGCGTTCTGAACCGCGGGATAGACCGACCCTCCGCCCACCATGCTGATGCGGTCGAGCTTGGCGTCGGTGATCGCCATCATCTTCGGGTTCGCGCAGAACAGCAGGATCGCTGGTGCTTCGTGAAGATGATCGGACAGGTAGCCGCCGGCGCTGCTGATCTTCTTCCACTTCTCGAGTTCCGCCTCGGGGAGGCCAGCGATTCGCTTCATGAAACCCTCGATGTAGATGTCCCATTCGGGGGTGTAGATGTCTTTCAACGCCTGCTTCTTGTCTGCGTCGCGAACCACGATCACTCGCCACGGCTGTTGATTGCCACCCGTTGGGGACCAGCAGGCGGCTTGGAGCACCCGCTCGAGTACATCGTCTGGAATGGGATCGGTCCGCAAACGGCGGACGGCCCGGAGCGTGCTCATGGCGTCGTAGAGGTCCATCGCAGGATCATTCTTCAACGGTGGGAGGGACGCAAGCTCAGGTGGGGCCGGCGATGTCTTCGCTTCGCACGCCAAGGATGAACAGGAGTGCATCGAGGTAGGGCACGTTGACGGCCGCATCGGCGGCTTCCTGCACGACGGCCTTGGCGTTGAACGCCACACCGAGACCAGCGGCGTTCAGCATGTCGAGATCGTTGGCGCCGTCACCGACCGCGACGACCTGATCGACGGGTATGCCTTCTTCGGCAGCGATGCGGGCCAGCGCATCGGCCTTGCCCTGGCGGTCGATGATCTGGCCGGTCACCCGACCGGTGAGCTTGCCATCGATCACCTCGAGCTGATTGGCCACGGCGTAATCGATGCCGAGTTCCTTCGCCAGACCGTCGGTGACGGCGGTGAATCCTCCGGACACGATGGCCGTGCGGAATCCCATGCGCTTCAGCGTTCGGATGAACGTGCGCGCCCCCGGGGTGAGGCGAACGCGTTCTCTGACAGAGTCGAGTGCGGCGACGTCGAGTCCTTCGAAGTACCTCACTCGCTCGATCAACGATTCAGTGAAGTCGAGTTCGCCTGCCATGGCCCTGGCGGTGACGGCGGCGACCTCGGGGCCGCAACCGGCCTCGTCGGCGATGAGATCGATGACCTCGTCCTGGATGAGCGTCGAATCGACATCGAGCACGATCAGGTGTTTGGCTCGCCGGCTCAAACCTTCACGGTTGACGGCGATGTCGCAAGCGAGCCCAGCACCGAGCAGAAGCAGCGCATCTTGGAGCGCCGGGAGATCATCACTGCTGACAAGCAGTTCGTATGCCATGACCGGATACCGAGCCAGACGCACGATGCGGTCGATGTTGCCGTTGTGCTTCGCCACTTCGGTGGCGATGGAGCCGAACTCGGCTGGGGTCACATCGTGACCGAGCAGGGTGACAATGAGGCCGAGGCTTCGCTGGCTTGGTGCTGAGTCGACGACGTCGAAGTCGACTTCCATCTTCTGTTCCCAACCGAACAGCAGGAGGTCCTTGATCACATCCTGCCCCTTCGGAACGGTGATGATCAGGCTGAGGGTGAGTTGGCCCCGAATCAGGATCTGTTCGACGTCGTGCATGCCGGCGCCGGTAGTCGAAAGCACATGCATCAGGCGGGCCGTGATGCCGGGTCGGTCGGGGCCGGTGACCCTCACGAGGATCGTGTCACCTGCGATTGCCGTTGGCTGGTTCGATTTGGCCACGGCGACAGGGTAGCGGGGTCAGTCGAACAGCTCTTCGAGCCACTCCGTCGGCGGGGAAGCCATCAGCTCGTCTGGCGAAGTGAACGCCACCATCTGTCCGGCCTCGATCGCGAGGATGCGATCGCAGTCATGGGCGTGCTCCTTGCCGTGGGTCACGATGATCTGCGTGGCGGTGACCTGATCGAGAACCCCGCGGATGAGGCGCCTGTTGGCCACGTCTACCCGAGAGAGCGGTTCGTCGAGAAGCAGCACGGGTTGGTCGATCACCAGTGCGCGAGCCAATGAGGCGCGTTGGGCCTGTCCGCCGCTGAGCTCGGAAACCGCAGCATGGGCGAGATCAGCGAGATCGACGGCAAGGAGCGCCTCGACCGCTCGTTCGCGGCGCGATGTCTTGTCGACCCCACGAGCCTTGAGTCCAAACTCGACATTATCGACGACCGACAGATGGGGGAACAGCAGGGGGTCCTGGCGAACAAGACTGAGTGGTCGGTCCTCGGCCGGCATCGTGAGCGAGGCGTCGGCCACGAGCATCGAGCCGATGTGCACCGTCCCTCGGTCGACGGATGCGTGACCGGCGATTGCATCCAGCAGCGTCGACTTTCCAGCTCCGTTCGGGCCGACGATGGCCAAGGTCTGGCCCGCCTCGAGCTCGAACGTCACATCGAGAGCGAAATCCGCTCGTCGCAATGTGAGATCGACGGCCACGGTCGCTGCCTGGGTCATCGCCGCGGCACCCACGAGTCACGGAGGCCAATGAGAACTGCCAAGGACACGGCCAACATCAACAGGCTGAGGGCCACCGCCCGGTCTGGATCGCTGTTGATGGCGGTCGAGACTTCGAGGGGCAGTGTTCTGGTCACCCCTGGCACGTTGCCGGCAAAGGTGATGGTCGCCCCGAACTCGCCGAGTGCCCGAGCCCAGGCAAGGACGGCGCCGGCCAGGATCGATGGCCTGATCATCGGGAGGGACACGTGCCACCAACGATGCAGCGGCCCGGCGCCGAGGCTGGCTGCCATCTGGTCGAACCTCGGGTCGACCGATCGAAGTGCTCCTTCGACGCTGAGAACGAGGAACGGCATGGCCACGACTGTTGCAGCGACGACAGCACCGACGGTGGTGAACGGCAAGCCGAAGCCGAACACCCTGCCAAGCAAACCGCTGCGGCCGAAGCCGTAGATGAGAGCGACGCCGGTGACCACCGGCGGAAGTACCAGCGGTACGGTCACGATGGTTCGGATCACCGACTTGCCGTGGAAGTCGACTCTGGCCAGCACGAACGCAAGCGGCACCCCGATGACGATCGATAGCGCAGCAGCGGACAAGCTGACGACCGCCGATACTCGAATGGCCGTGAGGGTCGCCTCGTTGCCGAGCAGCGAGAGCAGGCTGCTCCACGGGGCCTGGATCAGCAAGCCGACGAGGGGCAACAGGAGCAGCGAGACACCGGCGATCGCGATGACGATGATCGATTGGGGGAGTCCGGAGGTCTGGCGTCGCTTCACGAGCCGCCCATCATGGCGCAGGATCGAACCCGAGAGAACTGAAGAGGTCATGCTGGCTGACCACGAAGGCAGCGAACGACTGCGCTTCTGTGTTGTCCGCGTCGGTGGCCGCGATGGCGAGCACAACCCTGGCTTCGGGCGCGGTGAGGGTCGTAGCGGTCAGATTGGCGCCAGCTGCGACGGCGTCTGTCCGGTACACGAAGCCGACGTCTGCCTCGCCGATCGTCACCTTCGCCGAGACCGCTCGGACATTCGCCTCGGCAGTGACCGTTGCGCCTGTGAGATCCAGGTCGAGCGCAGCGACGAGTTCGTCGGCAGCGGTTCCGCATGGAACGCCTGCAGCGCATCGGGCCACCAACAGCCCGTCGAAATCGCCGGCGAGTACTCGGTTCGTGACGGCTTCGTCGTTGATCGTGACAATGAGGAGTTGGTTTGCTGCGTACGGGGTGGGGGTGAGGGCCAAGCCGTCGAACAACTCGATCGAGGCGGGAGCGAACACGTGAGCCTCCGCGCCGTCATCGATCTGGCGCCGGAGTGTGTCGCTTCCCGCCAGGTTGAGCCGGATGTCGACCCCTGGGTTGTCGGCCTCGAAGCGTTCCTCGAGTTCAGTGAACGCGTCGGTCAGCGACGACGCGGCGAAAACGTCGACGGTGACCGACGAATCGCTGCACCCAGCGGCCAGCACGACGAGGCAGATCAGGGCGGCAAACCGCCGCCTCACTCCTCGGGCTCGAGCTCGACCTCGACGGTGAGCGACTCGCCTTCGACAAGCTCGACTCCAGTCGCAACACCAGCGGCCGAAACATCGGCCAGGACCAGCCGGAGTGCGGCGAGACGCTCGCCGGTATCGGTGATGGTGGCCGAGGTGATGGCGGTGCGCAGCTTGCGCTTCGCCTCTGACTTGGCTCGACGGAGCTCGGTCAGGGTCTCACCGGCGATGGTGAGTAACGCCGGAGCAGTGTCGCCGGCGTCGGAGCGGAGCGCATCTGCGGTCGGCCATGGAGCATTGTGGATCGAGGCGCTGCTGATCGAACTGCTTTCGGCTCGCCACCAGCTCCAGACTTCCTCGGTCGAAAAGGGCAGGAACGGTGCGAGTAGGCGAAGCATGGTGTCGAGCGCTCGGGCCAAGGCGGCCTGCGCTGATGCAGCCCCCGCGTCTCCCTCGGAGCCGTAGGCCCGGTTCTTGATCAGCTCGATGTAGTCGTCGGTGAAGACCCAGAAGAACTGCTCGGTGCGTTCGAGCGCTCTGGCGTAGTCGAAGCCTTCGAACGCCGCGGTGCACTCGTCGACGAGATCGGCGAGACGAGCGAGCATGGCTTGATCGAGCGGCTCAGTGACGGGTTGTTCGAGCGCCGCAACGAGATCACCCATGCCGAGAGCGAACTTCGATGCGTTCAACAGTTTGATGGCGAGGCGCCGCCCGACCTTCATCTGGCCTTCGTCGAATGCGGTGTCGGTCCCAGGCCGCCCGGAAGCGGCCCAGTAGCGAACGGCGTCCGAACCGAACTGCTCGAGCAGAGCGATCGGCGTGACGACGTTGCCCTTGGACTTGGACATCTTCTTGCGGTCTGGATCGAGGATCCAGCCAGAGATGCAGGCGTTCTTCCACGGCGCAACGTCTTCTTCGAAGTGAGAGCGAACGGTGGTGGAGAACAACCAGGTTCGGATGATGTCGTGGGCCTGCGGCCGCATGTCGAACGGGTAGACCCTGGCGAACAGCTCAGGATCGTCTTCCCACTTGGCTGCGATCTGCGGCGTGAGGGATGAGGTGGCCCAGGTGTCCATGATGTCGGGGTCCCCCATGAAGCCGTTGGGCTTCCCCCGTTGGTCGGCATCGAAACCAGCAGGGACATCGGTCGATGGGTCGAGTGGGAGGAGCGACTCGTCAGGAGCGATGGGCTCGGCGTAGATGGGCTCACCGTTGCCATCGAGGGCATACCAAAGCGGGATCGGGACGCCGAAGAACCGCTGGCGGCTGACCAGCCAGTCGCCGTTCAGGCCTTCGACCCAGTTGGTGTAGCGGCTCTGCATGTAGCTCGGGTGCCAGGTGATCTCATTGCCACGGGCGACGAGATCGGCGTTGAGATCGGCTTCGCGACCGCCGTTGCGGATGTACCACTGGCGACTGGTGACGATCTCGAGCGGCTTGTCGCCTTTTTCGTAGAACTTGACCGGGTGGGTCATGGGGCGGGGCTCGCCGACGAGTGTGTCGGTTTCGCGCAACATGGCGACGATCTCCTCCTTGCCAGAGTGGATTGTCTTGCCGACCATGCGGCCGTAGCGCTCGACGGCTTCGGCTGACATGACGTCGGGGGCTTCGTCGATGAAACGACCGTTCCGACCAATGACAGCCCGTGCCGGCAGATTCAGTTCGCGCCACCAGGTGACGTCAGTGGTGTCGCCGAAGGTGCAGATCATGGCAACGCCGGTGCCCTTCTCAGGATCGGCGAGCTCATGGAAGACCATGGGGACTTCGACGCCGAAGACGGGCGTGGTGATGGTCTGGCCCTCGAACTTCGTGTAGCGCTCGTCGGTCGGGTGGGCGACGACGGCGACACATGACGGCAGCAGCTCAGGCCGAGTGGTGTCGATGAGCAGGTCGTTGCCGTCTGGAAGTGTGAACGTGAGCGTGTGATACGCACTTGGGCGCTCGCGGTCCTCGAGTTCGGCCTGGGCAACGGCGGTCTGGAAGGTGACGTCCCAGAGGCTGGGCGCTTCCTGCTGGTACGCCTCGCCGCGGGCAAGGTTGCGGAGGAACGCTCGTTGGCTGGCGCGGCGTGATCGTTCGCCGATCGTGGCGTAGAGCAGCGACCAGTCGACGCTGAGGCCGAGGCTGCGCCAGAGGTCTTCGAAGACCTTCTCATCGAGGGCAACGAGTTCACTGCAGAGCTCGATGAAATTGGGACGGCTGACCGGGATCTGCCCCTTGTATGCCTTGCCGTCGGCCCCGAGTGACTCACGAGCGGGCGGTTCGAAACCTGCGTCGTAGGGCAGAGAAGGGTCACAACGGACGCCGAAGTAGTTCTGGACCCGTCGCTCGGTGGGCAGGCCGTTGTCGTCCCAGCCCATGGGATAGAAGACCGACTTGCCTGTCATCCGCTGGTAGCGGGCGATGGTGTCGGTGTGGGTGTAGCTGAAGATGTGGCCCATGTGCAGCGAGCCGCTGACGGTGGGTGGGGGAGTGTCGATGCTGAACACGTCGTCCCGCCCCTTGGTGGGGTCGAAGGCGTACGTTGCGTCGGCTTGCCAGGAGGCAGCCCACTTCTGTTCGAGGCCCTCGAGGGAGGGCTTGTCGGGGACGGTGCTCATGGCGCAACAGCGTAGAGCCTGCTC
>RCMY010002774.1_pt1 | contig 15758 bp, 12 predicted proteins | sample 2041341 | NCBI WGS metagenome assembly RCMY01 (sample SAMN09708234, study PRJNA481090) | Marine sediment metagenome, whole genome shotgun sequencing project. | reverse complement strand
GATTCGGGAGCTTTTGGGTCTTTTCTTTCTGTACAAAAAATACCATAAATCCACCCATCTTCGTGCTCTGTAAGGCGCATATCATAGACATTAGTATCGGGGTTATCTTTAATTTGTGGAATAACAATAGGTTTTTCCCAAAACTTAAAGCCATCGATACCTGTTTTACTTTCTGCTAAAGCAAAAAATGATTTTCTATCATTGCCTTCAACGCGAACCGCCAACACATACTTGTTTTTCCATTTGATAGCGCCCGCATTGAAAGTAGCATTTATTCCGATTCTTTCCATTCCGAACGGATTAGTTTTCGGGTTCAAATCATAGCGCCAAAATATCGGAGTATGTTCTGCGGTTAATACCGGATGTTTATAGCGCGTATAAATACCGTTGGAATAGGACAAAGGCTTATTTTTTTTACCAATTAATTTGGCCTGTCTTTTCTTAGCCTTTTCAATATTTTTTGATTTCATGGCACTCATATTAATCTAATTTTTCATTTAAGGTATTCCACCAGTATTTTTTCAACAAGAACAAACTAACAGCCAATATTGCTAGAGAAATATAAATAGGGGTAGTTTGTCGGAAAACAATATACATAGGTAAAATTACCAGAACTGTTTGTGCAACGATACCTATTGTAACATTAAACATATCTCTTTTGAAATCGGTATTTTTTTTGAAATTTTCGTTTTCTGCAGCTAGTTTATCGTGAATTGGTTTCCAGAAACCCCAAGGACGTACATTTTTATAAAAATCTTTAAGAACGGCTTCATCCGTTGGAGGAGCAGAATAGGTACCAACAAAACTTCCGATAAGGGAAAATAATAATATTACTGGGAATAGGTATAAGGATAATACATCTGGAAATAATTCAGGTACAATTCCTGCAGAAACTAAACCGGCAACCATGCCCCAAAAGAATCCTTCTCCGTTAAATCTCCACCAATGCCATTTTAAAATATTGGCACCAACATAACTACCATAAAGAACAGAAACAATCCATTGCAGCACAGAATTCACATCTTTGGCGAATAAACCAAGCACAATACTTACGATAACTACAACAATACCAGTAAGATAATTCATGTTCTTAACTTGATTTTGACTAGCATTTGGGTTTTTATATTTTAAATAAATATCGTTTACCAAATAGGCTTGAGCAGCATTTAAAGTTCCAGCGAAGGTTGACATAAACGCAGCAATTAGTCCGGCAAGAAGCAAGCCTAAAAGCCCAACTGGTACAAATTCTTTTATGGCAGTTGGTAAAATTAATTCAAAATCAATTTCTCCTGCGGTATTTAATAAATTCAATTTTTCATAGTAAATTAATGCTAAAGCGGCGAAACCGGCAATCATTAAATAACGAATTGGCATTAAAACTACCGATACAAAACCACTCATTTTTGATGCTTCTTCAGCTGATTTTGTTGACAAGATTTTTTGCATGTCGTATGTTGGTGCAGGACCAGCAACACTCACTAATACCCCTTTAAAAACCATCATCATAAAGAAAATACTAAAAAGACCGAAACCATCTTCTCTAATTTTTTGGTTTACTTCAGGTATTATTGTTGCCCAATCCATATCTAGTTTCCAGCCAAAAAACGGACTCGTCCATCCATTAGGTACATTTAAAGTGTTTTCTCCAACCGCTTGAAATCCCAAATAACCAATAACCAAAGCGGCGACGGTCATGATGGCGAATTGCACTACATCTGCCCAAACGATACCTGACATACCACCTAATAAAGAATAAAACACGGCAAAACAGGTGAAAATAACACCATAAAAATGAGGCACATATTCAGGCGTAACATTAAATGGCACGTAATTACTTACCACTTCCCAAGGGATAAATATTTCAATAAATTTTCCTAAACCAATAAAACCATACGCCAAATAGCCCAAACACATGATTAATGCGAATACGACCACTACAATGTGAGAGAGTTTTGCTCCTTGCGCAAAACCGAATCGAGTACCAATCCATTCAGCACCTGTTGTTGCATTCGAACGCCGTAACCATTTAGATAAGTAAACCATCAAAAATATTTGGTTAAACACTGGCCAAAGCCAAGGAATCCAAGCACTTTTTATTCCATAAACAAACATTAAAGCGACTAACCAGATCGTACCCGAAATATCGAACATTCCAGATGCGTTAGAAAGTCCGAGCATATACCAAGGTATAGATTTTCCGCCCATTAAGTAGTCGTCTTTACTTCTTTGTGCTTTTTTTCGAACGACTAATCCAATTACAATAATAGTAATCAGATAAATTAAAATGATGACAATATCAACAGTGTGCAGTAATTTCATAGGTTTGGTTAGTTAAGTTAATTTTTTTTGCAATTATTTCTATGGAACTATTTCAAAATTGAAAATAACATTGAAATAAATTCTAAATATGCTTTTCATTTTTAGAATAAATCGTAATTTTAAACACCTAAATTTTAAGAATTGCTATTTTTTTACTGCTCAAAAAATAGATTTCTTAAAAGTAAGTATACGTCCATTATTTTTATGGTATTATTTTATCAAAAAGCACAACAATTAAAACATAATTAAAACGAAAAAATAATAACAATAAATTCGTTAGATTATTTATTATCAACTATATAATTCATTTTATGAGAACTTTAAGCTTACTTTTTTTCGTTTTTATTATACATACTTCTATGGCGCAAAATAACACAATTGGGATATTTTCTTCACAGAGTGATATCGGAAACCCTAAAATTAAAGGCTCGTCAAACTATGATACAACCGATCAAACATACGCTATAAAAGGAGCAGGTTATAATATTTGGTTTGAAAAGGATGAATTTCAATATGCGTATTCTAAAATTGATGGTGATTTTATAATAACTGCGAATTTTGAATTTATTGGTAAAGGAAAAGATCCGCATCGAAAAATGGGTTGGATGGTACGTGAATCTTTAGAAAATAATACTGCATTTGTTGCTGGAACTGTGCATGGCGACGGACTTACCTCTTTGCAAAATCGGAAAATTAAAGGGCTAAGTATGCAAGAAGAAGATGAAATTAAGGCAGTGAAAAAAAACTATGAAATCTTGCAATTGGAAAGAGCTGGTAAAAAAATCATCATGCGAGCAGCAAAATTCGGTGAACCTTTTGAAATTATCGGTAGCCAAGAAGTAGAGAACCTTTCGGGAGAAGTATTTATTGGATTATTTGTTTGTTCTCACGATGAAAATGTTTTAGAAGAAGCCAAAGTTTGGAATGTAAGAATTGATAGACCCGTGGCGGACACTTATAATCCCAATAAAGAAGGTTGGTTAGGCTGCCGTTTGGAAACTATGGATGTGTTCGACGGAAAGAGAAATGTTATTTTAACAGAGCCTTCTCGATTTGAAGCTCCTAATTGGATGCCAGACGGTAAAAACCTGTTAATCAATAAAGAAGGATTGCTATATAAAATCCCAGTTGAGGGAGGAGAGCTCAATAAAGTTAATACTGGTTTTGCTGATAATTTGAATAATGATCACGGTATTTCCTTTGACGGAAAATTGTTGGCAATAAGCCATCACAATAAGGAAGCCAATGGAGGATCCGCAGTTTATGTATTGCCTATTGAAGGTGGAACCCCAAAATTAATTACCAAAGAAACACCTTCGTATTGGCATGGTTGGGCACCAAATAATACAGAGCTTGTATATGTGGCGATGCGAGAAGGAAAAAACGGGTATAATATTTATAAAAAATCTATTAATGGAGGCGAAGAAATAGATTTAACCTCTGTTGAAAAAGGGGTACACGTTGATGGTTGTGAATATTCCCCAGATGGAAAATATATTTATTATAATGGTAGTCAATCAGGGACTATGCAAATTTGGCGCATGAAGCCTGACGGAACTGAAAAAGAACAAATTACCTTTGACACCTATAATGACTGGTTTCCGCATATTTCACCTGATGGAAAATGGATTGCTATTATTTCTTTTCCGGCAACAATTCCGGTAAACGATCACCCTTCTTATAAACGCGTTTTACTGCGCTTGTTGCCAATTAATGGAGGTGAACCGAAAGTAATTGCTTATTTGTATGGCGGACAAGGAACAATCAATGTACCGTCTTGGTCGCCAGATAGTAAAAGAATTGCTTTTGTGAGTAATTTTTAAAAAAAATCCGGTTATCGTTTATTTTCGTGCATAAAAAAAGGCTTTTTAACTAACATAAAAAGCCTTTTTAAAACTAACGTACAACACTAACTACTTTCAACTTAGTTTATTGCTACTTCACTAATCGATAATTTGAGGGAATTTTATAGTTCTGTGGCAATTATTACTTTCAAAATTAAATACCAAGTTTAAAACCATAAATTTAGATTTATCTCATCGAAAAAGTGCGAATTTTAAACTTGAATTCTGCATGAATAACAATGTAATTTTCCAACATCAACAATGTAATTTTCCATACTTAAATGCTTTATTTTCCTTTTGATTTTCAAGAAATTAATTTAAAAAAAATACAATATTTAACTAGTATTTTGAGTTTATATTTAAGGACAAAATAATTTTTAAAGTTTATTTTTTTAGGATGCACTAATTAAAAAAATCAGCTATGATTGAACAATATATTATTACCCCAAAAATGGTTCGTCAATTTTTAAAAAAAGTTAAGGAGCAAATAATTATAAGCAATGAATTAGGCAAAGATCATTTGGATGAAAATAACACCTTTGAACCAAAGTTATAATCCATTTTAATTCAACGCATGAAGAATAGTAATTACTATTTGAATTTGCTTTCGCGGAAGATGGTAAGGTATTGCTAACGCTGTAATTATACAAACTTCAGTATTTTTATAGCATTTAGAATATATTTTTAAACGGACACAAATTTTAATCCGATAATGGAAAGAATAAGTGTTGCTATAAAAAACAATCGCCAAAAATCGGCAGGTTCATTAAAAACAAAAATTCCGACTAAAACAGTTCCCACAGCACCAATTCCCGTCCAAACAGCGTAAGCTGTTCCAATAGGTAAATTTTCTGTCACTTTTACCAATAAATACATACTAATTGCCAAGCAGCATAAAAATCCGACATACCATAAAGTAGCTGTTGTACCTGTAGTTTCTTTTGCCTTACCTAAACAAGTTGCAAATGCTACTTCAAAAAGTCCTGCAATTATCAATAAAATCCAATTCATATGCTGTTCATTTATTAAATCTATTTGCAAAATTAACTGAAACCAATTACATTTTGACGCTAATTTGCTTGAATTTATATATAAAACAGGATCGATTTAAAATAACTAATATTTAAGTCTTTTTTGAAATTATTGGAAATACCATTTCTATGGGAATTGCAATTTACAATGGAAATTATTCTGCAGCGACTACAACAATTTTTTTACCATTTGGACTAACAACGAGGCGAGTGATCTTTTTTAAAGGTATTTCGCTTTCTATTGTTATTGGTTGCCATTCTTTGCTTTTTTCAGGAAAAAAGTAGTAAATTTTGCTATCTTTTCCCATAAAAATGGCACCATCTAAAGTCCATGTAAAATCTTCAGAACCTTCTAAAGCGTCAGCAAGAAAATTTAGTTCACTTGTGACAGGATTTATAGTGTAAATTTCAGGAACTTCATGACTTTTACTAATAAAACTGATGAGTTCGGTGCCGTAAGATACCGAAGCGGGTACCTTGTTTATTGACCGACCAATATAGGATTGAATGGGATATTTTATTTTAAACTTGAAATTCGAAACTTGCAGAGTCTCAATATCTCCTAAAACAAACGAAACAAGACTATTTTTATTTATCCATGAGTAATAACCAACTTTGACATTAGGTTCTAAGGCTATAGGAGTTTTATTTTTAAAAGAATATTTGAACAATTCTTGACTGCCGTCCTTGCCAAATCGCACGCAAGTAAAGAATTTCTTTTTTCCTGGATAGGGCGTAGGTGAAAATTCGCTTACTTCTTTTGTGTCGGTGATCCACGTTCTAAAATTATCTTCTATATTATATTGTGCAATATCAGCTTGATCATTTCGAAAGGAACTAAATAAGATCAACATACCATCTTCCCGAAAACTAGGTTGATTATCATAGCCTTCGTTTTTAGAAATGTTTATGGGATTTTTTATGGTATATGAACTTTCCGTTTTGATCAAGTCAAACAGATAAATCTCGGTTGCTTCTTGAGAATACATAAAGGTTCCAAAAAGAAGCATTAAAATCGAGGGGAAATTTTTTAAATGCATCAGATAAGTTTTTCTATGATAAAGATAGTAAAAGTTAGTATAAAAAAAGTTAGTATCCATTTTATTAAATCATAAAACTACTTCTCAATTCCTTTTCCAGTTGCCGCCCAATAGATACCACCATATAAATGATCTAAAAACCATTGGTTCTTAAAAACCAAAGGAATATGACCGAGTGCTGTATAAAAGGAGCGCCCGCCATCATAATTATGGTACCAAGAAATAGGATGAAAATCACCCATTCCTACACCAGTTCGATCTACTTTAATGCCGTTCGCATTTATATCGCGGTCTTTCCAAGTAACCTTGGCGTCAAATGAATTTTCATCTACAGTTATTAAATAGTTTAAATCCCCAACCTTTTCTTCACCGAATTCATACCATTCATCGGTCCATAATAAGGTATTTGGAAAATGTTCTAAACCCGGAAAATTATGATTTATAATTTTCAATTTTGCAGTCTGTTGAGCTGGATGAATATGAAACATTCTCCCAACCAATTTGGTATACCAATCCCATTCATATTCCGTATCTGACGCAGCATGAATACCAACAAAACCTTTACCCGATTGAATAAATTTCTCAAAAGCTTTTTGTTCATTATTATCCAAAATATCCATGGTAGTGCTTAAAAAAACAACCAAATCATATTTTTTTAGTGAAGCCTCCGTCATTTTTGTCCCATCTTGATGGCGCTGCAATTCAAAATTATGACGTTCGGCTAATTCTTTCATCGCTGTAATTCCATCAAGTATTGATTCGTGATGCCAGCCTCCCGTTTTAGTGACCAAAAGGACTTTAAATTGGGATTGTGCTAGAATTGTTGAAGAAAAAAATAGAGAAATACAAAAAACACAAACTATTCTAATTAGGTTACTTTTCATCATTGTTGCTGTTGGATTTGAGGTTATGACTTAATTTCAGAAGCAAATAAAGAAAAATTTAATGAAATTTTTATAATTATTCACAGGTATCAACTTTTTTTTTATAAAATTCACTTCTCAATTTCTTTAGAAGTTGCTCTCTAACAAATAATTGCATAAAAATATTTTGAATTTAATTTTTTCTCAAAAAAAAACCTTACTTTATCCACCTTATAAACCTCAAAAACTTAAACTTTATGAAAAAATTATTTCTACCCTTATTGGCTTTTCTATTTTTAGTTTCGTGTGAAACAGACCCAATTGACGAAGCGGTTTCTCCTGATCAATCTGTAATTGTGAATAAGAATTCTTCAAAAGTCAATTCTTATATGATTATTACAAATTCTGAAACTTTATCAAGTGAATTAGAAAAATCTATTGGTAAAAAGGGAAAAATTACTAGTACCATTGCTGAAATTGGAATCGTAGTGGTTGAATCTAACGATCCAAATTTTGAAAACAACGTTTTAAAAATTAATGGTGTAAAGTCCGTGGTGCCTGATTTAATTGTTAATTGGTTAGAACCAATGCAAGTTAAGCCATTGACAAATCCCCCAAGTATTGGTGATAATGAATATTTTTTTCCTCTACAATGGGGAATGGATGATATTGATGCCCCTGAAGCATGGAATGCAGGCTTTACTGGAGAAGGTGTTAGAATTGCTATTTTAGATAGTGGTATTGATAGAGACCATCCCGATTTAAGTCCAAATTTAAATACAGACTTATCCATTTCATTCGTACCTGGAGAAGATTATTGGACTGCTCAAGGTGGATCTTACTTTAATCATGGTTCACATGTTTCTGGAATAGCTGCTGGAGCAGATAGTAATTATGGAATAATTGGAGTTGCTCCATATGCAGAAATTATGACTGTAAAAGTGTTATCAGAAATTACAGGTTCTGGTGCTTTTAGTTGGATAAATGCAGGTATTGTTTATGCAGCAAATAAAGGTGCAGATGTTATTAATATGAGTTTGGGAGCAGTTTTGGATAAAAATGGAAAGTTTTATGACGAAGAAGGTAACTTTGTTGAAAAAATACCTGCAAAATATATTCAAGAGATAATACACGCACAACAGAGAGCAATAGACTATGCCTTTAAAAAAGGGGTAACCATAGTAGTTGCTGCAGGTAATGATTATATGAACGCTGATGGAAATGGGTCTACTATCGTTTTGCCAGCTGATTTGAATAATGTTATCACAGTTTCTGCAACCGGACCTCAAGACACATCGGCTTCTTATTCTAATATTGGAAGATCGTTGATTGATATTGCTGGACCTGGAGGAGACTATGTTTATTCATATTCTGCAGGAGATATGATTCTAAGCGCTGGTGCCGGATCATCATTTTATTGGGGACAGGGAACTAGTATGGCATCACCACATGTTGCAGGTGTTGCAGCATTAATCATTGGGAAGAATGGAGGAGAGATGGATCCTCATGAAGTAGCAAAACAACTAACCAAATCTGCGGATAAAGTTGATACGAATGGTAAAAGTTTATATTTCGGTAAAGGTCGTGTAAATGCCTTTAGAGCAGTAACAGAGTAACCTAAGATTTATCATTAACAAAAAAATCCCGCAAATTGCGGGATTTTTTAATACTCACTGTTTCGTCAGACATTAAAAACAATACTTGTTTTCTGCAATTACCTTGGCAGCAATAGTTTTACGTAATTCAATAGCATTTGGGTTATTCGTGTATTTTGTAAAACGTTTTAATCCCATGAGCATCATGCGTTGTTCATCCGCTTTTGCGAAATAAACAATAGCTTCTTTACCATGCATAGTAACTTTATTTACGGCATGATGTAAATTTAATTTTGCCATTGCTATTTGCGCTTCCGCTTCTTTTTCAGAAGTTCTCAACACGATTTTCTCTGCTTTTAAAATAGCACTTTCCGCCATATATATTTCGATCATCACTTCGGCTGCAGCTAATATTAATTGTTGATGTTCCTCCAATTCCATTCCGTAAGTCTCTACAGCTTTACCAGAAATCATTAAAAAGACCTTTTTCAACTTAGCAATCATTTCTTTTTCTTCGGAAAAAAGTTCGGAATAGTCGGGGGTATCAAAAGATGGAATTGCCATCAAGCTTTTACCAACTTCCATCGCCGGAGTTATTAAATCAATTTCACCTTTGAATGCTTTTTTCAATAACATTCCTACGGTTAGTAATCGGTTTATTTCATTTGTTCCTTCGTAAATTCGTGTAATTCGAGCATCTCTCCAGGCAGACTCCATAGGTGTGTCTTTGGAGAATCCCATACCACCAAAAATTTGAATTCCTTCATCCGTTACAAACTGTGAAGTTTCAGAGCCATACACCTTTAAAATAGCTGCTTCAATGGCATATTCGCTAAAAGCTTCTAATTCAGCATTTTCTTCTGTACTTCCTTTTGCTACCAAAGCTTCTACATAATTCTGAACGTCTTTGGCACATCTGTAACTACCTGCATCGGTAACAAAAGCTCTAGTGCTTGTATCTGCTATTTTAGCTTGAATTGCACCAAATTGAGCAATCGGGGTTTTAAATTGAATTCTTTCATTGGCATATTTTACAGATTCTGTAATTACTCTTCGACTTGCATCCAAACAAGCTGCTGCCAATTTTATACGACCAACATTTAAAGAGTTCAAGGCTATTTTAAAACCTTTTCCTCTTTCCGATAACATATTCTCCACCGGAATTTTGGTGTCGCTAAAAAATACTTGACGCGTAGAGGAGGAAGTAATACCTAATTTATGTTCTTCCTCTCCAAGAGTAACTCCGTTTGGGTTATTTTTATCAAATTCCATGATAAACCCTGTAATATTTTTATCATTTTCAATTCTAGCAAAAACTATAAAAATCTCAGCGAATCCTGCATTTGATATCCACATTTTTTGACCGTTAATCAAATAATGTTTTTTGTCCGCACTTAAAGTTGCTGTTGTTTTACCCGAATTTGCATCACTACCTGCACCCGGTTCTGTCAAACAATAGGCGCCAAATTTTTGTCCGGATGTTAATATTGGTAAATATTTTTCTTTTTGTGCTTCTGTTCCGTATAAGAAAATAGGCATAGTTCCAATTCCGGTATGCGCTCCATAAGCCGTTCCTAATGAGCCAGTTGCCGAAGAAATATAATCGGTAACGAGCATGGTAGAAACAAATCCCATACCGATACCACCAAATTTTTCAGGAATAGAGACACCTAAAAATCCCATTTCACCTGCTTTACGCATAATTTCTTCGGTAAAGGCATAGTCCTTTTGTTCAAATCGTTCTCTATTTGGCCATACTTCACGTTCGATAAATTCGATTACTGCTTCTTTCATCATTCTTTGCTCCTCAGTAAATTCCTCGGTGCTAAAAATGTCGTCGTGCCGTACTTCTTTTATTAAAAATTCGCCTCCTTTTATTGTTTTCATGGTTGTCTTGAGTTTTGTTATGTTTTTTTATTTTTTGCTATTGCAGAAATAATTTTATACTATTAAATTTTTATTGACTGCTAACTACGTATCTACTATTCTTAGAACAAGAGCCTTTTTTATTTTAAAAATTCGTAAACCCCGGCTGCTCCTTGTCCGGTTCCTACACACATGGTTACAACACCATATTTGTTTTTTCTACGTCGCATTTCATTAAATAACTGTACCGATAGTTTGGCGCCTGTGCAACCTAAAGGATGACCTAAAGAAATTGCACCACCATTCACATTTACAATATCTTGATTGATATCCAGTTCTCGTAAAACGGCGAGTGATTGAGAAGCAAAAGCCTCATTCAATTCAAAAAGTTCAATATCACTTTGTTTCAGTCCAGCCCGTTTAATAGCTTTCGGTATTGCTTTTACCGGTCCGATACCCATTATTCTAGGTTCAACACCAACAGCAGCATAAGAAACGAGTCTTGCAATAGGTTCTAGATTCAGTTCTTTTACCATTTCTTCACTCATTACTAAAACAAAAGCGGCACCGTCACTCATTTGAGACGAGTTTCCTGCAGTTACACTACCACCGGCAGCGAAAACAGGACGTAATTTTGCTAACGCTTCTTGAGAAGTTCCTCTTCGCGGACCTTCATCCGTGTCAACGGTATAATTTTTAGTTTTCTTTTTACCCGTTTCGTCCAAGAAAATTTGCTCTACAGTTATTGGAACAATATCATCTTTAAATGTTTTATTATCAATCGCTTTTAAGGATTTCATATGCGAATTGTAAGAGAATTCGTCTTGCGCTTCCCTAGTTACCTTATATTGATTCGCAACGGCTTCGGCTGTTAAGCCCATACCCCAATAATAATCTTCATGCCCTGCTTTTGCCATTTCATAATTTGGAACCGGACGATAACCTCCCATAGGTATATAACTCATGCTTTCAACGCCACCGGCAATGATGCAATCTGCCATTCCAGCTTGAATTTTAGCAGTTGCAATGCTAATGGTTTCCAAACCGGAGGCACAATATCTGTTGACGGTAACACCTGCAACATCATCAATTTTTAATCCCATTAATGAAATTAATCGACCTACGTTCAAACCTTGTTCCGCTTCTGGCATGGCGTTACCGACAATCACATCATCAATTCTTTTTTTGTCAAGTTGCGGTACTGCCTTTAATAAATGTTCAATCGTTTCGGCGGCAAGCTCATCAGGTCTTTTAAATCTAAAAACCCCTTTTGGTGCCTTGCCAACTGCTGTTCTAAATCCTTGTATTATATATGCTGTTTTCATTTTTTTATATTTAAGTTACTGGTATAGTATTGTTGATTCAACTAAAATTTGAACTAGCAACATTAATTCCTCAAAGGTTTCCCAGTTTTTAAGGTATGTTCAATTCTTTCTAAAGTCTTTCTTTCGGTAAGTAGTGAAAGAATTGCTTCTCGCTCCAGTTCGAGTAAATATTCTTCAGAAACCATTGTTGGTTCTGATAAATTTCCACCAGCCATTACATAACCTAATTTATTGGCTATTTTCTTATCGTGTTCTGATGCAAATCTTCCTTTTTGAAGACTATCAGTTCCTACCATAAACATGCCTAAAGCTTGTTGACCTAAAACTCTTACTTTTTGAGGCGTAGGTTGTGTATAACCATCTTCCAACATTTCTATAGCATATCTTTTTGCTGTCGCAATTTGTCTGTCGGCATTCACAACCACCAAATCTTTTCCTTTTTGAAAAAATCCGTAATCAAAAGCTTCGTATGCCGAAGTGGCAACTTTAGCCATTGCTATATTTATAAAGGCATCTCGCAATCGATTCAATTGAACGTCATCTTTTACCCATAGATCAGAAACTCTTTTTGTCATTTCTTTGGTACCGGCTCCGGCAGGAATTATTCCTACGCCAAATTCTACCAAGCCAATGTATGTTTCTGCGGCAGCAACAACTTTATCTGCATGCATACTCATTTCACAAGCACCACCAAAGGTCATTCCTCTTGGCGTTATTAAAGTTGGCACGGAAGAGTAACGTAAACGCATTACCGTATCTTGAAACATTTTTGTCGCCATTGCCAATTCATCATATTCCTGTTCAACAGCTAACATAAATGCCATTGCCAGATTTGCACCAACCGAAAAATTTGCAGCTTGGTTACCAATAATAACAGCTTCATATTCTTGCTCTGCCAAATCAATTCCTTTGTTGATTGCAGCTAAAACGCCACCACCAACAGTATTCATTTTAGACTGAAATTCAACGTTTAACACGCCGTCACCTAAATGTTGAATTGAAGCTTCTGCATTTGACCAAATTGTTTTTGCTTCTCGAATATTATCCAAAATTATAAAAGCATCCTGACCAGGAATTTTCACATACGATTTAGAAGGGATATCATAAAAATAAGTAGCTCCATCCTTAACCGAATAGAAAGATTTTTTACCACTTGCTACCATATCCAAAACCCATTTATTTGGAGTATGTCCTTCTGCTTTCATCATTTCGATTCCTGCTTCAACACCTACAGCATCCCAAATTTGAAAAGGACCATGTTCCCAACCGAAACCGGCTTTCATGGCATCGTCAATTTTATATAATTCATCCGAAATCTCTGGAATCCTGTTTTGAACATAAGCAAACATGGCAGAAAAAGTCTTGCGATAGAAATCGCCAGCTTTATCTTTTCCTTTTACCAAAACTTTAAATCGGTCGATAACCTTATCAATGGATTTGGTTAAACCTAAAGTTGCAAAGTTTACTTTTCCGCTAGAGCGGTATTCAAAAGTGTTTAAATCGAGTCCTAAAATTTCACTTTTCCCTTTTTCATCGGTAGCTTTTTTGTAAAAACCTTGTTTTGTCTTACTACCCAACCATTTATTATCCATCATTTTTTGGATAAAATCAGGCAATTTAAAAAGTTTGTGTGCTTCATCATTCGGACAATTATCAAACAATCCTTTCGCCACATGCACCAAAGTATCCAATCCAACAACATCAACTGTTCTAAAGGTGGCTGATTTTGGTCTGCCAATTACCGGACCTGTTAATTTATCTACTTCTTCAACAGTCAAGCCCATTTCTTTAACAATATGAAATAAGCTCATGATGCCGAAAATACCGATTCGGTTACCTATAAATGCTGGAGTATCTTTGGCAAGAACTGAAGTTTTACCTAAAAATTTCTCACCATACATCATTAAGAAATCAGTAACTTCTTGATCACAATTCGGACCAGGAACAACCTCAAATAATTTTAAATATCGCGGAGGATTGAAAAAATGTGTTACCGCAAAATGTTTTTGAAAATCTTCACTTCGACCTTCATTCATAAAATGAATAGGTATCCCTGAAGTGTTTGAGGTTATTAGCGTACCTTTTGTACGATGTTTTTCAATATTTTCAAAAACTTGTTTTTTAATGTCTAATCTTTCAATCACGACTTCCATCACCCAATCTACGTCTTTGATAAGATGTAAATCATCTTCTATATTTCCTGTAGAAATTCTCGATGCAAATTTTTGGTCGTAAATAGGGGATGGGCTCGATTTCAAAGAGGCCATCAAACTATCATTTACCATTCTATTTCTAACAACTTTATCTTTTAAGGTGAGTCCTTTAGCTTCTTCTTGCTTGGTCAATTCTCTCGGAACGATATCTAACAATAAAACTTCTACACCTATATTGGCAAAGTGACATGCAATACCTGAGCCCATAATTCCAGAACCAATTACTGCTACTTTTTTAATATGTCTTTTTTTCATAAATAGTTTGTTTGATTTTTATTTGGAAAATCAAATAGCTTTGAAAATAGCTTTTTGATTAATTAGTTTATTGATAACTTCGGTAACTTCAAAAAAATGATTCATTTTTTCTTCAGAAATATGCTCTTTCACGATTTGATTAAATTTATACACTGATTTTTTTGAAAGTTCTCTTTTTTCTTTCCCTAAATCGGTTAATTTAATAATAACACTTCTACCATCTTCAGGATTTTTTTCTCTGCAAATCAACCCTTTGTCTTCCATACTTTTCAAAATACGTGACAAACTAGTTGCTTCCATTCCCATGGAAGGGCCTAAAGCGGTTGATGGAATTCCTTTTTCATAATCAATGTTAAGCAATGCCATAGCAATTGCCATAGTACTATCATGCTTTACAGCTTGCTCATTATATGTTTTTGCTACTGCCTGCCAGGTGGCGCGTAACACATGATCAATGCTTTTATTTTTTTCCATTTCTCAAATATATAAAATTTTACTATGCATGCATAATAAAATTAAGAATAAATTATAAATTGAAGATAGATATTTGTATTTTTAAACAAAATCTACCAAAACCTAAATTAGTAATAGTATGATAGTACGTGAACTTATTGGGAAAATTACGTTACAAGAAGACGTTAATCCTATAGATACCAACAAAATAGCCAATACCTTTGTGATTCATATTCCGGATCCTTTGGCGGCGTATTACAACAGTTTTTCTGAAAATCATGCACCGAATTCTATTGTTTTTGTGACTAAGAATCCGGCTTCTTTTGAGAAAATTTTAAGAGCAACTAAAAATATCAATAAAAAATATCAGTGGCAATTAGAAGGGGCAAAGTGCGAGGTCAAAATTGGTACAAGAAAGCATAGTGGCATTCGTGTAAAAGGAATTCCGAACCATCATGATATTGAAAAAGTTCAATTGGCTTATCGCGATGAAGGTTTTGAATTTGCCAAAAGCGAACGTATTAGTGAAAAAACGGACGCTATCGTTCGTGTCAACCGATTTTTTGATTTGATAAAGGTTGAGGAAGACATATATCAATCGCAACAAAATAAAGATTTGTATTATATCACCATTCCTAAAAACGTAACTTGGGAGGTTTTTAGAGAAATGACCTATGCTATAAAAAACAATGTTTCGGTTACTAATTACGATATTGTTAAAGGTATATTTTATGAAAATGAGGGCATTACAGATATGCTTCGTTTAATTAAAACTAATATAACCTTGGATATGGTGAAAGAGATTCAGAAAAAATATTTAGAAAAACTAGCATAATTCTTTTTTCAAAGTCAATTATCTTTTCATTTTACTATATTTGGTCTCTAAAATTTATCTATGGAAAACATTTTAGTGGCTGAAAATATTGTGAAGAATTATGGAGATTTTCGAGCTCT
>RCMY010004970.1_pt1 | contig 15763 bp, 15 predicted proteins | sample 2041341 | NCBI WGS metagenome assembly RCMY01 (sample SAMN09708234, study PRJNA481090) | Marine sediment metagenome, whole genome shotgun sequencing project. | reverse complement strand
GTTTTTGGGGAACAAAACCTCAGTAGGTTTGTTGACTTTAAGGGTTTCGGGCACTTTAACCTCTTCTTTAGGTTTGAACGCGAAACTCAATAAAATACTGGTAATGATCAGGGGAATCGATAATCGAATCCACTTTCTCATATGTTGTTTTTCCTAAGACTTACGATAAAAAGGCTTGCTTAGATTACAGGGGGCAAAGATAACAGCGTTTTTAGTTTAATTTAAGAAGGCTATGTTAAAAAAGGGCAATTTTAGATAACCCGCCTTCAAATGCGGACGAGCTGCCTATCTTTTAATTTTTTGTTCATTTAACCAACGGATATACTGCACTTTATTTCGGTTATGCTGAGCCCCCGTTTTGGCGAATATGTGGTATCCAAAATTCTGGACGTCCGCAACCATGTAATAGTACTCATTTTTTTCAGGATTTAAAACGGCATCAACAGCTGAAATATCGGGCATGGTAATCGGTCCAGGCGGTACCCCCGCATATTTATAGGTGTTGTAAGGGGAGTCCAGTTCCAAGTCCTTGTACAGCACCCTTTTGATAATAGTATCAAAATTTCCGGTATGTTTCTTTATTGCATAAATCACCGTGGGGTCCGCTTGCAACAGCATTCCTGAGCGAATACGATTTAGGTACAGCCCAGCAACCCTGGGGCGTTCATCGACCTTGGCGGTCTCTTTGTGAACCACAGCGGCCAAAGAAACGACTTCCGATGGGGTCAGGTTGAGGGCTTTTGCCTTTTCCAAACGCTTTTCGTTCCAAAAACGCTTGTATTCCTTTAACATACGATCCCTAAAATCCTCGGCAGAGGTATTCCAAAAAAATTCATAGCTGTTGGGGATGTACATTTCCAGCTTCGTGTCATCGTTAAAACCGTTGGCCTTTAAAAATTCGCGATCATTCAACTTGTTCATTAGAACGATGCTATCTGGTTCTAGTTGAAGGGCTATTCTTCCTGCGAGATCCTTCAAAGTTTCCTGGTTGTTAAAGGCCACTTTTATGGGAATATTGTTGCTGCGGAGGGAGTTGATGATCTCATTGTTGTTCATTCCCTTTTGTATGGCGTACTTTCCAGCTTTTATATTCGAGATGTATCCTTTTCTTTCTGCCACTTTCTGGAAAGAATTCATATTCTCCAAAAGCGGGTCCAATTGTTGTTTTACATCCTCAAAACCCGCATCCGAAGGGATAAACACATAGGCTTGTTCATGGCTAAAACTTGTATTCGGTGCAAATACCGCATTGTATACCATATAGGCGAATATGCCACCTACAACAAGGCCGGCGAGCAGAATAAAAAGCAAGATTCTTTTGATATACATGGGGCGGGTAGTTACTGGGTTATTCGTTAATGGGCAATGGTACTCAATACTTTGTACTCATTACTTTTTACTTATTAAGTTTTTGAAACAAAACTTCATCCTTATATATTCCGTTGGAAAAAATCCAATCCTTTTTTATGCCTACTTCCTGAAAACCCAACTTTCTGAAGAGGTGTAGGCTGGCATCATTCCCTACGACAACATTGGCATACAACTGTCTCAAGGCCAAATTGGAAAAGGCGTACTCCGTCAACAGGCGGATGGCTTCCGCACCTACTCCCCTATTCCTGTTCTCATCCTCCAAAACGACAATCCCGACACCGGCCCGGTGGTTCTTGGGATCAAAATCGAACAGATCGATAAGTCCGATAGCCCTGTCGTTTTTATCACAGATGCACAATCTCAATTGTTTTACGTCGTAAATATCACGATGGACATTGTCGAGGTATTGTTTTAAGACGTGTCGGGAATAGGGTGTGGTCGTACCGCTTATTTCCCAGATCGCCCTATTGTTTTCCAATTCGTATAGAAAATCCAGGTCATCAGGTTCCAAAGCCCGCAAGCGTATATTTTCTCCCTTTAAACTTAACATTCGATTTCGCCTTTAAAAACCTGTTTCGCGGGGCCGATCAGATAAATGTTTTTATAGCTGTCGTAATCCTGTTCAAACTCCACTTTCAGTTCGCCGCCTATGGTCTTCACAATCACCTTGTTCGCTGTCGTCTTCCCGGTGTTGTGCATCGCCAAGGCCACTGCGGTCACACCAGTACCACAGGATAAGGTTTCATCTTCAACCCCGCGTTCGTAGGTTCTGACCGAAAAGGTGGTATCGTCTAGCTGCTCTACAAAATTGATGTTACTACCTGATTTTCCGTATAATCCATACCGTAATTTTTTACCTTCCTTGAACACCTCAAAATCTTTGAGGCTTTTTACCAATTGTACGTGGTGGGGAGAACCGGTATCCAAAAAAATAGCATTTGACTTTATCCTGATTTCGCGGACCTCTTGCATTTGAAGGCTTACCCGATCGTTATCGATTGTGGCTTCGTGTATTCCATCCACGGCAGTGAACTTCGCGGTATCGGAAATGATATCCAGATGCTTCGCAAAGGCCACGGTACATCTTCCTCCATTACCGCACATACTCCCCTGGTTACCGTCGGCATTGAAATACACCATTTTAAAATCTGCCAAATCGTCATTTTCCAAAAGGATGAGTCCATCGCCACCAATGCCAAACCTACGGTCACAAAGTGAAGCCACCAGTTTGGCATCGTTTTTGAAAAATACGGATTGCCGATTATCGATCATGATAAAATCGTTGCCGGTACCTTGATATTTATAGAAAGGGATGGTCATAGTTCAGGGAAAGGGACAAATATACTCGTGCCATTTAGAAATTCGGGAATTTTGACGAATTTATTTTTTTCTTTGGCAAGAGAACCCCGACGCTTCGGGGTCAAGCATAGCCGTAGTTACGGTTCAATCCCGACCGTTCGGGATAACGCTGGCGAAGGGAAAAACAGCGAGTCTAAAACCCGAATTTCCATGTGGCGGGAGTATAAAATGCATTATCTTTTTTCCGATCTATGGCAGTACCGTCAATCGATGAAAAGGCTTGTCACTGAACGCTTTTCGCTTTTTGTTCGCTTATTATGATATGAATACCGAAATCCGAACAGTTATCAAAACCATCTCCGTAAGTGGAGATTTCGAAATCGCCCGTTTATATGGGGTAAGAAATTTTTTATGGATTAACGGATTAAGAATTCCTTGGCAGTTAAAAAGCCGTTAAAGCGGCTAGCAACATAATAGGATACAGTCCAAAAACGTTAATTTTAACATTATTAAATAAACAAAAACATGAAAAGGATTGCAAGTACACTATTGGTCGCCGTTTTCGCTGGAGCGATTACTTTGGGGGCCTACAAATATTTCTTTGAAAACACCAAATACGCCGTAGTAACCGATACTAAAGGCGCATCGACATTCGACACCAGTTATACGCCGACCTCGCCGAAAGGCTCGGGCATCAACGATGTCGATTTTACGGTGGCCGCCGAAAGCACCGTCAACGCCGTCGTGCATGTGAAAAATGTAACGATTAGCAGATCTCAGCCTTCACCCTTAATGGAGTTCATCTACGGGCAAGGTAGTAGTGGTGAAGAACGGGCCCAGGTAGGTAAGGGTTCCGGGGTCATCATCTCGCAAGACGGTTATATCGTGACGAACAATCACGTCATCGATAATGCTACCCAATTACAGGTCACCTTGAACAATAACAAGACCTATGACGCCGAACTGGTAGGTACCGATCCGAATTCCGATATCGCATTGATCAAAATCGAGGCGGACCGAGATTTGCCTTACCTCGCTTTTGGGGATTCCGACAACATCAAAATTGGCGAGTGGGTCTTGGCTGTAGGTAATCCGTTCGACCTGACCTCTACGGTGACCGCGGGAATCGTTAGTGCCAAAGCAAGGGATCTACAGATGGGCCGCAACCAGTCATTCATACAGACAGATGCTGCCGTCAACCCCGGCAACAGTGGCGGCGCGCTTGTAAATACTAATGGTGATCTCGTTGGCATCAACACGGCCATCACTTCTCAAACTGGTTCTTACGTCGGTTACTCTTTCGCGGTACCTAGTAACATCGCCAAAAAGGTAGTGGACGATATTTTGGAATATGGCAATGTACAGAAAGGTATTTTAGGGGTCAGTACAATTCCCATGAACACGCCTTACGCCGAAAAGAAAGGACTTAAAGATATTGACGGAGTCTATATCGATGGGGTCGAGGAAAACACAGGTGCGGCCAATGCCGATCTCCGTAGTGGTGATATCATCAAACAGGTTGATAATATTAAGGTGCATCAATTTCCCGACCTGACCGGATATCTTTCCACTAAGAAACCGGGTGACGAGGTGAAGGTTACTGTTGATAGGGATGGGGAAAAGCTGACCCTTCCGGTGACCCTTAGCGAAATACAGACCGTGGTAGTTCCCGAGATGGGCCTTGTGGTAAAAAATCTGACGGATAAGGAACGTAAGCAGTTTAAGATTAAGACCGGGGTACGTGTCGTTGGGGCGTTCCCGAAAGATATCGCGGATACGGCCTTGATGGGAAAATATTGCTGGCTCTCGGCGATGAGGAAATCAATGATATTCAAGAAGCTCGCGCTCTTTTCGGACGGATTTCGAAATATGAAAAGACCGTTATTACCATGTTGAACGAAGATGGGGAACGCGAAAGACTTATTTTTCAATGAGTTAGAAACATCCTTAAAATAGAAAAACGCCCTTAATTGGGCGTTTTTTTATGGGCACCGGCCAGCTAAAATCTAACCTTATAGGCAATTTTTTTTCTAAATTGAGAATATTGAATTACTTTCGTCCCCTAAATCACTAACGCAAAGACCCAACTTTACATGAAAGGTTTTAGAATACTATTATTGGCAGCGGCCTTGTTGACATTTGGCTTACAATTTTCGCATGCCCAAGAAGACCAGGAAGAGGAACTTTCCTTGGATAAGGGGGATGTTAACAGCCAGTTCGAGTTCGTTTATAAAAAATCAGGGAACTATAGGGCGGATGGAAAAAGATACGAAGTGGTACGCACAATTTCTTTGGACCAACTTCGCCAAAATGTTTTGGACACCCTTAGTGGATTCAACACTCGCGCCGCCGAACTGAAAGCTACCATTGCGGGCCACGAATCTACGATCACTTCTTTGGAAAAAAAACTGGAGGATACCACCAATAGCCTCGCAGTCGTTACTGAAGAGAAAGACAATATGTCTTTCTTGGGCATAGCGGTATCTAAAGGCACCTACAATGCTATATTATGGACGGTCATCGCGGGATTACTTATTCTATTACTCTTCTTTATCTATAAATTCAGGAACAGCAATATTCTTACCCAGGAAGCCAAGACCAATCTTTCGGAACTGGAAACAGAATACGAAGACCATCGAAGAAGGGCTTTAGAAAGGGAGCAAAAGATAAGTAGGCAGCTACAAGACGAAATCAATAAATACAAAAAACAGAAATAGAAATCAAAAAAGCTCCTCTCGGAGCTTTTTTAAGTTTGGGCCATGATTGAAATTATAAGGGCTACCCAAGAACATATTCCAACGCTTATACCACTTTTCGACGCATATCGGGTCTTTTATAAACAGGAATCCGACCTAGACGCCGCACAACAATTTCTTGAAGAGCGCTTCCGTAAAAAAGAATCCATCGTTTTTATTGCTTTCCTAAAGGAAAAAGCAGTAGGCTTCACACAGCTCTTTATCACTTTTTCATCCGTATCGTTACAACCGTATTACGTAGTGAACGATTTGTATGTGGATGCAACACATCGTCAAAAAGGAATCGGGGAAGCACTTTTGAATCGAGCCAAGGAATTTTGTCGAGAAAAAGGATATAAGGGACTTTCCCTAGAAACCGCAATAGACAACCCAGCGCAAAAGCTCTACGAGAAATTGGACTGGAAAAAAAATTCAAACGCTTTTCACTACTTTTGGACGACAAAATAATTCCAAAGACCCCCCTTATGCGTATCGATATCATCACCGTTCTACCGGAACTTTTAGAAAGTCCCTTCGGAGCCTCCATACTAAAAAGGGCCATCGAAAAAGGATTGGTAGAAGTCCATATGCACAACCTTAGGGACTATACCGACAAAAGCTACAACCAAGTAGACGACTATCAGTTCGGCGGCGGCGCAGGAATGGTTTTGATGATCGAACCTATCGACAAGTGCATTGCCGCCCTAAAAGCGGAGCGAGACTACGATGAAATCATTTATATGACTCCCGACGGCATCACTCTTACCCAAAAAATGGCTAACGGACTTTCGCTGTTGAACAACGTTATCATTCTCTGCGGACATTACAAAGGTGTGGATCACCGGGTTAGGGAAGCCTATATCACCAAAGAAATTTCCGTGGGCGATTACGTGCTTTCAGGCGGTGAACTCGGCGCGGCAATAGTATGTGACGCCGTTATTCGCTTGATTCCCGGTGTACTCAACAACGAGACATCCGCCCTGACCGACACGTTTCAGGACAATCTTCTGGCCCCTCCGGTATACACGCGTCCTTCGGAATACAAAGGCATGAAAGTACCCGAAATACTACTGAGTGGCAACTTTCCTAAAATCGCAGAGTGGCGTGAAGATGAAGCACAGAAGCGAACGGAACAGTTACGACCAGATTTATTGGAGTAAAATGGGTGTTTAGAGTTTTTGGTTTAGTGTTTGACCTTTGACAAAATCGAAGAAATACATTGCAGGTTCTAATATATGCCTTATTTTTGCATCCTGTTAAATCAACCTCTGACGAAAATCGTGAATGTTGATATGAACATAACCATAAATCAAAATCATGGATTCATTGATAAAATTCGTTGAAGACGAGTTTGTTCCAAAAAAAGAATTTCCAAAATTTTCAGCAGGTGACACCATTACGGTGTACTACGAAATTAAGGAAGGCGAAAAAACACGTACCCAGTTTTTTAAGGGGGTAGTCATTCAAAGAAGGGGCAGCGGCTCTACCGAAACCTTTACCATTCGTAAGATGTCCGGTATTGTTGGGGTAGAAAGAATATTTCCCGTCAATATGCCCGCTTTGCAAAAGATAGAAGTTAACAAAAGAGGAAAAGTACGAAGAGCCCGTATTTTCTATTTTCGAGAGCTTACAGGTAAGAAAGCACGGATTAAAGAAATACGTTCGTAGACTTTATTCCCATCCTAAATACTCGACCCGTCAGGATAGCTATCTTGACGGGTTTTTTGTTTATGAACAATTGTTCATAACCTATGTTCATAAACTGTTGGTTTTAAAATTGTTAAATAATTTGGTAGCTGAACTATTTTGTACTACATTTATTATGCGATAAAGAAAGAAGCTTGTCTTAAGTGGATTTCGAAATCGTTATAAAGTTCACGTTCTTTATATTGTTGTTTTAGGTTTAATATGGAATAGTGGTAATTATGTTATCAGTACTACCGCATTAAAAACGAGCTTGGTGCTAAAAGGCTGTCGCTTTTTGGAAAAATACCAAAGTGGATGTATCACTTGTTCGTATCTGTAAAACTTCGGTTTTACACAAAGAAACAAGCACATTAAAACAATGGAAAAGAAACATCAATAAGTCGCTTGGTTTAATAATTAAGGACTGAAAATGTTTTAAACGTCAGAGATAGTGATGCGAATGCGATCAAGGATTGCCGATCTGTTGTCTATACAGGGAAGAAAGTTTGCTAACTACTTCTAAAAAGCCATATCAATGTATTTATACAATGATATGGCTTTTGTTTTTTTCTACAACCCTCGAAATTTCGATACGGTCCCGTTTCATCTTTCCCTACCAAACATCACATAAAATTGTATATTTGCTCCGCTTAAAACAAGAACTGCTCTTGGGTTTTTCTTTCACACTCCCGCGGTTTTCTAAATAAAAATACAAGACGAATTCCAAAATCAAAACCTTCATGTCCAAAATTTTCTACACCAAAACAGACGAAGCCCCGGCTTTGGCGACCCAATCATTTTTACCCATTGTAAAAGCATTTGCGCAAACCGCGGATGTTGACCTTCAAACCAAGGACATATCGCTGGCAGCACGGATAATAGCTTCTTTTCCAGACTTTTTGAACAATGACCAAAAAATCTCCGACGACCTTGTAGAGTTAGGACAACTAGCCAAAAATCCTGAAGCCAATATCATCAAATTACCGAATATCAGCGCATCCATTCCCCAATTAAAGGAAGCCATCAAAGAATTGCAGGAGAAAGGCTACGCATTACCCGATTACATTGATGAGCCCTTGAACGACGAGGAGAAGGATTTGAAAACTAGATACGATAAAATTAAGGGTAGTGCCGTAAATCCGATACTTCGTGAAGGAAATTCCGATCGAAGGGCGCCCCGTGCGGTAAAAAATTACGCTAAGAAAAATCCACATTCGATGGGCGAATGGAGCTCGGATTCAAAGACGCATGTTGCGACCATGAATCATGGGGATTTTAAATCCAATGAAAAATCACGTACCATCGACAAAGCGACCGAGATAAAAATCGAACTGGTACAAAAGGATGGAAAAATCGTCCCACTAAAGGAAAAAATATCTCTTTTGTCCGGTGAGATTATTGATGCCACCGTGATGGACAAAAAAGCCCTGATGGTGTTCCTTCAAAAACAGGTGAAGGATGCCAAAGAGAAAGGAGTACTTTTTTCGTTGCATTTGAAGGCTACCATGATGAAAGTTTCCGACCCAATTATTTTCGGCCATGCCGTCGAAGTATTTTTTGCGGATGTTTTTGATAAACACAAAACCACTTTCAACAAATTGGGAATCAGTGCCGATGACGGTCTCGAAAATTTATACCGCAAACTGGATGGTCTACCTTCCGATAAACGTAAAGAAATCGAGAACGATATCAACAAAACAATAGCCGAGGGTCCTGATTTGGCCATGGTCAATTCCGATAAGGGCATTACAAATTTGCACGTACCCAGTGACGTAATCGTCGATGCCTCGATGCCGGCCATGATTCGCAACTCCGGTAAGATGTGGAATGCCAAAGGAAAAGCGCAAGATACCAAGGCCGTGATCCCCGATAGCAGTTATGCCGACGTCTACTCTGCCACGATAGATTTCTGTAAAGAACACGGTGCTTTTGACCCGACCACCATGGGTACGGTGCCCAATGTGGGTCTTATGGCGCAAAAAGCCGAGGAATACGGCTCACATGATAAAACTTTTGAGATCGGGGCCGCCGGTACGGTCAAGGTCCTAGATTTGAACACCAATGCCGTGCTGTTTGAGCATTCCGTAGAAAAGGGCGATATCTGGCGCATGTGCCAAGTTAAAGATGCCCCTATACAGGATTGGGTAAAGCTGGCCGTGTCACGTGCCAGAGCCACAAAAGATCCTACTATTTTCTGGTTGGACGAAGCCCGTGCCCACGACGCACAGTTGATCAAAAAAGTGAACACTTATCTGTCCAAATACGATACGTCCGGTCTTGACATCCGTATTTTATCTCCCTTAGAAGCCTCCGAATTCACGCTGCAGCGCATGAAGGATGGGAAAGATACTATATCCGTAACCGGCAACGTGTTGCGGGATTATCTTACTGACCTCTTCCCTATTTTGGAAGTAGGTACCAGTGCCAAGATGTTATCGATCGTTCCCTTGATGAACGGTGGTGGACTTTTTGAGACCGGTGCCGGTGGATCCGCACCTAAACACGTGGAGCAGTTCTTGGAAGAAGGGCACCTTCGGTGGGATTCTTTAGGCGAATTTTTGGCATTGGGAGTTTCCCTGGATTTTTATGGCGAGAAATACAATAATGAAAAAGCTCGGATTCTTGGCGATGCCTTGGATACCGCTACGGAAAAATTTCTTATCAATGATAGGTCACCTTCCCGCAAGGTCAATGAGCTTGATACCCGGGGCAGCCATTTTTACTTGGCACTTTATTGGGCCGAAGCTTTGGCGAACCAAAACAAGGATAATGACCTGAAAGTGAGGTTTTCAGAGGTATTCCAAACCCTCAATGAAAACGAATCAAAAATAACCGGGGAGCTGATGGCAGTCCAAGGTCGTCCACAAAATATTGGAGGATATTATATGCCCGACCCAAAAATGGTCGCAGAGGCAATGCGACCCAGTAAAACCTTGAATGGTATATTGGCGAATATTTAGGGCACGTTCGATGTTCGATGTTCGATGTTCGATGTTCGATGTTCGATGTTGTTTAATAAAAAACTTAAAAGGACCATTGTCAACCGCAACGGTCCTTTTTTTTAAAATAAGTGTTAAGGTAGCGAGTAGGGGTTAATTTCTCTTTACATTTACGAGGTATCGCCCATGCCCATAAAAAATTCCGCTTTGATGGACAGAACCCGAATCTTTCTATTTCTTTTTCTGAACAGCTGCCTACTAGGCTTCTCCCAACAAAAATACACCATCAGTGGAACCGTTTCCGAAGCGGCCAGCAACGAAACCCTAATCGGCGTCACTGTTGCCATACCGGAACTACGAGCAGGGGTGACCACCAACGAATATGGTTTTTATTCCATTACCCTTCCCGAAGGGGAGTATCATCTGCAGGTAAGCTATCTCGGTTTCAAGAAAGTAGTGCAGACCATTGGTCTCTCTCAAAATTTAAAGCTCAACATCAAAATGGAAGAGACTGCCGAAGAACTGGATGAGGTCGTAGTTACCGAGGATGTGGAAAAAATGGACATAAGAAAGCCCCAGATGAGCGTCAATACTCTTTCTGCGGGAACTATTAAAAAGATTCCCGTCATTTTAGGCGAAGCCGACGTAATCAAATCCATTTTGCTCTTGCCCGGCGTGACAAACGCCGGGGAAGGCGCATCCGGATTTAATGTTCGTGGTGGTGCCGTGGACCAAAATCTGATATTGCTGGACGAAGCCATCATTTTCAATTCCTCGCATCTGTTCGGTTTTTTTTCAGTCTTCAATCCCGATGCCATCAAGGATATCAAGCTCTACAAGGGAGGGATTCCCGCACGGTACGGTGGTCGGCTCTCGTCGGTACTCGATATTTTTCAAAAGGAAGGCAACAGTAGGGAATTCAAGGTCAACGGGGGTATTGGGCTAGTCGCGAGCCGGATCTTGGCAGAAGGCCCCATCGTAAAGGATAAGGCCGCCTTCTTGATTGGGGGGCGCTCATCATACGCCCATCTGTTCTTACCTCTTTTCGATGTGAGCAATAAAGCGTACTTCTATGACCTGAACACCAAGTTCAATTACAATATAAACGATCGGAATAGTATTTTTCTATCCGGTTATTTCGGTAGGGACGTTTTTAGCATCAGCGACAGTTTTGTCAACACCTATGGCAATGCCGTCGGCAATTTCCGCTGGAACCACCTTTTCTCCGACAAACTGTTCTCCAACCTTTCCATAATCTATTCCGATTACTACTACGGTCTTAAACTGGATTTTGTTGGATTTAATTGGAATTCGGGCATCCAAAACTTTAACGTAAAATACGATCTCAAGCATTACGTCAACGACAAGTTGCAGATTAACTACGGCATGAACGATATCTACTATCGCTTCAATCCCGGTAAAATCGAGCCTAGTCGAGCGGATTCGGGAATATTGGAAGAGCAGCTCATCCAAAAATATGCCAATGAATTTGCGGCTTACATCGACGTAGAACATAATATTACTCCGAAATTAAGCCTGAATTATGGCCTGCGTTTCAGCAACTTTATCCGTTTAGGGCAGGAAGAACTGAACGTTTACGAAAATGATAATCCAGTAGCTTTTGACCCTTCCTTATCGATTTATTCCGAAGCCGATCCCATAGAGACCATCAACCCCGGTCGTAGCGGTAGTCTGGCCACTTTCAATACTTTAGAACCTAGGGCAGCACTAGCATATACTATCAGCGACGATAGTTCGGTAAAGGCAAGCTATACCCGCTTGGCACAATATCTGCATCTGTTGTCGAACACCAGCTCCCCTACCCCATTGGATGTTTGGACGCCCAGCGGCCCGTTCATCAAGCCCCAACTCTTGGATCAATACGCCTTAGGGTATTTTAAGGATATCAAAAATGGCGATTATTCCTTGGAAACGGAGGTATTCTACAAGGATGTCAAAAACCGGATTGATTATATCGACGGCGCCAACCTGATTGCCAACGATGCCATTGAAACCGTAATATTGAACGGAAAAGCCAAGGCTTACGGCTTAGAGCTTTTGTTGCGAAAGAACGAAGGCAAATTTCAGGGATGGTTGGCCTATACCCTATCCAAATCCGAACAACGTACGCCCGGTAGGATAGCCACAGCCGACAATGGAATCTCGGAAAATGAAACCGGCATTAATTTCGGACAGTGGTACAATACGCCTTACGACAAGACCCATGATTTTTCGTTTTATGGCAATTATGAACTGAACAAAAAATGGAGCTTCAACGCCAACTTTGTCTATCAGACTGGGCAGCCCACCAATTACCCCATTGGTCAATTCGAATTTCAGAATCTTACCGTACCCTACTACGGATTGCGCAACGAACAGCGTTTGCCCGATTATCACCGTATTGATATTGCGGCGACCCTTACCCCTAAAAAGAATGCCGGTAGAAGATGGCAAGGCGAGTGGGTATTCAGCATTTACAATTTGTACAACCGCAGAAATGCGGCATCCATCAGTTTTAGCCGCAACCAAGATACAGGGGTAAATGAAGCCGTACGCACCTCTATTTTTGGTATTGTACCAGCGGCTACCTATAATTTTAAATTCTGAGGCATGAGGCGATATATTCCAATTTTTTCGGTTTTTTTACTTTTTATGGGATGTGAAGATGTCGTAGAAATCGATACTCCTGCCGAACCGCCAAGGCTTTCGGTAGACGCCCTGATCCGTATTGACGAGAGCGAGCCTATCACCAAAGCGGTGGTCGAGGTAAATCTCACCAGTTCTTTTTTTGACGATACCGAAGCAGCCGATTTAGACGAGATAATCATCCAGAACTCCGATTATGAATCCTCCGGCCCTTCCGATCAAAATTTTATCGTATTGACCGAAAGCAGCCCAGGTCGGTATGAAGCCTTTAAAAACACTTCGTTTTTTACCGATGGAAGACTGGAACTTTCCATTACCTATGGCAATGATCGCTATTTGGCCTCTACACAGTATGTGCCCGCCGTACCGATCGACAACTTGAAGCAAGGGGAAGGCGAACTGTTTACGGGTGACGAGACCGAAATACTGGTATCCTTTACCGACAGTCCGGTGCGGGACGATTTCTATCTTTTTGATTTTGATTTTAATGAATATCTAGTTACTGACGATGGATTCTATCAAGGGCAGACGTTCGAGTTTTCCTATTTCTATGATGAGGATGTTGAACCGGGGATGGAGATTTCGGTAGAAATTCTAGGCATAGACGAACCCTTTTTCAATTACATGAACCAATTGATCGTACAGGCAGGCGGAGATCAAGGTCCGTTTCAGACTCCTTCGGCAACGGTTCGGGGTAATATTGTGAATATAACCAACAGCGATAATACGGGCGGTTCGGATAGTCAGGATAACAGGAATAATTTTGCCCTTGGCTATTTTGCCATCTGTCAGACTTTTAGTGAATCGATTCGAATAGAGTGACACATACCTTGACCTATAATGCTAACTTTTTTATATTTACAAAAGCCATGGACCGTACGTATTTGCAACGCTAATGATAGTTTTAATCCGACATACATGAACACCGACAAAGACCTGCTCGTAAAAGGAATAAAATACGTTGCCTACGCCATTGCGCTCATGTTTACGGCGCCGGTCGTCATCTATCAGGCGTTTAAAAACGAGGAACATCCTTTGTACTGGCCGGTGCTCATCGTAGGATTGATTTTGGGCGTTGCAGCAATAGCTATGGGGTTTTATAGTATCAAGGTTATTCTTGATTCTTTATTTGGGAAGAAAGAGAAGAAGTAGTAGGAGTTCAGTAAAGGTCGAATAAAAATAAACTCATATACAAAAAAGTTTATGAGTTTATTTTTTGAATTTGCATTTTCTTGGATTATTGCTTTGCCCCTGCTGGGCCCCACTTATCGGTAAGTTGGGCGTAATCGTAGTCCAAAACGGATTCCTGCCGTTCTAATCTGTAGGCAGCGAAAGCACGTTGAAGAATGTCTTCTATTTGGTAGTCTTCATGGATACGCTCGGGATGGAACTGCTCTTTCAGACTGATACTGAACATACTGGCAGTCGTATTGTACCAAAAGGCACGCCAACCGCTGCGCAATTCCTTTACCAGATCAAAAGTCGTGATACCGGTTTGTCGATAGATAAGCTTGACCAAAATCTGGCCCTCGGTACGCGTCAATTTCTTGAGTTCCGCCGAAAATTCATCCTCTATAAACTTTTGGACTTCCTTGGTGTAGCGCTTCTGATGTCTTCTTTTCTTGATTTTCGTTATGCTATCGTTCAATTCGACCAGACGTTCCGCCGCTAATTTAGCGTAGGGATAGACTTTTAAGGTCTTTCTGCGGAGAATATAATACCGCAACTTGTCTTTATAGGAATCGAATTTGAGATTTCCGAAAAGATAGACCTCGTCGAGGTCGATGGAATTACGATAAATGGAGTCCCCCTCGATGATAATCATTTTTTCGGCGATGGAATCAATGGGTTGCTCCTCAACCTGAGCATGGCTTGACCAGCCGAGAATTAATAAAAGTAAAATGATGTGACTATTTTTCATTAGGGCATGGTTCTATAAAAGTCCTGCCAAAATTAACGATAAATAAACGCTCTTATTATCGAATGTCTCTTAATTAATAGTGAATATTCCTCTTAACATTTTGCATGATCTCAAACAAACTCTAAGTTTGCTACTAAATACAAAAATCAAATGGCCAAAAAAGATATACTGAACAAGAAATCACTGGATTTTTTCGAAAAATACTTGAACAACGCCTCTCCTACCGGATATGAATTGGAAGGGCAGAAATTGTGGATGAACTACCTAAAACCCTATGTAGATACCTTTATAACGGATACCTACGGGACTGCGGTCGGGGTTATCAACCCAAAAGCGAAATTCAAAGTAGTTATCGAAGGGCATTCTGATGAGATTTCATGGTATGTCAACTATATCACTGATAACGGATTGATCTACGTTATTCGAAACGGAGGCAGCGACCATCAGATCGCGCCTTCGAAATGGGTCAACATACACACCAAAAAAGGTATTGTCAAAGGAGTCTTCGGATGGCCGGCAATTCATACCAGAGATAAATCGAAGGAAGAAGCGCCCAAACTCGATAATATTTTTATCGATATCGGTGCCAAGGATAAAGATGAGGTGGAAAAAATGGGCGTGCATGTCGGCTGTGTGATAACCTACCCCGATGAATTTCAAATCTTGAACAAAGATAAATTCGTTTGTAGAGCCATCGACAACCGGGCCGGGGGATTTATGGTCGCCGAAGTAGCGCGTTTATTACATGAAAACAAAAAGAAACTCCCTTTCGGCTTATACATCACCAATTCCGTGCAAGAAGAAATCGGACTGCGAGGTGCTGAAATGATCACACAGCGTATCAAGCCCAATGTGGCGATCATCACCGATGTCTGCCACGACACCACCACCCCAATGATCGAAAAGAAAACACAGGGACATACAGAAATCGGAGCTGGACCGGTCATCTCGTATGCCCCCGCGGTACAAAATAAACTACGCGAGAGGATACTAGAAACCGCTGAAAAGAATAAAATTCCGTTTCAGCGCATGGCGGCATCCCGGGCTACGGGAACCGATACCGATGCCTTTGCGTATAGCAACGGCGGAGTAGCTTCTGCCCTGATTTCTTTGCCCTTACGATATATGCACACTACTGTCGAGATTGTGCATCGTGACGATGTGGA
>RCMY010002773.1_pt1 | contig 15763 bp, 15 predicted proteins | sample 2041341 | NCBI WGS metagenome assembly RCMY01 (sample SAMN09708234, study PRJNA481090) | Marine sediment metagenome, whole genome shotgun sequencing project. | reverse complement strand
GGAGACTGCCCATGACCGAACCGGAGGCGACGTACTCGGTCGAGCCGACCTCGCTGATGTCGAAGGTGTGCATCGAGGTCGTGTAGTCCTCGTCTGATTCGACCTGCTCTCCGGATTCCCAGTCCCATTCGGGGTAGCGGTTGCTCGCGACCGTCAAACGATCGGTCGATGCGTAGACGGTCTGACCGTCGCTCAGCACGCCGAGCGAATCGTTGACCGAGAGACCGTCGTCGATGTCGACAGTGAGGATCGTGAGGGCACCGAAGCCCGAGAACTCCGAGGGGATGTACATGTCGGTGCAGTCGAAGGCTTGACCCTCGGCCATGATCTCACCATCGGCGGACTGGCGGAAGGTCGGGATCCACTGCTCGATGGTCGAGTCCTCGATGATCTCGCGGTTGGCTCGTTTCGCCGCGTCCTCGGCGCCCTGATTCGAGGGATAGAGGAAATCGAAGTTGCCGAGGCCAGAGCTGGTGACGATTCGGATCGAGCCGTCGACCTCGCGGGCCGACAGGTAGGTGCCTTCGATCTCGACTGTGGCGCCGATGTCGCCGGTCTTGATGTCGACCTCGGTGAGCTTGGAGGTGGTGATGCCCTCGGGGCGGAAGCTGCTGCTCGTGGTGTCCGACAGGAAGGGTTGGTTCGACCACGCCGTCGAGAGCAGCAAGATGCTGTCATCGACGAGGAACATCTCCGAGCCCCACGAGTCGTCGTCGAGCTGGATCGAGCGAGCGAGCTCTGGCTCGTCGCCGGTGACGTCGAAGACTTCGATGGTGTTGCCTCGCATGACGATGAGGCGTTTGCCGTCGGTCTTGACGCTGTCGGCTTCCTCGACATTCAGTTCTTGGTTGTTGGTGCCAGAGAAGCCGCCGGCCTCGTCGCCGGCACTGTTCTGGGTCGTCGTGGCGGGAGAGCTGAAATCGGCTGACTCTTCCATGGCCTCGCCGTCCATGGCATCGTCTTCAGCGAACATGACTTCTGGGCCCCAGAAGCCGCTGTTGCCAAAGCCATATGGGCCGACTCGTTCGACACCTTCGGCAATCAGGTGGTCGAGGAGGGCATCGCAGGAGTCAGCGGTCTGGAGTCTCGCCGAGGTCAGCACGATGTCCGAGCTCGAGAGGTCGGTGCCCGGCGTGGCGGTATCTCCTCCGTCGCTGGACACGCAAGCGCCGGCGAGGAGGGTCAACGCAAGGGCGCCGGGGAGGAATCGTGATCGGAGATGTCCGAAGTTCTTGGCAGTCATGGTGGCTCAGACGAACCATCGGCAGATCTGGTTCCCAACAGCGACGATGTCACCGTTTCGTCATGTGGCCACCCGCAAAAAGTTGAGAGGGTCCGACCCCTCTCAACCTGCGCCAAGTTGTGAGGGGTCGGACCCTCTCAACTTCTTGGGTCAGGTGGTCAGAGCCAGGCGGGTCGGTTGGCTTCGAATTCGCCAATGGCGTCGACGTGCTGCAGCGAGAGGCTGATGTCATCGAGGCCGTTGAGGAAGCGTTCACGGGTCGCGTCGTCGAGCGGGAAGGACTCGTCGAGACCAATGGCTGGCGCCTCGATGGTGCGTCGTTCGACATCGATCGTGATCTCGAGCTCGGGATCGGCCACGACTGCATCGATCAGGGTTCGACCGATCTCATCGCTCACCACGACCGGTACCAGGCCGTTCTTGGTTGAGTTGTTTCGGAAGATGTCGCCGAAACGAGGGCTGATGACCGCCTGGAACCCGTATTGCTGGATGGCCCACACGGCGTGCTCTCGGGAGCTGCCGACACCGAAATTGGGCCCGGCGATCAAGATATTGGCGGCGGAGTACTGCTCCTGGTTGAGGACGAAGCTGGGCTCATCTCGCCATTCCGAGAACAGACCTTTCTCGAAGCCGGTGCGTTCGACCTGCTTCAGCCAGTCGGAGGGGATGATTTGATCGGTATCGACGTCAGAGCGGTCGAGGGGGACCGCCCGGCCGGTGACGATGCGTACTGCTTCCATGTTGGTGCTTTCGGTTCGTGCGAGTGCGGGTGTGCGAGTGACGTGGTGTGGATGACGCGGGGTGACAGACGAGCGTCTCAGGCGAGATCGTCAGGAGTGGCGAAGCGGCCAGCGATGGCAGTCGCTGCGGCAACCTCAGGGGAAACAAGATGGGTGCGTCCGCCTCGGCCTTGGCGGCCTTCGAAGTTGCGGTTGCTGGTGGAGGCCGAACGCTCTCCGACGGTCAGCTTGTCCGGGTTCATGGCCAGACACATCGAGCAGCCGGGCTCACGCCAGTCGAAACCGGCGTTGATGAAGATTGCGTCGAGCCCTTCCTCGATGGCTTGCGCTTTCACAGCGAAGGAGCCAGGAACGACCAAGGTGCGGACACCGTCGGCGACGGTGCGACCCTTCGCAACAGCGGCGGCTGCTCGCAGGTCCTCGATTCGGCTGTTGGTGCATGAGCCGATGAAGACGGTGTCGACCGGAATCTGGTTGAACGGCGTGCCAGCTGTGAGGCCCATGTACTCGAGCGCACGCTCTGCGGCGTTTCGTTCGGAGGCATCATCGAAGCTGGCCGGATCGGGGACCGAGGCAGAGAGTGGAGCGACCTGGCCCGGGTTGGTGCCCCAGCTCACGTATGGCGTGATCGAAGCAGCGTCGATGATGACTTCGCTGTCGTAGGTGGCATCCGGGTCGCTCGGCAGTGTCTTCCAGTCGGCGACAGCTGCGTCCCAGTCGGCCCCTTTCGGACAGTGTTCGCGCCCCTCGAGGTATGCGAACGTGGTCTCGTCAGGAGCGATCATGCCGGCCTTCGCGCCAGCCTCGATGCTCATGTTGCAGACCGTCATTCGGCCTTCCATCGAGAGATTGCGAATGGCTTCGCCCCGGTACTCGACGATGTGGCCGATGCCGCCACCGGTGCCGATGACGCCAATGATCGCAAGGATCAGATCTTTGGCTGTCGCACCTGCGCCGAGCGGACCGTCGACGGTGATCGCCATGGTCTTGGGGCGAACCTGTGGAAGCGTTTGGGTGGCCAGCACGTGCTCGACCTCGCTGGTGCCGATGCCGAACGCGAGGGCTCCGAAGGCGCCATGGGTGGCCGTGTGGCTGTCGCCGCACACCACGGTCATGCCGGGCCGCGTGAGTCCCTGCTCTGGGCCGATCACATGGACAATTCCTTGGCCTGGCGAGCCCATTGGATGATTGGTGATGCCGAACTCGGCGGTGTTGGCTCGCAGCGTGTCGATCTGTTTGGCGCTGACCGGGTCGGCAATGGGCTGATCAATGTTCTCGGTGGGGACGTTGTGGTCTTCGGTGGCGATCGTGAGATCGGGACGACGAACGGTTCGGCCATTGATACGGAGACCGTCGAAGGCCTGGGGGCTGGTGACCTCGTGGACGAGGTGGAGGTCGATGTAGAGCAGGTCGGGGTCGCCGCCGGTGCCGTGGGTGACCACGTGGCGGTCCCACAGCTTGTCGGCCAGAGTGCGAGGAGCAGATGTCACGGGTGCTGGGTCCTTCGGTGATATGTCTCGAGAGAGCGCGTCTTGAATCTCATATAGTGAGCAGATAGTCTCACTAGATGGACACCACGGTAAGCGGCGTTGGCGTGATTGACAAGTCGATGGCCGTGATTGATGCCTTGGCGCAGGGACCGTGTTCCACCAGCGAACTCGTCGAACGCACCGGGATCACTCGAGCCACGGTGCATCGGTTGGCGACGGCGCTCGAACTCCACGGTCTTGTTCGTCGCTCGACCGACGGTCGGTTCGCTCTCGGCTACCGGTTTGTCTCTCTTGCCCGAACCATCGACGGGCTTGGCGCATTGTGTGACGCGGCTCGGCCTCACCTCAAAATGCTGAGCGAGCAGAGTGGGGAGAGTGCGCAGCTCTACGTTCGAGACGGCGAAGACCGCGTCTGTGTCGATGTCGCAGAGTCAGCCCACGGGCTTCGCACCATCGTCGCTGTCGGAGCCCGCCTCACCCTCGAACGGGGCTCGGCGGGGCGTGCGCTCACTCATGCAGAGGAGGGTCTGGCCACCTCGGTTGGCGAGCGAGAGCCTGGCGTTGCGTCAGTGAGCGCGCCGATTGCCGATCATCGAGGAGCCGTCGTTGCGGCGATCAGCGTGAGCGGCCCGATCGACCGGATGTCTACTGTCCCAGCTGACCGATTCGGCCCAATGGTTCTGAAAGCAGCGGCCGCTGTCGGGAAACAGCTCAGCCCGCTGAAGCCGTCAGGCCTCGATGGCGATGATCTCGACCGTCATCTGACCGCCGGGTGAGGCGTAGCTGACCTTCTCGGTCGGTTTACCGCCCATGAGGGCCTTGCCCATCGGAGAACCGGGGGACACGACGAGGACGCCTTCGCGACGCTCTTCGATAGAACCGATCAGGTATTGCTCGACGTCATCATCGCCTTCGTACTTGACTGAGACGACGCAACCGGCCCGCACTTCGTCGAGGCCGCGGGCATCGTCGACGATGGTGCCGTTCTCGATGAGGTTGGCCAGATGATTGATGCGGCCTTCCATCTTGCCCTGCTCTTCTTTGGCAGCGTGGTAGTCGCCGTTCTCAGAGAGATCGCCCAGCTCGCGGGCGGTTTCGATCTTCTTCGCGATCTCGATCCGACCTCGAGTGGTCAGGTCGCCGTGTTCGGCGTCGAGGCGGTCGAAGGCTTCTTGTGAGAGCTCGTGGGAACTGGGCACTTCGTCAAGGCTAGGACCTCATCGGAATGCGGAGAGCATGAAGCGCGAAAAACCGTTGAGTACTTCAGCGAACTGTTTCGCTTGTCAACGGCGCCTGCGCTTGCGCCCGCCCTTTCTTTTGGCATTGAGGGCGAAGCCGGTCTGAAGGTTGGCGATCATGCCGACCAGCCACGCGACCATCGTCATCGGTTGCGTCAGGCGATCTCGCACCAGCTCGGTCTGGAGCTCGTAGAAGCCGGGGCGTTCACCGAAGACGAGCAGAAAGTCTCGAGACTCGATGAAGAACGCCGTGATGAAGACGGTGAGAATGTAGAAGATCAGCGAGATTGTTGCTCGAACGTCGCCGTGATTTGGACCCGTGCCCAGTCGAACAGCCACAGCGATCAGCACGCCGATGGGGATGGCCACCCAGGGTGAACTCACCACATCGTTGCTTTCGTACACGTACCAGCACACGCCCGTGATCACGGACATGGCCAAGGCAGCCACTGATCCAGTCAGCACATCGGCGTCCTGGCGAATCGGAACGACGCTGACCGCGCGGTCCTTCTTCAAAGGTGTGTTGTCGGTGCCGCCCGCTTCGTTCTGGGCCTCGACCCAGGACTCGGGAATCGACTTCATGGAAAATGTTGTGGAATCAATGTCCGTCATCAGGACGCTCCTTCTTCCGAGACTGCAACGGCAGGGATTCGGGGTGGCTTGAGAAGCTTTTTGCCTTCGTGTCGACGATCGCTCGCCGGCCCTGCCGCTGGTTAAGCTCACCCAGCCGCGGGCAGCTCGTGGTGATCTGTCGGTGTCTCACGTCGCCAGCAGTCAGACAGCGGTGATTGGAGCATCATGAGCACGAACAAGTACAAGGTCGGAATCGTCGGTGGCGACGGTATCGGCCCAGAAGTGATCGCTCAGGGTCTCGATGTGATCGCTGCCGCTGGTGTCGAGTTCGAACAGGTCGACTACGACCTCGGCGGTGCTCGGTACCTCAACGACGGCACGGTGTTGCCAGACTCGGTGCTGGAGGAGTGGCGGGGCCTGGATGCGATCTATCTCGGAGCGGTTGGTGCCCCTGGTGTTCCACCTGGCGTGATCGAGCGTGGGCTGTTGCTCAAGATGCGGTTCGAGCTCGACCTCTACATCAACCAGCGTCCGTTCAAGCTCCCGGCCAACGGCGATCAGCCTGGACACGATTTTGTTGTGATTCGCGAGAACACTGAGGGCACCTACGCGGGTGAAGGTGGTTTCCTTCGCAAGGGAACACCTCACGAGATCGCCACGCAGGGGTCGGTCAACACCCGAATGGGAGTCGAGCGAGCCGTTCGCTTCGCTTTCGATCTTGCGACGAGCCGCTCGAATCATCTCACGTTGGTCCACAAGACCAACGTGTTGACGTTCTCCGGTGACCTGTGGGATCGATCCTTCAATGAGGTTGCGACCGAATACAACGGCGTCGAGACGGCCTACAACCACGTCGATGCCGCATGCATCTACTTCGTTCAGGACCCACAGCGTTACGACGTCATCGTTACCGACAATCTCTTCGGTGACATCCTCACCGACCTCGGCGGCGCAGTCTCCGGCGGTATTGGTCTGGCTGCATCCGCAAACTTGAACCCTGCTGGCGGTGGCCCATCGATGTTCGAGCCGGTGCACGGCTCAGCTCCCGACATCGCTGGCCAGAACAAGGCCAACCCGATCGCTGCGATCTACAGCGGCGCGATGATGCTCGATCATCTGGGCGAAGCTGATGCTGCAGCCAAGATCCGTGCAGCGTGCGATGCTTGTGCAGAACTCACGGGCAGCACAACTGAGATCGGTGCCGCGGTCATCGCCGCGCTCTGATCTTTCAGCTCGACCAGCCGTTGTCCAAACCGTGTCGTTTCGTCGAGACTGACGTAGCGACAGACATCCGACCGACCGACCACGAGGCAGCACGATGATCACCAATCCCACTGGAGCCCCTGACGATCCCTTCGCCGCTCCCTTCGGTTCCTTGTTCGGCGATCAAATGACCAAGGCCACGTTGGCCGAAGGAGCGTTCACCTACGGGGGCTCGGCGGAACCGCTCGCTGCGCTCTCCCTGCATCCCGCCACCCACGTGTTGCACTACGGCAGCGCGTGCTTCGAAGGAATGAAGGCCCATCGTCAAGCCGATGGAAGCCTGGCCATCTTCCGCCTCGACGATCATGTGGAGCGGATGCGTCAGAGCATCGGCAAACTGCGGATGACCGTTCCAGACACCGATCTGGTTCGCCAGGTCATCGTTGATGCAGTTGAGGCCAACGCGTCGTTCGCCCCTGACGCTCCCGGGTCGCTTTACATCCGCCCGACGTTCATCGGCACGCTCGAGAACATCGGTGCTGCCGCATCACCGAGCAGCACAGGGTTGCTCTACGTGATCTGCTCGCCCGTGGGCGACTACTTCGCTGGCGGCGTCCGGCCGCTCACGCTGTTCGTCGAAACCACGGTGCCCCGCACGACGCCGCAGTTCGGCATGGTCAAGAGCGGCGCCAACTACGTGATGGCGCTCGGACCAACGCTTGATGCGAAGGCCAACCACGGAGCTGATCAAGTTCTCTTTGCCAACCACGATGACATCACCGAGACCGGTGCGGCCAACTTCTTCCTCGTCGAGGATGGACGGCTCATCACCCGCCAACTCGACGAGTCGTTCCTGCACGGTGTGACACGCGATTCGGTGATCCAGATGGCCGCGACCCTCGGCTACGAGGTCGAGCAACGCCCAATCACCATCGCAGAACTCACCGAGTGGGCTGGGCGCGGCGAGATGTTCTTGTCTGGCACGGCTGCTGTGCTCGCGCCCGTCGGCACACTCGTTGTTGCCGACGGCAAACCTGTCACCGTCGGCGACGGACAGCCCGGGCCCAACACGCTGAAGCTGCGCGAGGCGCTCACCGACCTGCTCAACGGCAAGTCCGACGATCCATTCAACTGGCGCACCCCTGTCAAGGGTTGACCACAAAGGCTGACGAGTTCAATGGACATCTCACGAGATGCAGTGTGGAATCCCGAGTGGCCAGAGGCGGTCGAGATCTTCGACACCACTTTGCGCGACGGCTCGCAGTTCGAGGGCATTGCGCTCACCACCGACGACAAGCTCCGAATCGCCGAGCAGCTCGACCACCTCGGTGTCCACTACATCGAGGGTGGCTGGCCTGGCTCGAACCCTCGTGACGACGCTTTCTTCCAACGGGCTGCGGCCGGCGAGCTCGACCTCGGAACCTCCACGCTCGTTGCGTTCGGTTCGACGAGGCGGCCCAAGGGCAAGGTCGATGAGGACCAGACCCTCGCCAACCTGATCGCGGCCCAGACCGAGATCTGCTGCATCGTGGCGAAGAGCTGGGATTATCACGTTCTCGAGGCCCTGCGGACGACGCTCGACGAAGGCGAGGCGATGATCCGTGACTCGGTCGAGTACTTGGCAGCGCAGGGGCGTCGAGTGTTCGTCGACTTCGAGCACTTCTTCGACGGCCACAAGCGCAATCCCGAGTTTGCTCTGAGGGCACTGGAAGCGGCCGCAGTCGCCGGCGCCGAAGTGCTCGTGCTGTGCGACACCAACGGCGGATCGCTTCCGCACGAGATCGAAGGCACCACCCGACTCGTGGTCGAGATGTTCCCTGAGCTCATCGTCGGCATGCACACCCAGAACGACACGGGTTGTGCAGTGGCCAACGCCGTGGCCGGCGTGCGGGCCGGAGCCAAGCATGTGCAGGGCACGATCAACGGGTACGGCGAGCGAACCGGCAACTGCGACCTCACGACCTTTGTGCCGAATCTCAGCCTCAAGATGGGCATTCGCACACTGCCGGACGGTGCGATGGAGCGGATGAGCAGCGTGAGTCGCCACGTCGCCGAATTGGTGAATCTGCCACCGAACGATGCGCTGCCATACGTAGGTAAGTCGGCGTTCGCCCACAAGGCGGGCCTCCACACGTCAGCGATCGCCCGCCGGCCCGATGCCTATGAGCACGTCGACCCGGCGTTGGTCGGTAACGGCACCCGCTTCTTGGTGTCCGATCTGTCTGGCCGCTCGACCGTCGAGCTGAAGGCCAAAGAGCTCGGTATCGAGCTCGAGCCACAGCAGTTCGCCTCGGTGCTCGAAGAGCTCAAGGCGCTCGAGAATGCTGGGTATCACTTCGAAGCGGCCGATGCGTCACTCGAGTTGCTGATGCGTCGATCGACCGGTTGGCGGAACCCCTTCTTCGAGATCGAGTCGTTCCGGGTCACGGTCGACCATCGCCCCGGCGAGAAGATGGCTCCAGGCATCAACCCGCTGGGGCACTACGACGGGGTCGAGACCCAGGCCACGGTGAAGCTCAACGTGCCGTCCATCGACGACCCGAGCGTGACCGAGCGCATCATTGCGACAGGTGAAGGCAACGGTCCGGTCAATGCGCTCGATGCTGCAGTTCGTGCCGCAGTCGGCGAGCGCTACCCGGCGTTGGATGCGGTGAAGCTTGTCGACTACAAGGTCCGCATCCTCGACTCGCAGAGCGGTACAGGGGCCATCACCCGCGTGCTGATCGATGCCACCGACGGCGATCGGCGCTGGACCACCATTGGTGTGTCAGAGAACATCATCGAGGCCAGCTGGCAAGCCCTCAGCGACACCATCGTCTACGCGCTGTCACTCTGATCGAGCTGTCGCTCGCAAACCCCGGGTTTGGGACCCTCAGTTTCGATAGCTGGAGCCCCCGGTTGGTTCGTGTCCGACGGGCAAACTGCTCCCTCCGGTGACCGGAAATGGGTGAGACTGCCTGGGTGCTCGCCGAAACTGCTCTGCTCGAGAGGGTTGATGAGGCGTTCGCTGCGGGGCCGCTAGGCGAGGTCTCCTGGCCGGATCCAAATCCCAGCCGATCGGCTTCCGACGAGGCGTACTCCCGGTTCACCGATCCGGCCAAGTGGCGGGTGGTCGGTGCCAGAGTCGATGCATGGCTCGACGCATTGGCGGATGCGAGGCTGGTTGCGGTCGAACGAGGCGTTGCGATCGAGTGGGCCAAGCCAATTGGTCCCAACCTCGCTCGAGTCGACAGCGTCGTTCCCTTCGCTGCGGGTGCGATACCCCTCATCGTTGGTCGCATGGAGCTTGGTGGCATCAGCGAAGCTGGGGTGATCCTCGGATGTGGTGCACCGGTCATGGAGATCGAGCGGTTCCCCGATTGCGGTTGCGATGCGTGCGACTCCGGGTCGCTGGATGAGTTGGAGCATCTCGACACCCACATGCGCGGAATCGTCACCGGTCGGTTCCGGCATCTCAGCCGGTCCGGAGCGATGGTCATGACGGTCGGTGACGGGGGACGGGCATCTGGTCTTCGTCGTCCGCTGCGCATCGAGCACGTACTTGCCAACCCAACGGGTTGGCACGAGATATCGGGAGCGAGTTGGCTGACGTAGCCCTGCGGGTTCTTACGAAACTGGAGGTTCTTCGCTGTGCTCGCCAATCCGAACCCAGCGTTCGTGTGGACTACTTCTTGCGTTTCTGGATGTTGGCCCACTCGTCGCGGAGGCCGACCGTGCGGTGGAACACGGTGGGGTCATCGAGGTCGGCCGCGAAGTAGCCCAGCCGCTCGAACTGCACGACCTCGCCTGCGGGCACGTCGCCAAGAACAGGCTCGGCCTTTGCTGCGGTTGTCTGACGAGCATTCGGGTTGAGTGACGCGAGCGGATCGGCCCCCTCAGCTCCTGGGTATGCCTCGGTGAAGAGACGGTCGTACCGGTGAACCGTGAGGTCGACGGAGTGGGGTCGCGACACCCAATGCATGGTCGACTTCACCTTGCGACCATCAGGTGCGTTTCCGCCCCTCGTCTCGGGGTCGTACGTGGCGAGGACCTCGATGACGTTGCCGTCGTCGTCCGTGACCGCCTCCGTGGCCGTCACGAAGAATGCATTGCGCAACCGGACCTCGCGGCCTGGGGTGAGGCGGTAGTACTTCGGTGGCGGGTCGAGCTCGAAGTCGTCCTGTTCGATCCAGAGCTCGCCGCTGAACGGCACCGAGCGAGTACCGGCATCTGGGTTTTCCGGACTGTTGACGACGTCCATCCACTCGACTTCGCCCTCGGGCCAATTGGTGATCGTGAGCTTGAGCGGTTCGACCACCGCCATGCGGCGAAGCGCATGAATGTTGTGGTGCGTGCGCACGAAGGATTCGAGGAGCTCGATGTCCACGACGGAGTTGGCTTTCGCCACCGAGATCTTGTCGGTGAAGGCTCTCAAGGCTGCAGCTGGGTAGCCCCGGCGACGAAGGCCGCGCACGGTGGGCATGCGCGCATCGTCCCAACCGTCGACGTGTCCTTCTTCGACCAGGGTGCGTAGCACTCGCTTGGACAGCACCGTGTGGGTGAGGTTGAGTCTGGCAAACTCGGTCTGCTCGGGACGGTCGCCGGGCAGCTCGAGCTGGTCGAGGCACCAGTCGTACAGGTCGCGGTGGTCGGTGAATTCGAGCGTGCAGATCGAGTGCGTGGTGCCCTCGATGGCATCAGACTGACCGTGGGCCCAGTCGTAGGTCGGGTAGATCACCCACTGGTCGTTGGTGCGGTGATGGGGGATGTGGCGAATGCGATAGAGAACCGGATCGCGCAGCCACATGTTGTTGGCCTGCATGTCGACCTTCGCTCGCAGAACCTTCTCGCTGTCGGCAAAGGCGCCGTCGCGCATCTGACGAAACAAGCCGAGGTTCTCCTCGATGCTGCGATCGCGATGTGGGCTCTCGATGCCGGGCTGCCCGAAACCGCCACGCTGTTCCGAGATGGTCTCGGCGTCCTGATCGTCGACATACGCGTTGCCGGCCTTGATGAGATCCTCGGCCCACGCGTAGATCTGGTCGAAGTAGTCGGAAGCGAACTTCGCCGGGCCCGATGGGGTGACTCCGAGCCACTCGATGTCTTCCTGAATCGCCTCGACGAACGAGACGTCCTCGGTGGCCGGATTGGTGTCGTCGAAGCGCAAGAAGCATTCGCCGCCGAAATCCTCGGCGATGCCGAAGTTCAGGTAGATCGACTTCGCATGGCCGATGTGGAGGAAGCCGTTGGGCTCGGGAGGGAACCGGGTCTGGACGCGGCCGCCATTGCGGCCAGCTTCGATGTCGGCCTTGACCTTCTCGCGAACGAAATCGAGCGAACCTTCGTCGCCGTCAACATCGGGTGCGGTGGTGTCAGACATCAGGGCAGGCTATCGCTGTGCCCAGTGCTGATGAGTGGCTGCCGATTCGGTGCTGGCAACGTGGCACCATGGCGTCATGAACGCCCCAGCACCTTCCACTCCGCCGATCCACGAGGCGGTCGCCCATTTGTCGTTTCTGTTGGGTCATTGGATTGGGAAGGGGAGTGGCCACTACCCGACCATCGATGACTTCGCCTACGGCGAACAGGTGTGGTTCGAACACGTTGGCAAGCCGTTCCTCTCGTATCGGCAGGGCACGAAGGACGCGACCACCGGCCTTCCTCTGCACGCCGAGGTCGGCTACCTCCGGCCGGTGGGCACCACGGCGGTCGAGTTGGTACTGGTGCAGCCGAGCGGCATCGTCGAGCTTCACGAGGGAGAGGTCGATGGCACAACACTTCGCCTGCGGTCGACGGCGGTGCTGACCACGGCGACGGCCAAGGATGTGACGGCTGTGCAGCGCTCGATCGACGTCGACGACGATCAGCTCAGCTACGACATGTCCATGGCTGCGGTCGGGCTCGAGCTTCAGCATCACCTGTCGGCAACACTGACACGGCAATAGGTCGAGCAACGAGCCAGGCGAAACTCGGGGATCGTGAGGCCCCTCAGGGCCGAAGGATCACGGTTGCCAGATCATCAGGGCGACCGCCGCAACGATGAGAAGCTGGGTGAGGCCGTCGCCGAGTGCGAGCTTCTTGGCCAGGCTGAGGACTTCGGGGTCATCGGCCATGCGAGCGCCTGCGTCCATGCCGTCGGCCTTCTCTTTCAGGGAACGAACGGCTGGCTTGACCATCCCGTGGGCCAGCCCGACCAGCGCAAACCACACCACGAACGATGCCGAGATCCAAGGGTCGCCGAAGCTGATGCCGCCATCGCTCAGCGCCACGAGGGCGATGCCGAGCAGAAACACGCCGTAGATCGCATAGTGCGCCATGTTGGTCACCGCTTGCGTCGTGCCGAGCAGCACACGTGCGTCACCAGCGTTGCCACCGAATGCCTTCGCGTTGTAAACGCTGTGGGCGATGATCCCGCCAAAGCCCACGATCGCCGCAGCGATGTGGAGCAGTAGCACAATCTGATAGATGACTGAAGGGTCGACCATTCGAGAGACGCTAGTCTCCCGGAGTGGCTGCTCCTGACTATGTGCCAACGGATCCGATGGAAAAAGTACGGAGGTACTCTTCCCCGCCTCGACGCGGCGATTCTTGGGTGGCAGATCGGCCCGGTGACCTCGGCGGACCGCAACCCACCGGCACCCGGCTCGGCGCTCAGGGTCCCGATCAGGGGTATGCGCTCACGCTGGTCAAGTTGTTCGACGATCGCCTCCAGTTGGGCGACGTCAGCCACGACGATGCCGTTGCCGGATGTGTGTCGGTCGCGATGAAGCGGTCGGCGCTGTTCGGCCGTGGCCCGGTCGTGCACGATCTCACTGCTGCCTTCACACTCTTTGGTTTCCTCGACGAGAGTCCTGCCGAAGACCTGGTTGCGCTGCGCGAGCCGCTGTTCGCCCAGGTGCACTCGCACCATCACTACCGTGAGCTGCGTGCCGTTGTCGATCTCGTTCCTGATGCGGCTCTGCATCGCCCACATGGCGCGATCGAGGCCGACTACCGCAGCAGTTGGAAGAAGAACCTCGCGGTCTGAGCCCTTTGGGGACGGCCCGCTGCCCGCTGCCTGATCTCCGCCGGCAGTAGCATCGGCGGGTGACTGCTGTTCGTGTTCGGTTCTCGCCTGCCCCCACCGGGTATCTCCACGTCGGAAGCGCCCGCTCGGCGCTGTTCAACTGGATGTATGCCCGTCACACCGGGGGCACGATGATCCTGCGGGTCGAAGACACCGACGCTGATCGCAGCCGGCCAGAACTCATCGCTGCCATTCACGACAGCTTGAGCTGGCTCGGCATCGACTGGGATGAGACCTACCAGCAAGCCGACCGCTTCGACCTCTATCGCGCTGCGGCCCAGAAGTTCCTCGACGATGGCCTGGCCTACCGATGCGACTGCTCACAAGACGCGGTCAAGGAGCGCAACGCTTACAAAGAGGGCAACCCCGGCTATGACAGCTTCTGTCGAGACCGCGATGTGCAGCCAGGCGAAGGCGTCGTGGTTCGCTTCCGGACGCCGGACGACGGCGTCACAGGTTGGGACGACCTGATTCGAGGCCGGGTCGAGTTCGACAATGCGGTGTTGGAAGACTTCGTCATCGTTCGCTCGACTGGCGTGCCTCTTTTCCACGTCGCCAACGCATTCGACGATCTCGACATGGGCATCACCCACGTGGTCAGGGGCGAAGACCTCGTCAACACCACGCCCCGAGTGCTCTTGCTTCGCCAGGCCATGGGCGCCGTCGATCAGCCGGTATTCGCTCACCTTCCTCTCATCGTGAACGAGAAGCGTCAGAAACTGTCGAAGCGCCGTGATTCCGTCGCCGTTGGCGAGTTCAGGGACAAGGGCTTCCTGCCAGACGCCATGCGGAACTACCTGCTGACCCTCGGATGGGGCCCGAAGGACGGCGAGGAGATCCGACCGATCGAGGAGTTCGTTTCGGTCTTCGAGCTGTCTGACATCAACAAGGCTCCTGCCTTCTTCGACGTCAAGAAGCTCGAGCATTTCCAGAAGGAGTACCTCCGGAAGCTCTCGGTCGATGATTTCATCGAGTGGGCTGCACCGAGCGTTGGCCACATCGAGGCCGATCTCTTCCGTCGCTTCGCTCCCGAGATCCAGGGTCGCGTGACGTACCCGGGCGACGCTCCGGCGTTCCTCGACTGGGTCGTAGGCGAAGCCGCTGAGCCTTCGGAGAAAGACTGGAAGAAGGTCATGGGGAAAGACGGTGTGGCTGCGGTCCTCGATGCGGTCATCGATCGTTGCGAGACCTGCGACTGGACGCCGGAGGCTCTCGAGGCCGTTGTGTTCGGCGTCGGGGAAGATCTCGACACCAAGACGCAGCTACCGGTGCGGTTGGCCGTCACGGGAAGCCGCTCCGGTCTCCCGCTCTTCGAACCAATGGCCGAGCTCGATCGCTCGATCGCGCTCGATCGTTTGCGCTCGGCACGAGCGAAGCTCTGACCAATGGGCCCGCCCCGTGCAGCGAGCGGTCCCGCTCCTGTCGTCAAGCCGGCCACGCGGCCGCCTTTGCTGAGACGGTTGGCAGCGCTTTTCGTGGCGCTGTGCCTTGCCTATCTTTCACTCACCTTCGTTCAGGTCTGGTGGGCCAGCCGAGCTGATTCGAATGCCGCTGTTGATTCGCCGGCAGCGATTGTGCTGGGGGCGGCGCAATACAACGGCACGCCCTCACCGGTGCTGCGAGGCCGACTGGACCATGCCGCGTCGCTCTACCTCAACGACTCTGTTGAGATCATTGTTGTCACTGGCGGCGGACAAGAAGCTGACATCACGACCGAGGCCAAGGCCGCCTACGATTATCTGCGCATCAACGTCGGGATTTCTGACGATCGGTTGCGTCTGGAGGTCGACGGCACCTCGACCTTCGAGCAGCTCTCGGCCACGGCACGGTTCCTCGATTCCGAGGGCATCACCAATGTCGTTCTCGTGACCGACCCCTATCACGCACGTCGGGCCCAGCTCGTTGCTGAAGAGGTAGGAATGGATGCCACCGTGTCGGTGACTCCGGCTGCAGCTCCGTTTCGCCGGTTGGTGCGGGAGACCGGTGCTGTCGCTATTGGGCAGATCATCAGCTTCCGCCGCCTCGAGCGCTTCGCAAGCTGAAGAATCGGGTGTGGCCGCGCCAACGGTGGCGCTACGATGTCGGCTCCACCTTCGGGGGTGGTGTAATCGGTAACACATCTGGTTCTGGTCCAGACATTGGGGGTTCGAGTCCTCCCCTCCGAACAACGATCGAAGTAGGGATTCGTCCCGCTACGCTTCCGGTCGCTTCAGCGCCTCGGCGCTGATGTC
>RCMY010002772.1_pt1 | contig 15765 bp, 13 predicted proteins | sample 2041341 | NCBI WGS metagenome assembly RCMY01 (sample SAMN09708234, study PRJNA481090) | Marine sediment metagenome, whole genome shotgun sequencing project. | reverse complement strand
GCATGGGCGTAGTACACGGCATCTTGGCCGTAGCCTTTCATGATTTGGGTAAACTCCCCAATAAAATCTTTCAGATCTTCTATGGCAACGGCGGTATCTTCGATGCAGGCTACCGCCTTGCGGTCACCTACCATATTCCCCAAAAGTCCCAGTCCTGCTTTTCGCAGTTCTATGGCCTTGCTAATATCATCGTCTTTTAGTACGGGATTGGCATAACTGAGTCCGGACTCGGCTATCGTTGCCTGCAAAGCTTTCAATTGACGCTCTAAATAAGTTTCTGTATCTGCCTTTACCTCAAGCATCAAGAGGGCTGCCGGATCACCTTCGACAAAAAATCGGTTTTTCAGTTGTTCACGATTGTTCTTGGTGCATTCCAAAATTACCCGATCCATCATTTCGCAAGTATGGAGGTTGTGCTTCATTACGGGAGCCACATCGCTGAGGCAATCTTCCAAGGTTTTGTAGTGCGTCACCACCATAGCGGACAGCTTCGGCGGCAGATCATCCAATTGCAAAGTAATTTCTGTGGTAAATGCCAAAGTACCCTCGCTTCCACTTAACAATTTACAAAGGTTAAAGTCCGCATCGAGCTTTCCAAAAATGCGGTTATACAAAAGTTCGTCTACGGCGTATCCGGTATTTCTTCGATGGATTTCAGGTTTAGGAAATTCTGATATAATTTCATCCTGTATTTCCTTGTTTGATAGTTCACTGAATACATTTTTATAAATGGATGCTTCAAATGAATCCTTAGCCATTTTATTCTCAAAGTCGGAATCCGAAAGCGAGGTAAACTCCACCTCGGTACCATCGGAAAGCACCGTTTTGAGCGAGACCACCTTATCCCGGGTCACTCCATATTGAATCGAGGTGGTACCCGAGGAATTGTTGCCGACCATACCGCCTATCATACAGCGGTTGGATGTGGAAGTGTTGGGACCAAAAAACAGTCCGAAAGCTGCGAGATACTGGTTCAGCTCGTCGCGAATCACGCCCGGTTGCACGGTTATCTGCTTTTTCTGTTCGTCGAGATGTAAGATTTTGGTGAAGTGTTTGGATACATCCACAACGATACCTTCTCCCACACACTGCCCTGCCAACGAGGTTCCTGCCGTACGCGGAATCAATCCGACCTTGTGCTTTCCCGCAAATAGAATCAATTTTTTAATATCCTCTATGGTGTGCGGAAAGACCACGGCAAGCGGTATTTTACGGTAAACGGAGGCATCGGTGGCATAAAGAGCCTTGGTCAGTTTATCGGACACCAACTGCCCTTGCAGCGACGCTCCGAGCTCTTGAAGTAAATTTTTATCCAATGGAAAGCAATTTTGATTACAAAAGTAAGTTTTTATGGTTGAAGGCATACGGGAAACCTATATTTTTGAAACCGCAAAACCACATTAGTCAACACATTCAAACAAAATAACATGAAAATATTTAGTGTTCTAATCTTACTTGGCATCTGTACTTCGTTTACCACATTGAAAGCCCAAGAAATAGCCGATAACGCTATCGGACTCCGCTTAGGGGACAGCGACGGCTTTGGGGCCGAAATATCGTATCAACGCTTATTGGGTCGGTACACACGGGCCGAAATCGATTTTGGATATAGGGATAGCCGGGAGCACGATGCTGTCAAACTGACTGGATTATACCAATGGGTGCATTCTATAGATCGTGGTCTAAACTGGTATTACGGATTCGGTGCGGGTGTAGGAAGCGTCACTTTTGAGCCTATACCCAACGCGAACAATACGAACATTGTAGAGGAATTAGATGGAGGTTTTTTTGCCCTTGTCGCGGGCGATATCGGAATCGAGTACAATTTTGACATGCCTGTATTGGTTTCTTTAGACATTCGCCCCGAATACGGAGTCGTCGGATTTAAAAATTTTGACAATCGTTTTAATTTCGATATCGCTTTGGGAGTTCGCTATCAGTTTTAGCGATTAATCTTCGTTCTTGTTTATAAGGTAAATCCGTATATTTGGCGCGACAGCATTAGGCTTGAAAATGGAAAAACTTAAAAAACGCTGGGGCATCGACTCCAACTTTCAGATTGCTATTATTATTATCGTCTTCGCTGTAACGGGCTCTACCGCAGCAAAATTGGCGGGGCCGCTGACCGAATTTCTGGGCCTGCACGCTGAAACTACCAATGCTTGGATCTATTGGTCCGCACGAATTTTTCTGATTTTCCCTATATATCAGGTGTTGCTGGTAGCCTTTGGATGGCTTTTTGGCCAATTCGAATTTTTCTGGAATTTCGAAAAGAAAATGCTCAATCGTTTGGGGTTGGGGTTTCTATTCAAATGACGCCATCTGATTTAAACTACGAACTTCTCTGACAATCGGTTTCAAGCAATTACGACCGATGACCAACTTTACGACTTCTTACCACCAACATTTCTTCCTGTTTTCTTAGTTTTGCCGTATGGAACGGTTTACCTCAATTTTGATTTCCTCTATCTGCCTGCTTTTGGTCGCTTGCATTTTAGCACCATCGTTGACGAAACTGTCCCATGCTATTTTTGAACACCATCATCTGGAATGTGCGGATGCCAATACCTTACATTTTCATGAGGCGGAGATGGATTGTGATTTTCAAAAGTTTAAACTTTCTCCCCAATTTTATCCATCCCTTTGGACGTCTACGGATAAGCTTCCCTTTGTTTTTCCGCAAAATAATTATCCGCTCTATTCCTTTCTTAGTAAATTCCAAAAACACCACTTCGTATTAAGAGGACCTCCCTATGTTTCATAGCGCATTGCATTTAGCACTCACTTATTAAAGTATCACTTTAAATCAATTTGATTATGGAACGTAATTATTTTTCATTGCTTTTTGCAATGGTCGCCCTCTTTGGGCAATCTCAAAATTCGCTGGAAGGCAGCATCACAGATGGGGAAGCAGGTTCGCCTCTTTTCGGGGTGGATGTCTATTTTCCACAATTGGAAAAAGGCAGCATCAGTAATGAAAAAGGACAATTTAAGATCAACGGACTGCCGACCGGAAATTATAAAATTGTTGTTTCCTCCATCGGTTTCCAAAGCTATTCAGAGACGATGAGGCTCGAAAAAGGATCCAACACCTTAACTGTCTCGCTTTTTCCGAGTGCCATTGAGATGGAAGAAGTCATCGTCTCGACGCCCTTTCATAAATTACAGCGTGAAAATGTAATGAAGGTAGAGCGTGCCAGCGTAGCCGAACTAAAGACCAAAGGTGCCGTTACACTTTCCGAAGGCATTACCAGCGTACCGGGTGTAGCAAGCGTATCAACGGGACTGGGTATCGGCAAACCGGTAATTCGGGGATTAAGCTCCAATCGAGTCCTGGTCTATACACAAGGAGTGCGCCTTGAGAACCAGCAATTCGGCGATGAACACGGCCTGGGAATCAGCGATGCTGGCATTGAGAGTGTGGAAGTCATCAAAGGCCCCGCTTCTCTACTCTATGGCTCGGATGCCATGGGCGGGGTGCTGTACCTGAATCCCGAAAGATTCGCCAATGCCGGAGAAACAGATGGCGATGTCAACCTAAATTATTTTTCCAATACTACCGGATTTGATGGTAATGCGGGCATAACGACTTCATCCGAAAAATTGAAATTCCTGATTCGGGGAAGCGCCGCGAGTCATACCGATTACGAGACCGGTGGGAATCAAAGTGTTACCAATTCACGATTTCGGGAATACGATGTGAAAACGGGGCTGGGCTATCAATCCACCACCTTCAAGACCGAGTTGCGATACAACTACAACAACCTAAAATTGGGCATTCCCGAAGAAATCAGTACGGAGACCAGCGAGCGTACCCCAGAATCGCCCTATCAGCAGATTGACAACCACATTCTAAGCTCTAAAACGAATATTTTCTTCGATAAGTCAAGCTTGGCAGCCACTTTGGGATATACCTTCAATACACGCAAAGAGTTCGAGGAGGGCGAAGAAGGCGCGGCGTTGGATATGGACTTGGCCACCTTCAATTACAATCTCCAGTACAATTTGCCAAAATGGGGTAACCTCGAAACTATTTTTGGCGTGCAAGGTATGCACCAGACTAACAGTAATTTCGGTGAAGAAGTATTGATACCCGATGCCACTACAACAGATATCGGCTTTTTAGGCACCTCGCATGTTCATTTCAAAAATGATAGCGACCTGCAATTAGGACTCCGGTACGACCATCGCGGCATCGATGGATCGATGTATGGCATCTTGGGCGAAGAAGGTTTTATCGAGGCATTGGATCGAAAATTCAACAGTTTTAATGCCGCCATAGGCTATAAAAAAGATTTTCTGCAGCATGTCACAGGCCGCATCAACCTCGCTTCCGGTTTTCGCGCCCCGAACTTGGCGGAACTGACTTCGAACGGCGTACATGAGGGTACCAATCGGTATGAAATTGGCAACGCCGAGCTGAAGAACGAGCAGAACCTACAGGCCGATCTTTCCCTGGAATACGGCAACGAACATGTGGAGATTTATGTCAATGGATTTTACAATGCCATCAACGATTATATCTTCATCGAACCCGACGGTTCTACCATAGAGGGAAATGCCGTTTTCATATACCGACAGCAGGATGCCAATCTTTATGGCGGCGAAATCGGATTGCATATTCATCCGCACCCGTTGGATTGGCTGCACGTGGAAAGCAGTTTCGAAACCGTTACCGGAAAATCGGCCAGCGATGAATATCTTCCGCTGATTCCCGCAAATAATGTTACCAACACCCTTCGCACAGAGTTTGCGAGAAAGAATTCGTGGTTAAAATCCAGTTACGCTTTTGTGACCTTAAAATCCGTTTTTAAGCAGAATAAGGTTAGTGGCTTTGAGACTACTACAGACGGATATTCATTGTTGAATGCGGGATTCGGCGGAACGGTTTCAGTTTTTAAACAGAACGTAGAAGTACGTGTCAGCGGGAACAATATTTTGGATAAGGACTATTTTTCGCATTTATCACGGCTTAAAACAGATGGTATATCGAATATTGGGCGTAATATCAATCTTGGGGTAAGCATTCCGCTCTGATTGATTTAAAAACACCGCAACGATTAACGATAGTATTACTTTAGCTCGTACCACTGAACATCGGCCAAGGTCTCTCTCCTACCTTTCTGTGCGGGTGGGTAGTTAGTCACCAGGTAGTCGACGATAATCTCCTCATTCTTGCCGAGATCCCATAGATTTTGGGTCTCTTGCATCCAACGGATGGTGGCGACCCAGCGTTCCTCGTTCATCCGGTTGGAGATTACCAACTTTGAGGAATGACAATTGGTACAGTTCTGTATGGTTTCCATCATGCCCGGGGCCTCGACAAATCCGGTACGCACATGTATGCCGTTTTCTATTTTGTCCCAATCGTCTTCTTCAGGTACTTCAGGTTCTTGGGGAACTTCCGTTAATTGAGGCTCGGAAGTTTTAAAAGCTGACAGGTCGGGATCCACCATTAGATAAATGGCGATTATTGCAATCACACCAATGGTTACGAAGACTACAACCGTAAGCCGCCGCACCAATCTTGCGCTTTCCCTGAAATTTCGACGCTTTTCCTCCATTAGGTAACTTTTACCGCAATACGTTGACAAGCGTTATTCAAATATCCTTTGGGATTCCACCCAGGAATTAATAACGGCTGGGCGACGCCCTGAGAATCAGTGGCCTTCGACCATATTTCGTAATAGCCTTTCTTCGGAAAATCGACCTGCGCGGAAAAATGCTGCCATGCCAAGCGGTTGGCTGGCTTTTCTAAAGTACATTCTTTCCAAGTAGCCCCGAAATCAATGGAGTATTCCATTTTTGCGACTTCCAGGTCCCCCGCCCAGGCATGTCCCCTGATGTCCAATTTTTTCCCTTCTGATATCATCGCCCCTGTTTTGGGATACGTAATCAAAGATTTTACGGGCATGGATTCGATGATGCACATATCTTCATCCGCCACCTCTTCGCCAGGGGCAACAGGGTTACATGGCGTGCGATAGGCATCGCCTGTCATTTTCGGTCCGTCGTGCACTTTATTCCTCACACTGATCCGTTGCAACCACTTGCCAGACACCGAAGCCGGCCAACCGCCGACAACCAAGCGTAGGGGCAGCCCGTGTACCAGCGGGATATCGGTACCGTTCATTTGAAATGCCAAAAGCGTCTCGTCTTCAAGCGCCTTGGCCATCGGTGCACCACGGGAAATAGGTTCTTTCTCCGGATCTCGGCTCAAATGCTGATCGGCGGCGTGATAACCGATGTAGACTGCATCGTTCTTGATACCAACATCTTCAAGTACATCGCGTAATCGTATACCCGTCCACTCCGCACAATACACAGCGCCGACGTTCCACTGGTTACCCTTGGTCGGCGGATCGAATTCCTTGCGTCCATTACCGCCACATTCGAGCACTAGTTGGTAGGTATGGTGCTGGAACTTCGATTTCAGTTCCGGCAAGGAATAGGATTTTTCCTGTTCGACGGACTCACCATCAATAGTAAGCGTCCAATTGGTTTCGTCAATATTTTCGGGGATCAGGCCATTATTCCGGATAAAGATGTATTTATTGGGTGTAACCTTATCATCCAATTGGTGGGCCAAGGCCTCCATGTTCCAAGGTTTGTCGTTCAACACGAGCATCTCTTTATCCTTATCGAACATTTTAAATGGATCTGGATCTTGTAGACCTAGTGGCAGGTAATTTTTGGGCATGGAAGTACCGAAAACAATATCGGTACCCAACAAAGCCGTCATGGAAGCCAATGTAGCACTTTGGACAAATTTTCGTCTTTGCATGGATTAAGCGATTGGATTGAATTTTTTAAAATGGTCTTTTAGGGACCTTAAAATTAATCATAATTGATGATCTTTTACAATCTTAAAATAGATCTCAAGCTAAAACTTGTAACTTTTTGACCATTAAAATAAAAAAGCACCGCTAGTTTATCTAGCGATGCTCCTCAAAAAACCTAAAACGAAAATGAATTACGATTTAATGAACAAACTTGCAATAGCTACGGCGGTATCACTGGTGATCGGTTCGTCGTAAGCTTCTGTGGAAGAATCAAAATTAAACGGATTTCCATCGCCCAATGTGGTAACGTCGACGCCACCTTGTGTAACGTTTTCTTCACCGTTGTAGACGGCTTGGGTAGCTTCGGGCATTCCGACGCCTCTTTCGTTGCCGGTAATCCATCCTTTTAACCCCCTTAACCTTCTGATTTCGGAAGCATGTCTTGCCTCAACGGAGTGAATCTGCAGGGCAGCCGTTAGAAAAGGGGTGCCTTGAAGATTGGTCGCTTGGCCCTTGTAGGCCCTAACTCCTGTATCTTCAAAAGCCTGAGCCAAAGCGAGTAGCTGGGCATACGCGGTTTCCTTATCGGTACCGTTTTCGATGAAGGGATCGAACATTCCGCCAGCGGTAAAGTCGAATTCCGGTTTGGCGACCGGCTCAACGCCTGCACCTTCTAGACCGGCTATCAAAAAGTCTACGTGGGCCGCCTCGTGCTTGGCGATCTGTTCGTATACGATTCGCGGTCGTCCATCGGGAAGTACCACACAATCGATGGCCCGTTGGTAAAATTCATCCTCCAGATATTCCAAGGTCAAAGCTAATTGTAGCGCGTCAACGGCAGCGTTGCCGGAATCCTGTGCGAAAATCTTTGCGGGAATAGAAGCCAGACCAAACGGTATGGCGGACATGACTGCTTTTTTTCCCAAAGAACCAAAAGTGCCGAACATATCGCGTCTTGAAGATTTTTTCGCCACCAAGTTGTCTGTTGTAAACTCATCTAAAAATTTTATAATATTCATAATGTATTGTGTTATAGTGTTAGTAGTCGATTACGGTAAAAATTTCGCTGTAAATTCAGTCTGCAGCCAACCAGCGACCGCGGTGAGCACCTCGGAAGGATCTTTTGCAAGGTCGAGTCCGGTATCAACGGTGATAACGTCGTCACCGGCAAAATCAGCGGAACCGGGATTGACAAGAGTACGAATGGCCGAAGCATGTCGTGCCTCTACCGAAACGATTTTTCCGGCCAGAACCAGATAGATCGGATTTTTCAACAATTTTCCCGCCCCGTTGTAAGCGGATACGCCAGTATCTTCTAGTACCTTGGCGGTGTTCAACACCTGATCTCGGTTACCAAAGTCAAAATCACCATAATCGAATTCCAGATCCGGTAGCATCAACTCCTTCTTGTCCCCAACCGCGGCGCCAATGGCAGCCCTAAAGAATTCCCGGTGGTTAACCTCATGGTAGTAGAGGTCGGTCAATACCGCTTTCTCTTCTTGTGAACAGTTCGAGTAAAATCCATTCACTACTTTGGTGTAAAAATCGGCCTCTAACTGTTCAAGGGCATAAGCGTAATTCAAGACCCCCAAATCGCCTTCGCCCAAATCGAAAATACCGTTATCTTCCGGCATCATGTCATCATCATCGTTGGCATTCGGTTGTGGCTGCGTTTCAGGCAGCTCGGCCACCTCATCTTTGCTACAAGCCATCATCAGGCCGGCCCCGGCGACTGCAAGTCCGCCCAGTTTAAGAAACTGTCTGCGATGATTCCTGGAGTTCCTATTAGGTCGGATAACCGTAATCTTCTGTTTTTTCATAATAATTGTGTTTTAGTTATTAATTCAGTGTAAAAAAATTCAGTTTCTATTAATACCAACGTAAAACAGTAGGCGAGGGTTTTAAAAATTTGGATTTATTAGCATAAAAAGGTTCTAATAATCTAGTTGGGATAGTAAATCAGTCTTATAAAAGCATATTCTTAAGTTACCCAGACTATCTTTTTTCATACTACCTAGAATCTTCGAGAACATACCCGTTTAATCGATTAACTCTGGGTTTTTCGTGATTTGGGGTCTGTGAGCGTAAGTAATGCGGCGAGATGTAGACTACTATGGGGAAACTCGCTTTAAAAAAGCTCGCATAATTTTATGGGATGGACTAATTATTAAACTACTTGAGACAAACACATCATCCTATTTACCGTATTTTGCTAGGAACCTTTAAGAATCCTTTATTATGAAAATTATTTTACTCCTGTTCGCAACGACCTTGTTTTCCTGTGGGGATGATAACACGGTCAACCCTGACAATACCAACGAACCCGACGAAATTGAAGAGCCCAATTCCAATCCTCCCCATGTTTTGGGGATGGATTATACTCAAAGTAAAGTCTCTATCGACGATACCTATGCCACTTTGCGCAGTGCCCTAGAAGCCAATCCAAATATCTCGATAGTAGCAGAGGTCGATCATCAGGCGAATGCCTCTTCTGTGGATAAGGAGCTTAATCCCACCAAGATTATTTTCTTTGGAAACCCGAATTTGGGAACTCCCCTGATGCAAAAGAACCAATTGGCGGGATTAGATCTGCCCCAGAAGATATTGGTCTATCAAAATGAAGGGGAAGAAGTCTATGCCGGATTCAACAATACCACCTATTTATCGGCCCGTCACAATCTAGATGGCGTCGAAACCCTGCCGATGATCAAAAAAGCGCTTACAAACCTCAGCACGGGCGCAAGCCAAGATTCCATAGTCGCTGCGGAAAACAGCACCACGAGATTGAATGAAGGCATCATCACCAAAACTGTCAACGGTAGTTGTGATGAAGCCTATAGCCGACTACGTGTATCCATAGAGAACAATCCAGCTTTGAAGATTATCGCAGAACTTGACCATCAGGCCAATGCAGGCAGCGTCGGCCTGGAACTCAATCCGACACGCATCCTAATTTTCGGAAATCCTAATTTAGGAACCCCCTTGATGCAAAATGCCCAGACCACAGCTTTAGATCTCCCTCAAAAGATGCTTGTATGGACAGACGATGATGGTATTGCCCATGTATCGTACAACGACCCGGCTTTTTTGGTGAAACGCCATGGTATTACTGAAAATGGAGGTGTTTTAAAGACGGTAACAGGTGCTTTGGATAAGCTATCAAGCGTGGCCGTTGGTAAGGAGTAATTGGTCTAAATCAGTATTTTTTTTAAATTATTGGGTTTTAAGAGGCTCTACGAAATTGAACACTGATACCGTGTTGATTTCACAACATTCGTGGTAGGTCGAAAAATAAATTCTTTACCTCCCTTTGCTGAAAGATAATAACTACCTTATAGGAAGTATCAGAAAGGTAAATACGGTCATAATGACTTCATACACAACTCAGGAAAAAATTCCGTTGGTTGGGGTTGGGGCATCGGCCGGGGGATTAGATTCCTTTCAAAAATTCCTCAAGGCTGTTCCTGAAAACTCCGGAATGACCTAGATTTTAGTACCATACCGCTCTGCTTTCCCCGAGAGCATACTCCTAGAGATTTTATGTAGGTCGACCAATACCCCTATCCGGGTAATTACCAATGATTACCGGGTCGTGGTGGACCACATCTATGTTATCCCGGAAAATAAAATAGTGGAGGTAAAGGAGCGTTCGCTAAAACTTAGGTCCCGTGAAAAGAATATCCCAACACGCCCATAGACTTTTTCTTTACTTCACTGGCCATGGTGTACGGTACCTCTGCCATAGGTATTTTGCTCTCCGGTACGGCAAGGGACGGAATGCTAGGCCTAAGGGTAATCAAGGAACATGGTGGCCTTACCTTCGCCGAGGTCCAAAGATCTGAGGGATGGAGGGGAATATTAAAAAACACCATAGAAGCTGGGGTGGTGGACTTTGTCCTCCCCATTGGGCAGATTCCCTTAAAACTTATCAACGTATGCGGCCTTTATGGAACCCATGCCAAAGGTGGGGACGGCCAAAAATCTATACTGGACAGGAACGGAATCAAAAGTATCCTTTCCATCGTCCAACAACATAGTGGGACCGACTTTAGTCATTACAGGCAACCAACGGTTCAGGGGCGTATCGATCGCCGAATGGCGATATGTCAAATGAAGAGCTATCCCGATTATCTGGGATTTCTCCGAGGATATAGAACGGAGCGGGAATTCCTGTTCCAGGACCTCCTCGTAAAGGTCACCTCTTTTTTTCGCGATCCGGAAGTTTTCGGGGAACTGGGCAAGTCGGTCTTTCCCAAGCTTTTAGTGAAGCCTGATCCGGACGAGCCCATCCGAATGTGGGCTCCCGCCTGTTCCACCGGGGAGGAGGCGTACTCCCTGGCCATTGGTCTTTTTGATATTTTTGGGGGCCTTACGGCAGGTTATAACCTGCACAGGACAAAAATCCAGATATTTGCCACTGACATTTCAAAGTCCGCCATAAACAAGGCACGTATGGGTATTTACAGTCCTTCCGAGGTAAAACCCCTTTCGGAATGGCAGCTCGAGGATTATTTTATAAAGACTGACGTGAGTTATCAGGTGGTGAAGCCCATACGGGACACCATTGTGTTCTCCGCCCACAATTTACTAAGGTATCCACCCTTCCGAAAATTGGACCTGATCAGCTGCCGTAACATTCTAAGCCATTTAAATCCATTATTGCACAAGAAGGTGCTCTCAACCTTGCATTACGCCCTTGAGGAAAGTGGATTCCTTCTTATGGGCAAATCCGAAACCATTGGGATACCTTCAGAACTGTTTGTGCCTTTTTCGAAGGAAGGGAATATCCATTCCCGTAAACCAGGTTCCGGCCGTTTTCTGCAGCTTTCCCCCGGTCCGGGGAAAGAGCACAAAGTGCCCGTTAAAACACCCGCCATTTCAGCCAGGGTCCCCCAAACGGATTTCAGGAAAAGTGCAGAAGCCATCCTGGTCTCCAAATATACACCTGTGGGCGTCATCACCGACGGGCGTATGGAGGTAGTGCATTTCAAGGGCAGCGTAGCCCTATTTTTGGAGCCATCAATCGGCAAGCCCAGCCACGAACTGATGAAAATGGTACGTAAGGAACTGGCCTTTGAACTGCGCGACGCCATTCACAAGGCCAAGGTATCCCAAGAGACAGTCATTAAAGAAGCCATTCTGATGAAACATGACGGGCAAAAGTTCTCGGTCACCATAGAAATTGTGCCGCTTACCGATGTCCTTGATCCGCACTATCTTATCCTATTCGAAAAAAAATCAGGGAACACCCCTTTTTTGGAAAAGGTTTGGAAGAAACTGAAACCGGCCCTAACATCCTTGGAAAAGAACAACTACGAACAGCGCATTACAGCCCTGGAAAGCGAACTGGAACAGGCACGTGAAGATATGCGCCTAGTCGACGAGCAACAGGAGGCTTACAACGAGGAACTGCAATGTGCCAACGAGGAGCTGCTGAGCAGCAACGAGGAACTACTTAGCAGAAATGAGGAGATGCAGCGCCTTAACGAGGAATTGACAATCTCCAGGGAAGAACTGCAGTCCATCAATGAGGAGATTATCGCGATCAACCGCGAAATGCTGGAAAAGCAAGAAGAGTATATCAATACCCTGGACTGTCTACATGGGTTCATCGCGAACTTCCGGAAGCCCTTCGTGGTGCTCGAAACGCATTTCCGGAAACAGTCCGCCAAAGCCTCTTACTACAAGCGGTTCAATGTAAACCGAAAGAAAATAGAAGGGAAGTTGTTCTTTGAGGTCCATGATAATGGTCCATAAGCGTTTTGTTCGAAGAATTTAATGATTGGCACAACAAATCGGAAAATGAGAAATCAAGAACCAAATTATTGAGAATTTCGGCGCTCTATGGTAAGGCAATGACCATCGCTAATCACAATAAGGCCGTTAATACAACAATTACCGTAAACTGCACATTTTTCATTTTATAGAACATTTACAATCGATAACTTAGGTCTTTGACATCCTTTGGCTAATTGGGATGTCCCCCCTGCAGGCCATGAAAACGAGAAATTTTAAGTTGCTTATCTGCTTTTTTTTCTGTTGGAGTGCTTCATATTACAGGCTCAAGACACAGTTAAAGTAGATAGTCTTCTTTCCGTTTTGAAAAATACGTCGCAAGATTCGGTTAAAATAGACCTCTACATTGAACTCGGAAAATCCTTGACAGCTAAGGATACTATCCGCGCAGCCGATTACTTTGGCATGGCCATACGGCTTAGCAAAAAAATCAAGGATAAAAAAAGAATCTGCATTGCCCGCATTAGGTTGGCATATTTCTATCTATTTAATGGAAAGCTACCCCATGCCTTTGCCTCCTTGGACAGTGCCGCAAACCAGCTTAAATATTTTAGCGTTCCCTCAGTGGATGCCGATTTTTTTAAATATAGGGGAATAGCGCATAATTTTAGTGGCAATTATGACAGGGCCGTCAGCGACTTGTTAAAAGCCAGCTCCTTACTTGAAATTTTGCAAGATTCTAGCGGACTGGCCCACTGTTACCTTAATCTGGGCATTTCCAGTATGGACTTGAAAAATTATGATAAGGCTCTGGATTATTACCGGAAGACCTTGGATATTTACCAAAAGATAGGCGATGAAAAAAGATCCGGACACGTTTTCGGGAATATGGGTATTGTCTATAAATACAAAAAGGAATAGCGGATTCACTAGGTCTATCGCAATATATTTTGACATCTGAGTTAAATTTGGCACGGATTCAGTACCGGTTAAAAAATTACTCGCAAGCCATTGACAAGTCTTTATGAGCATATATGGTTTTCTGATGACAAAACTATTGGTGGCGTGGGCGGAAAAGATGAAGCGACGATTGAATCCGATACCCGGGACTTTTGCAAAGAGACCGTAGAGCTGACCTATACTTTGCATGAATTCCTTTATAACGGGACACATGACTTTACGTCTGGAACAAGTACTATAAATCTTGAATTACCTACAGGCGCCATTAGCTTTTTAAACACAGGTAGCTATAATATAGAATATACTTGTAACACCTTGGTGTTTTGGCGCGGAAGTGAAGGTGAGGATTGGGGCTATGTATATAGAAAAAAGGAATATGAATACGGTGATGATTTTTTTCTTGATTGGTATGACAATCGCGACGGTCCATATCACTAATGCGAACCTGCCCTTGTTAACGGACAGGCATCCTTCTGCCCGGGTCGAACCCGTTGCTGCGGTGATTTCCCCGGACAGGGAGAAATAGCCTAATCGTTCTTCGAAACTAAAATCCCTCCGATTGTCGAAATCGGAGGGATTTTAGTTTAAGGCCATGAAGTACACCATTGAATTTGAAATTATTTTACTTTGAACGCCTTTTCCTCGGCCCGTTAACGAATCTGGCCGATAATATTATCCACTTAGATCACCAACTGTTCGGTTTGGCCCGGATCAGCCGGAATCGGTCTTTGGCCGACCAGTTCGGGCAATACCAAAATAGGCACCTCGCTGTCGAACGTTACTTTCTTTACCACATTTTCTTGCGTAATTTTTTGCAGAAAATTGTACCTGTGGTTGACCAATGAGATCATATCGCCATCCATCTTTTTGACATACTCGTTGATGGCTGCCGTTTCCGAGGTTTTTACCTTGATCTTTTCGAAGGAATGTTCAAGTCCACTAAAAATATCCGTCAGATATTCCTTATTGAGCTTCTGAAACTCGTCCAGACTATTGTCGTTCATGACCTGGATAATTTTTATTTGGCAGCGCAACGATTTGGCCACTACCGTCAAGGTTTCGAGTTCGTTTCTGTTAAAGGCTCTTTTAAAGTTGGTGGAAAATATGATTTGGACAGGTTTTTTGACGGTAAAGGCTTTGGGAACCACAATGATCGGGACGTTTTTAATGGTATTGATTACGCTTACGGCATTGGTGCCCAAAAAAGTTTCCCTTGCGCCCTTGGGCCCTTTTGTCGGCAACAAGATGATATCAATATTATTCTTAATCACCACATCCTTTATGGCAATGGCAAAAGGTAAAGGTTTGGTAATAGCGACGAAAGAATGTCTGGCATTTTTATTGTCCTCCTTGACCGCTTTCAGCCACTTTCCAAGATTGTGCATAACCTGTTCCGCCCATTGATTCAACCACTCGCCTTCGAATTTGCTGTCCCGATGAGGTCGATACACGTTGAGCAAATGGAAAACAGTCGGAATTCGTTCAAAAAGCACGCTTCCGTAGTTCAAAGCATTCCGGGCGTTTTCGGAGAAATCCGTAAGCACCAAAACATGTTTCATAGGAATCAATATCTAAGTTGCAATGAACCACTCCAAGGGCATTCAAAGGTAATTCAATTAGGGATGATAATGCGAAAAGCCACCTCATTTTTAAGGATGGTGTCCATCCTTCTGTCTTATGACACAACCTATTTTTTTCATTTCTGTAGCGAAGTAATCCACCATAGGTTTGCAAAGGGATCTTTGACGCCACAGGTCCGGCCATAATTTTGGTCGTTTAACTCCATGATGGTTGTTGCCCCGGCATCGATCGCTTTTTTATAGGCTGCGTCTGCATTAGGACAAAATTACAATGCAGAAAGTATATAAAAGCCATGGGCGAGTAAAAGCGAAGGCAAGACATTGTTTCGAAGCATTGAACCCCGATCCCAAGATTTTGGGACGGGGTCAACGCTGTTGGTTAGCAAAATTACCAGTAAAAATGTATGGTTATTTCTGAGCGGACCCTAAAGAACGATGGGTTTTGGTTCCGACCGAAATCCGGTTAAGGTTCATGTAGTTTTATTCTGCGACAATACCGAAGTATTTACTTACCGCGTCATAATCATTGATATCAACTTGGTTTCTTTCAAGTTGGAAAATTACGGTCTCCCTAGGCGTTGCTTTTGCCGTCATTCCCGAATTAACTTTGATTATAAACAGCTTTAATGCGTTTATATCGATACTTTGCCCTGCGGGTATAAACTTATCGCTACCATCGGGTTCGAACATATCGAAACGAAAACTGT
>RCMY010002771.1_pt1 | contig 15767 bp, 8 predicted proteins | sample 2041341 | NCBI WGS metagenome assembly RCMY01 (sample SAMN09708234, study PRJNA481090) | Marine sediment metagenome, whole genome shotgun sequencing project. | reverse complement strand
AGAATAGTAAGTGAACTGAACAAACTAAAGTTGATGTTACCTCAGGGTGTCGAAATCACCCCATCGCATATAGAAGAACATATAGGTATTAGTAAAGATTATAATAATTTTGAGTTGAAAAGAGCTATTGGTGAACAAGATATGTTAAAGGCTACCAAGATTATTAACTATTTTGCTCAAAACCCAAAAGACAATCCGTTTGTACTTACGGTAACCCTTTTAAATTCCTTTTTCACGCAGTTATTACAGTATCATGGTCTAAGTGATCACTCACCGAAAAATGTTGCCAGTGCATTGCGAATTAACCCATATTTTGTGAGTGAAATACAAGCTGCAGCAAGAAATTATTCGATGAAAAAAGTGAGCGGAATTATATCAAGCTTGAGAGAAATGGATTTAAAAGGCAAAGGTGTTGGTGCCGTAACTATGAGTGATGCAGATTTATTGAAAGAACTTTTATATAAAATTATATAAAAGGTTACTTTCTATCTACACCAAATTTTCCTGGTCCGACCAATATTATTGTTACAAAAGAAATTAAATAAAGCAATGCTTTTTCCTTGGTTCCAAAATCATCTGCCCCATGAGCAATAAAAACAGCAACAGCCATAGTTATTGCAGGCGGTATTGCTGTTAAACGAGTCTTAAATCCAATAATGATTAGTATTGGACATATAAACTCACCGATTACGGCTAAAAATAAAGATGGGGTTGCACCTATGCCGATAGGATCGCCAAATTCGAAATTCCCAGAAATTAATTTTTGAAATTTAGGAAGGCCATGGGTCAATAGCATCGCAGATATGGATATTCTAAAAAAGGCTAGTCCTATATCCTTAAAAAGGGGGAAGGTCATTTATTCTATTTATTTGCCTTAAATGTATTGATTTTTTTTGTCTTTTTTAATATTTCATCAATCTCATATACTAATTGATTCGCATTTTCTTTACTAAAATATAGAGGTGGCTTAATTTTAAGTACGTTGTCATATGGCCCGTCGGTACTAATTAAAATAAATTTAGAACGTAGTTCATTTTTTATAATCGATGCTAGATTTGTTCCAGGATTTCCCTTTGAATTTAAAATTTCAACACCCAGAAAAAGCCCTTCTCCGCGTATATCAGCCAACTCTGTATGTTGATTTTGTAAAGTTTTTAATTCTTGCTTCAAATAGTCTCCAACGAGATGAGCTTTTTTAGGTAAATCTTCTTCTTCTAAAACTTCTAATACGGCATTACCAATAGCACATGAAACAGGATTGCCCCCAAAAGAACTGAAGAATTCCATACCGTTATTAAAACTGTTCGATATTTCTTCCGTGGTGACTACGGCAGCCATGGGATGACCATTGCCAATCGGTTTACCAAGTATGACAATATCAGGAACAACATCATACATTTCATAACCCCAAAAATATTCTCCCAATCGGCCAAAACCAACTTGTACTTCATCACTAATGCATAGTCCGCCTTGTTTACGAATCTCGGGGTATATACTTTTTAAATACGTTTTTGGTAAAGGTACTTGACCACCACAACCTACTATAGGTTCTGCTATAAATGCAGCAATATTTCCTGTATTACTTTGAATTCTTTTATTTGTTAAGGCAACATAATGTTCGGTAATTTCTTGTTCTGATTCTAAACTTGTGCCGAAAATCTTAGGCATTTCTGTTTCGATAACATCTTCTTTTTTACCCGTACCACCGTTATGATTGTATTTATAATGGCTAATATCAATAGCGTTCTGGGTATTACCATGATAGCCATGTTGTAAAACCATAACCTTATTTTTTTTTGTATGTGTTTTAGCAATTCGTAAGGCCAAATCTGAAGCTGCACTACCAGAATTAACTAGAAACACTTTATTTAAATGGGAAGGAAATTTAGATAGTAACTTATCGGTATAGGTCAGAAGTTCCTCATACACATATCGTGTATTGGTATTTAATTTAGCCATGGTTCGCTGACCAGCTCTTACCACTTTAGGATGACAATGGCCTACTTGAATAATATTGTTGTAGGCATCTAAAAAAGTGTTGCCGTCGGTATCATACATATATTGAAATGCGGCGCCAGACATTTGTATTGGTTCTTTATAACTTAAAGATTGTGCTTGGCTAATATTCTTATTTCGTCTTCTGAGCTGAGCCTCTAAATTGTTGCTTGGTAGTTTTGAAAAGCCACAAGAACCTCTAAATGTATTTTTAGCTTTTATAGGATTAATGGCTACCCATTTTCGTAATAGCGACCATGCAGATTTTTCGCTGATAGTAATATATGTGGATTCTGGTTTTATCTTTTTAGAATGTGCCGAGTTTAATACGCTGGTACATAGTCTAGCAGCAATTAAATAGTAAAGAGCATCTACTTCTTTTTCTTGTAGAGGTAATTTAGTGTGATAAGCTTGAATAATTTGATTGGCAATTTCTAATGGATTCTCTTTACCCATCAATACATAGGTGAGTGCTACGGCTAATTCATTTATAAGCCAAGAATAACACATATCCCCGAAATCTATAATACCTGTTATTGCATTATTTTGTACTAAAATATTCCAATCGTTTGCATCGTTATGAATAATGCTTTGACGAAATTCATATTGTAGGGGGAGAACATGTTCATTGAATTGAAGACAGAAATAGTCAACTAAACTTCGGTCACTAGCATCAGGAATGTCTGTTAGATATTTCCAATTTTTTTGAAAATGTTGAAGGTCCCATTTTGTTTGCTTTGCTTTAATTGCAGCGATGCTAAGGTTAAATAAACTAATATCAATATCGGCTAAAATTCTACCAAAAGATTCCATCAGTGTTGCGGTATGTTTTGATTCTGCTAGAAAAGTGCCCGATATAAATGTCAATAAACGATAAATGTAATCTCCTGTTATTAAATTATAATCACCCGAGCTGTTAGCTATTATTTCTGAACAATGTACATTTTCATCTTTAAGCGCCAGCAAAATCTTATTTTCAGCAGTAATCAATTCTAAAATTTCAGCAGAATTATCATATACTTTTAGAACATATATTTCGCCTTTGGCTTCTATTTTAAAATTTGTACTATCATAACCTTCCAATTTGATGATTTTAGGTTCGGTTAGGTTGTAGTTTGTATTTAATATAGAAACCAACTGTAATTTTTTATCCATAAGTTAATAGTAATATTATTTTAAAATCTTCGTAAAGAACTGATTATTAGCATTTTAATGAAAGATAATGATTGTTGCTTGATGTATTAAAATATTCTATTTACTAGAATCAAAAATAATATTCATCATGAGAAAAATAATCCTTTTTATTTTAATTTCTGTCTTTGCTGTTATTAAACAAAATGCTCAGGACTTTGAATTTAAATCTGATATCAAAAATTGAAAGTAGAATTGGTACCATAAAAAATCCCATTCTTAAATGGGATTTTTTTATTTATAATTTACCGAAGTTTAGGAAAATCATTAGGACTTGATTCATGCATAATTGCATAAACTTTTTCGAAAATATCTTCCCTGTTTGGTTTTGAAAAATAGTCACCATCAGTGCCATAAGCCGGTCTATGTGCTTTTGCACTCAATGTTTGTGGTGCGCTATCTAAATATTTAAAGGCTCCTTGCTTTTCAATAATTTCGTTAAGTAAATATGCAGAACATCCACCAGGTACATCTTCATCAATAACCAATAATCGGTTCGTTTTCTTTATACTTTCTACAACATCTTTGTTAATATCAAATGGCAATAAGGTTTGCGCATCAATTATTTCAGCATCTATACCTACTTCTAAAAGTTCTTTAGCGGCTTTTTCAACAATTCTTAATGTAGAACCATATGAAACCAAAGTTATGTCGCTACCTTCTTTAATTGTTTCAACTTTACCAATTGGTGTACAGAATTCACCTAGGTTGCTTGGTTTTCTTTCCTTTAATCGATACCCATTTAGACTTTCGATAACCAATGCAGGTTCATCACTTTTTAAAAGCGTATTGTAAAATCCTGCTGCTTGTGTCATATTTCGAGGAACTAAAATATACATACCTCTTAATAAATGTATCAGTCCGCCCATCGCTGAACCAGAATGCCAAATACCTTCTAATCTGTGCCCTCTTGTTCTTATGATTAACGGTGCCTTTTGTTTCCCGGCTGTTCTATATAGTAAAGAGGCTAAATCGTCGGTTAAGGTTGACATAGTATAAAAAATATAATCCAAATACTGTATTTCAGCGATAGGACGAAGACCTCTTAAAGCCATACCTATTCCTTGTCCGATGATAGTCGTTTCGCGTATTCCGGTATCTGCTACGCGAATTTTACCATACTTTTCTTGCATACCCTCAAGGCCTTGATTTACATCACCTATAGCCCCAGTATCTTCTCCGAAGATTAATGTGTTTGGATATTTTTCAAATAATTTATCAAAATTATCCCGTAAAATAACCCTGCCATCAACTTGTTCAGAGTCATCTTTAAAAATAGGTGCTACCGCATTAATATTAGTAGCTTTATTTTCGTTTTCACTATAAAGGTGTTTACTATAAATATCTTGAGATTCTTGAAGAAATTTTGATGTCCAATTTATTAAAGCTGTTTTTTCAACTGATGATTCCCCTAAAAGAAAACGTAACGATTTACGTGCCGATATTGCCAAATCTTTTTTAACTGGTTCTTCTGTTGCAATTAAATCGTTCTTTAATTTATTTAAAAAGTTCTTGTTCGGACTTTTGCTTGAAGCTTGTTCAATTAAACCGACCAATGTTTTTTTAGCGGATAAAAGTCCTTGTAAATATTCTTCCCATGCTTGTTTTTTGGCTTCTCGAACAGATCGCTTAATTCTTTTTTCAATAGTTTCCAATTCTTCATTATTGGCAATACCAGATTCAAGAATCCATTCCTTAAAACGCTTGTTGCAATCAAAATCTCTTTCCCATTCTAAACGCTTATTATCTTTATAACGCTCGTGAGAGCCAGATGTTGAGTGACCTTGTGGTTGTGTTAATTGCTTAACATGAATCATTACTGGTACATGCTCTTGCCTAGCAATATCTGCAGCATTCTCGTATGCATGCATTAGTGCGGTATAATCCCAGCCATTTACTTTAATAATTTCATATCCATTTTCATTTTCAGTACGTTGAAAACCTGAAAGTACTTTTGAAATATCTTCCTTTGTTGTGTGATATTTTGCAGGTACCGAAATACCATATTCATCATCCCAAATACTAATTACCATGGGTACTTGAAGTACGCCTGCAGCATTGATGGTTTCAAAGAACATTCCTTCACTGGTACTTGCGTTACCAATAGTTCCCCAAGCGATTTCATCCCCATTTACGGAGAATTTAGCACTATCTAGACCTTTTTGATTTCGGTATACTTTTGAAGCTTGTGCTAAACCCAGAAGACGCGGCATTTGCCCTGCGGTACATGAAATATCGGCACTACTATTTTTTTGTTTAGTCAAATCTTTCCAGCTGCCATCTGTGTTAAGGCTGTGGGTTAAAAAATGACCTCCCATTTGCCGACCGGCACTCATGGGTTCTTTTTCAATATCAGTTGTAGCGTAAAGTGCGTGAAAAAAGTCTTTTGGTTTTAAAAGACCTAAGGCCATCATAAATGTTTGATCTCTATAATACCCACTTCTAAAATCGCCGTTTTTAAATGATCTGGCCATCGCCAATTGTGGTAGTTCTTTACCGTCTCCAAAGATGCCGAATTTGGCTTTACCAGTTAGGACCTCTTTTCTTCCTAACAAACTGCAAGCCCTGCTTAAAAAAGCAATTTCATAATCACTTATGATTTGTTCTTTGAAATCATCAAAAGAAATGTCGTTACTAGTCTTTGAAGAAACATCCATGTATAAATCGTGTTTTTACAAAATTACCGAATCATGTACTTTTTAGCAACGCTATAACCCGTTAATTTATTCCATATTTTTCAACAAATTTGGTATAATGCTGAAAATTTCTAATTTTTTATGGCAAATATCATCAACTGAATTAAAATTCAACAGTTTAAAACCATTTTCTTGTGAATAGTCCAGTTAGGGTTTTAGGACTTACAGTAATAATAAATCGAATTTTCTCACCATAATTCGGTTGTGAAACTTCCCAACCATTGTTAGAATAAACAGGTAGGTAAAGTTCAAAATAATCGGTTACCAAGTTTAAACGAACACCAGAATCGTAAACGAATTTCTCATTAAATCCTGTGTTTTTTACTAAACCGGCATCCCCATATAATTCTATCCATTTCCATATATTGAAACTACCATTAACAGTGGCCATCCAATTATTTGAAAATCGATATTTTTGATCTAAGAAAGATTTGAAGCCACCTTCCGCTATAATTATTTGTTGACTGTATATACCAGAATCTTCAGACCTACCCAAATAGCCATAGTCAAAAAGATAATCTGTTGGTCTGTCTAAAGCGAAACTAAAAAAGTCGGTATTTGTTTTATTACTTAAAAACTTACCTGCAAAAAACCTAAGGTTCAATTGCCTGTTATTCTCAAACAATTTACGGTATTCATATTCGAAAGATAATTTACTGAAATTACCAGCTAACTGAAAATCAGCAAACCACGAATTATAATCTAAAATCCCATTATTTCTATTGACGTAGCGCGCATTAAAAATACTATAATCAGGATTTTCTGGGTCATTGGCTAAACTCTGCAGCGATGGGTCGAAATCTCGTAATATATTAACGTATCTAAAAGAAATGAATTCTCGCTTATTTGATAATAAATCTTCAGGTCTAAAGCCGAAGCTTAATGACGGAGTTATAGAAGTATATCTTGAATTTTCATTGAAATGAGATGTTGAAGCTCCTATTCCATAGTTGGCAACATACAGACCACTTTTGCTTAAATACTTTCTATAACTAAATTTGCCATACCCGACGAATGCCTTTTCTCTAAAGGAGTAGGAGGGTGAGAAATCATAAACAAAGGGGCGTTCTAAGAGCGTTTTATTGTAAAGACGCATACCAGGTGCCCAACCGTCATAAATATTAAAATTAAGCACAGGAACATAAAACACTTGATTGTAATAAGGGTTCTCGGCATCCTTGAAAAAAGTAAAATTTAACTTCTTGTTGCTCGATAAAAATCCCTTTAAAGATTTCCAATTATCTCGCTGATTAAATTCTGGAATTTTCTGGTCGTAATTAAGAACAAGTTTATCTTCTTGGTTATTAGGAATTGTAAAAGTCTCTTCGAACTCAATATCACTAAACCAGTATTCAGATACTATAGAATCTTTTTTAAGGCCAAAGACTGATATTGGTACATTCGTACCTTCTTTATTTTTGATCGTGACCAACAACGAATCTTCAACTTTTCTTACCTTTTTTATCTTAAAATCAATTTTACGATCAGTAGAAACATAATCTCTAAAGAACCAATTGATATCTTGGGTGGTCGACCGTTTTAAGATAGATTCAAAATCAAGTACTTTGACCGTATTTAATTTATAATACTTAAAAAAAGTCTTTATACTTTCATCAACTCTTTCTTTACCAATATAGTCTGCTAAATAAGCGAGTCCCAAACCAGCTTTATATTTATTCGCAATTTTTTGATTAAACCAAATAAGGGAATCGTTTGAGGTCTTAAGTGCTTGATCTAGGTTTTTACGCGCTGTTAAATTATATAAAAATGAGTACTGATCATTAAAGTCCATTTTAGCCAATTCGAAACTTCTAAATCCCCAAATTTTTGAAAGTTTACCCATAAGTTTCTGGTCTGGGTAATATTCTTCTACATAGGCAATTATCAAATAATTAGCGATGGCACTATTTAACCATTGGTCTTTACGGGGATTTAAAAACATGGTCTCCCTCAAAATACTGTTTAAGGCAGTTTTAAGGAATTTCATTTCAAATTGAAATTGTTCTTCGTAAGGCCTTATAAATGAGGGTAATTGATTTAAACCATATAAAGGGTCTTTATTATAATCTAATTCACTTACCAATATTTTATTATGTGGATACTCACCTAAATTATCATAAATAAAATCAGCTACTTTGTTTATGGAAATTCCTTGACCGATAGGACTATAACGTGGTGCCTTTATATTTGTTAGAAATTTCATGTGCGGGGTCACATGTGTAGTAAACTCATCTTGGGGGTTTAATATTATTTCGCCTCCTCTTTGTAAATTTCCTTTTAATTGAACAAATTGACCATTAGGATATTTTGATAAAGATTCAATATTAAAATTTGAAGCTAAATAAAGACTATCAGGAAACTTGAAATTAATTACCGTATTAGTAACATTGGTATAAAGGTCTTCAAGATTTTTATTTGAGTAAAGATGCCATTTGCCATCGTACACCGCTGGTGTTAAGTACCAATCTTTTAAATAATAACCACCTCTTTGATTATACCCATAGGGAGTGTATTTGTTTGGGGGTAGTTTTACTTTGTAAGTGATAAAAATCTTTGTTGACGTTTTTGGAAGTAAAATATTACTTAGAGTCACTTTTAAAATATCTTTACCCTCAGTACGGCTCCATTCTAAGCCTTTGTACGAGTCGTCAACTACGCTGACAATCGTAGTGCTGCCACGTTCACCTGCCTTTGCAAGGTGTAAAGATTTTTTAAATTCTTGAGCGAATCGTTTAGCTAACCCTGTATTTTTATCTGAATATGCGTTTGCCCAGTCATTAAAATAAATTATCCCAAGGTTGTAATTAGTGTCGTTATAATAGATGAATTCTTGACGAATATCTAACTCATTGGTATACTCATTTAAACTAACTGTAAGTTCGGTTTTATATTGAGCATATCCCTTGGTTATAAAAGAAACCAACAGAATTAAACTTAAACAAAAAAGAATTTTGAATTTTCGGGTCAAGGCTGTGATTAAAAATTAGGACTCATAGTATGCCCTTTGTAAAAGGTATCTATTATTTCTACCACTTCTTCTTCGGTATCTACAATTTGAATTAGATTTAAATCTTCTGGGCTAATATTCCCCATTTTAAGCATGGTTGTTTTAACCCAATCCATAAGACCTGTCCAAAAATCGCTACCAACTAAAATGATTGGAAATTTGCCAATCTTATGAGTTTGTATTAAAGTAATTGCTTCAAACAATTCATCTAAAGTTCCAAATCCACCTGGCATTACAACAAACCCTTGAGAATATTTAACGAACATAACTTTTCTAACGAAGAAATAGTCAAAGTCTAAACTCTTATCATTATCAATATACGGATTGTCATGCTGTTCAAAAGGAAGGTCAATATTCAAACCAACAGAAGTACCACCAGCTAAACTTGCACCTCTATTACCTGCTTCCATAATACCTGGGCCACCACCAGTAATAACACCATAACCTGCTTCGGAAATCGATTTTGCAATCGAAACAGCCAATTTATAATACGGATCTTCTTCTTTTGTTCTGGCAGAACCAAAAATAGATACACAGGGACCAATTTTACTCATTCGTTCAAAACCATTTACAAACTCACCCATTATTTTAAAAATGGCCCAAGAGTCATTGGTTTTTATTTCATTCCAACCTTTGTGATGTTTTTCTGATCTCATATATTTTACTACTAATCTTTTAGTTTGAAAACTATATTTAAAATTCCAATTCCCGCTTTAAAAAGGTAGCGGTATAACTTTTCTTGTCTATGGCAACTTCTTCAGGGGTTCCTTTTGCTACTAATTGCCCTCCTAAGCGTCCGCCTTCGTAACCAATATCTATGATGTAATCTACCATTTTAATTACATCCATATTATGTTCTATGACCAAAACGGTATTTCCTTTATCAGCCAATTTATTTAAAACATCCATTAAAACCCTAATATCTTCAAAATGAAGACCAGTAGTGGGTTCGTCTAAAATATAAAAGGTATTGCCCGTATCTCTCTTTGAAAGTTCTGTTGCCAGTTTTATACGTTGAGCTTCACCACCAGAAAGTGTTGTTGACTGTTGACCCAAAGATATATAACCTAAACCAACATCTTGTATCGTTTTTAACTTACGATGAATTTTAGGAATAAGTTCAAAAAATGAAACAGCTTCGTCGATGGTCATTTCTAAAACGTCGGAAATTGACTTTCCTTTATATCTAATTTCTAAGGTTTCTCGGTTGAACCTTTTTCCATTACATGTTTCACATTCAACATATACATCAGGTAAAAAATTCATTTCAATAACTCTAAGACCACCACCTTGGCAAGTTTCACAGCGCCCACCTTTCACATTAAAACTAAACCTGCCTGGTTTATAACCTCTAATTGATGCCTCTGTTGTTTTTGTGAATAAAGACCTAATCTCGCTAAAAACACCAGTGTATGTTGCAGGGTTAGACCTGGGTGTTCTTCCAATAGGAGATTGGTTAATATCTATTACTTTATCGATATGCTCTAGGCCAGTAATTTTTTTATACGGCATAGGTTGTTTAACCCCGTTAAAATAATGGGCATTCATTATTGGATAAAGGGTTTCATTGATCAGGGTCGATTTACCACTGCCCGATACGCCTGTTACACCAATCATTTTTCCTAATGGAAATTTGACAGTTACATTTTTTAAATTATTGCCGGTACAACCAGTTAATACAATCTCATGACCGTTACCAGCTCTTCTCTTTTTAGGGACTTCAATTCGTTTAGCACCGGTCATATAGTCCGCTGTTAAAGTGTTGAAGTTCTTTAATTGTGCGGGAGTTCCTTGAGAGATGATTTCACCACCATTTTTACCGGCTTTTGGCCCAATATCAATAACGTGGTCGGCCCGTTCTATCATATCACGGTCGTGCTCAACAACTATTATTGAGTTACCTATATCCCTTAATGATTCTAAAGATTTAATTAGCCGCTCATTATCTCGTTGGTGTAAACCAATGCTAGGTTCATCTAATATATATAATACACCTACAAGTTGAGATCCAATTTGCGTGGCCAAACGAATTCGTTGTGCTTCGCCACCAGAAAGTGATTTTGAGCTTCTGTTTAAGGATAAGTAATCTAAACCAACATCTAAAAGAAATTGAATACGTGTATTTATTTCCTTAATAATTTCTTCAGCTATCTTAAGTTGATTGCCTACTAATTTTTTATCAAGTCCGTTGAAAAAGCTTGCCAATTCAACGATATCCAAATTCGCTAATTCGGCGATATTTTTATCTTCAATTTTGAAGTATAGTGATTCCTTTCTCAAACGATAACCGTTGCATGTAGGACAAATTATTTTGTCCATATACTCTTTGGCCCATCGTTTTATAGAAGTAGATGCCGCTTCTTCAAATTGATTTTTTATGAAGTTAGAAATACCCTCGTAATCTATCTTGTAAGTTCTCTTAACGCCTAAAGATTTTGAATCAACCTCAAAACTTTCTTTACCACCATTTAATAAAATTTCAATGGCTTCTTTGGGTATGTCTTTAATTGGGTCGGTAATTTGAAAATTATAGCGTTCTGCTATTGTTTCTATCTGTTTAAAAGCCCAAGATTTTTTATAGTCTCCTAAAGGAGCAATACCACCACTTTTAATGGATAGTTTTTTATCTGGAAATATCTTCTTTTCATTTACCTCATAAACGTGACCCAAGCCACTACAATAGGGGCACATACCTTTCGGTGAATTAAAGGAAAAAGTATTTGGTTCAGGATTAGGATAGGAAATGCCCGTAGTTGGGCACATAAGGTCTCTACTAAAATACCTAGGCACATCTGTACCTTCTTCTAACACCATAAGCACATTATCACCACTATACATTGCTGTGTTTATAGTTTCTGATAAACGTTTATGAAAATCTTCGCTCTCAAGTACCTTTAAGCGGTCAATGACAATTTCAATATCGTGGGTTTTGTATCGGTCAACTTTCATGCCCTTGACAATATCTTTCACTTCACCGTCAACTCTAACTTTTACAAATCCCTGCTTGGCAATTTGTTCAAAAAGTTCACGGTAATGCCCTTTTCTGGACTTAATAATGGGCGCTAGTATATTTATCTTTTTACCATCATACGATTCGATAATCAATTTTTTAATTTGTTCATCGCTATAACTAACCATTTTTTCGCCAGTATTAAAACTATGGGCATCGGCTGCACGAGCGAATAGTAACCTTAAGAAATCATACACTTCGGTAATGGTACCAACGGTAGATCTTGGGGATTTTGAGGTAGTTTTTTGCTCTATGGCAATAACAGGCGATAAACCATCAATCTTATCAACGTCAGGTCGTTCTAAGCCACCTAAAAATTGTCTAGCATAGGCAGAAAACGTTTCAATATAACGTCTTTGACCTTCAGCATATATTGTATCAAAGGCCAATGAGGATTTTCCACTACCCGATAAGCCAGTAATAACTACAAGTTTATCGCGGGGAATTGTAACATCAATATTTTTAAGGTTATGAACGCGGGCGCCTTTAACCTCTATATTTTCTTCAAAATTAATCATGTATTCATAGCAAAGATGCAAAAGTACGAATATGAGTGCAAATTACGTGCCTAATGTTATTCTTTGCAACTACAATAGTTGACCAAATTTTTGATAAAATATCATCATAATTTATTAATCTCTTAAAAGGATTTTTTTTTAAATAAAGTTCTTCATCAGCTTTTTTATATCAGGATTGGCATAAACCTTCTGAACTAAATCGCTGTAAAGATTTGTAAAACGTTCATTGTTTATCAAGTCTCCAAAGAGAGATTCCTGTCTTATGAAGGCAAGCGGGTCTTGACTAGTCTTACTGGATGCTAACTTTAATTGAACATTCATGGCGTCGATGATTTCAATGCGTTGTCCATCTTTATCAATACCTTTGTCGCTATAATAACACCAAGCTGCAATAACTAAAGTGCCAAACTCAATGCTTCCCCCATTAATTAAATTTTCATCAATAGTTGCGATTAAAAATTTAGGCAATTTTGCAGAACTTTCAGAACAAATTCGACTTACGCTGTCTTTAATATTAGGATTGGCAAAACGTTCTTGTAAACTATCTTTATAAGTGTTTAGGTCAATTCCTTCCAATTCATCTAAAATGGGGGTCGCTTCCTTATCCATAAATGCCCTTAAATATGTAATGAAAGTTTCATCTTCCATACAAGCATTTATGGTTTTGTGACCATGAATGGCTCCTAAAATACCCAACACAGAATGACCTGCATTTAAAAGACGAAGCTTCATCTTTTCATATGGTTTTACATCTGTCACGAATTGTACACCGACTTTTTCGAACTCTGGTCGCCCATTCGAAAAATTATCCTCTATAACCCACTGAATGAAAGGCTCGCACGTTACTGGCCATTCATCTTGTAAGCCAAAAGTATCTTGTACATAGTCAATATCAGATTGGGTAGTAACCGGTGTAATTCTGTCTACCATGCTATTAGGAAAACATACTTCTTTTTCTATCCATTTAGCTAAATCTTCATTTTTTTTTCTCGCGAACGTAAGTAACATTTCACGGGCAACATCACCGTTATGCTGAATATTATCGCACGACATAATGGTAAATGCAGGCAAACCTGTATCTCGACGTCTTTTTAATGCTGCCGTTAAGAATCCGTATATAGTTTTAGGACTATTAGGATTTTTTAATTCATGTTGTACATCTAGATTCTCAAAATCAAACTCCCCAGTTGCAGGATTAAAATTATATCCTCCTTCGGTAATTGTAAGAGATATGATTTTAGTATCTGGATGTGACATTCTTGCAATAACAGGTTCGGGATCCTCGTAACCTAGTTTAAAATCGATTATAGAACCGATTATTTGAGACTCTATTTTGCCATCAGGATGCTTAACAATAAGCGTGTAAAGACCATCTTGCTTTTGAAGCACATCATGAATTTTTTGGTCTCCTTCGCGTAATCCAATTCCACATATTCCCCATTCAGAAATATTGGACTCTTCCTGTAGTTTATGTGTATAATATGCTTGATGTGCACGATGAAAACCGCCAACACCTACATGAACTATACCTGTTTTAAAGTTTTCACGCTTAAAAGTAGGTATGCTGATATCGTTTCCAAATTGAGATAGATTTTTTTGGTTAAGCGGTATAGTATTCTTCATTTTAGTTGATCTTGTTTTTTGATTTTCTCCGTAACAAAACCCAGTAGGCCGTTACGAAATAAAGTAATGTACATATAAACGCATAACGATAGAATACATCTCTGTTATTTACATAAATAGCCTCGTCGGCACTATCGAATAATACGATACAGGCAAGAATTAACGTAATAATGAGTGAGATATTAGATATGCTTTTTAAGATTTTAGATATAATTGATTTGTCCTTAATAGGTTTGGCTACCAGCTTCGCTTTTTGCTCTTGAAAATCAATAATCTTCTCATTTCGAATTGTTTCTTGCTTTTCGGCTTCAGGGTATTTTTCTTTAGCACCATAGCGAGATGCTAAAAGGGTGTAAACAAGTATGGTGAAAACCCAAGTAGGAATAAACAGATAAAAGAAAGACATTACGTTAAAGGCATTAAGCCCAAAACCAAAGGCCAATCCTAATCCCCATGAGGCTACTGCCGGAGTACTAAAGGTTAAATTCCGGTAAGATGACCAGTAACGCGTATATCCAATTCTCGGAAATATTTGATGTTCTGCAAATACAATGGCACCTACTGGTACTACTAATAAACCTGCGTATGTTAGCAATGGCAAAATTTGTGAGAATACAAACGGAAAACATGCTATTGCAATTGTAAATAAACCCACTACAATGGTTGTTTTTTTTCTAGAATGATTATAGAAAATGGCTTGAGCGGCTAAGCCTGCTCTATAAAGATTCGTTATGGCGGTGGTCCAACCTGCGACAATTACAATTACAAATCCTGACCATCCTAACGCATAATAGGCAACATCACCTGGATCAAGTTCTACTATTGATTTTCCTATAATAACAGCTGCACCAGCACCCATTATACCCGCAGCTATCCATGCAACATAATGACCGAACATCATTCCTGTACTGGTAGCCAAGCCGTAAGATTTCTTTTTAGCAAAACGTAGAAGTGCCATATCAATAAGGCCAAAATGTGTTATCGTATTGGCTGCCCAAGCAAAACCAATAACTTCGACTAGACCAATACCAGGTTCTCCATTACTATCTATCCCAGTCCAAATAGATTTGTCACCTAAAGAGATTAAGTCATTCCAACCATTGGGTAAGGTCGAACCTATAACATCTAAAGATAAAGCAGGTAAAAGCACCATTGCACCACTTGTAAACATTACAAAAAGCCATGGGGCACAAATTCCTGAAAATTCAGAAACAGCATTAAAACCATAAAGAGCTATTGAAACCACCACTATACCAACAAAAAATACTATTAGCACAAACCACATGTTTGTAGGGTACCAATTAAGTTGTGCCGGTATATCGAAAGCGAATCGAACAGCAGTGGAGGAAACTGTTATCATTGCAGCCGATATAACAGAAAAGATGATGACATTCGCCCAATTGTATAACTTCGTCATAGAGTCACCTGCAATCTTATTAAGATACGTGTACAAGCTTAGTCTAGTATCAACTGCAATAGGGGAGGTGATAAATGTCCAACTTAAGACTGCCAGAATATTGCCTATTAATAGGCCTAAAAGAATATCTTTGGTTTTGGCTCCTAACGCAACAAAAGTAGCTCCAATTACAAATTCAGTAGCTGCAACATGTTCTGCTGCATATAAGCCTGCAAAATGAGTCCAATCGTGTAGCTTATGTTTTGCAACGGGTAATTGTTCTTCGTTTAAGTTTTCAAATGAATTAAAATCTTTGGTTGCAGACATAATT
>RCMY010003256.1_pt1 | contig 15775 bp, 13 predicted proteins | sample 2041341 | NCBI WGS metagenome assembly RCMY01 (sample SAMN09708234, study PRJNA481090) | Marine sediment metagenome, whole genome shotgun sequencing project. | reverse complement strand
TCGCGCTCGGCCACGGTTTCCACTTGTTTGGGGGTGAATTGTGCCTGTGGTGCAACAAAGCTGACCTTGGCAGGCACAGCAATATCGGGCATCACATCAACAATGATCCGCGCCTCATCGCCCAAGAGAACCCTTGGGGCTGCGGTCGCGGGCAAGAAAAACTCCATGTAAATATCGCCGAGGCTGACCAAGGTTAGCACCTTGCCGCCGCCGCCCAGCACCTCCCCCGGCTGCGCAAGACGGTATAGGACACGCCCGGCCTGCGAGGCGTGAAGCGTGCTGTCGGCAATGCGGGCCTCGATCTCATTCAACGCGGCCGTTTCGGCGTCAACGGCGCGTTCTTTGGCAAGGGTTGTCGCCTGCGCTGCGGCAAGGCCTGCCTTGTCCAACTCTACTTGGGTGCGGGTGATGTCCAGCTCCTCACCTGTGACAACGCCGCGTGCGTTCAGCGTTTCCGCCCGTGCCAGCTTGCTTTGTGACAGCGCGAGGCTTGCCTCGGCCTGCGCGATGCCTGCTTGCGCCACGGTCACCGCTGCCGCAGCACTTGCCACGGCTGCCTCGGCGCGCATTTTCTGCGCGGCAAGTTCGGTGGTGTCCATCACGGCCAGCACGTCACCGCGTTGCACCAAGTCGCCTTCGCGCACCGTAATTTCGGCGACACGGCCTGCCAGACGGGTGGATACATCGACCAGATCCGCCTCTATCCGGCCATTGCCACGGGCAAAACCTTCGGGCGGCAGGTCGCTGGGGGCCAGTAAAACCCGCCACGCGGCATAGCCTATAAATGCCGCAAGTATGGCCAGCACAAGGGCGATAGAAATTTTGCGTGACATGGTTCAGGCAACTCCTTTTGGGTCATCTTGCCACGCATCTGGCGGCTGGCCTTGATAAAAATCAAGCAGGGCTGCGATAGCTTGTTCAGCCGTTTCAACCAACGTGAATAGCTTGACATCCTGCGGGGTGATCATCCCTTCGGCGACGAGAAAATCAAAATCCACCGCCCGGTTCCAGAATTCCGGACCGAATAGCACGATCGGAAGCTTTGGCATCTTGCCGGTCTGCACAAGGGTCAGGACCTCGAACAGCTCATCCAGAGTGCCATAGCCGCCCGGAAACGCCACAAGCGCCTTGGCCCGCATCAGAAAATGCATCTTGCGCAGGGCAAAATAGCGGAAACGAAACGCCAGATCCGGCGTGATGAACGGGTTTGGCGCCTGTTCATGCGGCAAGGTGATGTTCAGCCCGGCCGAACGTGCGCCCACGTCATAAGCCCCATGGTTGGCGGCCTCCATGATCCCTGGGCCGCCGCCGGTTACGACGACAAAGTCGCGCCGACCTTTTTGCTGGAACTGACGCGACACCAGTTCGGCAAAGCGTCGGGACTCGGAATAATAGCGCGACAGGCGTATCTGGCGCGCAGCCACGATTAAGGCGCGTTCCCTCTCTGGTGTGTTATGGTTTAGCGATTGGGCGTCGGCCAGTTGCTTTTGTGCCGCGTCGGGTGAGATGATGCGGGTACTGCCGAAAACCACCACGGTCGAGTGGATCGCATGTTTACGCAACGCGCGCTCGGGCTTGATCAGTTCTAGCTGCAACCGCAAGGGGCGCAGGTCATCTTCTTGCAGCAGATCGGCATCGTCATAGGCGAGGCGATAGGCCGGGTTTTGCTGGATATCCTCTACCAAAGCCTTGCGCTTATCGTCACTGATCATTGCGGCCACCGCCCGAGGTCAACCTTCGCCCCCAGCTCCGGCACCGACACAAGCCAGCCTTTGTCTGTCCGCAGCCGCTCGGCAAATTCGGTTGCCGCCTCGGCCTCGCCATGCACAACAAACGTCTGTCGTGGCGCTGTTTTGAAACCATCGGCCCAAGCCAGTAACGCCTTGCGGTCGGCATGCGCCGAAAAGCCGTTCAATGTGTGAATGCTGGCGCGCACGGGGACGTCTTCGCCAAACAAGCGGACAAGTTGCGCACCCTCAACCAAACGGCGGCCCAAGCTGCCCTTGGCTTGAAAACCGGTGATAAGGACCACGCATTCACGGCGGGGAAGGTTCTGGCGCAGATGGTGGCGAATACGCCCGGCATCACACATGCCGCTGGCCGAAATAATGATCGCACCAGAGCGTATCAGATTGAGCGCTTTCGACTCCTCGACGCTGGCGGTGAATTTCAAATAGGGCAAGTCGGCACCAACCTTGTGCCAGCCCGCCAGCCTTGTCGCCTGTTCATCGAACACTTCAAGATGCTGTCGGGTGATCCGTGTGGCCTCAGTGGCCATCGGTGAGTCTACGAAAATGCTCAGATCATGCAAGCGCCCCTCACAGGTCAGGCGATGTAAGTGGTAAAGGATCTCTTGCGTGCGTCCGACCGCAAAGGCGGGCACGATAATGTTGCCGCGCCCCGCATGATGCGTGCGTTCGACGATGGCGACCAGTTCGTCTAAGGTCGACGTTTGATCCGCGTGCTCGCGGTTGCCGTAGGTGGATTCGATTACCAGAACATCGGCGTCCTCAATCACTGTCGGGTCACGCAGAATGGGCCGACCGGGCTGGCCAAGATCACCACTGAACACGATTTTGGTCGTTTTGCCGTTTTCGGTGATCCAGACCTCAATGATGGCAGAGCCGAGGATGTGGCCAGCATCCCGGAAACGGCACCGCACGGCGGGGTGCGGATCGACGGGTGCATCGTAGTCGATCCTGCGCAGCTGACGCAGGCAGTCTTGCGCATCCTTCATGGTGTAGATTGGTGCGGCGGCGGCCCCTTTGCCGCGACGCGCCTTACGGATGGCCCGCTCTGCGTCGGCCTCTTGGATGTGGGCGCTGTCGGGCAGCATCACACCAAGCAAATCCGCCGTGGCATCCGTGGTATAGATCGGACCAGCAAAGCCGGCACGCGTCAACTTGGGAAGCAGGCCGCTGTGGTCGATATGCGCGTGGGTCAGCAAAACGAAATCAATCTTTCGGGGGTCGAAGTCGAACGGCTGACGATTGCGCGGCGGGGCCTCGCGCCCACCTTGCACCATGCCGCAATCGACCAGAAACCGAAGGTCCGGCGTTTCGATCAAATAGCAGGAACCGGTGACTTCGCGGGCCGCGCCCAGAAAACGGATTTGCATGATTGATGCCCTCAGATTCCTTTTTCACCCGGTTGCGATATGACGATCCCCCGCCGGTAGATCTGAAAAACGCGCGGTGCGACGGTCAACATTCGCCCCATGTCGCCTGCAATCAGCCCCTGCATGACCAACCCTTGAATAGTGCCAATAAACAGCACGGTTGCAGCTTCAGCATCTAAGGCTGCGGGCAAATCCCCGCGCGCTTTGGCATCAAGGATAAGGCCGTTCAAGCGCGCCGCGTATTGGGCCATCAGCGCCCGCGCCAGTCGTTTGGCGGGGGTCATTTTTGCACCCTGAAGCTCTCCGAACAGCATGCGCGGGGCGCCGGGATGTTCTGATACAAAGGTGACGTGGGCCTCAAACATCGCCTGCATTGCGTCCAAAGGTTGCTCAATCCCTGCGGCGGCCTTGTCGATCCGGTCCATCAGGCGCGTTGCGACCCATTGCATCACCGCTTGCCAGATCGCCTCTTTATTGGGGAAATGCCGGAACAAAGCACCTTGGGTTAGCTGCATGTGACTGGCGATGGCGGCGGTGGTAATGTCGCCGGGGTTCATCGTGGCGGCCAGATCAATCACGGCCTCAACCGTGACGTTGCGACGTTCTTCGGCGGGCAGGTTTTTGGTGCGGGCTATATTCATGCGAGAGAATCCATCCGCCAAGCCGCAATTGCAAGCCAACCCATAGCGATGACCATGCAGACGCCACCGGCAAGCACAAAGATCGGTGGGGCACCTAACACCAGTTCCGCCAATATTCCCAAAGGCATGAACATGCCTGCAAGCGCCAAACCGGAAATCCAAGTGCGGCTTGCCGAGGGCGGCAGGCGCAACAAAACCAAACCCACCACAATATTGAGAAGGGCAAAAAGGTTGCCATGCACATGCGCCAAGCGCGATTCAAAATGCTTGCCCACCGCATAGTCAGCGATCCACTGTTCCTTTCCCGGTGCGAAATCGCGCAGGTAGATCAGCAGAAATCCGTAGAGCATGAAGAGCGTTAGGAACAAGAAACCTGCCGCGATATTAAGCTTGCCAGTGAACATGATGAACCTCGCCGCGTTGGTTGCAGTCAAATTTCGCTTACTCAAGATGTGGGCCTTGAATTAAGGTAGTAACTAATTACTATCTTATGTGAGTCGCGTCATTCCTGCAAGAGTTGGATTCAAATCCCGTTGGATAGAGCGCAGCAAAATGACCGGAGAAAAGAGAATGCCGAGATTACATGCCTTCATAGCTGCCTTGATTGCAATGACGCCGCTGCCCGCTTTGGCGAGTGAGCCCCTGACGCAAAAAGAGATGTCTCAGCAGATCATTGGCAAGCAGCTTGCGGCCACGCGCATGGGGGTAAATGTGCGCCTGACGTATCTAGTGGATGGGAATGTGACGCTGAAGGTGTTGTTGGCCCAGTATTCGGGGACCTGGGATTTCGAAGGTAGCAGTATCTGCATGGAAATGAGCGGCGGCCCGCGCAAAGGCCGCAATTGCGTTACGTTCACAGCCCTTGGCGGCAATAAGTTTCTGAATTCCGAGGGCGTTACCATGACGGCTTCGAAGTAACTTTCGCAAGGATGAACCGCGCAAGGTGGCGGGGCGCAGCAAAAAACATAAGGACTATGGCAAATGACAAAAAAGAAAACCTCTTCAGTCGTGACACTGCGCGATCGCCAAAAGTCGATCGCATCCAATGACGCGCAAGCCTCCCGCGCCGCAAACGATAGCCCGACTTTGGCAGAAGGTATTGTCATGGAAAAGCCCGCCCCGAAACCTGATGCCTTGGCGCAAGAAATGCCCATGAAGCGCAGGCCTGAACGGGTCACCGCATTTTCAGAAGCGCTGGATCATACAGCACAGAGCGTGGTTTCCCGTTTCACCCAAGGGCTTTCGCCTGCCGCGTTGGCGGGGGCATGGTTCGATTGGGCGACCCACATAGCTGCGGCCCCCGGCAAGCAATTGCAATTGATGGAGAATGCCGCGAACAAAATTCGCCGCCAAAGCCGTTTTGCCCATGCTTGCGCGACAAGGACTGACCAAACCGAGCCTTGTATTGCGCCATTGCCGCAAGACACTCGGTTCAGCGGTGATGCTTGGCAGACCAAACCGTATAACATGATCTATCAGGGCTTTTTGCTGCAACAACAGTGGTGGCACAATGTGGTGACAGGGGTCCCCGGCGTCACGGCCCAACATGAGCAAGAGTTGCAGTTTCTGACGCGGCAGATGCTCGACATGGCCTCGCCGTCTAACTTCTTTTGGACCAACCCGGAGGTGCTGGCAAAAACCCGTGAAACCAACGGGATGAACCTGATCCAAGGGATGCAGAACGCGTTTAAAGATGCGCAAGATAGGGTGGGAGAGGCGCCGCCAAAGGGCACAGAAGCATTCGTGCCGGGGCAGGGTGTTGCGCTGACCAAAGGCAAGGTTGTCTATCGCAATCGGTTGATTGAGCTGATCCAATATGCCCCAACGACGGCGAAGGTGCGGCCTGAGCCGATCTTGATCGTGCCGGCGTGGATTATGAAATATTATATCCTTGATCTTTCGCAGCAAAATTCAATGGTGCGCTATTTGGTCGAACAGGGGCACACGGTCTTTATGATTTCGTGGAAAAACCCTGATGCCGATGACCGCGATCTGACGCTGGACGATTACCGGCAGTTTGGCGTGATGGCGGCACTTGCGGCGATTGGGCACATCGTGCCGGACCAAAAAATCCACGCGGCGGGCTATTGTTTGGGTGGCACGCTGCTGTCAATTGCGGCGGCTGCGATGGCGCGGGATGGGGATGACCGGTTGGCAACGATGACCCTGCTTGCCAGTCAGGTTGATTTCACCGAACCGGGCGAATTGCAGCTGTTTATCAACGAGAGCCAGCTTGCGTTCCTCGATAGCGTCATGTGGAAACAAGGCTATCTGGATACGACGCAGATGGGTGGCGCGTTCCAAATGCTCAACTCGAATGATCTGATTTGGTCGCGGGTCATCCGCAATTATCTGATGGGTGAGAGCCGGCCAGTGAACGACCTAATGGCTTGGAATGCAGACGGGACACGGATGCCCTATGCGATGCATTCGGAATACCTGCGCAAGCTTTACCTGAACAATGATCTGGCCGAAGGGCGGTTTGGCGTCGATGGCCGCCCAATCGCGCTGTCTGATATTCGGGTCCCTATCTTTGCCGTTGGAACGCAGAAAGACCATGTGGCGCCTTGGCCTTCGGTTTTCAAAATCCAAATGCTGACCGATACCGAAGTGACCTTTGTTCTGACCAGCGGGGGCCATAACGCGGGTATTGTCTCGGAACCGGGCCACCCGCGCCGGTCATACCGCGTGGAAACCAAGGGCGTGATGGACCGCTATGCCGATCCAGAGGCGTGGCTGGCCAAGGTGGACGCGCAGGATGGATCTTGGTGGGAGGCATGGGTTGAATGGCTTGCCGCCCATTCCGGGGTCGTTACCGCAGCGCCTGAAATGGGGAATGCGGTCGCGGGCTGCCGCGTACTGGGGGATGCCCCCGGCACCTATGTGATGCAAAAGTAAAACCCACCGCAATCAAATCGAAAGAAAGGACAAGACATGAAACCTCGCAGCAAAAGCCTAACAATCGCCGCCGTTGTGGCACTGATCTTTGGCGCGCTAACAGTATTTTCAGGCGGCCGCGCCCTGTTTGGCGGGGCCGAGGCAGAGGCGGCGGTTGGTAGCGCCGTTGGTTTTGTGCTGTGGTTCAACTTTCTGGCCGGCTTTGCCTATATGCTGGCTGGGGTCGGGCTATTCTTGCGGCACCCGCCTGCGGTCTGGATCTCAATCGCGATCCTTGCCAGCACGGCGCTTGTCGGCCTCGGCTTTGGCTACCATGTGCTGCAGGGTGGCGCGTATGAGATGCGGACTGTTGGCGCGATGATCTTGCGCACCGGCGTTTGGGCGATCATTTCTGTGATTGCGATGCGCTCTATCGCAAAGCAGCCAGCGGCCGAAAGAAGTTAGGCGGCTTCTAAAACCCTCCCGTTCAGCCGGATTGGCGGGCATTTGCGCGGCAGATTTTCGATGACGAAACCCCGTTTTACGGCTAAGCTGATGCTTAGAACGTGGACGTAGCAGGAGGATAAAACCATGAAAGCCCTAGCCCTGACAATCGCACTGGCGTTGATCTCTGGACCCGCGATGGCGCAAACTGTGGTTGGGATTACCAAGGACATGGCCACGGCCACCATCGAAACCGACAGCGGCCCGGTAGAGATTGGCAGGGTCCAAGACCCGAAGCATGAAATCACCGGCGAATGGGCGTTGACCTCTCGGCCGTGCCCGGATTTTTGCATCCAACCGCACAGCCCTGCGGAAGGTGTCACCACGATTGGTGAGTTGGAGTTGATTGCGATGCTTAAAGATCCCGAGGCCGTGGTGGTGGATAGCCGCACGCCTGACTGGTTTCAGGGTGGCTCGATCCCCGGCGCGATCAACATTCCCTATACCTTTGTGGTAGATGAGCTGGTCCAACTGGGGTGTGAACCCGACTTTGACGGCTGGGATTGTGCGGCGGCCAAACCCGTTGCCCTGTTTTGCAATGGCGTGTGGTGCGGCCAGTCGCCCACCGCGATCCGCAACATGATCAGTGCCGGATATCCTGCGGACCGCATCTTTTACTACCGTGGCGGTATGCAGGTTTGGCGGCTTCTTGGCCTAACGGTGACCGGTGGGGCATAGTGCTACTACGCGGCCTTGCTGGCAATAATATAGGGGTTCTGGCGATGTGCACCAAAGACGCGCTCAGAGACAATCGCAAACCCCGCATCTTGCAGGACTTGCCGCAACTGGACCGCGCGTAGCGACGCTGTGGCAGGAAACAGACCAAAGATCCGAAGCACGGCGAAAAGCGCGCGCAGCGACGGCTTCATGTCCGCAAAGCACCACGTCTTGCTGATCAACAGACCGCCGGGCTTCAGGTTGGCATGAATGCGGGTCAGCAGCCCCGGCAGGTCATCAACAAGATGCAGCACATTGAACGCACAAATCGCGTCGAACGGACCACCGTCAAAGGCATTTGATGCGTCTGCCACAACGAACACCACATTTCCTGCTGAAGGCTTGGCTTTTGCGATCCTCACCATCTCAGTGGAAAAGTCGGTCGCCGTCCATTTCGCAACACCGGGCGCAAGCCGACTTGCGGTTCCGCCAGTGCCGCAGCCAATCTCAAGCACAGTATCGGTGTCTTTCAGGCGTGAGGCTACGTCGGCCAGCATTGCTTCATAGGCAGGAATGTTTTTAAGCGGGCGCGCTGCATACCGCTCGGCAAACCTGTTCCAGAATCTTTGGTTTTTAAGTTGCGTCAAGATTTCACCTTTTATTCAGAAAAGCGGTGCCGTCGGTCGGCGCTGGTTTGGTCAAATTTCGCGACTTGCAGACACAAAACGCGCATTATCTGAAACGATTTTATGCGCCCCAGAAATCAAAAAACCTGTTCACCCTTAGCGCTGAATTGAACTTTCAAGTCAATGCGCAAGGCCTCGATGGTGCGGCATTCCCCACCTGGAGCTGCGCTGGCATTCAGGGATGGAACGTGTCGGGCGGATAAAGCCGAGTGGGTTGGCCAAGCCTTTGATATGGCGTACCGCTTTGGTGCCGCAGAAGGTTGGCAGCATAATGGTGAAACCCTGAACAGGTTACGGTGGACAGGTTTTTCCGCTCCATCAACGTCTCCGCGCTTTCCTTCCGTTCGGGATCGCGATTCACAGGGAGATAGGTCCGGTCGCGATTCAGCAGATTTACCGAGTGTCATAAACACCGCCAGTGCCTCTGTAACCTTCGCGAGACAGATTGAGAAACTCAAGCTGCGTTGACGCAGATCAATGCATCGGCTGCGGCACAGCTTATGATAGATCTGGAGTCGTACCGTTACCTTTTTAGGTGTTTGTCGCGGTAAATCGGCAGGTGCAGTCGAAGTGTGATCTGGTCCGTCCTTGTTCACCACTCGCACCGATGCCGACCATCAGCGCCATCAAGACGTGCGCTTCTTTGTGGAGTAATTTTGCAGCAAAAAGTCACGGAGGACCCAATATGCGCTCGATTCTAACATTTATGGCGCCAATCACGCTGGCTGCGGCATTGGTTGCGAGTACGGGGGCGGCTGAGCCAACCACCCAGCTGCTCGCCGATAGTTGTGCGGCCTGCCACGGCACCGATGGCAACAGCCCCGGATCCATCGACGAACTTGATGATATCAAGCTTGATGAGTTTCTAGAGGAGATGAAAGAGTTCAAATACGAGGCAGGCAAAGGCCGCATTATGGGGCCGATTGCACGGGGGCTTTCGGATGCGCAGATCCAAGCGCTTGCCGATCATTTCCAAGCTTTGAAGCGTTAAGGAGAACCCTTATGAAACTTTCACGCAGATCATTTACAACGGCGCTGGCCGCCGGAACACTTGGCGGACTTGCCGCCCCGGCTCGGCTTTTCGCGCAGCAGGCTGGCGCAGGTGGACGTGTCGTCATCGTTGGTGGCGGGTTTGGCGGTGCAACTTGCGCCAAGTATCTTCGCCGCGCCAATCCCAATCTTGAAATTACTCTGGTCGAACAAAACCCCCAATATGTCACTTGTCCGTTCAGCAACACTGTGGTTGCGGGCATGAATCCGCTATCGGCCTTCACGGTGGACTATGCCCGCCTGCGGGACGGATACAGCATCAATGTTGTCGTTGACCGGGCGACTGGGATCGACGCCAGTGCCAATTCTGTCCTCCTCGGTGGGGGTCAGGTTCTTGGCTATGACCGTCTGGTGCTGGCACCCGGTATCGACATCCGTTTTGATGCCATCGACGGCTATGACGAGGCAGCGACTGAGGTGATGCCCCATGCTTGGAAAGCTGCCGGGGCGCAGACAGAGCTTTTACGCAAACAGATTGAGGCCATGGAGGATGGCGGCACGGTGATTGTTGCCATTCCCGCCCCGCCCTATCGGTGCCCACCCGGCCCTTACGAGCGCGTCAGCCTGATTGCGCATTACCTCAAGCAGACCAAGCCCCGGTCCAAGGTGCTGATCCTAGACGCCAGCGACGGATTTGCGAAACAACCCTTGTTTGAGGAAGGTTGGGCAAGCCTTTATCCAAACATGATCGAACGTATCCATGGGGCCGAAGCGGGCCGCGTCACGGGCGTTGATGTTGGCAATAAGACACTGATTATGGCTGATGGCAGCAAGCACAACGGCGCTGTCGTCAACCTGATCCCGCCGCACAAGGCTGGCGCTATTGCCGAGGCGGCGGGACTGACGAACGAGTCTGGCTGGTGCCCGGCGGACCCGGTATCGCTGGTCGCAAAGGGGCAAAAGAGCATCCACGTGATCGGCGATGCGGCCCTGACCGGATTGCCAAAATCCGCCACCATCGCCAACAATCAAGCCAAGGTCTGCGCCGCAGCAGTCGGGGCGCTGCTTACGGGTGAACCGGTTGGTGATCCCGTCTATACCAACGCCTGTTACAGCCTTCTCGCGCCCGAATACGCGATTTCGATTGCGACGATGTATGACGTCAAAGAGGGCAAAGTCACGCCAATCGAAAACGCAAGCGGATCAAGCCCATTGGGGGCCGAACCGAAGTATCGCGGCAAGGAAGCGAAAGACGCACGCGGTTGGTATGACAGCATCGTGGCCGACAGTTTTAGCTAAAAACTGCTGAAGGTAACCATACTGGGCACATCTATGAACAGGACGTCAGGCGTGATGAGGCCGACCTTAACACGCCTGACTCACAGATCGTATGCTGCGCTGACCAACGATCAGAATCAGCTCACGGTCTCAGAGCGGCGGTGGACCTGGGTCGAGTCTGCTTTAGGAATGCCCATATAAACGGTCGTGCCGATGAGAACGGCCGCCGGATACAGGATTCAGTATCGCTCATCTGATGTTAGATCATTCTCGCTGCAAGCCGCATTCCCTCAGTCTTTCCTTCCACACCCGCAGCGCTCCTCCAACATCCCGCACGCAACCAGAGATTTATTTCATGCAACTTGCAGAGAGGATGATCTTGTCTCCAATTCCGTGGCAGCCGTACGGAATGCCTTGCACTTGATAATATTCCTCCGGCGAGGGTCGCCTTTTTAAGTTAAAGGTAGTTTTGTATTGTGTGCTCTTTCGGAGACAGACGAAGGCGGTCGGAAAGGGCTTTCCATTTTTCGAATTTTTTTCGGCTTCTGAAAGACTGAAGCGTTTCACCAAGTATTTATTACATTACCTTTATTGCGCGCTATTTAGTTTGACTTAAACTGCGCGAGGCACTGTTAAAGAAATACCATCCTTGCTTAAATAGTGAGATTTCGCGACAATCCGCACCATGATAGACGAAATCCCAAATACCCGCCTCGGGCGTTATGTTGAAACCGCTGTTGGCGGTTAGATCGTCCGCGCGTTCGTCCCACCTGCACTTCCACCTTACCCAGCCATCAACATCTTGCCGCTGCTGACAGGCTTCGAGCCTTGGGGTGAAAAAGGGGGGCGTGGTCGTCTGATTGGCAGAACAAAGGGCGGTATGAATACCAAATTGCATGCTGTCACTGATGAAAACTGGTCTTGTCACGGCTACGTTCCGGTCTTCGGCGCGATGGCCATGATCGCCGCAGATTGATTGGCGTATTCATGCTCGTGTTCCAAAATCATCCGAACCGCGCGGGCACGCACCTCAGTCGAAAATCTGTTTGCTCTGTTACTTTTTTCCATGGGCACCATCCATACTTACTTTGGAGCCTCCGGCAAACTGGGGGCGGTTCACTATGCACGAATGGCTGCAATGACGGGTAGATCGGCGGCACCTTGAGGCGGCGTTGAACGGCAGCTAAGGGCCGTGATTGGCGGACGCACCTATTGGATTAGAGGAATACTGCGCGAAAGAGAAAGTCGGCTTCGAGCTTACAATGACGGATGCTGCACACGGAACGAACGGCCGGGCCGTCGCGTCAGTGGAGGAACTGCCCCGGTTCTAATTTTACTATTTGTGCATGAAGGCCTAAAACCAACTAACCGTCTGACGAGTGACGTCCACCAACCTTCATGAAGGCTTCCCCCATGGCCACCAATGCGAAGCTGCATCCCCGTAATCAACACTCAGAAGGTTACGACTTTGTGCGTTTAGTGGCGCAGACACCTGAACTTGAGGCTTTCACGATCAGTAATCCACTCGGTCAAACGACGATTGATTTTCAAGATGTGAGCGCTGTCCGTATGCTTAATCGGGCGTTGCTAAAGACGCATTATAATATTGATTTTTGGGATATCCCTAACGGCTATCTATGCCCACCAATTCCCGGTCGTGTCGACTATATCCACTATCTCGCGGACTTGCTTGCCGACAGCAATAATCAAGAAATCCCACGTGGGCGTCATATCAAAGCGTTGGACATCGGCACGGGTGCGAGCTTGGTTTACCCCCTGACGGGCCAGAGCGAATACGGCTGGCACTTCACTGGCGTCGATATCGATGCGGGTGCTCTCAAATCGGCGAGGCAAATTTGTGAATTCAACAAGTTGAAAATCACCCTTAAGCGCCAAATTGAACCTAAGAATATCTTTAGTGGCGTGATCGAAGCCAACGATGCTTTTCACGTAACCATGTGCAACCCGCCTTTTCATTCGTCCATGGAACAAGCGAATAAAGGCACCCTACGTAAGTGGGCGAACCTTGGAAAAGGGCATTCGAAAAAGCTCAATTTTGGGGGTCAGAACGCTGAACTATGGTGTCCGGGTGGCGAGATAAAGTTTATCGCCCGCATGGTTGAACAGAGCATGGAGTTCGCCGGCCAGTGCCTGTGGTTTACCTCGTTGGTGTCGAAAAAAGATAATCTTCAGCCACTCTACCGAATTTTAGGAAAAGCTAGGGTTGCTGATCTTAAAGTCGTCGAAATGGCACAGGGGCAAAAAACAAGCCGTTTTATTGCTTGGACTTACATGAAGAAAAATCAACGCTCCTTGTTTGCTATTGGAGCTGAGACATAGGGCCCGTTTGCCGAAGTTCTGCAATGCAGCTGATGTCTGCTTCGGAGAAGCTGCATCGCAGCATCCCGTGACACTGTGGATGTCGGCTATGGGCCGGGAGTGCCTATACCCGCAAGCAGGATCAGGTTACCTTTTTATGCGCAAGAAATTGGGTCAAGACATCGCCGACAATTTCAAACGACCGGACGCGCGCAGCGTGATCGTGGATCATTCCGGTTACCAAAAGCTCGTCCGGCCGGTACTTGTCGATGATGGCACTTAACTGCGTCTTGACCGTCAAAGGCGAACCCGTGGCGGAACACGACAAGGCTTGTCTGACTTGCGCAAGGACTTGAGTGGGCACATGTGCACCGACATCCTGGACCGGCAAGGGCAGTTTGCCCGGCTGACCGGATATCAAACGTGCAAAAGCAAGCACTTGCGAGGATCGCAGGACCTGCGCTTCTGCGTCGGTCTCGGCAGCACAGACGCCTACCGCAACCATTGCATAGGGTTCTGACAAGGTTTGGGATGGCTTGAATGTTGTTCTGTAGACCGACAGCGCCTCTTCGAGCATGGCCGGTGCGAAATGCGAAGCGAAGGCGTAGGGCAAGCCCAGATGGGCTGCAAGCTGGGCACCGTAAAGGCTCGATCCGAGGATCCAGACGGGCACATGGGTGCCGACACCGGGAATAGCTCGGACACCTGCGCCATCGGGCATATCACCGAAATAGCCGATCAGCTCTTGCACATCTTGGGGAAAGCTATCCTCGGGCGCCATGTGGCGGCGCAACGCACGGGCAGTGGCCATATCGGTGCCGGGCGCGCGGCCCACGCCCAGATCGATGCGGTCTCCGTACAGCGTTGCCAGCGTCCCAAACTGTTCTGCTACCACCAATGGTGCGTGATTGGGCAACATGATCCCACCTGCGCCGATCCGCATGGTCCGGGTCGCAGCTGCCACATGGCCGATTACAACGGCCGTCGCGGCGCTCGCGATCCCAGCCATGTTGTGATGCTCAGCCAGCCAGTAGCGGTGATATCCTGCGTTCTCCGCGACTCGCGCCAGAGCAACCGTATTGGCCAAGGCATCTGCCGTGGTCTTGCCTTCTGGTACGGGTGATAAATCGAGGAGCGAAAAGTGCTGCATGGAGGCCTCCGTTTGCAATGGGTTATGCACCCGAACCGTGCAATCCAAGGTCGTTTCTAACTTCCCCAACCTATAGCATAGCCTATGTCGGGGCACGTCTTCCACATTGATCTGAAATCCGTAACCTTATACAATTCAAGATGCTGCAAGTTTTTTGGATGTCTGCAATCCCACTGCGGCGCCAACTGATTAAACGAATGTCTTATATTGGCCGGAATCGGCGCCCTTCACATAGGAAGGAAGGGGTCCTTCGATCCGATTTACTTTGGTGGCAGCTGTGTGCGGTTAGTAATTTTTGTAAAATGCAGATAACTTGGTCGCATGTGCAAGGCGCCCGATCCCAGCATCTGTAGGCAAGCAGCAGATTTTCAAGTGATCGAGAGATGAACCCAACTTCTTACAGGGCGACGCTGTCAGCGATTCCCACAAGTTCCACCAAACTCCATCGGCTTCCAACTCTTATCCGCCACCACAGCGCCACTAGAGCCAATCGAAAATGGTTCTTTTCCCAAAAATTAAAGCTAAGTATGTGAAAATTATGGTGAGCCGGTCGGGATCCGAACCCGAGACCTACTGATTAAAAGTCAGTTGCTCTACCAACTGAGCTACCGGCCCACGCTGGGTGCTACCTAGAAACTCTAGCGCGGGGGGTCAAGCGCTAATCAGCATAATTTTCGACTCTCTGGCAAAAACCTATCAGGCGGCGTATATGCGCGGAATGAATCAGAAAACCTCTCTCAACAGCCCAGCGTTTTTGAAAATGCATGGGCTGGGCAATGATTTCGTCGTGATCGACTCGCGCGGGCGATCCCCTGCTCTTGGGCCGGTGGTCACGCCTGCCTTGGCGCGGGCCTTGGGCGACCGCAATCGCGGTGTTGGCTTTGACCAGCTTGCCGAAATCCGCGACGCTATGGACGCTGATTTCACCCTCGATTTCTGGAATTCTGATGGCAGCCGTGCGGGCGCTTGCGGCAACGCCACGCGCTGTGTGGCTGATTTGGTGATGCGCCAAACCGGGGCGGATGGTGTAAGCCTGCTAACCGCGCGGGGCGGGCTTTCGGCCTTGCGCCGCGCTGATGGGTTGGTGTCAGTCAACATGGGGGCGCCGCAACTGGAATGGGCCGATATCCCGCTGGCCCATGCCGTTGACCCGCTGCATCTGCCCTTGCCCGGTGATCCGGTGGGCGTTGGCATGGGCAACCCGCATTGCGTGTTCTTTGTGCCCGATGCCGAGGCGGTCGCGCTGACCACCGATGGTCCGCGGTTTGAATATGACCCGTTGTTTCCGCAAAAAACCAATGTTGAATTTGTGTCGTTGGTGGCACCTGACCATCTGCGCATGCGGGTGTGGGAACGCGGTGCTGGCGTCACGCTGGCATGCGGGTCGGGCGCTTGTGCAGTTGCCGTTGCCGCCCATTTGCGCGGGATCACAGGCCGCAAAGTGCGTCTGGACGTCGACGGCGGCACGCTGGAAATTGACTGGCGCGATGATGGCGTGTGGATGACAGGCCCTGTGGCGCATGTGTTTGACGGCGTGCTCACCCCCGAATTCATG
>RCMY010002769.1_pt1 | contig 15776 bp, 19 predicted proteins | sample 2041341 | NCBI WGS metagenome assembly RCMY01 (sample SAMN09708234, study PRJNA481090) | Marine sediment metagenome, whole genome shotgun sequencing project. | reverse complement strand
TTTGGTTTCATTGAACGTGAAGGCGGGAAAGATGTTTTTGTACATCATAGCTCGATTCAGGGCGATGGTTTCAAATCATTACACGAAGGCCAGCAAGTCACCATGGAAGTAACACAAGGGCAGAAGGGCCCGCAGGCGGAGAACGTAACTCCTGCCTAACCAGCATTAGCCGGCTGGTAGAACGGATATACGTTCTACCAGCGTTTTCGGCAACCATTCTTTCTTATCGCTGCTTTAAATCAAATGGGCTTTCCTTGCCCAGCAGCTGATCAAGTTCGGGCTCAATCTCAGCCCGTGCGCTCAAAGCAACTATGCTTAAACTACAGAGCTGGATAAACGCCAGGCCCGGCGAGTTGCCGGCACTACTCTGGTCGTTTACCTACTTCTTTTTCCTGCTTTGCAGCTACTATATTCTGCGACCGATTCGCGACGAGATGGGCATCGCTGGCGGCGTCGATAATCTGCAGTGGCTATTCCTCGGTACTTTTCTTGCCATGCTTGCCATTGTGCCGGTATTTGGTTGGCTAACGTCGCGCTTTCCGCGGCGCAGGTTTTTACCCTACGCCTACCTGTTTTTCATTTGCAACTTACTGTTGTTCTACCTGTTGTTTCAATCGGGTGCCGACCGGGTTGTTGTTGCACGCGCGTTCTTTATCTGGGTCAGCGTGTTTAATTTGTTCGTGGTGTCGGTGTTCTGGAGCTTCATGACCGACCTTTACAACGATGAACAATCGAAACGTCTGTTTGGCTTTATAGCAGCCGGTGGTTCGGTCGGCGCGCTGCTGGGACCGTTGTTGACGAGTCTCCTGGTTGACCGAGTCGGCATTGACTCTTTGTTGCTGCTTTCCGCGCTACTGCTCGGTTGCGCTATTTACTGCATTTGGCGTCTCGACCTTTGGAAGCGAGGCACTAGCAGTGTCGGTACTGTCAATGCGGCAGCGGTTGAGGATGAAAAAATTCCCGGCGGCGTCTGGGCCGGCGTTCAGCTGGTCGCCAAATCAACTTACCTGTTGGGTATTTGCCTGTTGATTCTGCTCTACACCACGTTAACGACTTTTCTATATTTCCAGCAGGCGCAAATAATCGACGCGACCTTTACCGATGCCGCAGCCCGCACTGCGGTATTCGCCAATATGGATTTCGCAACCAACGCCCTGACCCTGGGTTTGCAAATGTTTGTTACGGGGCGCATCGTTAAATCCATTGGCTTGGGCTGGGCACTCGCGTTGATCCCGCTGCTGCTGGCAGCAGGATTTCTTGCCCTCAGCTTCGCTCCGGTACTGTGGGTGATTGTTGTGCTGCAGGTGCTGCGCCGCGCGGGTAACTTCGCGATTACGAAACCGGCGCGCGAAATGCTGTATGTAGTGCTCAACCGCGAGCAGAAATACAAAGCGAAAAATTTTATCGACACTACCGTATACCGCAGCGGCGATGCGCTCAGCGCCTGGGTTTATGCAGGCTTTAAAGGCATGGGGTTGCAGCTTGCCCATATCGCACTTATCGCCGTGCCGCTGTCACTGCTGTGGGCGGTGGTGGCATATTTCCTCGGTAAAAAACACGACGAAATAGCCCGCCAGCAGTCTGAACAATAGAATGTAAAGACAACGAGGAGCGCAGACCAATGAAACAATACCCGTTAGCATTACAACGCCGACAACTGCTAAAAATGGCTGGTATCACAACTGCGGCTGGTTTCTTGCCGGCTTGGGCGACGGCCGCTACTTTAAGCCAGATTCAACGCAATATTCCGCATACAATTGAATCCCTGCCAGTGATTGGTCTGGGTTCCGCCGGCAACCTTGCGGGCATGCAAGACCCTGCAACGAAACAACGGCTGGACGCGGTCATGCAGGCGTTTTTTGACAAAGGCGGGCAGGTGGTCGACTCCTCACCGATGTATGGCGATGCTGAAAGCGCGATTGGCGAACTGCTAAAAGGCGTCAAGAACAAACAGAAACTGTTCGCTGCTACCAAAGTGTGGACCGACGGGCGCGAGGCGGGCATTAAGCAAATGCAGCAGTCTTTTAAGCGCATGGGCGTAGAGAAAATGGACTTGATGCAAATTCACAATTTACGCGATTGGCAAACTCATATTGCCACCTTACGCGAGTGGCAGCAGCAGGGAAAAATTCGCTACATTGGCATTACCACCTCGCATGGGCGTGACCATGCCGAGCTGCAGCGCATTATGGAAGTTGAGAAGCTCGATTTTGTGCAGTTCAGTTACAGCGTGGGCGCACGTGAGGCTGAGCAGCGTTTGCTGCCAATGGCCGCCGATAAGGGTATCGCAACGCTAATCAATCGTCCCTTTCAGCGCGGCGAATTGTTCAAATTGGTCAAGGGGAAACCACTGCCCGAGTGGGCCGCGGCGTTCGACTGCAGCAGTTGGGGCCAGTTCTTTCTGAAGTTTGTTGTCAGCCATCCCGCAGTGACCTGCGCTATTCCAATGACCTCCAAGCTAAAACACATGGAAGACAATATGGGCGCTTGCTACGGCGGCCTGCCGGATGCAGCGACGCGCGCGAAGATGGTCAGCCTCATCGAGTCGCTATAAGTCCTTTTTTACGTGTACATCTGGAGTGATGCCAATGCTGTCTAATACTCAACTGCTCAGCGCGCTGCTTATTGTGCTTAGTGTATCCCTGCCGTCGCACTCTAATTCGAAACCCGATGCGGCCGCGCAGGCGCTGATCGACGAGCTGGATTTGCGCGAGACCAAGCAGGCCATTCGAGAATCGCCGGGCTGGCAGAAACCCAAGCGGATTGTCGTGCTGCTGCCAGCCGGGCAATCGGCATCGTCAGAGCAAGCGCTACAGGCTTTACAGCAGGTTAGCGACGGCGTGGAGCTGGTAGCCGTGACTGAGCGCGATCAACTCGTTGCTGCCTTGGAGGATGCCGATGCGCTACTCGGGTTTTGTGAGCCAGAGTTGCTGCAAGCCGGTAAACGCTTGCGCTGGATTCAAAGCTACAGTGCGGGGGTAGATCGCTGTGTTGCTGCCGCCGAGCAGCAGCAAGATTTGGTGCTAACAAATATGCAGCGCGTGCATGGGCCGGCCATCGCCGAACACGTGTTGGCAATGCTGTTATCGATCGCGCGTGATTTGCCACGCTACCAACAATTGCAATCTGAGGCGACCTGGGGGCGAACCCAGTCAGGAGGTCGGCAGGCGGTGGAAATACAGGGTAAAACCATGCTGATTGTAGGGCTTGGCGGCATTGGTACGGAAATAGCGAAACGCGCCCACGCCTTAGGCATGCGTATTATCGCTACGCGTAACTCCAGCCGCGAAGGTCCTGATTATGTCGACCAAGTCGGTTTGGCCGCTGAGCTGCCGCAACTGCTTAAACAGGCCGACGTGGTTGTGAATGCGACGCCGCTGACGCCCGCCACGACTGGCATGTTTGACGCCGCAATTTTTAAGGCTATGCGACCGAGTGCTTACTTTATCAACATTGGCCGTGGTGCCAGCGTTGTCGCCCACGACCTGATTCAGGCGCTGAAGAGAGGCGACATCGCCGCTGCAGCACTGGATGTGACCGACCCCGAACCGCTGCCAAAAAACAGCGAGCTATGGCACTTGCCCAACGTTTTGATTACCCCGCACATTAGCGCCCGCAGCGACCAGAGCATGCGTCGTGTTTGGGTTCTAGTGCGCGAAAATTTGCGTCGCTACGTGCGTGGTGAACCCCTGTTAAACAGGGTGGATATCAAGCGCGGTTATTAGAGGTGCCCCGTCGAGCTTGGTTGAAATCAGTTTTGACGCGCGCGCTTTGCCTTTACCGATTCTCCCGCAACGCCGAAATCCTGGCCGTCAATGTCGTTGAGCATAATACGTACGGTGTCTGCTTTAACATCCAGCGCGCTGACACAGGCATCGGTCACTTTTTTTATCAGGTCTTCTTTTTGTGCGTCGCTGCGGCCTGCGATCAGGCCAATATTCAGGATGGGCATGTAGCTATTCCTCGTTGATGATACGGTTGTTCGATGTTCATTAGAATACTTTTTACGGGTACAGTCAAAACTGCCGCGCCAGCGCAATAGTATTGTAACAGCGGCTCCGCTGGACAAAACTTGTAAACCCCCATAGGGTGTGCGCGATTTTAATAATGAGGTGATTTAATGGGTAAGTTTCATGGGTAAGATTCTCGGCTTACTGATTGGTTTGCTCGCCGACGGTTTTTTTGGTGCCATGCTGGGCTTTTTCATTGGTATGCTGATCGACCGCGGCGTAGCGGCCGGCTTGGTAAACCTTGGCGGCGCGGGCAATCGGCAAGCCGTGCAGCAGCGCTACTTTACGACCCTTTTCGCGATTATCGGCCACCTTGCTAAGGCAGATGGCCGCGTCAGCGAGGAGGAAATCACGCTTGCCGAAAATCTCATGCAGCGCATGGGGCTGACGGCGGAGCACCGCCAGCAAGCGATCGGCCATTTTAAACGCGGTTCCAGCGCCGAGTTTGATGTGGCTAGCGAGATGGCCCTATTCCGCGAGCAGTGTGGGCGTCGGGCGACATTAGTGAACATGCTGCTAGTTACATTGATCAGCGTCGCCTTCGCCGACGGCGAGCTGCATCCGTCTGAAAAATCCGTGCTGCAGCGCGTTGCTGCGGAGCTGGGTATTCAGCAACAGCATTTTGAACAAATTCTCGGCATGGTTGGCGCTCAGCACGGTTTTTCGCAGCGTGCCGGCGGCGGCTCGCACGGCGCTTACACGCAAACGGCACCGGCTGATTTACTGGCAGAGGCATACCGTGCACTCGGTGTTAGCGCAAGTGCTACCGACAAGGAAGTGAAGCGCGCCTATCGAAAACTGATGAGCCAGCATCATCCAGACAAACTGATTGCTCAAGGCGTGCCTGACGATATGATCGCGCTAGCCACTGAAAAGACGCAGGCCATTCAGCAAGCCTATGAAATAGTAGAAAAGCACCGCAAAAGTGTTTGAATTGAGCGTGCTGTCACGTTTTTGTAACAAAACAACACCAAAATGACCGCTTAGATAAACAAACGATTATTCGGTCAATCAGTTGATGAGGTTTTGTATGCAACAGAAGATTTTAGGTGCAGCCGCACTTGCGGTCGCAATGACAGCCGAGGCGCTAGCCGGCAGCGTGACTTCGGACGGCGCTGACCTCGTGATTAAAACCAGGGGTGGTCTTGAGATCAATACAGTTGATGGCGACTACGGCGTCAAAATTGGCGGCCGCATACAGCTTGATTACAACACCTTTGACGGCGTGATCAACGAGGTGGTCGATGAGACCGGCAGCGATTTATTTTTTCGCCGTGGGCGCGTGGAGATCAAAGGTAAGGCTAAAGATTGGGGTTATGTCGCTTCCTATAATTTGACCGGCGATGGCTCCATCGACCAATTGCATGCCAGCTACAACGGCTGGGGCGGTATGGCGGCGTTGACTCTGGGGCAACAAAAAGAAAGCTTCGGCCTGGATGACACCGGCAGCTCGAAATGGACTACTGGCATGGAGCGCGCAATGCCCGCCAGCGCATTCGACACCGGCAACAACATCGGTGTGCGCCTGCACGGCTCGACTGACCTGTTAGGCTATAGCATCGGTGCGTTCAAGCAAGGCACCGATGATGACAATGCGCTGGAGTTAGGCCTGACGGGTCGCTTTGTCGTAAGGCCGATTTACTCTGAAAATGCCATTGTCCATTTAGGTGTTGGCTATACCACCCGCGACGGCGAGTTTGACGCCATCGATTCACGGCTGGGGGTGCGCGGTGATGTGAATAGGATTGAGGCTGGCTACGTCGGCATTGCCGGCGATGAATTCGAAGCCTTCAACGTGGAAGTAGCCGGTATTTTTGGGCCAGTGCATGTCATGTCAGAATACTTTGAAGGCGAGATTTCCGGTGCCGCTGGCGCACCTGAGATTGAGGCCAACGGCTACTATGTCACGGCGGGCTGGGTGATTACCGGCGAGCAGCGCAGCTATAAAACGGGCGAAGGCGTGTTCGATAAAATCAAACCAGAGAACCCCGGCGGTGCCTGGGAATTATTTGCCCGTTACGACTATTTGGATGTGAGCGATACGGGATTGAGCACTCTGGTCGCCATCGCTGCCGGCGACGCAAGCACGATTACCGCAGGTGTGAATTGGTACGCTACCAGTAACGCAAAACTTGCGCTTAATTACATCCATGCCGAAACCGATGAAATTATTGGTGAGGACGATAGCGGTGATGCCATAGCACTGCGTATGCAATATCTTTTCTAACCGCAATACTGTTTAACCCGGGCCTGTGCATTATGGATGCGCTCCTCAGCTTGCTCTTTTTCCCCCACGGTGTAACCCTGTAGTTTAAGGTTTTGCCGTCGCTGCTGAGCGTATTCCAGCTTTTCCTTGTAGTAACGGCAATTGCCTTGATTGTTTTTCTTATAGTACTTGCCATAGCCGCTTTGAGATGCCGCTTTATTCCGTGTTCTGCGTAGGCGCTGCTGCTCTACAAAAAAGCGACGTTTCTCAGCGGCGGCTGCCATTTCTTCGGGCGTTAACGCTTTGATCTGCACGTCTACCGTTTCGGCATTGTCGACCGGCTGGTCGGTAAAATGTACCCGGCCGCTGGCATCGGTCCATTTATAAATCTCAGCGGTCGAAAGCATTGACCAGCTTAACAGTAGAAAAATAACAGTGGCGCGCATGCTGAAGGGCAGGGAAGTGGTCGGTAGTTAAACCATAGTCAATACCCACTGTTTTGTCAGGCTGGAAGCTGGCAATCAAATCCACCACAATAAACCGCAAAGAAGTTACGGTGGGGGTGTTTCTTTGTTCGCCCCAGTTGATTTAGCAGGCAAGAAAATACTGATTACCGGCCCCAGCGGCCAGGTTGCGCTGCCAGTAGTAGAACAGCTGGCGCAAAACAACGATGTGTATGCGCTTGCGCGCTTTTCAAATGCGGATGATCAGCAGCGCATCGCCGCACTCGGCGCGACCACGCAGCAAGTTGACTTGACCAGGGACAGTTTTATCGAGTTGCCCGACGACTTCGATTATGTGCTTAATTTTGCCGTGGTAAAAACCGGCAATTTTGACTACGACCTGTGAGCCAACGCGGAAGGGGTTGGCCGGTTAATGTTGCACTGCAGGTGTGTACAAGCCTTCCTGCATTTTTCTTCTATGGCTGTTTACCAGTACGCAGGTCATGACCCACTTGCCGAAGACGCGCCTTTGGGCGACAACCACCGCAGCATGTTTCCGACCTACAGTATTTGCAAAATAGCTGCCGAAAGTGTGGTGCGCTTCGTGGCGCGGCAATTTGCTATTCCCACTACTATCGCACGTCTCAGCGTACCTTTATAGCGACAACGGCGGTTGGCCTTACTACCATATGCTGATGATGCAAAACGGCGTGCCCATCGATATTCACCCCGAGCGGCCCAATGTTTATAATCCTATCCACAGCAGCGACTATTTGGAAAAAATCCCGCGCTTGCTAGCGGCTGCCAGTAGCGACGTGACAACGCTTAATTTTGGCGGCTCGCAGGCAGTGAGTATTGAGCAGTGGTGCGATTATATTGCCGAATTAACTGGCTTTGCGCCGCAGTATAGAGAAGATCCCAAAGCCTTCGGCAGCTTACAACTCGATACCAGCGCTATGCACGCGGCTATCGGCGAAACCAGTATGGATTGGCGGACAGGGATGCGTGCGATGTTGGAGAATCTGGCTCCACAGGAGCTTGGAAGCTGCTAACACTATTTTCTTATTCTGGTGACTTTCGACCCGTCGATGCTTAAATTGAGCATCAACCCCTTATTGGCAAACACAAAGGCAATCACAGGCGAACGCATTTTCAGAAAGTCGACGGTGCCGCCAGTGCCCAGCGTGGCGAGCGCCACATCGGCGTCGCCGCTCACTGACCAGCCACGGCTGGCGCGAAATTTATTTAACGCCGGTTCGTCCATAAAAAGCACAACATTAGATTTCGCCTGCAGCCCGACGATCACCCCCAAAGCCGCCGAGGCGAGATTGTAATAGTCTACCACCTCACCATTAACCAGTAGCGCTCCCTCGCCGTACTCGCCGCCCAGAATAAACCCGCCTTGCACTACGTTGGGAAATACCAGCACGCCGGCCGCACGGTAGACCAACTGTTCTGCGGCGCTGGACTTTGCATACAGCACAGTTAACGCCTCTTCAACCCGCGCATCAATTTCCTCGCGTGAATCGGCGTGAGACAAGCTGCTGAACATTAGACACGCTAAAAATAGTACCGCACCGCGAAGCTGGGGTAGGTGCCGCTGCAGGAGTCGATACATAGAGCGTGTCCTCTTCGCTTGATTGGCATTTTACTAACGTTTCACTATCACCGACGAGCCGTGGCCAAACAAACCCTGGTTGGCAGTAATGCCTACTTTGGCGTTTTCAATCTGGCGCTCTCCCGCCTCGCCGCGCAGCTGCCATGTCAGTTCACACACCTGTGCCAATGCCTGTGCTGGCACGGCTTCGCCGAAACAGGCCAGGCCGCCGCTGGTATTAACCGGCACGCGGCCGCCAATACGCGTGTCGCCGTTGCGCAGTAGCGTCTCGGCTTCACCCTGGGCGCACAAGCCGATGTATTCGTACCAATCCAGCTCCAACGCGGAAGACAAGTCGTACACTTCGGCAAGCGATACATCCTCTGGCCCTATGCCCGCTTCCTCGTAGGCCTGTTGCGCTATTGACGAGCGGAATGAGTAGCTGTCGGCAAATGCTGACGAGTCGGTAGCGATGTCGGGCATTTCAACTTCAGAGCTGGCGAACTTCGGCGTAACGGTAGAGATACCGGCGATTTTAACGGCGTTATCTTTGGCATGCTTTTTCGCATACGCTTCGCTGGCGATCACGATGGCCGCGCCACCGTCGCTGGTTGCACAAATCTCAAACAGGCGCAGCGGTGAGGCGACCATTGCCGAGCCTAACACTTGCTCTACAGTGAAAGATTTACGATAGCGGGCATTGGGATTAGTTAACCCATGTTCGGCATTCTTAACCTTAACGTTGGCAAAGTCTTCATCGGTCGCGCCGTACAGGTCTTTGCGTCGCTGTGCGTAAAGTGCAAAATAGGTGGGGTTGGTGATTCCCAGCCGGAACCGCAACCAGTCAGGGTCATCCGGGCGCTCGCCTTTTTGCGGCGCAAGAAAACCCTTCGGCGTGGTGTCGGCGCCCACTACCAGGGCTACTTCGCACTGACCCGCCAAAATTTGCGCGCGCGCTGTTGCCAACGCTTGCGAACCTGAAGCACAGGCCGCATAGCAGGTGGCGACCTGTGCGCCTTGCCAGCCTAACGCCTGCGCGAAGGTGGCACCGGCGACGTAGCCGGGATAGCCATTGCGCATGGTCGCACCGCCGGCAATAAACTGTATGTCTTGCCATGGCACGCCGGCGTCTTGCAGTGCGGCGCGAGCAGCGTGTACGCCATACTCTACAAAATTGCGCCCCCACTTACCCCAGGGGTGCATGCCTACGCCTAAAATGGCAACGTCCTTGCTCATTTTAACACTCCGCTGGGCTGCCATTTCCAAATCATATGTTGCTGACCGTCTTTTTCGAACAACGGCTCGAGTATCAGTTCGACTTCGGTGCCGGTCGTCACATCGTCAACGCCAACACCTTTTGCCAGCTGGCCCATAATGATCATATCTTCCCGTTCGAGCTGCACGGCGGCAATAGCAAACGGCTCAAATGGTTCGGCGGAAATGTAAGGTTCCGGTGGTTGATACTGGGCGTCAGTATACGACCAGATCTTGCCGGTGCGGCTTAGCTCTATCTCGCTAAACTCTTCGCTGTCGCAGGCCGGGTTGCGGCAAAAGGAAATCTTCTTCGGGAAGAAATAGGTTTGGCACTTCCTGCATTGGCTGCCGATCAGGTGTGGCTTATCGCTGTCATCGGTAAACCAGCCCTCGATGGCTGCGGTTTGATCGGCTTGAAACATTTTCCACTCCAACGACTTGTTCGATTGCGCAGCAGAATACTATCTCGCCTGTAGCAGGGCAAGCAGCCGCTGGTTACCAGCTTGTCACCAGCAGTTACAGTCGCTATACCCCCTTGTATGTCTATGCTATCGTTAGCCCTAAAAGGCTGTTAAACGGCTGCTTTTCAGCCAAAAGTGCGGAGAGAAGAAAGACACAATGGACGGCATTTCAACGCTATTTATCGTGCTCGTCGTACTGGCAGTGGCGACGCTTTTCAAGGGCGTCAAGTTTGTTATCCAGGGCACCGAATACACGGTGGAACGTTTCGGTCGCTACACGAAAACACTGTGCCCCGGCCTCAATTTAATCGTCCCCTTTGTCGACAGTATTGGCGCTAAAATGAACATGATGGAACAAGTCATGGACGTGCCATCGCAGGAGGTTATCACCAAGGATAATGCCATGGTCACGGTCGATGGCGTTGTTTTCTACCAGGTGCTGGATGCATCGAAGGCGGCCTACGAGGTAAATCAGCTGGACCGCGCCATACTCAACCTGGTGATGACCAATATTCGTACCGTCATGGGTTCCATGGACCTGGACGAGCTGCTGTTCAAACGTGACGATATTAACGCCCGCTTGCTAATGGTGGTTGACCAGGCCACGACGCCCTGGGGAGTTAAAGTCACCCGCATTGAAATTAAGGATATTGCACCGCCACGTGATTTGGTTGACTCCATGGCCAGGCAAATGAAAGCCGAACGGGAAAAGCGGGCGACTATTCTGGAAGCCGAAGGCGATCGGCAGTCGGCGGTGTTACGCGCCGAAGGAGAAAAGCAGGCCGCCATACTTGAAGCAGAGGGGCGGCGTGAAGCAGCTTTTCGTAACGCTGAAGCACGCGAAAGAGAGTCGGAAGCAGAGGCCAAAGCTACGCGCGTGGTGTCGCAAGCCATTGCCGAGGGTGACGTGCAGGCGGTGAATTATTTTGTCGCGCAGAGCTATGTTGAGGCATAAAAAGAAATTGCCACGGCGCCGAACCAGAAGGTACTCATGCTGCCGGTTGAAGCGGCCAGCGTGATTGGCGCGGTGGGAGGCATTGCCGAACTGGCTCGTTCCGCGATGGAACAACAAAAACAGAAGGGGGACTAAATCGTGCCTATGCTTGAGCAGCTGTTGTTCTGGCACTGGTTGGTGTTGGCACTGGCATTGTTAGTGCTTGAGCTGTTTGCGCCAGCGGCGTTTTTTATCTGGTTAGGCGCCGCTGCCGCACTGGTGGGCGCGCTATTGTGGATAGCGCCGGCGCTGTCATGGCAAATGCAGTTCGTTATTTTTTCTATCGTTGCGATTGCGTCAGTATTTGTAGGCCGCCGCTACAGCCAGAGGCAAGCGCAAACACAAGGCGATTCGGGTTTGAATCGGCGTGGTGATCAATACGTCGGCCGGGTGTTCACCCTCGAAGAGCCGATCATGAACGGCACCGGCCGTGTGCGCGTCGACGATAGCTATTGGCGCGTTATCGGCCCTGATCTCGCGCCAGGTGCAAAAATAAAAGTCAACTCGGTTGAAGGCGCATCGTTTGTGGTGGAGGCAGTTAATTAGTCAGTCCGAACCACCTTTTTTTGGACAAACGGCAGCTAACGCCATCGTCGCTGCTGCACGTATTCTTTATCTAAAACAATAAATTACGACTCGATCTATGCATTCGCAATGGTCGCAGGCAGGAAAGCCCTAACAAATCATAAAATTTTACCACCACGACACAGTAATCGCCGGTTTGCAAGCTACACTATAAAGTATCAATTGAACGGATGATTTCTGCCCCGCTAAATCGTATGTTGGAAAACAATCTTTAAATATGCAAACCAAGAAAGCTCTGGAGAAAGAGACCTTCCAACTGCCCGCAGACGAGTTGCAGGTGGGCATGTTCGTATGCGAGTTAGACAGACCCTGGCTGGAAACACCTTTCATACTGCAAGGCTTCGAAATTCAAAACCAGGCAGATATTGACGCGCTGCAAGCTCTTTGCACGTTCGTATACGTCGAAAAAACCGCCGCGCTGGCAGCCTATCAATTGCGGGAGCGCGAACAGCAAGCCACACAGAAGCAAAAACGCCTGCCGGCGCGCAAGACCAGCGATGCAGAATTCGTCCACGCCAAAAATTTGGCCAATGAAGGCAAGCAGCTCACCCGTTCATTTATGGACGACGTGCGGTTAGGGCGCGCGATTGATGTGCAGACGGTGGAGGCTACCGTTTCCGGCTGCGTAAAAAGCATTACGCACAACCCGGACGCAATGATGTGGCTGGCCAAACTGCGTAGCGTAGACGCCTATACGTCGGAGCATTCGTTTAACGTAGGCCTGCTGGCGATAACCTTTGGCCGTCATCTCGGGCTTGCCGAAGAAGACCTGCAGAAGCTGGGCGTCGCCGGTATGTTGCATGATATTGGCAAAATGCGCACGCCTACCGAAATTCTGAACAAAGAGGGTGGGTTGACGCCTGAAGAATTTAAAATTATGCGCGAGCACACTACCCATGGCCGCGATATTTTAATGGCTCACAAAACCGTCAACGCAAACACGGTAGACGTTGCTTTTGCGCACCATGAAACCCTGGACGGAAAGGGCTACCCGCGGAATGTCAAGGGCAAAGGCCTCAGTGAGTTTACCAAAATAGTGACCATTTGCGATGTGTATGACGCGTTAACCAGCGAACGTTGCTATAAGTCTGGTAAATCGTCGGTAGAAGCATTTCGCATTCTTTACGGAGGTCGCGCCAAGCAATTTGACGAAAATCTGGTGACCGAGTTTATAGAATGTATCGGCCTGTACCCACCAGGTTGTATTGTTGAGCTGCTGAATGGCCATGTCGGTATTGTGATTAGTATTAACGAGCGGCAGCGACGCCTGCCTAAAGTGTTGATCGTCACCGACGAGCAGAAGGCGATGAAAGGCGAGCGCATCATCGACTTGTCCTCTGTTGCCAATAACCCCACTGGCAGGGGTTATATGATTAAAGCCGTGTTAGCTAACGGCACGCTCGGCATTCGCGTGGAAGACTACGTTAAGCGCGGCTTGCGCATCGAATAGGCGTCCTTCTACAACGTATTTCTAATGTGCTGATCATTCCTGCGTGATGCAGTTAACAGTTACCAATCTTTACTCACCAAAATTTTACATACGTCCGCTAATTCTTTGTATTTAATCGCAGAAGCTGTTATCTGCCATCCCGAATTAGTTTATCATTAAACTCGAAAACACAGTTTGACCGTCGCTTGGCGATTGGATCAGAGGGCGTCATGACAGCAGTTATTTGCGAAGACTTGCAGCCAGGGATTGTTAAAGTCACGATGAACCGGCCCGACAGCCTGAACGCGCTTTCGATGGCACACGTGACCGCATTACAGCAAACCTTCGCCGTGCTAGGCGAACGGCGCGACTGTCGCGTGATTATTCTAACCGGTGCCGGGCATGGTTTTTGTGCCGGGGCCGATCTACAAGGCGAGCAGCTGACAGCCGGCGGCGAGAGCTTGACCAAGCTTGGCTATGTAGTGGAAGCCCAGCAACATCTGGTTGACATGCTGCTTACCATTCGTGAGCTGGATAAGCCCGTTATTGCCGCCGTCAACGGTGTCGCGATTGGTGGCGGTCTGGCACTGGCACTGGTGTCTGACATCAGGGTGGCGTCAGAGTCGGCGCAGTTTGCTGCCGCGTGTATAAAAGTGGGCCTGTCGGCATGCGACGTGGGAGTGAGCTATCTTTTGCCGCGCATCGTCGGTGCCTCATGCGCGGCCGAACTGATGTTAACCGGCCGCACATTTGATGCCTATGAGGCACAGCGCATCGGCATGACCCACGCCGTGGTGCAAGACGGGGAGCTTATGGCTGCCGCCGTGAAGACCGCAGAGCAGATCGTCGGCAATAGTGAAAACGGCGTTATGATGACCAAGAAAGGACTGTGGGCAAGTCTTGACGCGTGTAGCCTGCGCCAGGCGCTGGAACAGGAAAACCGTACCCAGGTGTTAGACTACTTTAATGACTCCTTGGGGATAGTGCAGCAACGCGTGCCTTCGTAGAAATCACCATTATTACCTATCACTTATGACCTTGAGTGATAGTATACTTCCTCGCTTTCTGTCTCCTTGCCGCTGGGCTGCTATCCTTCTGTGAAAACTCGTGAGCGTATTATAGTCACCAGTCTGGAGCAGTTTAACGCGCTGGGTGAGCCGAACGTCACCACTCTTGATATCTGCAACGAGATGGATATCAGTCCGGGCAATTTGTATTATCACTACAAAGGCAAGGACGAGATTATTGCCGAACTTTTTTCTCGCTTCGAACAAGACATGCAAGGGTTGCAGGGTAATGTGTTTCAGGAAGAGGTCACTGTTCTTGACGTATGGATGTATCTGCAGCTCAACTTTGAGGCGATTGCACGCTTCCAGTTTATTTATCGCGACCTGAACGATTTGATGAGTCGCTACTCGCTGCTAAAGCGTCGCTTCAAGCGCTTGCTGAAGGCGCAGCGTACAACAATCAAGAATATGTGTGCTGCATTAGAGCTTAACGACGCGCTGCAGACCGGCGATGCCGAGCTGCAGCGTATTGCCGACCACATTGTCATGACCATGTCGTTCTGGCTTAACTTCGAGCAAATACAATGGGCAGAGAACACGCCGTTTGAGGCCAATGTTGAGCAATGTGCATACCAGGTGATCAATCTCCTCGCACCATTCTTACAGCAGGATGATCGCGACTTGCTGCGTGAGATTAGCGAGGAGTACCTTTAGTCTGATGAGCTGTTGGTAGCTTGAAAAAAAACGCCCGAACCTCTACGGTGCGGGCGACGAAAACAAACCTCTGATTTGATCTGTATATAGCGGTACTACGCCGTTTCTGGCCCAGAACGACTCTGTTTAGCTGGCGCTTTGCTTGCTGCAGACTTGCGTGCCGGCGCTTTGCGCGCAGTGGCCTTGGCTTTAGCAGGAGCGGCCTTAGCTTTTGCTGGTGCTTTTGCGTCCACCGCTTTTTGCAGCGCGTCAATTTTCGCGTGCAGCTCGTCAATATCTTTCTTGGACGGCAAGCCCAAGCGGTTGTAAGCCTGGGCAACGCGATTGTCGAAGGCAGTTTCCAGTTTGGAAACCCGGGAAGTCGCCTTATCGCTGATCTTATCCAACCTGTCCTCGACTTTGTCTTTCAGGCCATCCAGTTCTTTCTTGGCCTTCTTTTCTAGCCTCTGGCCATCTTTAACGAGCTTCTTAAAGAACTTTTCGCTGTCTTCACTGGTGTCTTTGGCGGCGTCGCTAATCGCATCGCTGCTGCGCGCAAAGGCTCCCAGGCCTGCCCGCCAAATTTGTTGATAGGTTTTCTTCGCTTCCTGCACCTGCTCGCTGTCGCCTAGCTCTTCTAAACGGTCGCGTGCCTGATCGATCAGGTTTTCGTCGTCTTTACTTTTTTTCTTGCTGCCGGATTTTCCCTTCGCAGTTGCCATGAATACACCTCGTCTCGTTTGTTAGATTATAAATTAACACAAAACCATACCGCTGCAATCTAGAATAAACAACCTAATTAATGCGGGTGTACTTTTGCTTCAATTAAACACCGCAGCGGTGAATTACGATTTGCCTAAATGACGATGTATCAGCCCTTAGATTGGCGCAAGTATGAAGGCCGCAAATATGAGGTGTTGCGCTACACCGCTCGATATCTCTCAGCCAGGATTGCAGACTCCCAAACTGCAATAGCTGATCCGCAGGTAAGTTTTAACTTGATCCACCGCTTAGGAATGGGAACGAAATAACTTGACGGTATTGCGCCGGATTTTTGTTTGTCTTCAAGGCGCGGTAACAGGCGCATAGTCGAACTA
>RCMY010002768.1_pt1 | contig 15779 bp, 13 predicted proteins | sample 2041341 | NCBI WGS metagenome assembly RCMY01 (sample SAMN09708234, study PRJNA481090) | Marine sediment metagenome, whole genome shotgun sequencing project. | reverse complement strand
CCGATCACGTTGAACCAGTTGGAGTCGACCTCGAGACCAACCAGTTCGGTGATGAAAGGAGGGATGCTCCAGCCACCGAGGAAGAGCACCGACGCCAAGAAGGCGAAGATGGCTGCCGTGGCGAACTCGCCGATGAAGAACATCAGGAAGCGCATGCCCGAGTACTCGGTCATGTAGCCACTGACGAGCTCGGACTCGGCGACCGGCATGTCGAACGGCACCTGAGTGAGCTCGGCTTGCACAGCGATCATGAAGATCAAGAAGCCGACGAACTGGGTGAGGATGAACGGCAGACCAAGAGCACCCCAGCCGAAGATCTCGCCATTGATCTGGGCGTAGACGATCTGCTGGAGATTCAGCGTGCCAGCTTGGATGACCACACCGACGACCGCGAGCACCATCGGCAGCTCGTAGGCAATGAGCTGGCCTGCGGCTCGCAGACCACCGAGCAGCGAGTACTTCGATGCGCTGGCCCAGCCAGCCATCAAGATGCCGATCACCGAGATCGAGCTGACGGCGAGCGCCAGGAAGACACCGACGTCGAGATCGGTGAACAGCGCGTTTGGACCGAACGGCACCACGACGGCCAGCAGGAACGTACTCATCAGCACGACATATGGCGCCATGGCGAACACTGTGCGATCGGCACGGGCGGGGAAGATGTCTTCCTTCTGCAGCGACTTACCGAGCTCGGCCAGCAACTGGAGCGAGCCGTAGGGGCCAGCTTCCATCGGGCCAAGACGGCTCTGCATGAACGAGACCATCTTGAACAGGTAGAGGTACACCGTGAGGCCGGCGGGCAAGAGCACCACCAAAAGCACAGCAACACTCTTGATGATGGTCTCCATCCACCAATCTGTCTCAATACCAAACATCATGAGAAAACCTGCCCGAGAAACGGCGGCGGGAGTTCTGAGGAACGAAGAACTCCGTTAGTGGCGAGGCCCTCTGGGCCGCAGAAAGACACCGGCGGCCGGAGTTCTGAGGAACGAAGAACTCTGTTAGTGAGCGAAGCGAACGGCGTCATCGGTCGATGTCTCCGAGGATGAAATAGAGCGACGCCAGAATCGTGATGACGTCGGGGACGTAAACGCCCTTCAGCAGCCAAGGCGCGATGCTCATGTTGTTGAAACTGGCGGAGCGGATCTTGACCCGGAACGGCTCGAGGCCGCCCTTGGACACCACGTAGTAACCCATCTCACCAAGGGGGTTCTCGGTGGGCACGTAGGCCTCTCCCTCAGGCACCTTGATGATGCGGGGCACCTTGGCCATGATCGGGCCGGCGGGAATCGTGTCGAGCAGCTGCTCGACGATGTGCACGCTCTCGCGCACCTCCTGAAGCCGAACCCATGAGCGGGCGTACGCGTCGCCATCGGGGTGTGTCCAGACCTTCCAGTCGACCTTGTCCCATGCAAGACCGCAGGGGGCATCGCGACGGAGGTCCCAGTCGACGCCCGAGCCCCGAATGTTCGCTCCGCTCATGCCATAACTGAGGCCGACGTCGGCGGGAATGACACCGATGCCACGGGTACGAGCTGCGAAGATCTCGTTGCCGAAAAGCAGGTCCTCGATGAGGTCACAGAACTCATTGATCTTGGCCAAGCTCTGCTTGGTCTCGGCGATCCAGCCAGCGGGCAGATCGTCCTTCACGCCGCCGATGCGGTCGAAGTTCGGGTGGAAACGACCACCGGTGGCCGACTCGATCTGATTGAGCACGTGTTCACGGTCGCGGAATGCGTAGAAGACCGGGGTGACGGCACCGAGCTGCACGCCAAGGTCGCCCAAGAACAGCGTGAGGTGAGCAATGCGGCCGAGCTCGAACAAGATGGTGCGAATGTGTTGGGCTCGAGGCGGGGCCTCGATGTCCATCAGCTGCTCAGCGGCGAGGATGAACGGCACCTCGTTGCAGAAGCTTCCGAGCCAATCGATGCGATTCACCAGTGTGGTGACCTGCGGGTAGGTGCGCACCTCGGTGAGCTTCTCGTAGCCACGGTGCATGTACCCCATGATCGGCTCGGCCTCGATCACCTGCTCGCCGTCGAGGCGAGCGACGATTCGGAGCGTGCCGTGGGTCGCGGGGTGTTGCGGCCCGATGTTGAGCGTCATGCCCTCGGCTTCGAGCTCGATGTTGACGCGTGCGTCAGCGGCTTGAGCCGCCACGTATGCCAGTTGCCGACGATCAGATACCGCAGTCATTGCGCATCCTCCGGGTTTGAGGTGCTCGGCCCATCGCCGGCCGGGAGTTCCGAAGAAGAAGCAACTTCGTCAGCGAGCGGAGCGACCGGCATTGGCTCGACGTCGACAATTCCTGGCCACGGCTTCACCAAACGGGCAAGCAGAGGGAAGTCCTTGCGCATCGGATTACCTTCGAAATCGCCAGGAAGGTAGAGCGGGCGCAATCCTGGATGGCCAGTGAACGTGATCCCGAACATCTCCCACGCTTCGCGTTCGTGCCATTCCGCACCGGGGTAATGATCGGTCCAGGTCGGAACCGCGAGTGCGTCGTCTGGCAGATCGGCCTTGATGGTCACGCCGAGCCCGGTGGTGAGATTGTGAAGCCGACCGAAGACCTGGAAACGAGTGTCGCCCCCGGCGTATCCGGTGGTCATCTCGGTCGCCTCTGCCTTGGAGTCATCGCCGAGTTGAACATCGACATGCGCGTCGAGGCTGCGGCCGAAGGGTGAAGGCAACCAGTCGATCGCCGAGACGAAATCGAAATAGCGGAACCGTTGACGGTCGCGCAGATACGCAGCGGTATCAGCGAAGGCTTCGACCCTCACACGGATCCAGAGGTCCACTCCGGGCACGAGATGGTGCTCGACCAACGAGTCGCCCAGTTCAGCAACCAGAGCCTCGAGCAGCGCCGAACGGGCCTCGTCCACCGGCTCTTCCGCTGTCTCGGTTTCTGCGATGTCGGTCATGCGCCGACCTCGACACTGATGACCCCTGCGCTGATGAGAGCCGTCATGCGCCAATCTCCATGGGGTCGACTTTCCACTTCTCGACCATGTCCTCGTGCTGAATCATCTCCTGCAACAGGACGATCCCCTCCAGAAGAGCCTCAGGGCGAGGAGGGCAGCCGGGAACATAAACATCGACGGGAATGATCTGATCGATGCCCTTGGTCACCGAGTAGCTGTCCCAGTAGGGGCCGCCGCAATTGGCGCACGAACCCATCGAGATCACGTACTTCGGCTCGGGCATCTGCTCGTAGAGACGACGAATGGCCGGAGCCATTTTGTCAGTGACCGTTCCGGACACCACCACGAGATCGGCTTGGCGGGGGCTGGCTGGCAGCGGAATCACGCCGAGCCGCATCACGTCATAGCGAGGCGAACCGAATGCGGCGCCCATCTCGATGGCACAGCACGCGAGGCCCCACTGGTAGACCCACAAGCTGTATTTGCGGCTCGTGTTGAGCAGCGTGGTGAGTGCCTTGGGCATCTTGCCCGAGTCAACGAGACCCATACCTGGTTCCCCGAATCGATGGTGAGCGTGTTGTGTCGGTGCGACCGCGAGCGGTCAGACCCAACGAAGAACGCCCTTGCGCCAGGCATATGCCAGACCAAGAGCGAGGATGAAGATGAAGATCACCATCTCGACCAATCCGAACAGGCCATAGGCCTCGAGCCTTGTAGCCCACGGAAAGATGAAGACGGCCTCGACGTCGAACATGACGAAGAGCAGAGCAAAGATGTAGTAGCGGATCTGACTCTGAGACCAGCCGTCGCCCACAGGGTCGACGCCGCTCTCATAGTTCTCGATCTTGGCTTTGGTTGGTCTATTGGGCCGCACAAAGCTGGAAAGCCCAATGAACGTGCCGACAAGCAGCACGGCAATGCCGCCAAAAAGGGCGACGATGGCATAGTCACGGAGGAAGTCCGACACGGGGAGCGATGCTAGCTGTCTGGCGCGGCTTCGACCAAGGCTGCGCCCGGTTATTCCGATTTGTGTGATATTCGCCCGTTCAGGGGAACGGGGCGAGACAGCCGACGAGCCCGCTGCAACCGGCGTTCTAGCTGGCGGGTACGAGTGCTATCACGGCCAACGGCGGAAGATCGAGAACGAGCGAATGCTCGCGACCGTGGCTGCCTGGCGTCTCGCTGAGGCAAGATTCGCTGACGAATGCGCCGCTGCCGCCAAAGGTGGGATCGTCGCTGTTCAACAGCACTTCCCACTCACCCTCGACCGGCACGCCGACGCGGTAGCCAGGCCGAGGCACGGGGGTCAGGTTCTGGATGCAGAGCACGGGCCGATCGTCGCCGAGGCCCAGCCGCAGCCACACCAGCACCGAGTTCGCGCCGTCGTCGAGGACGACCCACTCGAAGCCGGCGGGGTCGAGTTCGTTGCGATGCAAAGCTGGCTCTACGGCGTAGGCGCCGTTCAGTGCTGACACCCAGCGCTGCACACCGGCATGGAGCGGCAGCTCCTGTTGGGCCCAGGCCAGCGGATGGTCGTGATTCCACTCGGGTCCCTGGCCGAACTCCTGTCCCATGAACAGCAGCTTCTTGCCTGGATTCAGCCATTGGTTGCCGAACAGAACACGAAGGTTGGCGAATTGCTGCCACTCGTCACCCGGCATCTTCGACAGGATGGAGCCCTTGCCGTGCACGACCTCGTCATGGCTCAATGGCAGCACATACTGCTCGGTGAAGGCGTAGATGCCTCGGAACGTGATCTCACCGTGATGGAACCGACGATGGATCGGATCGCGTTCGAGATAGGCGAGCGTGTCGTGCATCCAACCCATGTCCCACTTGTAGTGGAAACCCAGGCCTCCCTGGTCCGCGGGCCGCGTGACGCCAGGGAAAGCGGTCGACTCTTCGGCGATGGTGATGACGTCTGGGTGCGCAGCACCGATCGCGGTGTTGAGATCACGCAAGAAATGAATCGCTTCGAGATTCTCCCTGCCGCCGTATTCGTTCGGTACCCACTCGCCGTCTTCACGTGAGTAGTCGCGGTAGAGCATCGACGCGACAGCGTCGACTCTGATGCCATCGATGTGGTAGCGCTCGATCCAGTGGAGAGCGCTGCTGATGAGGAACGAGCGAACCTCGTGGCGCCCGTAGTTGAAGATGTAGCTGTTCCAGTCGGGATGCCAGCCCTCCTGCGGGTCGCCGTGCTCGTAGAGGTGGGTGCCGTCGAAGTTCCCGAGCGCGAAGTCGTCTGACGGGAAGTGTGAGGGGACCCAATCGAGGATCACGCCGATGCCCCGCTCGTGCAGTTCGTCGATGAACGCCATGAAATCAGTCGGCAACCCGTACCGAGCGGTTGGGGCGAAGTAGCCGGTCGTCTGGTAGCCCCAGGAGCCGTAGAACGGGTGCTCCATGATCGGGAGCAACTCAACATGCGTGAACCCGCACGATTCGAGGTGATCAGCGAGCGGTGCGGCGAGCTCACGCCAGGTCAGGCTGCGGTACGCCTCGGCATGTCGCCACGAGCCAACGTGCATCTCGTAGATCGAGATCGGGCGGTCGTGGCCCTGGACCTTCTGTCGATTGGCCATCCACTCACCGTCACGCCAGTCGTGCTCGAGGTCGGTGATGACCGAAGCGGTCGCTGGCGGCAATTCGGATGCGAACGCCATCGGGTCGGCCCGCTCGACGTCGTATCCCGCCTTTGTGGTGATCCGGAACTTGTAGCGGTCGCCGATCTTGGCGTCGGGCACCAAACCGGCCCATATTCCGCTGTGCCCCTGAGGATGCAAGCGGTACGCATCGTTGACCTCCCAATTGGAGAAGTCTCCAATGGCCCAGACGTTTGTCGCTTCCGGCGCCCAGACCGCCAAGCGGCGGCCAGGCTCGCTCGGTGTTGTGAGCGGTTGCGAACCGAGCACATCGAACAAGCGTCGATGGCCGCCCTCGTTGAAGAGCCAGCGGTCACCCTCGGGTATCAAGTCACTCATAGGGTGAACCTCGTGTTCGATGCGATCGACGGACCGGAATCAGAAGTCATTTGGCTCCATCGTCCGGAAGGGTGACGTCGAGACCGAACAGCTCGGTGAACTTCGCTCGATATTCGACATCGTCTGCAATCGCTCCGAGCGCTATCCAGTCCTCGACAGGGACGGTCTCGAGCGCAGTGGTGAGCTCGTGCGCCCCCCACCCGCAGGTCCAGCGCAGCTTCGGCGCGTCTGTGGTCACCGACTCGTAGATGGTTTCAGCGACCACCGACGGGTGGACCGGATCGGTCAGACCGGCCATGTAGAAGTCGAGCAGCCGCTGATAATGCTGGTCGTAGGCACCGGATTCGTTGGGCGCATCGATGTTCTTGGCCATGATCGCCGTCTTGATGACGCCGGGTTCGATGATCACGACTCGGATTCCGAATGGGGCAACCTCGTGAGCGAGTTGCTGAGTCATCCCCTCCGCCGCCCACTTCGAAGCGACGTACGGGGCCTGGCCAATCGCAGCAAAGCGGCCGATCACTGACGTGATGTTGACAATGGTGCCGCTGCCTCGTTCACGCATGTGCGGCAGCACAGCTTGAACACCTCTGACTACGCCGTGGAGGTTGACGTCCATGATCTCGGCGAAGCGGTCGATCGTGCACTCTTCGACTGTGGCATTGCCGCCCACACCGGCGTTGTTGACCAACACGTCGATGTGCCCCGCTTCGTCGATGACGTGGGCAATGGCAGCGTTCACCGAATCGGTGTCGGTGACATCGCACACCACCGGATGCACCGTGACACCAGCTGCTTCGGCCATGGCCGCCAACTTTGCGCCCTTGTCGAGCGAACGCATGGTTCCGTAGACCGTCCAACCCTTGGCCGCCAGGTCGACGGCTGCGCTGCGGCCGATTCCCGAGTTCGATCCGGTGACAACAGCAACAAAAGGTTCACTCATGAGCTGGGAGACTAGCCCCTGTCCAGAAGCGGGACGATGTCTCCCGCAGCGAGGCGGAGCTGGCCCTCCATATCGTCGCCGAACGGCACCAGCACGACCGAGTCAGCGCCCGCGTCGAAGATCGACTGGAGTTGCGCTGCGCAGTCGGCTGGTGCTTCAGCGACAGCATCCCAGCCTTGCGGCACATCAGGGGGAGGCGGGCCGAGGTCGGCAAGATCACCGCAGTAGAAACCCGTGAACACGGTCAGTCTGTGGGGTCCTTCGTCGGCCCGCTCTTTTCGGCCGCGGTCGATGAGGGCGCGGGCCGCTCTGATGTCATCTGGGCCGCGACCCTCCGGCAAGACCGTTCCGCCGGCGATTCGGCCAGAGAGTTCGAGCGACTTCGGCCCCATCACACCCGCCGAGACGATGGGCGGGCTTGTTGGTGGGAACATCAACTCGACGTCATCGAGCGACACGTAGCGACCGTCGACCTTGACTCGCTCGCCGCCGAGCAGCCTCTGTACGGCATCGATGGTTTCTTCCAAGAGCGTCAGCGGAGAGCCGACACGCTCGCCGATCTGCGCCATCCATGACGGAACACCATGTCCGATTCCGACCGAGACTCTGCCCGGGTAGATCTCGGCCAGGGTCGCCCACTCCATGGCCAGCGCAGCGGGGTTGCGGAACGGTGCCGGAGCGATGCCGTGCCCGACCACGGGGCCGACTCCCCCACCGATGCCAGCGGTGACCTCGAGCACCGCCGTTGCCTGGCTGATGCCACCTGCGTACGGGAGATCTTCGACGATCCAGAGTTCGTCGAACCCGTGAGCCACTGCTCGAGCGTGGTCTCGCAGCTCTGCTGGCGGCACATCGCGCCGGAGCATCGCGCCGATCGCTCGAGTGCTCGCTGTGTTGCCACCTGTTTCGGCCTTCTCTGCCATGACAGGATTGTTGCAGGTCGACCCACTCGTCGCTGGCAGAATCGACCATGGCGCATCTCGAGCTCACCACAATCATCGTCGCTGACTATGACGTGGCCATCGACTTCTTCACCAGTGCCCTCGACTTCGAGCTGACCGAAGACGTGCCGTCGTTGACGAACGACGGTCGCCCCAAACGCTGGGTGGTGGTCACTCCCAGGGGCGGCGCAACCGGCATTCTGATCGCGAGGGCCGATGGTGAAGTTCAGGAACGGGCCATCGGTCATCAAATCGCTGGCCGCGTCGGCTTCTTCCTCCGAGTCGACGACTTTGATGCCTCACTCGATCGCCTCGAGCGACACAACGTCGAGATCGTGACACCTCCCCGCCAGGAGACGTACGGCCGGTTCGCGGTGTTCCTCGACATCTCCGGGAATCGTTGGGACCTGCTCGGCGACTGAGCGATCGAGGATCGCTGGCGGCCGGATCGATGGTTCGAATGGGTGGTTCACCCCGCTCCATCGGTGCAGAGGTGGGTCCTGGCCGAGTTGGGGAGAGAATGGCCCGATGCGCATCGGGCCGATCGAACTGACCTCACCGGTGATCCTCGCTCCGATGGCTGGCGTCACGAACGCTCCGTTCCGCCGTCTGTGTCGCCGATTCGGCGGTGGTCTGTACGTGAGTGAGATGATCTCTTCTCGGGCACTGATCGAAGGTTCTGACAAAACCGAGCGGCTCGCCAGCTTCGACAAAGACGAGTCCCCGAGGTCACTCCAGCTCGCCGGTGTCGATCCCTATTACATGGGCGAAGCCGTGCGCTATCTGGTTGGCGAGGGGCGCGTCGACCACATCGACATCAACTTCGGTTGCCCGGTACGCAAGGTCACCCGGAACGGCGGCGGTGGCGCTCTTCCTTACAAGCGCAAGCTCTTCGGCGCGCTGATCGAGGCTGCGATCGATGCCGCAACGCCGGCCGGTGTCCCGGTGACGATCAAGTACCGGGTCGGCATCGACGACGACCACATCACCTACCTCGACACTGGCCGCATGGCAGCCGACCTCGGGGTCGCTGCGATTGGTTTGCACGGCCGAACGGTCTCGCAGTTGTATTCAGGCGCAGCCGATTGGTCGACGATCGCCCGCCTCAAAGAAGCCATCCCCGACGTGCCGATCCTCGGCAACGGCGACATCTGGGCCGCTGAAGACGCAGTCCGCATGATCGCGGAGACAGGATGCGACGGCGTCGTCATCGGCCGAGGTTGTCTTGGCCGGCCGTGGCTGTTCGGCCAGCTCGAAGCTGCACTCGCCGGTACCGAGGTTCCCGCTCACCCAACGACCCACGAGGTCATCCCGGTGATGCGAGACCACGCTGCGCTGCTGGTCGAATGGATCGGCGACGAGGGTCGCGGGGCTCGAGAATTCCGCAAGCACACGGCGTGGTACCTCAAGGGTTACCCCGTCGGTGGCGAGCTCAGAGGCAAGCTCGGCAACATCTCATCGCTGGCCGAGCTCAACGAATTGCTTGACACGATCGCTGATCACCCACTGCCAGAAGAGAACTACCGGGTCGCCCGCGGCCACACTCGGGGTCCGCAAACAGTGGCGCTTCCTGATGGCTGGCTCGACGATCCGTTCGATGACGGCCTGGCCAACCCAGAAGGCGACTCCGCAGCCTCCGGCGGCTGACCCAGCCCACAAACCCCGGGTTTGGGGCCGTCAGTTTCGATACCGCCAGCCCCCGTTTGCCAATTCGCCCCCCGCCAAGAGCACAAGCCCTCCGTCGGCTGTCGCCCCCACTGTGACGTCGCCAAAGCGGGGGCTGAGAGCGTCGATACTGAGGGGCAGAAACCCGGGGTTCGTGAGTTAGCGGAGTTGGGTGAGGGTGTTGGCGGCGTCGGTGAGGAAGCCATTACCAACGTTCGGGAACACGCCCCAGAGGATCGCTGCAGCCACCGAGAGCACGAGCACCACGAGCGCCGACGGCGGAATGTCGAGCCGCTCTGCTGCGACCAACTCGCCCATCGATTCGTCACTGTCTTCGAGATTGGATGCCGCGGCGCCAACTGAAGATGCCGCCAGCGCAGGCTCGTTGGCGCTGACATCGTCATCACCGACCATGAACATCGTGACCACAAGGCGCAAGTAGAGGTACGCAGCTACCGCAGCCGCCAGCATCGCGACGGCGGCAAGCCAGTAACTCTCGTCGCTCGCGGCAGCAGCGATCACACGGAATTTAGCGAAGAAGCCAGACGTGAACGGAATGCCGGCTTGAGCGAAGAGCAGCACGGCGAACATCGCTGCCAGCGCAGGCTCACGCTTGGCCAGACCTCGGTAGTTGTCGATGTCGTGCGCACCGTCACCGCGCTGACCCACGATCGTGATCACCGCAAAGGTGCCGATGACGGTGAGCGAGTAGGTGAAGAGGTAGAACAGGATCGCCGAGCTGCCGAGGATGTCGTCGCCGACATCCTGCGTGGCGCTGTGCAGGCCAATCAGCATGAAGCCAGCGTGGGTGATGGACGAATAGGCCATCATCCGCTTGACGTTGCTCTGGACCACGGCGAAGAAGGCGCCAATGACCAATGTGAGCATCGCCATGCCAGCGATGATCGGCAACCACTCTTCGCTGACACCGTCGAACGCGTACAGGAACACTCGGAGGAAGCCAGCGAAGGCGGCCACCTTCACCCCAGAGGCCATGAAGGCAACAACGGGCGACGGCGCGCCTTGGTAGACGTCAGGGGTCCACACGTGGAATGGGGCCGCCGACACCTTGAAGCCGAAACCGACGAGCAGGAAGGCAATGCCGACCAGCAGCAGCGATGCGTCCTCGGCAGGGACCCCACCGTTGACGCCAGGGACGAACAGTGCCGAGCCGATCTCGGTGAGGCGAGTCGAACCGGTTGCGCCGTACACCAGCGCAATGCCGTAGAGGAAGATGGCGGAGGACAATGCCCCGAGCACGAAGTACTTGAAGCCCGCCTCTTGCGATTCAGAGCGCCTCAGGTGCAGGGCGGCCAACACGTAGACAGCGATCGACAAGATCTCGAGGCCGACGAAGGAAACAATGAGGTCTTCGGCCGAAGCGAGCAGAACGCCACCCGAGGCCGACAGCAAGATCAACGCGTACCACTCTGGGCCTTCGAGGCCTTCTCGCCTGGTGTAGTCATCGAGCAGGAAGGCGGTGAGCACCACGGCAATGCACAAGATGCCTGTGATGAAAAGCGTGAAGTTGTCGACGACGATCGCTCGGGAAAGCACGTAGAACTCGCCGGGAGCATCGGACCCGCTCTGGTCGTTGACTCGCTGAGCGATGAACGGAATGAAGAACGCCGCCGTGATGCCGGAAGCTGCAGTGAAGGCGCCGGCGAATGGCCCGGTCCGCGTGCTTGGAACCAGCGAGGTGATCGTGATGAGAATGACACCAGCGAGCGCAAGGATCGTGAACGGCCAGATCAGCGACCACTCGATGTTGGGCGTGACCGTCTCTTGAGCGAACACCATCATTGGTCAGCTCCCTCGGTGAGTGCTTCGGCCTCGGCCTTTTCTTCGAGCTTCTTCTCTTTGGCCGCTTCGCGCTCTTCGAGCACTTCGGTCAGCTCGTGAGTGCCTGCCGGCTTTTCCGGAGCATGAGGCTCATCTTCTTCGAAACCGTCGATGTTGGCTTCCAGATGCACGATCAACGCATCGACGGAAGGCTCGATCCGCTCCAGCATCGGCTTGGGGTAAACGCCGAGGAACACAATCAAGGCCAGGAGCGGCGCAATTGTAAGGAACTCGGACAAGCGAAGGTCTGGCATCGTGGCGTTCTCGCCCTCTGCCGGACCGTGGAACACACGCTGGTAGGCCCAGAGCAGGTAGAGCGCAGCGAGAATCACGCCGGTGACGGCGACGACGGTCCACCAGCGAGCGCTCTGGAAGCCGCCGAGAAGGATCAGGAACTCGCCAACGAAACCGTTGAGGCCTGGCAGGCCGATACTCGACAGCATCACGACAGTGAAGACGCCAGCCATGAACGGGGCGGACTTCTGGAGCCCGCCGAGTTCGGAGATCTGGCGGGTGTGACGACGCTCGTAGATCCAGCCGACGAGCATGAAGAGTGCGCCGGTCGAGATGCCGTGGTTGACCATCTGGATCACCGAGCCACTGATGCTCTGCGTGTTCATGGCGAAGATGCCAATCACGATGAAGCCCATATGGGCGACCGACGAGTAGGCGACGAGCCGCTTGAGGTCCTTCTGCATCGTGGCCACGACGGCGCCGTAGACAATGCCGATCGTGCCGAGCGTCAGGAAGATCCAAGCCAAGTCGAACGACGCCTGCGGGAAGAGATAGAGCCCGAAACGGATGTAGCCGTACGTGCCCAACTTGAGCATGACGCCGGCCAAGATGATCGAGCCAGCGGTGGGTGCTTCGGTGTGAGCGTCTGGCAGCCAGGTGTGCAGCGGGAACAGCGGCACCTTCACGGCGAAGCCAAGAGCGAACGCAAGGAAGATGAGGGTCTGCGCCGTGTCGCCAAGTGCTTGGGCTTCGGCCAATTCGACAACATTGAACGTGAGGTCGTTGCCGGTGTTACGAGCGGTGATGAACGCCACCGACACCAGACCAACCAGCATCAACGCCGACCCGGCCATCGTGTAGAGGAAGAACTTGAGCGAGGCGTAGATGCGGTTGCCGTGACCCCAGCCGCCGATGAGGAAGTACATCGGAACGAGCACAATCTCGAAGAAGACGAAGAACAGGAGCAGGTCGAGGGCCATGAAGACACCCATCGAGCCGGCCATCAGCACCATGATCCAGATGTAGTACTGCTTCGGGTCGTGATGAGGATCCGTCGCCATGATCGCGACCGGGAACAACAAACCGGCGAGCACGACGAGGAATAGCGAGATGCCGTCGACCGCAAGGAACCAGGAGAGGCCCAGGTCTTCGACCCACACACGCTGAGTGACGAACTGGAAACCAGCATCGTCGACGTCGAATGCCTTCAGCATGTAGAGCGAGAAGATGCCAGTGATCGACGAACCCAGGAGCGCTGTGACCTTGACGTAGTCCGGTCGACTCTTCGGCAACACGAGGATGACCAGCGCGGTCAACAGCGGGATGACGATGAGCGATGGAAGGAGAGGCCAGGTCACCTTGGCCTCGCCTGCTTCTGCAGCAAACAGCATCAGCGGGGTCATAGCACGAGGCTCCTGAGCAGGATGACAGCGAGGGCGCCGGTGCCGATGATCAGCACGAGCCCGTAGGAACGAACGAAGCCGGACTGCAGACCTCGAGACTTACTGGCCGTCAACGAGACCAACTTGGGAACGCCGTTGACCGCGCCATCCACGAAGGTCTTGTCGAACCATGCGGCCCGGTCGAAGCCCTGGGTGCCCGGGCCGCCAGCGACCTTGGCGATGGCCTCGTCGTAGTTGACCGCAAGCGCCAGCGCCGGATTCTCGATCGCCTCTGGGCGAGACTTGCCCCGCCAGTAGATGGCGAAGGCGGCAGCGATAGCGATCAGACCAACGCCCACGGCAATCAGAGCGAGGACGATTTTCTCCGTGCCAGACGAAGAGAGCTTGTGCTCGTTGGCGAACAGGGAGGGCTCGAGCCAGTGCTCGAGGAAGTGCAAGTCCTTCGCGAAGGGCAAATTGAGTCCACCGGCGACGATGGCCAGGCCAGACAACGCCACGAGGGGCAGGGTCATGGTCCATGGTGACTCGTGTGGGTGGTATTCCTGGCGAGCCTTGTAGCTGTCCGGCATGTCATCTTCGAATCCGGAGATGTCAGGAGCCCCTGTGAGAGCTGTGACGTGTTGTGCGACCGCCGGTGCATTGCGACGAGCAGCATCGAGTTCTTGACGGCGACCGGCGGCATCGACCTGCGCCTGCTCGGCGACCGTGAACGCACCCTCGGCATCAGTGACCTTGCTCTGAGCCTTCGCCAACGCGTCTTCAGTCTTCGAAATGCCCTTCATTGCCTTTTCGAGCGCCTTGATCAACTTGTCGTGGCCGTCGGCCTCGGGGTCTGCCGCTTCGACCGCAGCGGTGGCACCGACGAGCGTGTCTTTGGCTTTCTCGATTGCTTCTTCCCGCTTCGGCAGGTCGGCCATTGCCTTGTCGACCGATTCCTGGGCCTTGACCATCTCTTCGCGAGCAGCCTCGATGCCGGCCGAAGCCCCATCGATGCGACCAGCAAATGCTGCGTCGATCTCGTCGGCATGAGCGTCGAAGAAACGGGAGCGGCCGAAGAAGGTGAGGATGACCTGCCGAGTCATGTAGAAGGCGGTCAGCAGCGCCGTGATCAGGCCAACGGCCCACAGGGCTGGGTTGACATCCCACGCGTAAACGAGAATCTCGTCCTTCGACCAGAACCCCGCAAACGGCGGCACACCGGCGATGGCGAGCCAGCCGATGATGAACGTGCCAGCCGTGATCGGCATGAGCTTGTAGAGCCCGCCCATGCGGCGCATGTCCTGCTCGTCGTTCATCCCGTGGATGACCGATCCGGACCCAAGGAACAGCAGTGCCTTGAAGAAGGAGTGGGTGATCATGTGGAACATCGCCGGAACGTACGCTCCGACGCCGATCGCCATGAAGAGGTAGCCGAGCTGGCTGACCGTTGAGTAGGCCAGCACCTTCTTGATGTCGTTCTGGACGATCGCCGCCAATGCCGCAACCAGGGCAGTAATGGCACCGATCCAAGCGATCAGCGAGATCGACCACGGCTCGGCCATGGCCAACACCGGGTTGAGTCTGATCAAAAGGTAGACGCCAGACGTCACCATCGTGGCGGCGTGGATGAGCGCTGAGACGGGTGTCGGGCCGGCCATCGCGTCTGGCAACCAAACGAACAGTGGGATCTGAGCCGACTTGCCAGTGGCAGCGAGCAGCATCAGCAGCGTGATGCCAGTGGCGGTCCCGATCGCGAGGGTCGGGGCTTCGACAATGATGTCGGCGTAAGAAATTGAGCCGATGGCCGAGAACACGAGGAACGTGCCGAGCATGAAGCCGAAATCGCCGATGCGGTTGGTGACGAAGGCCTTCTTGCCCGCACTGGCATTGGCCTCTTTGTCGAACCAGAACGAGATGAGCAGGTACGAGCAAGCGCCAACGCCCTCCCAACCGAGGAAGGTGAGGAGCAGGTTGTCGCCGAGCACGAGCAGCAGCATCGAGGCAGCGAAGAGGTTCAGATAGAGGAAGAACTTCGAGAAGTTCGGATCACCGTGCATGTACCCGATCGAGTACAGGTGGATCAGCGTGCCGACGCCGGTGATGAAGAGACACATGGCGATCGACAATGGATCGACGAGGAATCCGACGTCAACGCTGAAACTGCCGACAGGTACCCAGGCGAAGATGGTCTGGATGAAGAAGCGCTCTGGCTCCTCCTCGGCGAGCAGGCCAAAGAAAACCGCGACGGTGGCGAGGAAGCTGCCACCCATCATTCCAGTAGCGAGCCATCCGGCCAGCGGTTCGCCGAGGCGGCGGCCGATCAGGAGCATCAGGATGAAGCCCGTCAATGGCAATGCGGGAATCAGCCATGCGGCTTCAAGCATGTCAGCCTCTCATTTCGACGAATTCGTCGGCATTGGCGTCGGGCCGGCGGCGAAGCAACGCCACCACGATCGACAAACCAACCACGACCTCCGCCGCAGCGACCACCAGCACGAAGAACACTGCGGTCTGACCGGCAAGGTCATCCAGCGCGGTGGAGAACGCCACGAAGCTGAGATTCACGGCATTGAGCATCAGCTCGACACACATGAACATCACCAGTGGGTTGCGGCGGGTCATCAGGCCAAACGCGCCGAGAGAAAACAGCACGGCGCTCAGCACCAGATACCACGTTTCGGTGACTTCCACGGTCTCCCCTAGTGAACCGAGGATCCGGGGTCGTCGACCACCAGATCCTCGCCACCCTGATTGCGAACCAACACGACCGCACCAACGGTGGCGATCGTCAGAAGCAACGCAGTGGCTTCGAACGCCAGGATGTTACGAGTGAAGAGGTCACGAGCCAACTGCTCGACGTCTTGTGT
>RCMY010002767.1_pt1 | contig 15780 bp, 16 predicted proteins | sample 2041341 | NCBI WGS metagenome assembly RCMY01 (sample SAMN09708234, study PRJNA481090) | Marine sediment metagenome, whole genome shotgun sequencing project. | reverse complement strand
CTTTGGCTTTATTAGCTTCGTTCACAAAAATCATTAATTGTGAGATAGCCGTATTAAATCGAAGTTGTTCAAAATCTTCTGTTACCTTTTTAACAGTCTGATGGTACACAACATCTAATGATTCATCATTTATCGTTGTAATCCGATCACGTAAGTTGCCTTCTTCATCCACTATTAGACGCCAAACTCGATCTAAGAATTTACGACTGCCTTCAAGTCCGTTTTCATCCCATGCAATAGAAGCATCTAACGGACCCATAAACATTTCGTACATCCGTAACGTATCTGCACCAAATTTTTCTACAACTTCATCAGGATTAACTACATTACCTTTAGATTTTGACATTTTCTCATTATTCTCTCCAAGAATCATTCCTTGGTGGTATAACTTCTTGAATGGCTCTTTGTCTTTCACAACACCTAAGTCATACAATACTTTATGCCAGAAACGCGCATACAATAAGTGAAGAACAGCATGTTCTGCCCCACCCATATACAAGTCAACATTCATCCAGTGTTCTAATAATTCTGGATCTCCAATTGCTTCTGAGTTATGTGGATCAATAAAGCGTAAGTAGTACCAGCATGACCCTGCCCATTGTGGCATAGTATTGGTTTCACGCTTACCATGTGATCCGTCAGCAAATTCCACATCCAACCACTCTTTCGCATTCGCAAGTGGTGATTGTCCATCTGGTGCAGGACGGTAGTTTTCCATCTCAGGTAATTCTAATGGTAAGTCCTCAATATCAACAGTACGCATTGTACCATCATCCATATGAATAATAGGAATTGGTTCTCCCCAGTAACGTTGACGTGAGAATAACCAGTCACGAAGTTTGTATGTTGTCTTCGCTTCACCATATCCATTTTCAACTAACCATGCATTCATAGTATTAATTGCATCTTCTTTGTTCATTCCATCTAAGAAATCTGAATTAATGTGAACACCATCTTCTGTGAATGCTTCCACTTCAATGTTTCCACCTTCAAGCACAGGGATAATGTCTAAGTTATATTTCTTTGCAAATTCATAGTCACGTTCATCATGTGCTGGAACAGCCATAATTGCACCCGTTCCATACGCTGCAAGCACGTAGTCTGCAATATAGATTGGAACACGTTTACCATTTGCAGGGTTGATTGCATAAGCACCTGTAAATACACCTGTTTTGTCTTTATTTAGGTCTGTTCGTTCTAGGTCTGTTTTATGCATGACCATGTCTACATATGCATCAATTTCAGCACGGTGTTCATCTGTTGTGATTTGCGCAACGAATGGATGTTCAGGTGCTAACACACAATAAGTACTTCCAAATAAAGTATCAGCACGTGTGGTAAAGACAGTAAATTCTAAATCATGTTCATCTACTTTGAACACTACATTGGATCCTACTGATTTTCCAATCCAGTTAATTTGCATCTCTTTGGTTGACGCAGGCCAGTCTACAAGTTCTAAGTCTTCTAATAAACGTTCTGCATATTCTGTAATCTTCAAGACCCATTGACGCATTGGAACACGAATTACATCGAATCCACCTACTTCTGATTTTCCATTGATAACTTCCTCGTTTGCTAAGACAGTTCCAAGCTCTGGACAGAAGTTAACTGGTTTTTCATCAACATAAGCAAGACCCATGTCATAAAGTTTTGTGAAGATCCATTGTGTCCACTTGTAGTAATCAGGATCTGTTGTGGAAATTTCACGTGACCAATCATAAGACAAGCCAAGTGAATTAATTTGTTTCTTAAAGACTTCAATGTTTGCTTCTGTGAAGCCATTTGGATGTTTTCCTGATTTCAATGCATACTGCTCAGCAGGCAATCCAAAAGCATCCCATCCCATTGGGTGAAGCACGTTAAAACCTTTCATACGTTTGTAACGAGCAATGACGTCTGTAGCTGTATAGCCACGTGGATGCCCTACATGAAGTCCATTCCCTGATGGGTATGGGAACATGTCTAATACATAATATTTAGGTTTATCGAAGTTATGGATATCTGTCTTGAAACTTTCGTTATCATTCCAGAATTGTTGCCATTTTTTCTCAATTTTTAAATGATTATACATTCTATTCTCTCCTTTTATCCAATAAAAAAAGTACCAACAAAGGACGAATCTATCGCGGTACCACCTTTTTTCCTATCAGTTTGATAAGCTCTCAATCTCGTAACGTGAGAAACGAAATTCACTACTTCAATTTTCATGAATTTGGCTCAAGGATGAGTTCATTATTTCACTTAACTAATTTCCACCAACCATTAGCTCTCTATATAAGTAACCATAACTACTAGTTCCTATCATTGCTTTCTTTAAGAATACTTTAAATAGAGCGTCTTGTCAATGTAGACTCTCTATTGAACCATGTCCCTATCCAAGCTAAATAAAAGAATTTTTTTATGAAATGTATACTATATTCGATGAAATGTATTTTCTTGTTTTCGATGATTTTCGAAGTGATCTTTTTCGCTTAACACCCGTCTTTTAATAAATATTCATTATGAATACAATTCAAGTGTGAGTTCATACATTTTATATTCATATTATTTCATCTCCTTATCGATTGATTAAAATGTAATTATCTCAGAAAAGAATAGTTTTGTTTCCAATTGATTTCACTCGGATACTTAACTATCAAAAAGAGAAAAACAACACATTTTGGGAGGTGTTTGTATGAAATATAGAAGAATAATACTCAGTGTTTTACTTATTCTTTCTCTCATGTTCAGTTCACTTACGATTTACGCACAGAACTCGACTATGACTGAAACAGAAGATTTAGATATAAGTAAAACTCTCGAATCACGTGATGAAAAACATCAATATAATATTGTATTTAACCTACCTACACAGGCAATAGAAGAACCTACTGTCGTAGACATCGTATTTGTAATGGATACAACTTCCATTGCCAACTACACCAATGTTAGAAATGAAATAAATAACTTTTTAGATCATATGCTTACAAATGGAAATGTGGTCTTAAATGTAGGAGTCGTTAAGTTTGCACTTAATATCAATCAAGCAACAACGTCTCTTACCCCTCTTAACTCAAGCTCTATTGCTTCCATTAAGAGTAAGTTTACGGCAAACTATGCTTCAGGGTCAAATATGTATGGGGGAATCATGACAGGAAGAAAACTCTTGGAAACAGGAACTGCTCTGCCTGAGAATAAGTATCTTGTCGTGGCTAGTGATTTTGGTGGTTACAAATCAGATGTTGGAGATGGTAAAGGATTATCATTCTTCTACAATTACAGATATGGAACTAACGGCGTTGAAGCACTTCATAACAATGGAGACTTTGACGGTCGCTACAACTACACTCAATCTGCCAATTCCGAAACATCTGTGTTTACTGTTGATGCCGTTGACAAACTGGTTCATCAAAAAATCTTCTTTACAGGTACACCAGTATCTGCTGAGACCGATAAGTATTTAACACAAACAGGCCCTGATGCAGGTGAATTCCCTGATGGTTGGAGAGTCCTCCATACTTGGACTATCGAAGAAAAAAGTAAAGTTATAGTAGATTGGACCTTTACACAAAGAAAAGATTTTCCAACTGCATTTGAGAAGAACATCTATAAATCAGCACATGAAATGTTAGATATCAAGAATACAGGAATTAATATTCTGGCAGTTACTTCTCCTTATCAAGCTGAAGATGGTTCGGCATACAAACGAAAATTCAATGCTGCAAGCAATGCATTTAAGGATTGGTTTGAAATCAACATCGGAACACGATACGAAATTACCGAGAACGAATCATTTACAAATTTACTTGATGATCTTGAATCAAAATATACATATTTACTTGGTAAGGGAGAGATTGTTGACGTGATTGCTGACAAATTCACTCTAGTTCCAGGGAAACAAGATGTAGTACTAAACGGTATTGTCTTGCCACAGACAGAACTTGGAAATGGCGATGTTGCATTCGGTACTGAAGTAAATGGAGTATATCCTTATGTCTATCATTATGAAAATGTAGATGGCGAAGAAACTGTTACTTGGAATATTAACAAAGAAGCACGTAAGGATGACCTATTGCAGTTTAAGTTTGCGATACGACTTAAAGAAATTCCAAGTGATGCTGGAGAGTACCTATTCGATACTAATGAGTCTGCTCACATTGATTATATCAGCTCCAAAGAAGTAGATGATGGTGTTACAACTTATACAAAAACACAAGATATGCCTTCACCTAAAGCACCAGTTAACGTAGGAGAAGTCATTGCTACTTATGTTGATGCTGATGGAAATACACTATCTCCTTCATTTCCTACTACAGGTGAAGTTGGTGAATCATACACAACAGAGCAAAAGGCAATTGATGGATATACTCTATTTGAAATCAGGGGGAATGAAACCGGAATCTATACTCTAGATCCAATTACTGTAACGTATGTTTATAGACTCAACGAAGTTCCTGTCGTTGTTACTAATGTTACTGCTGACTATGTTGATGAACAAGGTAATGAGCTCTCAGAGTCTGTAATTTCTCAAGGTGCAGTTGGAACTGCATATTCAACACAGGCTAAAGATATACCGAACTATACACTTTTAGAAGTAAGAGGAAATGAAACTGGAAACTATACTCTAGATCCAATTACTGTAACGTACGTATACAAGAAAAATGAAGTTCCCGTGGTTATGAGTAGTGTTACTGCAGTTTACATTGATGAACAAGGTAATGAACTCTCAGGGCCGATAGTTACGCAAGGCGCTGTTGGAACTGCATATTCAACACAGGCCAAAGATATACCGAACTACACACTTTTAGAAGTAAGAGGAAATGAAACTGGAAACTATACCCTGGATCCAATTACTGTAACGTATGTTTACAAGAAAAACGAGGCTCCGATTCAAACCGGAAAAGTTATGGTACATTATGTTGACGTGAACGGAAAAGAACTCGTAATTTCAGACTCAATGATAGGAGACATCGGTTCTTCTTACCGAACTTTACCAAAAGAAATTGAAGGTTATCACCTAGTTCAAATTCGAGGCGATCAAGATGGAACCTTTAGTTCCTCTGAAATTACTATTGTATATGTTTATGAACTTAATGATCCGATGGTGAAAAAAGGAACAGTAATAATTAACTATCTTGATACTCAAAGCAATTCGTTAAGTGTATCCGATTTATTATCCGGAACTGTTGGTAATTCATATGAAACTCAATCCAAAGAAATACCCGGATATAAACTTCTTCGTATTGTAGGTAACGAACTTGGTAAGTTTACCGAGTCAATCGTCGAAATAAACTATATCTATGAAAAAGTTATAGTTATTAATCCTGATAATCCAGACAATATTGAAGGTCCAACATTACCAAATGCAGGGATCAGTGAATCAAATATAATGTTGATAGCTGCTACAGCAATAATCGTTGGTAGTGGAATCATCTATTTCGCAAAAACAAAAAAGAAACATAACTAAAATACAAAGACGTTTTGAGATTCAAAACGTCTTTTAATTATTGTTGGTAATCTCTATAGAATTCTATAGCAGTAACTTTCTTTACTGATTGTTTTAACAAGTACCAATTTAATAATGAGAAAATAAAAAATCTAATACCAAAGAAAATGATTAGACTATCAGGAACGATTACTTCTTTATATACTCTAGATAGTGTTACCCTACTGATAACTTCTGACAGTGTGGGTAAAATCGATGTACCTGATATAATTGGACTAATTCTTAAGACAGGTACAATAAAGAATACAGTGAAGAGTATCCCCAATACAATCATTCTAAAAGTCTTATGACGGTGAAAGAGAGCACCACAGAGGAATCCATAGTTTATAAAAATTAGACTTGCAGCAGCGAACATGATTTGCATTGAGGCTTCCCAACGCAATACATCTTTTACAATAATGAACAGTGCAAATTGAATAACTAAGTTATATACTAGCAACACCGAGATTGAGACAAAGTAACAAGTAATTGGTTTAATCTTTCGATCAAACAATAATTGGTGAAACCCATGATCAAAGTCTAAACGAGAAGTTTCGTAAGAGTAGTAAAATGAAGTCATTGTCCACATATAAAGTAGAGAGAAAAGATATATCACAGTATACATCTTACAACGCGCATCAAAACTTGGTCTAATTATTGGAAATAAGAACCACAGCAAGAATAGCGATCCAAATAGAAATAAAGTTAATGCAAGCATTTTTCTTAATGATAGCAACTGTGATATCTTGATTTTATACAACATTAATATTGTTTTCATAATTGATTTCCTTTGAGTATTTTTCGAAGTGCAGATATCTGTGTTCTTGATACTGGTACTCGAGTATTAGTTCCAGTAATACTGAGTAAGTACACATTTGTTGAAACAGTTTGTACCGAGTCAATTGCTGCTAGTTTTACAATAAAACTTCGATGTACTCGCATAAATCCATTATTCTGAAGAAGAGCTTCTAAATCATAAAGTCTAAGGTTAATGGTAAAACTTCCCCTACTACTTACAACTGAGGTGATACCTGTTACCGATTCAATATAGAGAATATCATCTATCTCTAGATAAACACTATCGCCCTTTGAATTCTTAACCTCAATATGGTTTTGACGTGACACAACTAGAGGTTTTAGTGAAACCAGTTGTTCTTCATCCATGTAGTAAAACAAAATACTGTCATATTCTGGAATAATCAATTGCTTGGTAATGATTGTGATTGAGTAACCTTCGAGAGTTAAACTGTGAAATAGATGAATAGCGGTATTAATGTCACTAAGACTCAAATTTTCGAAAGGTTGATTAAAAAGTAACATCTTATTATTTAATGTAATCATAATTAAAACGTCTAAATAGAAAAGTTCCACATTAGACAATGATGAGACGAGAACATTACCTGGTAGATTTTCACTAATTCTATCCGCAATAACACTCGCAGACTGTGACGTCAATTTGATAAACTTCAAAACATCTTTAACTTTAATATTTGCGAAGATTCTTTCGCTAGGAGGTACTACATCTGCATTACCATAATAATTATTTTGAAAGTTTGTTGATAGAAAAAGATTATCAATATAGTTAGACATGAGCACCTTGGAATCATTTATATATATAATGTTGCATGCATTTTTTAGAAAATATTGATCATCAAAACTTCTTATCGTTGATTCTAGAGAAAAGTAATCTCTAAGAGTCGATATACTATTCATAAGCCCCTCACAAACGCTTTATTAGCGAAAATACCACCAGTATATTCAGGAAATAAAAACACACTAGACTTTAATTATATCATTCACTTTCTGAACGATTCAATGAAAGCGTTCATGAAATATTCGTCGTTTCAATTTCATATTTTATGAAAATCATCATTTTTATTGCAAAGAAAAAACTAGATGTTCGAAATATTTTTTCTACTGTTTAATAAGTTAGAATCTATTTCGTTTGAATCTAGTTTTTTTGAAATATCGCAAATCCAAAACCAATATCAGTATTCATTTCCACAAATACAGCAAGTCTTTTCTTATTGCTTTCAGGGGTGCGGTGATAGTAAGGTGTCATCATAAAGAGATTATGAATATCTTCAGATGTTTCTATCTTTATCGCATCACTTACCTGTTTTACCTCAAGCAACTCAAAACCTTCATATTCTGTTGTGTATTCTGGATTTAGATAGGGCTTATCGTAAAGAATATGTTTTAAATCGTAGAGATGTTTTGGTAATGGAAACACTTCAATAAATATACCACCTTCTCTTAATACACGATGTACTTCTTCGATTTTAAACGGCGCAAAGATCGAATAGGCCAAGTCTATTGAATTCGAGACTATTGGTAAAGCATAAGAACTTGCAACCGCAAATTGATACTGTGGCAATCGTCGTGTCGCTAGTTTAATCGCTTCTTTAGAGATATCTATTCCATATAAATTAGGTACTGAAATATTCTCTGCATACCAGCCTTCACCACAACCTATATCAAGTACTGACGTAGGTTCATGCTCTGAAACGATTGATTCTAAAGTATCACGAAATACTGAATAGTAACCTTTCTCTAAGAAGTTAGAGCGAGCAAGTACCATTTCTTTACTATCCCCATGTTGCTTATCTTTCGATATTTGTGACATAAGTAAATTAATATAATTTTGTTTAGCAATATCAAATTGGTGATTGTTTTTACATACAAATTGTTTTTCTTTTTTCTCTAAGTTTTCTTTACATATTGGACATTCCCAAAGACTCATACAAAGCCCCTCCTATTAAAAAGAACATAAACTATGTTCTTATCGTTCCAGAATCTTCACAAACATCAACTCAAGATTTTCTCCAGGTAAAATAAAATTTCCTGAATCATAGTAATCAAATTTACGGAAGAAGTGTTGTGTAGGATTATCAAATGCTGTCGCACTCATTACCATTAAGTTACCGCGGGCCATCATTTCCATTTCAAAATAAGTAAGAAGCATCAGTCCATAACCTTGAAGACGATGATTTTTTGTTACATACAGATAGTTAATAAATGGAATTTGATCCCAGAACATACTATAGCGTAACCAGCCAACAATCTCTCCATCTTGTTCTAAGACAAGGACGCGTTCTAGTTCAAGTTTGTGTTTAAGTTCGTCTTTATCAATGTGGGAATCAAGACTTAATAGTTTCTCCACATCTTTTAATTCTGCGTAGCGTATCATGATAAACCTCCAACTAATATCAATATTTTATCATAATAGAAAAAACATAGATATCCTAGCTCATAAAAAAGCACAAATTCCTCGTTATTTAAGAACGGAGGCTTTGTGCTTGTGAATCTATTCTTTAGAAAATAGATCTTGATAGGAATAGTCTTCCATAGAATGTACAAGATCAAGATACGTCTCAGGGAAGTCAATATGTTTTGTAACCATGTTCGCAACAATCACAACATCAATTCCAGCACGGTTACCTGCAATCAGTCCATTTAAGGAATCTTCAAAGATTACGATGTCTTCTTTTGGAAGTCCGATAAGTTCTGCTGCTTTATTATAGATATCTGGATTTGGTTTGATGTTCTCGACACTATCGGATGTAACATAGTGATCAAAATATTGACGAATATTTAAGCGATCAAGGTGTCTTTCAATGTGTTCCTTATTGGAACTTGTACCTATTACACAGACGATATCATTTGCCTTTGCATATTCTAGTAGATCATAGATACCAGCCATTAACGGTAAGTTCTCACTGCGATCTTTTGCGGCAGCGTTTACGGTTCTTAAAAGTTCTTCTTTACCATCACCTAAATTAATATCTTCATTAAGACGTTGCATGAAGTGATCATTGGTTGAACCAATACATGTTAGGAAGTCTTCCATCTTCATATCATATTGGAAGTTTTCCTTGAGATGTGTTTCAAATGCGTAATGCCACGCAGATTCTGTATCAATAATTAGTCCATCAAAATCAAATATTATTGCTTTTTTCATCTTACGTTCCCTCATTCTCTCTGACTTACTTATCATAGCATGGAAAATAAGCTTAATCTATATATAGCGATCGATGATGCCTCAGGAGAACTTTTTCTATTGTGATGAACCTACAGCCACATAAGGAAATATCATAAGTATTGTATTTTTAATTATTGGAATATTATGTATCTTAATTTCAGCATACAATCTATTCTTTGTAAGAACAAAAGATATGCTAGATGTAGTAAACAGGAAATACACCAAGCTAAAACGATAAGTGAAGATAATGAAAAGCAGTATACTTAATATACTGCTCACGCTGTTACAAATGTCTACGGTCGTAAAGGTTTGAGTTTACTCAAACCTTTCTATTTATGTACTTCTCTTCGATGACCTATTTTCACAACTACGATAGTTAGTGTTTTGTCTTCAATTTTTGCTATTATTCGGTATTGACCCACTCTATATCTCCAGTAATCGCTTAAGTTTGCTTTTGTCTATTTACCATAGAGTCTAGGATTTCCGCTTTCGTTAAGATGGGTATCAATCCACTTAACTAGTAGAACTTGTTGGTGTTTATCTAACTTACCTAAAGCTTTTTTAGCATTATCATCATATACTAACTTGTATATCATTTAAGGTCTAACTCTTCCAATACTTCATCATGAGTATAAGTCTTGTTGTTGCCTTGTCGTACTGATTTTTCATATTCTTCTACTGCCTGCATATCTAACATATCTTCAATTTTTACGATTGCTGATATCTTAAGAAAATCACAAAGAGTCATACCGAAAAACTCTGCATATGCCTTCATTATTTTTTCTTTTCCTCTGTAGTCCTTACGTTAATTACACTCATAATGTCACTTTCTTTCTTCAATATCGCAATACATTTATATGACTAACACAATACCCATATGCACCAATCTGATGTGTTATTCTATGTTTTCATCAAATAATAGTTTTGAATAATGCAATACTTCTCGAAGAAAGTTATCATTAACTCTTTCTATTACTTTAGCCTCTCTTGCATTCGGGTCAATTGCTCCAATTTGGTCTAAAAGTATCTTACCAGTTGTTTGAGTGTCCTGTAAAGAAATATAGAAAGGATACTGACGTTCCGTATTGCTGATAGGAGCTACAATAATAATATTTCCATAGTTATAGACCATTTCATTACTTAAGCAAATACAGGGTCTATATCCTTGTTGCTCATGTCCTTTTTTGGGGTTAAGATTAACCTTTATTATGTCGCCCTGTTTTATTTCCATTCTTCGTTACCCACTGGATCTCCAAAATCAATAAGTTCTGTTTTATGCGGAACTTCATCATAGCTTTGAAACAAGTCGTATATTGAAATTGGCATTGTTTTTACCTTTCTAATAATTATCGTATTATCTTGGTATTCGATTGTTACTTCTTCCTCGATGTCAAAGCCTGATTTCTCAAGTTTTGATTTTTCAAGACGCACACCTTGACTGTTACCCCATTTTGTAATTTGTGGCATGATATCACCTCTTGACTCTATTATAACAGATATGTATATACATGTATATACATGTATATACTTTCTCTCCCCATCGTATTCACACGTACATATGTCTTATTGTTCTATTAGAAACTCTTTTAGTGATTAAATAGTTGAAAGCAGTATACTTAACTCTAATTTTTCTTACATTTATTGTCTAACATCACTGACTCGTCTTAAAAAAGAAGTAAGGACTCTTACTTCTTAGCGTACATGATTTCTAAAGCGATCGGTTACACTCTTAAGCTTTCGTCGCGAGATATCGCGTCTTCCACCATCTTTAAGCGTAATCACATCTCTTCGAATTCTAATAATATGGTAGAGATTTACTAGGACACCGCGATGCACTTCAATGAAAGGCCACTCAGCGAGTAAATCTTGATAGTCACGTATCGGCATGTATGAATCGTATTCACCATTCTTAGTACAGACGACAATTTTTCGTCCTCGTGTTTCAATCACACTTATTTCCGAAACTTTAACGCGACTTGGGTTTCTATTTCCAACAATTATTTCATGAGGCATATGAATCTTCGAGATATGCAACTGTCTTAATATTCGCTCAAATTCCTCGCTACAGTATGGTATCTGAATACTCATAAAGTTAGGAACGATTAAACCCACAAGAACTGTATTGTATGTTTTATATTCTCGTGAAAGAATATCTGACACAATAATATGACAGTCCTTATGTGAATCTACACGTTCATATGCAGTTTCTGTAGCCATCGAGAAATTATGAATGGTATCAAGCAGGTCATTTTCCATTTTCTTACATCCCACGTTAATAAAATACTTAATCATTGCTTCACCCTTTTCTCTACGTGTATCATTGCATAGTTTGATGTCTATTCGTTAAACTGAGGGGCACTAGGTGTTAAATCTTGTCTAAATGATACTTCCATTTTTTGCCTTTTGTCCTTTCGACAGTCTCTCTAAGGATGTTTCCTTCTTGACATTAGACTCATAACCTTTTTTAATAGGTGTAGGAGTGATTGTATGAGTATAAAAGAAACTGCATCCAATGCAGAATGGGAAGTCATGAAAGTTGTCTGGAGTTTGGATCACGCTACCAGTAAAGATGTGTCAGACATCCTTAAAGAGAGTCAAGGTTGGGAAAACGCAACAACCAAGACATTATTAAGTAGACTGGTTAAAAAAGGATTCCTCACAACAAAAAAAGATGGGAAACGTTTCATCTATAAAGCGACTGTATCTGAAAAAGAATCAGTCAACCAAAAAGTGGAAGATGTCTTTGCATCAATCTGTGCTACTGCAGTAGGTAGTGCTATTGCGAGTGCGATTCGCGATCACGATTTAACACAAGAAGATAAAGATAAGATTTTAGCAGTACTTCAAGACAAACAAGTTGTAGAAACAATTCAGTGCTCATGTGCAAGCAATCATCATGCAAGCTGTAACTGCCCTGATGGTAAGTGCACATGTCACAAATAATAAGAATAAATGAAAACGATCAAGGGCAACGCATTGATCGTTTTCTTGCGCAATCCATTCATAAATCTCGAAGTAAGATTGCGGAAATGATTCAAGATGGATCCATCCTTTGTAACGACGCACCCACAAAAGCAAACTATAAACTCAAACTCAACGACACAATCACAGTGGGTGAATACATTATTAAGGCACTACAGCTTGAAGCCCATGAAATGCCACTCGATATTATTTATGAAGATGAATGGATTCTCGTCCTTAATAAAGCTCGAGGTTTGGTAGTACATCCCGGAAAAGGTGTTCACGAACCTACATTACTTCATGGATTAGTCCATTACTTCAAAGATGCTCCTACGATTATTAAGCCAGGACTTGTTCATCGTATTGATAAGATGACTTCAGGTTTACTGGTCATCGCCAAGACTGAAGATGCTCATGCCATCCTTGCAAATCAACTTCTTGATAAAACCATGACACGTCATTACCAAGCTCTATGTGAAGGAAGTATCGAAGATATGGTAATTGATTCACCGATTGGAGAAGATCCCTTAAACACAAAAAAAATGGCTGTCAGCACCCTAAAAGGTCGACACGCCATCACTCATATTTCAGTATTAAAATCATATTCTAAACATACACTTGTTCATTGTGAACTTAAGACTGGTAGGACCCATCAAATACGGGTTCATCTAAGTTCTGTAGGACACCCTATTGTGGGTGATCCTCTTTACAACACCATCAATCCAAGTCAGGAAGGACAATATCTTTGTGCTTATCATTTGGAATTTATCCATCCAATCCTTAATAAACCAATGATGTTTGAAGTCCCTTTACCGGATTACTTCCAAAGAAAAGTAGACTTACTCTTGGTTTAAGATATGCTTTTCAATGTATTCAGCAACACCATTTTCACTATTCGTTGATGTGATATCATCTGCAATAATCTTTAAAGACTCACGAGCGTTTGCCATAGCAACACCTGTTCCTGCTTTCTTAATCATTGTAAGGTCATTATCACTATCACCAAAGGCAATAATTTCATCTGCTTCAATACCTCGAGACGCAGCGTATTGTAGTAAAGCTGCCCCTTTATTGACGTGACGAGGCATAATCTCAGCCCAACCAACACCAACAAGCATTAATGTAAACTCTTTACCGAATTCACGAGCAATTCGGTTTTTTACGAGTTCCGTATAATCTCCATTTTGCACATAAATCATCTTAAGAATTTCACTACCATGTTCAAAACGATGCTTGATATCTTCTAAGCCATTAATTCTTTGACTTCGAAGTGAGTCATCAAAGAGCACCATTCTTTCTTTAGGAACTCCTAGACGATAATCTTCAAATGAGACATCATCCATATGATAGTAAATAACATCTTCAAAGGCGTACATAACACCCATGAAGTATTTCTTACCAATTTCTTCCATCTTTTTACATGCTTCATAAGACATTGATTCAGCACGCACTGAGTACCCTGCATTAGGAAACTCAACACGTAAACCATTCAAGCTAATAATAGCCATTTCTTCACGTTCTATTCCACATTGTTTTGCGATCTCAGAAGCACTTTCATAATTACGTCCTGTGGCAATCACGAACTCAATACCTTGTGCTCGTGCTTTCTGAATAATTTCTTTTGTATAAGGCGTTACTTGGTGTTCATCATTAATTAACGTTCCATCAATATCACTTGCTATTAGTTTAATCATGACTGTCTCCTTTAGCTCTTACTTCATTTCTTCAATTGCTTGTTCTAATTTTGGATGTGGATCTTCCCAACCTTCTGGTTTAATTGTTTTTCCATCACCATTATAGTGTGGTAACCCATCATCCCAAAGTTTCGACATATTTGCATGTTGTACAATATCAAACAACACATCAGGCTTAATACCCATTTCTACTAAAGTACCTAAAGCAAAATAAATTGTATCAATCATAGCATCTGCTTGTTCGACAATATCATCTGCTTCAATAAATTCATTAATTTCTTCTAACATCCATTTGTAGCGTTTTTCTGCACGCTCTTTCTGCATCATCACAGGCTTATCTGCAACTGGATGATTAAACTTTTCATGGAAAAGTTTAACTGCTTCCCATTCACGATTCATGTAACCACTACCTCCATATAGGAAATATTATACCATAGGTAAGTTCGTATTATTGTTAAGACCATGATTTACTTGAAATGAGTTCGTTATCTTAAAAACAAATGAGTTATGAAGAAAACAGAAATTGTCAGAGTTTTCACAGAGTATTGCTTGATTTCTTGTGCCAATCTGTTATAATGAACATATGAACAGACATTCATATGTTAAAGGGGGTAACAACGATGACACAACATGAACATCAACACAAACCATGCAATCATAATCATGACCACAATCACGATCATGGAGACTGCGGACATAATCATTCGAAAAATGCCGTCTGGATTTTCTTGGGAGGTGTCCTTGCTTTTGCAATCGCATTATTTGTACCACAGAAGCTAATCGCAAACGGACTTTTCTTAGCATCTATCATTCTAAGTGGAGAACACGTTATTACCGAAGGATTCTTAGATACAATCAATTCAACGAAAAAGAATCGTAAGTTTACACCAAACATCCACTTACTTATGACACTTGCTGCTTTAGGAGCTATTATCATTGGTGACTTCCAAGAAGCTGCCCTACTCATCTTAATCTTTGCGGGTGCACACTTCCTTGAAGATTACGTAGAAGGTAAAAGTAAACGTGATATTACCAACTTGCTTAACCTTAACCCTACACAAGCACGTCGTATTAACGAAGACGGTACTGTAGAAGTTATTGATGCTTCAATGATTAAAGTAGGAGACTTACTTCAAGTTCTTAATGGTGATCAAGTTCCTACTGACGGTGTTATTATCAGTGGCTACAGCTCAATAAACGAAGCTTCAATTACAGGAGAAAGTATTCCATCAGAGAAATCTAAAGGTGACTCCGTCTTTGGTAGTACTTTGAATGGTGATGGTACTTTCACAATGAAAGTTACTAAAGATAGTTCTGAAACTGTCTATGCTAAGATTGTGCAATTAGTGAATGCTTCGCAAGATAACTTAACACCAGCTGCTTCTAAAATTAAAAAATTAGAGCCTAGCTATGTAAGCTTAGTTCTTATCTTAGTCCCAATATTTATAATTCTTGGGCCAACAATTTTCTCATGGACATGGTCAGAAAGCTTCTACCGTGGCATGGTTTTCTTAACCGTTGCATCACCATGTGCTCTCGCTGCTAGTGCAGTTCCTGCTACTTTAGCTGCAATTTCTAATTTAGCTCGCCAAGGTGTCCTCTTTAAAGGCGGTTCCTACTTATCAAACCTTAACGATATCAAGGCCGTTGCCTTTGATAAAACAGGAACATTAACACAA
>RCMY010002766.1_pt1 | contig 15783 bp, 18 predicted proteins | sample 2041341 | NCBI WGS metagenome assembly RCMY01 (sample SAMN09708234, study PRJNA481090) | Marine sediment metagenome, whole genome shotgun sequencing project. | reverse complement strand
TGGTGTTCGACATCATGTAAGCGTGCGCTTCGGGCCTTGATCGGGGCGAAAACCCCAAACCGGCGGTTCAATTGGGCCGCCGGTTTTTTCATGCGCGGAAAGCAGCGTTCGGCGGGTATTGCCAAGTTGTTTGCGGCCGATTGTGAGGCATTGGCAAAGGCTGGATCATGCCGCCATTTCGGCGGTGTAATGTAACCGCTGGTTCGACCCCATATTCCTCATCGGTCGTTGATATGCGATTTCGTTCTTTCATAGATTTGGAGGGAGTTTCTCTATGGAAGTTACGAACGAGTTTCTCGCAAGAATACCGCGCGGTTCAGATGGGAAGCGACGCTGGCCTCTTGAACTGAAGGCACGGATTGTTGCGGAAACGCTGATTGAGGGCGCGACCGTGAGCGGGGTGGCTAAACGATATAAGTTGATACCCAGCAGCGTTTCAGATTGGCGGCGTATGGCGCGGACGGGCAAGCTTGTTTTGCCCAACTTGGATGGCATGGATTTTTTACCTGTGCAGATTGAAGACGAGTTATTGTCGAAACTGGTGTTTGAGGCTCTTGGGTCATGCAGCGATCTGGTCATTTTGTGTGGTTTCAATTCCGTCTTTGAATTCGACGCCTATGATGACTTTGGCCAGATAGTCAAAGCCGCGTAGCTTCCTCCAATTTTGCTCGGCACATTGCCCCAGCTTGAAGATCATGTGCAGCATGCCGTCGCGGATGAGTCATCCCTTTGAACGTTTGGTTCGATGTCGGATTGTGGCGAATGCAGATTCTATTGGATTGCTGGTGCGGATGCTCTGCCACTGCTGGGCTGGAAAGTCGAAGAATGCCATGAGTTCCTCGCGGTCTTTCTGCAGGCATAAAGTTGCCTTGGGGTATTTTGCCTCGTAGGTTTTGATGAACAAATCGAAGGCTTTTTCGGCATCGGCTTTGTTTTCGGCCCGCCAGATATCGTGCAGGGCGGCTTTGGCTTTTGGCTGGGAGAGCTTTGGCAAGCAATTCAGCACATTCATCGTTTTGTGCATCCAGCAGCTTTGCTGGCACGTCTCGGGGTAGACTTCATCCAACGCAGCACGGAACCCCATAGCACAGTCTCCTATGGCCAGTTTAGGTGTCGTGGTAATATTATTCGCCGGACTCTACTGGGTTGGCGGCATATCGGTCTTGGTGATCATGAGAGTAAAGCGTACCGCGCCGAAGCCTTGGTTCAAGAACCTCGACAACCTGCATCGTCATACCCACTCGCCGAAAGTCACGGCGACTCCCATAATGATAGGCGTGCTCCAGATACCGAGCCCCCTCACCGGCTCGGGCCCTCAGCCGGGAGGAAATAGGGCAGCCATTGCTTGGTTCCCCTTGGATGGGCTGCAATTCTGAACTGCAAATTTTGCAGTTTAGTGACCATGCGAAGCGCCAATGACGCAATGCAACGCCGAGCGTTGCGCGGGTGCATGTCAGACACTGCTGAAAGTCTGACCAAGACACACACTCGACGGGGAATTCCACGCGGCGCGCGAGCAGCATGCCGCCTAGGTCACGCGATGACAGCCGTGTTATCGCGCCGAACCGTTCGATGTTTGCACCTCCCAGTTCCTCCGAAGTCTCCGGTGGATGTTCGCTATCGAAACTCAGATACCCGCAGAGTTCGGGCTCCGAACAGTGGTTGGCCTTTGCAAGTCGCCGGATCCAACTCGACAGCAATTCATCTCGAAGTGGGGCCGGACGCTTCGGCAACGGTCGGTGGCTCGCTGAAACGCCGGCAATGGTTGGCGCCGAATTTTCCAGCTGTGCTTAGCCCAGATTGGCTGCCAGGTTTGGATGGCCTCGTCGGTGATGCGTTCCTCGCCAATCTCGATCGCTTCGATGGACAGAGCCTTAATCATCGTGAACACCCGCGACGTGACGCCGCCAGTTACACCCAGGATCGTTCGGAGCGATTGGACATTGAGACCTGACCCGCGTTCCAACTGCGTCGCGGCTATCAAGGTCTGGATGAGCCTGGAAAACTCAATATCATCTTCCCAAAGCGGCAAGAAATGCTCATCAAGCCTGCGAGCGAGTTGCTCGTCCCCGCGAATGGCATCGACGGCCTCGTTGACGCCGAACACGACGAGAGATGCGCAAAGATCGTTGGCCAGGAACCGCAGCATATTGAGGAAGCGACGCTGTTCCCGATAGCTCCCAGCCAACAAATTATGAACTTCGTCGATCATTATCATCTTGAGGTCTATGTCGCGCAAATGGCTTAGAGCGCGCACCTCCAGTTCGGACACAGTGTGCCTGCCCCACATCGGCACACCAATCGACGCGAGAATGTGCTGATAGAACCGTCGTTCGTCTGGTGCGGGTGGTGCCTGCAACAGTAAGATTGGCGTTCGCGTGACACCTATGTCGGATGCATATTGCGACGGGTACAGGCTCTCCATCCGCTTTGCGACCATGGTCTTGCCGATCCCGGAACTGCCATAGACCATGAGCCCCGGCATCCGGGATTGCCGGGGCATTGCCATCAGAGAAATCAATCTATTGAGGACAATTGTGGCGCGATCAAATGCGATCCATCTATCGCTGCGAATGAGGTCAATTCTTTCGTTTATATCCATCAAAGTCATCTATCGGGTAAGTGGGAAGGCCGGGGTTGCTGGTATCGATCGCAAACATCTCACGAGACGGGTCGCGCTGAGGCTTGTCGCCTGGGAGCCGCGCCTGGCGTTCACCTTCGAGCCGTGCGAAAAGGGTGTGTTGCCGGGACGCATGAGCGATGCGGCGCTGCTCCTCGATAATCCGAAACAGCATCGCCTCCGGGATCGTCCCGCCATGTCGCTCGTGAAAAATTGCTCTGGCGCGCCGCGACTCCCAAAGAGAAATCCGGGGTCGCGACAAGTCTTTGTAGCGCGCAGCGAGGGCGCGCCCGTCGTCTGTGACAACCCAAATTCGCGACATATCCCGGGGGTCATACTTGACCGTAACCTTCCCTGCCCCTCGACCGATCATCGGCCCGAACGCGTCGTTCCAATAAGCGCTATACAAACGACCATTTCGCGGCAGTTTTGAACCCGCTCCCAAACGATAAGATTCATGCTACTAGACTGCCGCAAAGCTGTTGTGCGAAAAGTATCCATGAAAACCTGCTATGCAGGAGTACCAACAGCCGAACTGAACTTGGACATCTATTAGAACGGCGAGGGACTGCCAAATGGCGCTCTACATCAAGGACGACACCGTGAACAAACTTGCCGCTGAATATCAGCAAGCGACGGGTGCCGCGTCCAAAACCGAGGCGGTGCGAAAAGCGTTGGAAGCTGGGCTGGTAGCAATACAGAAGAAAAAACCGCTCCTGGGGCGGATGATCGAACTTCAGAAGACTGCCGATGAAATCGGCGCGGTTGATCCGGCGATTAACCAGAAATCATTGTCTGACGAGATTTGGACTAGAGGATAGTATTTATCCTTGAGGACTTTCACCGCACCTTCAGCTTCAAGAAGCATCAAATGGTCGCCTATCAGAATTTCGTCCATCATTTGATTTCCAAGTATGACATCAGGGTTGTTCTCACTGGCGCGCCGAGGATCTGGAGGTGGGCGCTGGAGGACGAACAAACCTTGGGAAGATCAGTTCACCTTCAGTATCGGGCATGGACAGCCCATGATGATGATTTCATCGAGTTCCTCGAAGGGTTCGAGCGATGGTATCCTGTCACAGAAGGCGGCCATCTATCAAGCGACACTAAACTTCGTAAGGCGATCATCGGCAAATCCCACGGCGTCTGTCGGGAGGTCATGCAAATCCTGACCGGCTTTGCGATATTCGCAATTATAACCGGCAGCGAGCGGTTGGACCTCACTACATGGCTCAGCTTTCGCGATCAGGATCTTCGGCTATGAAGGTGACGCCATATGCGATGGAAAGCCTGACCTCATTTGTTCATCGCAGCGCGTGTATGCAGTCGATGGACACACGCTCGTACCTACGACATCTTTTCCCATCAGAATCTTACCAACACGCAATCGAAATCCCAGACGACCTCGATGCGATCAAACAAGGCTCGTTCTTGGTCGGACTGAATGATGCCCTCGATCGAGAGAAACGCAGAATGTCATTGCTCACCTTGCCCGGAACGGCACCCGGCATCCATACAAAATGGCTGAGGCGGGAAGGGGGCAACAGTGTTGACGGTGACCGTTTCAGCACACTGCCCGCGTTTGCATGGTGTCCACGCTGCTTGCTGACGGACCAGCTCGAAGGACATGACCAGTTCCTCCGGCTGTCATGGCGGACCTGTAGAGCGAACCATCACAACTCGACGAGTCTCATTACATTGATCCCATTATATACGAGTTCCGACACCTGGTGGCCGGTACTCGACCGAGATACCCCATTCCGCACAGGCCGACTGGAATGCGTCGCTGCGAAAGTCCCGCCCATTGTCAACGTGAATGGCCTGCGGAATCCCGGATGCCGGCCAATACAGCGCCTCCAGTGACTCTGGCGTGCGGATCGACTTTGGTCGCACGCAATGATCCAGACACAAGCCAATGAACAGAACTGATGGCGCATCGAAGCTGATGTAAACACCCAGCACAATACGGGTCGTGAGGTAATCCCCCATTTTTAATGGGGTCCAGCCCCAGAATTCACGCAGCTGTTTTCAGTTTCATTGCGGATGTTATACCGCCGATGCCCATGTTGGGTCATGTCGAGATAGCCCTGTTTCCACATGACACTATCGAGAAAGGCAAGCTGGCTTTCGTTGATGAACAACTGCAATTCGCCGGGTTCGGTAAAATCGACCTGACTGGCCAGCAGTGTCAAGAAGGCAAAGGGGTCATCTTCTCCGCGCGCGATGGCTGCGGCCGCGATGGCAAGCAGAGTTCCGCCTAGGCAATAGCCCGTTGCGTGGATCTTCTGATCCGGCACAATCGCTTGAATGGCCTCGATCGCTGCCATCACGCCCAGTTGACGGTAATCCTCCATCGTTAGATCGTGGTCCTCTTCGTCGGGCTTCTTCCACGAGATCATGAAGACGGTGTAGCCTTGTGACGCGAGATACCGCACCATCGAATTTTGTGCTGACAGATCAAGGATATAGTATCTCATGATCCAAGCCGGGACGATCAGGATCGGCTCGGGGTGCACAGTGTCCGTGAGTGGGGCATATTGGATAAGCTCGACCAACCGATTGCGATAAACCACCTTACCGGGTGTCACCGCGACATCCCGACCCGGCTAAAAACCCTCTGCGCCAGTCGGGCGCGCACCGGCGGTCATGGCGCTCTGCGCGTCCTCGACGAGATTCTGCATGCCCCGGATCAGGTTTTGACCAGCCTCATCGCGGGTTTTGCGCAGAATCTCGGGGTTGGTTGGCAGGAAATTGGATGGTGAATACATGTCCAACATCTGACGTGTCAGGAATTGCAACTCGCGCTCGTGTTGGCCCGTGACACCGGGAACGTCCGTGACGACGTTGTGCCACCACTGCTGCTGCAGCAGGAAGCCCTGATAGACCATGTTGAAGGGTTTCATTTGCCAAGCGTCGTCGCTGAAACGGGAATCCTGCGGCAAAGGCATAATGCAGGGTTCGGATTTGTTGGCTGTTTTCGCGCAGCTCATTATGTGGGTGGCCCAATCGAACCATGCCCTCATCAGCGCAGCCGACGACAGCCCGTGGATGACGCGGGATATGGCGCTTTGAGCGGTGTGGTTCATCGCTTCATGGAGCGAAGTGGCCGGACCGTTTTCGTACGGTTTCTGATCTGTCGCTCCGGTCTATTTCGTAGGAGAAGGGGGGGCACCATTGGGGCCTGAAATGGGCCTCACCACCGCTAGTGGTTTGCGAACGCTGCCCTTCGTCACTGACTTTGAAGAGTGATTGCCTTTACCATCCGCGCGCAATTGGGTGACTTGATGCTCGCCGTTTCTCTCCATGACTGCTGTCCTTTTTTGATCACCCGACTTGCAGAATGAAAGGTCGACCTGCTTATCAATTACTGTCAAGTCTGTTCGACACTTCAAAAAGGATAGTAATTGATTACTATCTAATTTCAAGGCATACTGCATCAATCGGCGGAGATTGATCCGCGTTCAGAATTCGGGGGCCGTGATGCACACTGGAAAATCCAACATTGTCACAGGGTTTCTGTTTCTTACTCTCTTCATGCTTTTTGGGTTCGTATTGATCTTTCTGCGCGATTTCGCGCCGGGGAAAGAGCAATGGATCGCTGACTACGGTGTCGGGGTGCATTTCGAATCGCGCTTGGCCCATGCACATGGCAACCTTTTTGCACTTCTCAACATCGCCGTCGGTCTGGTGTTATTGCGCCTTCCACTACCCGGTGCGTCTGGCCGATGGATTTCTTGGCTGGCTCTGGCAGGCATGCTTATGCCCGTGGGGATACTGGCAGAAGTGCTAATCGGGGCACCGCCGCTCTTTGTCATAGTCGGCGGGGTTTCCATGGTCGTTGCAATGGGCTGGCTGGCACTTGCAGTCTGGCGACTGGAAATGCCGCAATGACAACACAGACCCGGCCAAAGAACTTGCCCGCCGAAGAACGGCGCAATGTCACTGTCGAGGCGGTGATAGACCTTGCCGCGACGACCAACCCCGGCGACATCACCACAGCGGCCATCGCCAAGCACATGCACCTGACGCAAGGCGCGCTGTTTCGCCACTTCCCCAATAAGGAGGCGATCTGGCAGGCGGTGATGAAATGGGTGGCCCGGCACCTGATGGCACGGATCGACAAGGCGGCAGAGGATGTCGATACGCCGCTCGCTGCGATGCGGTCGATGTTTCTGGCCCACGTCACCTTTGTGTCCGAACATCCCGGCGCACCGCGCATGTTGTTTGGTGAACTTCAGGGGGCGAAACAGACACCCGCGAAACGGCTAGCGCGCGTGATGATGAGGCAGTACGCAGAGCGCCTGAACCACCTGATCGAGGCCGGAAAGGCCTGTGGCGAACTTGCCGAGGATTTGGATAGTCAGGCTGCAGCCACGCTGTTCATTGGCACCATTCAGGGGTTGGTCATGCAATCTTTGATGTCGGGCGACATGGAAAAGATGCGCGCCGATGCGCCGCGCGTGTTCGCCATTTATCAGCGCGGCATCGCCAAGCGCAAAACATAGAGGGAACAAGGAGAACCACGTCATGAACATTCAATTCATGGGTGCTGCGCAAGAAGTCACCGGATCCTGCTATCTCATGGAAACGGATGGACTGCAATTTCTGGTGGATTGCGGAATGGTGCAGGGCGGGCGCGAAGCCCCTGCGCGCAATCGCAAGCCGTTCGACTTCGACCCCAAGAAGATTGATTTCGTTCTTCTAACCCATGCGCACATCGACCATAGCGGCCTGCTTCCCAAGCTGACCCGCGCGGGCTTCAAAGGTCCGATCTATACGACGAAGGCCACCGCTGATTTACTTGGGGTCATGTTACCGGACAGCGCTCACATTCAGGAAGCTGACGCCGAGAGGGTCAAGCGCAGGTCGCGGCGGGGAAAGACGACAGCAGCATCTGAGCCGATCTATACGATGGAAGACGCCCGGCAGTGCCTACGTCAGGTTCAGGCGGTTGAGTATGACGAGATGCTTGATCCGCACCCTGCCGTGCGCTGCCGTTTCCGGGATGCAGGCCATATCCTTGGCTCCGCCATCATCGAAGTCTGGGTCACAGAAAACGACGAAACCAAAAAGATCGTGTTCAGCGGCGATCTGGGCCAGCCAGGGCGGCCAATCCTGCGCGACCCTACCATCATCGACGAGGCCGACTTTCTGTTGATCGAGTCAACTTACGGAAACCGTGATCACAGGGATCAAACTTCGACGGTGGATGAGTTGATCGAAATCGTTGAGCACACCCGCCATGCTGGAGGCGGCAACATCATCGTGCCTGCCTTTGCAGTTGGTCGAACACAGGAGATTCTTTACCATCTGCACCGGCTGACATGTGAGGGACGGCTGCATGACCTAATGGTCTTTGTGGACTCGCCCATGGCCACAGAGGCCACCCGGATCACCCGCCAGCATCTGGAATTATTCGATGAGCAGGCAACAAAACTGGCTGGTTGGCATAAGGTTGGGGCCAACTTGCCGTATCTGAAGTTTACCGCCAGCGTGGAGGAATCCAAAGCGCTCAACCAAATTCGCTCTGGTGCGATCATTATTTCCGCCAGCGGTATGTGCACTGCCGGGCGCATCCGCCACCATTTGCGCGAAAACCTTCCCCGACGTGAAAGCGTGGTCTTGATCACGGGCTTTCAGGCTAAGGGCACATTGGGCCGACGTCTTGTGGACGGTGCAAGACAGGTGCGAATGTTTGGCAAAGACGTGCCAGTGCGCGCCGCTATTCAGACGCTGAACGGGTTTTCAGCTCATGCTGACCGCACCGCATTGCTGGCTTGGGCAGATGGTTTCAAGGCGCCTCCCAAACAGGTTTTTGTAGTGCATGGCGAGGCCGATACGGCTACGGAATTCGCCGAGAAACTGCGCGCAGACAAGGGCTGGAAGGTTTCAGTGCCGGAGCTTGGATCGAAAGTTGACCTCCAAGGGGGGAGATCCAATGATCGGCAACGATGAACGCAAGCAGTTGGCCGAAGCCATCCTGCAAAACCCGGCATATCGCCTCGCTTACGAGGACGCCGACCTTATGGAGCAGGATGATCTGCGCGCCTTGCGGTTGCAGCTTGAACTGATCAAGCCTGAGCGCGCCTTGCGTCGCCACGCGATCCGATCAACGGTTGTCGTGTTCGGCAGTGCGCGCATTGTCTCGCCGGACACCGCGCAAAGGCAGCTGAAGGACGCGCAGGCGCTCGGTCCTGACGATCCTGAGAGACAGCGAGCCTTGATTGAGGCCGAACACCAAGTGCGACTGTCGCGCTACTACGCGGAGGCCCGCCGCTTTGCAGAACTGGTATCCGTGCGTTTCCAACAAGAAGATCGCCGTGACTTTGTAGTTGTGACGGGCGGAGGCCCGGGGATCATGGAGGCGGCGAACCTTGGAGCATTTGATGTAGGGGCGCGGTCGTCCGGGCTGAATATCACCCTGCCGCACGAACAGACGCCAAATCCATTCATCACCCCAGATCTGGCCTTCCGTTTCCGCTATTTCGCACTGCGCAAGATGCATTTCCTAATGCGAGCCAAGGCCCTTGTGGCGTTTCCGGGCGGTTTTGGCACCCTTGATGAATTGTTCGAAGTTTTGACGCTTGTGCAGACTGGCAAGGTGCCAAAACTGCCAATCGTGCTGTTCGGCCCTGAATTCTGGGCACGGGCGGTAGATTTTGATTTTCTGGTTTCTGAGGGCATGATTTCCCCGCAGGATCGCCAGTTGTTCACCTTGGTTGAAACGGCAGATCAGGCGATAGCGGCGCTACTTGATTTCTATCATGGCCAGCCGCCGAACTCGCTGCAAAATGACCCCGAAGGAGTTGCCTAAGTCATGTCACGCAAGATTTCTATCATTCTCGTATTCGCCGTGCTGGCGGCTTCTCTGGGCTACGCCGGTTGGAAGGTTTTGTTGGAACCCAGCGATCTGCCGCCCGAAGGATTTGCTCGTGGCAATGGCCGGATCGAAGCCGATCTGGTCGACATTTCCACACGTCTGGCTGGGCGCGTTTCAGAAATTACCGTGCGAGAGGGCGATTTGGTGCAGCCCGGCGATGTGCTGGCGGTGATGGATACAACAGAGCTGGTGGCGCAAAAAATGCGGGCCGAGGCCGCAGTCGCCAGCGCCGAGGCGGCGGTGGCTGTGGCGCAGGCCGGTGTGACAGAAGCCGAGGCAAGGCTTGCGTTGTCGCAAAGCGAGCTAACCCGCGCCGAAACACTGAATGAACGCGGCGTAGTTAGCGGCGAGGAGTTGGATATCCGCCGCACCGAGGCGCAACTGGCCGAGGCAGGCCGCACCGCAGCGCAGGCTGGCGTCGTGGCCAAACAACGTGCTGTTGACGCCGAAAACGCTGCCCTGCGTGAAATCGAGGCACGCATAGCCGACAGCACGCTTTATGCGTCGCAGGCGGGTCGTGTTCTTTACCGTCTTGCGCAACCGCGCGAGGTGCTCGGCGGTGGTGGTAAGGTACTGACGTTGGTCAGCCTTGGTGATATTTATATGGAATTCTTCCTTCCCGCCAGCGCCGCCCCAAGGGTACGTTTGGGCGATGAGGCGCGCATCGTTGTCGATGTCATGCCCGATGTCGCGATACCTGCTTTGGTCAGTTTCGTCGCCCCGCAGGCGCAATTCACCCCGAAGCAGGTCGAAACCATAGAAGAGCGTGAAAGCCTTATGTTTCGTATCCGGGTGCGCATTCCGCAAGAGCTGGTTGCCGAGCGCCTTGCACAGGTCAAAACCGGGGTGCGCGGCGTGGCTTGGGTGCGTCTGGCAGGGCCGGATGGCAGTGTTCCCGACTGGCCCGAGGGGTTAACACCACCCGTCGCCACAGTGTTGCCTGCGCTGCAGGATGGCACGGAAGGCGGAAACTGACAGATGACTGCGATGGGCACCCCAGAACGGATGGCGGCAAGGCTGGCTGGGGTGAAACACCTCTACGGCAAGGTGCAGGCGCTGTGCGACGTGACGCTGGACTTGCCCGCCGGGCAAATGATCGGGCTGATCGGGCCGGACGGTGTTGGCAAATCAACCCTGATGGGGCTGATTGCTGGAGCCAAAAAGTTACAGGCGGGCCGTGTCGAAACGCTGGGCGGCGACATGGCCAGTGCCTCCCACCGGGCAGATGTCGGGGGGCGGATCGCGTTTATGCCACAGGGTTTGGGGCGCAATCTCTACCATGATCTCAGCCTTCAGGAGAATCTGGATTTCTTTGGCAAGTTGTTCGGGTTGGGCAAGGCCGAACGCAAAGCACAGATCTCGCGGCTGACCCGCGCCACTGGTCTTGCGCCGTTCATGGACCGGCCTGCGGGCAAGCTGTCGGGAGGGATGAAACAAAAGCTAGGTCTATGTGCATCGTTGATCCACGATCCCGATTTTCTGTTGCTGGATGAGCCGACAACCGGGGTCGATCCGCTGTCACGTCGCCAGTTCTGGGATCTGATCGACGCTATCCGTGCCGACCGTCCCGACATGAGCGTGCTAGTTTCTACCGCCTATATGGAAGAGGCTGCGCGTTTTGACCATTTGGTGGCGATGGATGCAGGGAACATCCTGGCAACCGGCAGCCCCGCCGATCTCATGGAGCGCACTGGAACCGGAACTGTCGAGGCCGCCTTTGTGGCGTTGCTTGGCGGCGAGAGCCGGGAGGCAGAAGTAACCACTAAGCCTGGCGTCGCAAAAGAAACCGATCCGGGTCCACCTGCCATCCGCGCCCAAAATCTGACCAAACGCTTTGGTGATTTCACCGCAGTAGATTCAGTTAGCTTCGAAATCGCGCGCGGTGAAATTTTCGGCTTTCTCGGCTCCAATGGTTGCGGCAAGACCACGACGATGAAAATACTCACTGGCCTGACGCCAGCCACCGAAGGCGAGGCGTGGATTTTTGGTAAGCCCGTGGACGCGCAGAATCTCGATGCGCGACGGCGCGTGGGCTTCATGTCGCAGTCCTTCTCGCTGTATGGCGAGTTAACGGTGCGAGAGAACCTGTTGCTGCACGCGCGGCTGTTCCACTTGGGTAGCGAGCTGACCACGCAGCGGATGGGTGAACTTGTCCCGCGCTTCGGGCTGGAGCCTTATCTTGATCAGGGCGCTGCATCGCTGCCGCTGGGAGTGCGCCAGCGACTGTCGTTGGCGGTTGCGGTGATCCATGCGCCCGACATCCTGATCCTTGACGAGCCGACTTCCGGCGTTGATCCACAGGCGCGCGATGCCTTCTGGGACATGCTGTTGGAACTGGCGCGCCGCGACGGGGTGACGATCTTCATCTCGACCCATTTCATGGACGAAGGCATGCGGTGCGACCGCATCTCGCTTATGCATGCCGGGAAGGTCCTGGTGTCGGACGCTCCCAAGGCGTTGATCAAGGGGCGGGGTGTTGAGACGCTGGAAGACGCGTTCATCGCCTATATGATCGATGCACAACCACCCGAGGCCCCAGCAGACGAAGGCCTTTTGACCGTAAGCAGTGATCAAAAGCACGCAAAAAATGCCTCGCGGTTCAGCTTGCAACGGATGCTGGCCTTCACTGTCCGCGAGGCGATGCAGGTGCGGCGCGATCCGGTGCGGCTGGTGTTTTCCTTTGTCGGCAGCGCGCTTTTGCTGCTGATCATGTCGTTTGGCATTTCGCAAGAGGTGCGCAAAATTCCCTTCGCGGTCTTTGATCTTGATCGTAGCCCTGAAAGCCGTGCCTATTTGTCCGGGTTTCAGGACTCAGCCTGGTTTTCTGAACGCCCGCCGATCTCAGGGGTAGACGAGTTGGAAAGCCGGATGGCTAGCGGCGAACTGGCGCTGGCGCTGCAGATCCCGCCTGATTTCGGCCGCTTAGTGCGACGCGGCGAGACCCCCGAAATCGCCGGGCTGATCGACGGGTCCGACACCAACCGCGCTGGAACAGTGGAAAGCTATGTCGAAGGGGCGCATGCGAGCATCCTTTCCAGCGATGCGCAATCGACCCCGGCATTGAACGTGCTGGCCATGTCCCAATCTCAAGGTGCGGCAGCACCGGTGCAACTGATCCCGCGTTTTCAGTACAACCCGGCGATGGAAAGCCTGCCCGCGATCGGACCTTCGATCCCGCCTTTGCTGCTGCTGCTGTTCCCGGCGATCCTGATGGCGGTAAGCGTGGCGCGTGAGAAAGAGATTGGCACCATCACCAACTTCTATGTCACCCCGACCACCCGCGCTGAGTTCCTGATCGGCAAGCAACTCGTCTATATCGGCATCACGCTGCTCAATTTTGTGATCCTGACGGCACTGGTGGTGACGGTGCTGGGGGTGCCGCTCAAGGGTGATCCTGCGGCGCTGGTGCTGGGCGCATTGCTCTATGCGGTGGCCGCGACAGGTTACGGTCTTGTCGTGTCGATGTTGACCAGCACTCAGGTGACGGCCGTCTTCGCGGCGGCAATCCTGTCGGTGATGCCGACGCTACAATTCTCCGGCATGATCACGCCCGTATCCTCGCTGGAAGGCGCGGCGCGGATCATGGGCACGTTCTGGCCAACCACGTGGTACATGGGCATTAGTGTCGGCACTTTCACCAAGGGGCTGGGCCTGTCCGAGCTATCGGGACACCTGCTGCGTTTGGCCGCCTTTGGGCCAGTTCTGACCTTGCTGGCCGTTCTGGCCCTGCGCAAGCAGGAGAAGTAACTCATGCGGCGGCTGACAAATATCTTCTGGCTTGCAGGCAAAGAATTAAAAAGCGTGCTTGGCGATCCGGTGATGGTGATCCTGATCATGTGGTCATTTGGTTTTGCTGTCATGCTCGAGGCCAGCGGAGCCGGAGATACGGTTTATAACGCGGCCATCGCCATTCTTGACGAGGACAGCTCTGCACTGACCCGGCAACTCACCGACGCACTTGGCCCGCCGTGGTTCCAACCGCCCGTGATGATAACGCCTGATCAGGTGGCGGCGGAAATGGACGCCGGGCAGATCATGTTTGTCCTTAGCTTTCCGCCTGGCTTTGAGGCTGATGTGATCGCGGGTCTGATGCCCGCCGCCCAGCTGGAGATCGATGCCACTGCGGTCAGTCAGGCGCAGCTTGGCACCGATTACATCGCCAATATCCTTTTGTCGGAAACACGCGCCTTTCTCTCGGGCAGCCCGGACGCGCCAGTGCCCGCTTTGCAGCTGGAACTACGCCGCGCCTTCAACCCCAACGGCAACCCGGTCTGGTTCAAGGCCGTGTCCTCGCTCCTGAATCAGCTCTCGCTATTGACCATCGCGCTCACCGGTGCTGCGATGCTGCGCGAACGCGAGCGAGGCACTATCGAGCATCTGATGGTGATGCCCCTGACGCCCTTCGAGATCGCGCTTTCAAAGGTCTTGGCCAATGTCGTTGTGGTGCTTGCGGCCTTTACACTGTCGCTCTTTTTCGTTGTACAGCAGGTGTTGCAGGTGCCAGTTGCCGGATCGGTGCCGCTGCTGCTTGCCGGAACTGCGATTTATCTGGCCGCCGCTGCTGCAATCGGGATGTTTCTGGGCACATTGGCGCGCAGCATGGCGCAGTTCGCACTCTTGGTGATTATGGTTGTGATCCCGATCATCATGCTGTCGGGCGGCATGGGGGCGATCGAAAGCCAGCCAGACATCGTGCAACGCCTGACCATGGTCTTGCCGTCACGGCACTTTCTGGCATTCGCTAAGGCGGTTGTGTTCAGGGGCGCCGGTCCGAGTGCTGTCTGGTTCGAATTGTCGCTGATGGCAGGACTTGGCGGCGGGTTTTTCCTCGCAAGCCTCGCGCTGTTTCGTCGTTCAATGAGTTTGTCTGGGTGACAATTGCAGATGTGTGGAGTGCGCCAGCACACAACGTTCTCACATTGTCAGGGCATCCATGTAGAACGCAGAACGTGACGGATAGGCCTTAAATTTCACAGCACAAGGAATACACTGAGTGGCCTTTCCCCAACACAATGATTTCAACCCTTTGACCCGGTTGCTTCTTATTTTGCTGTTCCTTGCGGCGGCTGGTTGTGCACCACGACCCGGGCCAGAGACACTTTTGATGGTCGCTCAAGACGAGACCGCGGCCCAAAGAGTGAGCCTTCTCGTTGCCACGACACGCGCACGAGATACCAGCACAGGCAGTTATTCCGACGTCCGAGCGCCCGCGCTCAATTATGAAGCGTTCACGATCTCCATCCCACCAACGCACAAGCTCACACATATCGAATGGCCAGTATCACAACCGAACCCGCAAACTAGCTTTGCAGTGACGGATCGAACGGTTTTGCCGGAATTTGCGTTGGATGTCAGCTTATTGAAATCCAGTCGAGGTACCAACGTCACAGGCAAGCGCGATGTCTTGATCTTTGTTCATGGCTATAATTATAACTTCGCGGAATCCCTGTTCCGGCTGGCGCAAATTTCTGTCGACGGAAACCTGGAGGAATTGCCCATCCTCTTTGCCTGGCCGTCTGCCGCATCCATGACGGGCTATATCGCCGATAAGGATGCTGTCACCTATTCGCGGGACGATCTGGTTGAACTGCTGACGATTACCGCTGCCGATCCGGCTGTCGGAAACATCACCTTGTTTGGGCACAGCATGGGTGGCTGGCTTGTCGCCGAGGCCCTGCGTCAGCTCAGGCTAAGCGGCCAGGACAGGGTAATTGAACGTTTGGATAATGTGGTGCTGGCCGCGCCGGATATCGACATAGATGTTTTTCGCCGTCAGATACAAACCATTGGCGCACTGACCCCACCGATGACCCTGCTCGTCTCGCCCGATGATCGCATGTTGAGACTTTCAGAGCGTTTAGCAGGATCGCGTCGCAGAGTGGGGACAACGGATGCAAGTGATCCCCGGGTTCAGGTTCTGGCTGCGGCCAACGGTGTCCGAGTGATCGATATCTCAAAAGTCGACGCTCTGGATGGAACCAATCACAATAGGTTCGCCGCACTCATGAGTGTCATTCCGCGCGAGACGAAGACCACATTTGCGTCACTGGCTCACGCGGGCACATTTGTCCTGGAGCCTATAAGCGCCACTCTCGTGGCGACCCGTCAATGAGCAACTATAAATTCGCCCCCCAAAAATTTTTGTGGTTTTGTAGATCTGCCGTTAATAACTTACGAAACATGGGGTAATCCATCTAAATTTAGGGGTGTTCCAAAGCAGGATTTTCTCGGCGAGATATCTGAGGAGATTTACGATGACGAATGGACGATTTAGCGACGCACA
>RCMY010002765.1_pt1 | contig 15784 bp, 17 predicted proteins | sample 2041341 | NCBI WGS metagenome assembly RCMY01 (sample SAMN09708234, study PRJNA481090) | Marine sediment metagenome, whole genome shotgun sequencing project. | reverse complement strand
CCGGTGCCGGAACATACGTTCGAGCAATTGCCCAAGCCTGAGGATTGGGACAGGAAGCCGGTGGGTTGATCTCATCATGTGTCCGTCATCAGTCCTGAGCCCTCCCCCTTTTGAAGTGGTCCGCCTTTATGTTAGAAAACGGAGGACCAAAGATGGCGATCAGAGGTCCGATCCCGGAGAGATTGTCGTGAAGCGATGGAAATTTGAGGCTCTGACGTAGCAAGGCATACCTCTAATTGACGCGATCCTTCAGATCAGAGTGGCTGAACGATCCTATTGTCGCCGGAAGAAGACGCGCGGGAAAACTCGTAAGCCCTCACGCCTGCGTTAATCATGTGCGCAGCCAGATGAAGGTTTCTGAGCGTCGTGGACGCCGCGTCTTGGGCCAGCACCGATCCACACAAAGTCGATTGCCACAGAAGCGTGCTGACGAAGAACGCCTGATTGCGGACATGATCGAGCTGACACACCAATATGGTCGGTAAGGGTTCCGTCGGGTTGCCGCCTTGTTACGAGACGCAGGCTCCCTCTCGGGGATGTAAACATGCACTGCCGGGCAATGGACCTCACAATGCTCTGCGGGTCAGCTTTGGGTGACAGTTAACGCAATCGCACATTCGGGCGTGCCTTAACGCCGCAACAGGCGGCACCGACGGCGCCTTCCAACTCGAGTTCACTCACCAGGAAGGACGTGGCAGTTCTCGGCGCTCCAACTCACGATCAGGTTCGATCCGGCCTTGCGGTTCACGGCGCTCAGCTCGTCATGGGATTTCTGCACCTTGAGTTCCTGACCCGTCGCCGTTTCGAGAAAGATCATGGCCGTGCCCCCGACGAATTCATCGCCCACGACCGTCGCTTCGATCCCGCTTTGATCGCTGTCGGGCGCACTTAGCTGCATGTTTTCGGCGCTGACGATGAAAGTGACCTTGTCGCCCGGCTGTCCATTCTGCAATTCGGCCATGGGGATCACGGTGCTGCCACCCTCATGGGTGACCTTCCATCCGTCCGCGGCTTTCCCTTCGATGGTGGCATCAAAGATGTTGGCAGAGCCGAGGAACTCGGCCACGAAACGGTTGTGCGGCTCGCGGTAGATCTCTCGTGGCGTGCCGATCTGCTCGATCCGGCCACGGCTCATGATGACCACACGGTCGGCCATCGAAAACGCCTCGGACATGGAGTGGGTGACATAGACGAAGGTGATGCCCAGATCTTTTTGCAGGTTCGACAGCACAGCCTGCATCCGCACCTTGAGATGCGCGTCTAGCGCCGACAGCGGCTCGTCCAGCAACAGAATTTTCGGCTCTGTCACCAGCGCGCGCGCCAGTGCCACGCGCTGTTTCTGGCCACCCGAGAGCTGCGCGACGTTGCGATCTGCGAACTCGGTGATCTGCATCTTGTCCAGCCATTTGCGCGCCCGCTCGGTGCGCTCGGCCTTGCCAACTCCGCGCATCTTCAGCGAAAACTCGACATTTTCCTGAACCGTCAGGAACGGGAACAGCGCAAGGCTCTGCCAGACCATCGGCGTGTCTCGATCCCACGTGGCGCGTCCGTTCACACGCTCGCCGTCCAGATAGATGTCGCCGCTCGTCGGATCTTCGAGGCCCGCCAGCATCCGCAGCGTCGTCGTCTTGCCGCAGCCGGACGAGCCCATGATGGCCAGAAACTCGCCCCGGCCAATCTCAAAATCGGCCTTTTCAACGGCAACGAAGTCGCCGAACATTTTGACCACATTGTCGAATTTCACGATGGCATTGGATGTCATTGTACCGTCCATTTCTTATTTCGATCCCTGATCGGGGTTCCGCAGCAGCAGCTGCGCCAGCACGATCAGCGTCATGGAGCTAAGGAAGGCGAGCGAGCCGATGGCGTTGATACGCGGGCTGACCTGCCCCTGAAGGAAGCCGAGGATCTTGACCGGCAGCGTTTCGTTCAGGCCCGACACGAACCACGCGACGGCGAACTCGTCAAAGGACACAGCCATGGTGATGAAGAGCGCGGCAAAGATCGCAGGCTTGGTGAAGGGGATGATGACATGGCGCAGCGTCGCCCACTCGTTACCGCCGAGGTTCCACGCCGCCGCTTCTAGGTCGGGGTCCATCTGCGACAGGCGCAGGCGGATGATGGCCATGGCGAAGGGGCTACACATCACGCCATGCGCGATCACCACAGAAATCGTACTGCCCGAGAGGTTTATCCGCGACAGGAAGGCCAGCATCGCGAGGCCCATGATGACGACCGGGATCGTCGGCGGTAGCAGCGCGAGGGCGAGGTAGAACGACTTGCCGAAGAAGTTATAGCGATAGTCGGTGTATGCCGCACCAAAGCCGAGGACAGTGGCGATCACGGCCACGGTCAGGCCCACGATCACCGTATTCGTAAAGCCGGACCAGACCAGCGGATCCTCCCAGATCGCGCGATACCATTCCAGCGAGAATTCCCCTAACGGCAGCGACGGGAAACGGTCCGAGTTCAATGAGAAGACGAAGCTGCCCGCGATGGGTGCAAATATGAAGATCAGGCACAGCGCGATATGCACCATGAGCCAACCATTGATGATTTTGTTTTCGTTGCCCATTACTTGCCGCGCTCCTTGTAGGCGTAGGTGATGGCGGCGAAGGCCACAGTCATCAGCGTGCCGATCATCATGATCGCGACCACAGCGGCGCGCGGCCATTGCTGGCCTGATTTGGTGATGTCGGTGATCATGATTGATAGCGTCGGCGGGTTGCCACCGCCCAGATAGAGTGGGCTGACGAAATCACCAAAGCTGAGGATGAAGGCGAACAGCGCTGCGATGACAAGGCCCACCTTGGCCGAGGGCACGACGACCGACAGCACCGTGCGCAGCCGCCCGCAGCGCAGGTTATGCGCGGCCTCGATCAGGTCACGGTTGACGAAATTGAGGCTGAAGGTCTGCAAGAGGATCACCAGCGGCAGGCAGAGCGTGATCATACCGACCAGCGTGCCGAACGTATTATTCAGCATGGGAAACGGGCCAAGGCCGATATAGCTCAGCGCTGCGTTGACGATGCCTGCATCGGTCAGGAAAACCTGCAGTGAATAGACCCGCACCAGATAGCTGGTGAAGAACGGGATGATCAGCACGAATATCATCCAACGTTTTGCCGTCTCGCTCAGCTTGAAGGAAATGGCATAGCTCGCCGGAAAGGCGATGGCGCTAGTCAGCACGGCGGCTGAGGTCGCCAAAATCATGGTGCGCAGGTAGGCGTCCCAGAACACGCCCCGCGTCAGGATGCGCTGCCAGTTGCCGAAATTGAGATCGGGCTGCATCTGAAACATCTTGACCGTCCAGAAGCTGATCGCGACGAGGAACAGCAGCGGAAACAGGAAAAACGCCAGTTGCCAGATCAGCAAAGGCAGCGATAGGACGAGCGAAAAGAGGCTGGGGCGTTTCATGATGTCACGTCCGGGTCATTGGGAAGGCAGTGCGCCGGGGCCATTTTTTGGCCCCGGCAAATATCAAGTTCAGGAGGCTTTGTAGTCGGACCAGAAGTCGTTCCAATCGCCCAGATCCTGCTGCACGGGCAGCTGGCGGAACTGGATCTGACCCTCGCGGATCATGTCCATGACGTTACGCTCGCCCAAGACCATCTTCTGGCGCTTGGCCTCTTCGGGATTGGTGTCGTTCAGCACCTTCCAGCCTGCCTTGGACGGGATAAGGGCGGGATAGGCGGCCATGTCGGCCGATTTCGCCTGCCCCTCGGGCGAGGTGATATACTGAATCCACTTTTTCGCAGCCTCGTAGTTCTTCGTGCCTTTCCCGATCGAGAAGGATTCAGTGAACTGTAGGCCACCTTCCTCGGGGATGACGCTGCGCACGTTGGCACCGTTTTTCTCCAGCACGCCGGTAATCCAGTCACCGATGCCGGCGAATAGGGTCATCTGGCCGCTCTTGAGCGATGAGAACGTTCCGCCATAGTCGAAGAAGCCACCGACCTGCGGACGCAGGCCCATCGTCTTGTCCTGAACGGCCTGCCACGCGGCGGCGTCAATGTCGTAGGGCGACGCGTTGCCGGCCCAGAGGCTGGTTTGGCCCAGGTTCGGCAGGTGCCAGTCGAAATGGCCCAGTTTGCCTTTGGCACGCTCGTCCGCATAGACGCCGTAGGTGGAGGCCTCCTTTTCGGTGAATTCATCGGTGTTGTAGGACACCCCGAGAAAGCCGAAGCGCGTGATGACGGAGTAGAGTTTGTCATCCGACCAGTGGCCCGGAAACTTCTGAAACTCGGGATAAAAGTCGTCAAAGGCGTAATCGGCCGGATCCAACTCCTGAATGTAGCCAGCCGCGTTGAGCTGTTGCACATATTCGCCATCCGACAGGATCACGTCATACGTACCCGGAGGGGATTGCGCGATGAGGCCCAGCATGTTGTCGCCGCCGGTGTAGTATTTCGGCGTGAACTTGATGTTGTTGGCCTCTTCGAATTCACCGACGATGTCGGGCTCGGCGTGGCCATACCATGCCAGCATCGACAGGTTCACCGTCTCAGCCGCGGCGCGGATCGACAGGAAGGGCGTCGCAAGCGCGGCGCCGGCCGTCATGGTCAGCAGCTTTCGGCGGGTTGGGCGGATCAGGGTATCGGTCATCTTTTTCTCTCCTTGTTGGAAAACAGCATTCTTTTTTGTTATTGTGCGTATTACTGGGCGGCTGTCGGCGCGCCTTTGGGTGCGAATTCTGTGATGATCGCGTCGGCGATGCCCTTGGTGCAAACCTCAAGCAAGATGTCGCCCTTTTCGGCTGTGGCCTCTTTGGGTGAGGACAATGTCCCGCTGGCGGGGGTCCAATCCGGCTTGGCCGGATAGATGTCATAAGGCGGGAAGGTGGCGGGTGCGTGCTCTACCGCGTCCTTCAGCGAGACGAGATCGGGATGCAGGCGCAGCATCAACGATGTCTCCAACACGCCGCCATGCTCGATGTCCCAGCCCAGAAAGCCGTTAGGATAGAGTTTTTCAATTGACGCCTGATCAACGAAATCCCAGTAGGACAGCACCATGACCGTCACGTCGTCGATCCCGCCCCATTGCAGCTCGCGCAGGGCCAGATCGACAGCTTCGGTGATGAACCACGAGTTCTCGAAATGGCCGTTGACGATACACAGGTTGCGCACGCCATGTCGCACGAATTCCTTGACCACGTCCTTAAGCGCATTCACGAGGGTCGCTCCGTCAAGGCTTGTCGTGCCGGGAAAGAAATTGCCGCCGCCTGATTTTTGGTGTGACTTGTAGCCGTAAGTGAATGGTGGCACGACCAGCGCACCCACCTGCTCGGCCACACGGCGCGCGAATTCGGTGGGCAACAGGACATCGACATGCATCGGCATGTGGTGGCCGTGCTGTTCCATGGAACCAAGAGGGATCAAGATCGGCACATCACCGCCCTGAACCCGTTTTTGATAGGCGGGCCATGGCATTTCAGCGGCAAAAACGGTGGATTTGGTCATGTCACCCCTTTTTTTATCGGACTGGATAACCCTAGGGTAGCTTGTGTCATGTGAGAAATTTATAGTAATAATGGTTCAATAAGGATTCTTAATAGTGCGCAGTTTTACCAATCTGCAGACCGATCTGTTGCGCACGTTCGTGACCGTGGTCGATCTGCGCAATTTCACAGAAACGGGTAAGGCTCTTGGGCGAACGCAGCCTGCAATTTCCTTGCAGATCAAGCGACTTGAGGAAGTGGCGGGCGTCAAGCTTCTCAGCCACAAGCGCAAGAAGATCGAGCTGACGGCGGATGGTCAGACGCTTCTGGATTATGCCCGCGAGATGTTGCGCCTCAATGATCGCGCCGTCGCCAAGCTTCAGCGCGCGAAGCTGCTAGGCACCCTGAGAATAGGCCTGCCGATCGACTATTCGATCGAGTATTTCCAGAAAATCATCGGCGAGTTTGCCCACGCCAATCCGCAAGTGCTTATGGATATCCGCTGCAGCCGGAGCCGCGATTTGCTGGCGGCGTTGCAGGTCGATGATCTGGATTTGGCTATCTCCATCACCGATAGGATGCCCGCACCGCATGTTTCGCTCTATTGGTCCGAACGTCCGGTCTGGGCGTGCGGTCGTGACCACCGAATCAACCCGGACACGCCGGTCAAGATCATTGCCCACCCCGAAGGGTGCTTCTATCGCAAGCGCATGGTCGATGCTCTCAATGTCGAGGGGCGCGACTGGCACGTATCATTCGAAAGCCCCGGCATTTCGGCCCTGCAAAAGGCGGTGCTGGACGGCATGGGCGTGACCGCCCTGACCAAGAAGACACTCCTGCCAGGGATGCGAATCCTCAGCCCAAAAGAGGGATTTCCGAAACTGGCTAACATTCACGTCGGCCTCTTTTACAAGCATATCAAGATGTCGGATGCGGCGTTGAAGCTGATTGAGCAGATCAGTGATGGGGTCAGTGCCTTTCAGTCGCCTACCCATGCGCGAGCCAAGTGACGTCGGCTTCCTTAATTTGCGTTGCTAATACATAGATCATTTCAATTAATTTTATTTACTGCCGCCGGGCTGGTAGCGAAAGGCGATCAGCCATCGACAATGAGGATTTCCAGTATTGGACGACATGCTTCACGTCATGGAGTGGCACAACGGTGAAAAGGATTATTCGCCGTTTTCCGACAATGAAATGGCCCGCCGGCAGACCGAACTGCGCGATTGGATGGGCAAGAGCGATGTCGATGCGGCGCTTTTTACATCACACCACTGCATCAACTATTACAGCGGTTGGCTGTATTGCTCTTTCGGTCGCAAGTACGGGTTGGTTATTGATCAAAAGAACGCCACGACCATTTCGGCGGGCATTGACGGGGGCCAGCCGTGGCGCCGCAGCTTTGGCAACAATGTCACCTATACCGACTGGCGGCGCGGCAATTTCTATCGCGCTATCCAGCAACTGACCAAGGGCGCCAAACGCGTCGGGATTGAGTTCGACCACGTGTCGCTTGAATATCGCCAGCAGTTGCAGGACGCGCTGCCGGGTATCGAATTCGTGGATGTGGGGCAGCCCTCGATGTGGATGCGCACCACTAAGTCCGACCAGGAAATCGAGCTGATCAGAGAAGGCGCACGCATCTGTGACGTCGGTGGTTGGGCAGCGGCTGGCGCCATCAAGGCCGGTGTGCCCGAACACGAGGTCGCCATCGCCAGCACCAACGCGATGATCCGCGAGATAGCCAACTCCTTCCCCTTCGTGGAGTTGATGGACACCTGGACATGGTTCCAGTCAGGCATCAACACCGACGGCGCGCATAATCCGGTGACAAACCGTGAGGTGCAGCCAGGCGATATTCTGAGCCTCAACACCTTCCCGATGATCTTTGGCTATTACACTGCGCTGGAGCGGACAATGTTCTGCGATCACGTGGACGATTCCAGCCTCGATATCTGGGAAAAGAATGTGAAGGTTCATGAACGCGGGCTGGAATTGCTCAGGCCCGGCGCGCGTTGCATGGACATCGCGATCGAGCTGAACGAAATGTATCGCGAATGGGATCTGCTTCAGTATCGTTCGTTCGGCTATGGTCATAGCTTTGGCGTCCTGAGCCATTATTATGGCCGTGAGGCTGGCGTAGAACTGCGCGAGGATATCGATACGGTGTTGAAGCCCGGCATGGTCGTCTCAATGGAGCCGATGGTTATGATCCCTGAGGGCACCCCCGGCGCCGGCGGCTATCGCGAGCATGACCTCGTTGTCATTGGCGAGGACGGGGCCGAGAATATCACCGGTTTCCCCGTCGGCCCGGACCATAACGTCATTGAGAACTGACGCTTTCTCCCTCGTCAGTCTGATCATAGAAAGACCAGCATCGCGGTGCCGGCGTGGGTATCTCTCGCCTCGTACTGTGCGAATGTCGCCTCCGACTCGGGTTCTTTGCGATTACCCTTGCCGTAATCGTGGCCGATGAATAGGCGCGTGTCATTGGGATCGACTGGATGCTGCCCCAAAGCTGTGCAGCGCTGCCGCCGCGAAGACTGGCCCGCGACGGTCTAATAACCGGATAGATCAACGCGGCCTTTTTCGTTTCCGGGCAGGCGATGACATACTGGATCGAACCAGTATCTGGCTCGTAGATTCACCAGACGTTCTGACTTTTCGACCCGGTTAGAGGGGGCGTAGCGGGCGATGGGCTTAGTCAGGGCGCCCATGGTTCATGCGCTCTCTGTCTTGAACGAGGTGGATTTGACACGCTGACCTGCCCAGATGCCGATCAGCATTGCAGGGACGAAAATCAGCGTGCCGGATGCGGCGATGGGCAAGGCCGTCCACGCAGGACCGGGGCAGAACCCGCCAATACCCCAGCCGATGCCAAACAATGCCGCACCCGACAGCAGCTTGACGTCGATATCGTTGGCCGAGGGAATGTCGAAATCTGCCATCAGCATTGGGCGATCCTGCCGCCATGCCAGGCGGTAGCCGATGAAGGCGGTCAACGACGCGCCCCCCATGACGAAGGCCAGGCTTGGGTCCCATGGGCCGAAAATATCGAGAAAGTTTAGAACCTTGGCGGGGTTTGCCATGCCCGAGAGGATCAGCCCGATGCCGAAGATGAGGCCGGAAATGAAACCAAACAAAAGACGCATCAGACTGCCCCCCCGATTACATGACGCAGGACGAACACAGCGAGTGCGGCAAACACCATGAATGTTACAACGGCAGCCAGCGACCGGCCAGAAAGCCGCGCTAGTCCGCAAACGCCGTGTCCCGACGTGCAGCCCGATCCCAGCGCCGTGCCGATGCCCACCAGTAAACCGGCGATGGCCATAACGGGCAGATTTTCACTGACGGTTTGGTGCGGGAAATCGCCCGTCACCAGCAGCCATGCAACAGGGGCGGCAAGTAGCCCTGCGATAAACGCCAGCTGCCAGCCGCGATCCCCCTGCGTTGCGGCACCTGCGGTGATGCTCACGATCCCTGCAATTCGACCGAACAAGGCCATCACCATGACGGCGGACAGCCCAATCAATATCCCGCCCCCAAGTGAGGCCCACGGGGTGAAATCAGTAGGTGTAACAGGCAGCATCGGCCAATTCCTTTCAGGTGCAAGTCGCCGCGCCGGACGCGGTCGCTTTGATTTCGGGACTGCCGGTCAACTCCTTGACGGCCGCATGTTGGGATAGAAACACTTTTCCGGACAAGTCGTTCAACAGATGTGACCGTTTCAGCCGGTCCATGACTGGGCCTTTGACCTCGGACAAATGCAGTTTCGTCCCCATCTCACCCAGTCGTTCGTTGATCGCCTCAAGCGATTCAAGCGCGCTCATATCGATCTCATTTACGGCCGAGCATTGCAGGATGACATGCTGCACGGCCTTGTCCTGCGTGACCCGGTCAAGGATGTGATCCTCCAAAAAACGGGCATTTGCGAAATAGAGGCTTTCATCGACTCGCAGGGTCACGATGCGCGGGTCAGTTTCGACCTTGTGACGGTTGATATTGCGGAAATGTTCAGTGCCTTCGATGCGTCCGACCTCGGCAATATGGGGCCGGGACGTTTTGAAAAGATACAACAGAACCGAGATTGCGACACCGCTAGACACGCCCAATTCGACGCCAAAAGCGAGTGTTATCGAGATGGTCGTCGCGACGGCGATGAAATCCGGTTTGGAGTAGGCCCAGCTGCGCCGCAGAACGCTGAAATCCACAAGGCTAAGGACGGCGACAATGATCGTGGCCGCTAGCGTGGCTTTGGGCAGGAAAAAAATCAGCGGCGTCAGGGCCAGCGCGGCGACGGCCAACCCCATGGCGGTAAAGGCGCCTGCCGCAGGTGTCCGTGCGCCTGCGTCGAAATTCACCACGGAACGTGAGAACCCGCCCGTCACTGGAAAACCACCCGTGAACGCAGCACCCAGATTGGCCGCACCTAAGCCGATCAGTTCCTGATTGGGGTTCACGCGCTCGCGCTTTTTTGCGGCAAGCGTCTGAGCGACAGAAATTGATTCAACAAAACCGATGACCGAGATCAGCAGGGCGGGCAGCAGGAGCTGACCGATCAGCGTGGGGGACATGCCGGGCAACGTCAGCGGCGGCAAGCTTTGAGGGACTTCGCCGACGATGGCCACACCCCGCGCCCCCAGATCGAAACCCCAGACCGCCAGCGTCGTGACGAACACGGCAGCAACCGGACCTGCCTTGGCACCGATCTCGGCCAGACGAGGCCCGAGGCCCATTCTGCGCAGCAACGGTTTCAGACCTTTGCGAACCCAGAACAGAAACGCGGTGGCAGACACCCCGATCGCAAGCGTTATGAAGTTGGTCTCAGGCAGATGCGTGATCAACCCCTCGATAAGTTCGATCAGATTATGACCGCCGCCACCGATCCCCAAGATATGGCGCAGCTGGCTGACTGCGATGATGATGCCAGACGCGGTGATGAAACCCGCGATGACAGGATGCGACAGGAAATTGGCAAGAAACCCCAGCCGGAACAGCCCCATGACCAACAACATCGCACCGGAAAGGCCGGCCAAAGTCAGCGCGGCGGTAGCATAACCCATGCTGCCCTGTTCTGCGATCTGGCCCAATGCAGCGGCCGTCATCAGCGACACGACGGCGACAGGGCCAACAGCCAGCGCACGGCTTGTGCCAAAGACCGCATAAAGCAGGATCGGCGCGATCGAGGCATAAAGCCCGGCCTCCGGAGGCATTCCGGCTAGCAATGCATAGGCGAGCGATTGTGGGATCAGCATAATCGTCACGATGACGGCAGCGATCAGATCATCCGAGAATGTGTCGCGATCATAGCGACGACCCCAGTCAAGGATCGGAAGGTAGCGGGCGATGGGCTGCATTTTTACAAAACTTCGATGAGTGGGATATCAAGATTGGATTGGCGGGATTTCAGGCTGGCCGTAGCGGCGATACCTGCGGCACCGCCCCCGCCGGTCACGATGTCATGGCTGACTTGCGAGCCGTCGGTCACTGTTTTGCGCCATTCGCGACCCGGCGGTCCACACCGTTCATGTCATAGCTAGCACCTTGCGTCGCGGCGAGGATCTGGGCAATGGGAAGGCGTCCTGTCTTTGAAAGGGACCGCAGTGTCGCTGACAGCGTTCCGGTGCGGCAATAGGCCGGCGTCGGTCTCGGCAGTTCATTCACAGCGTTGCTGAACGAAGCGGCTTTGTCATCGCTGACCTTGCCGCCCTCGATGAAAATATGCCGCGCCTTCAGCTCCGCTACGTCCGATGGTGCGATCTGTGGCGAAACAGAAGGCCGCGCCGATATTATCTTGGGGCCGATAGTCATGAAATTCTTTCCTAAGGCCGATCAGAGGCCGTTCAACGGCACCTTGAGCATTAGATTTCCGTCATGATCCGTCGGTAGACCACCCGCACGCATGTTCACCTGCAACGCGGGTATGATAAGCTTGGGCATGCCAAGCTGCGCGTCCCGCTCACTGCGAAAGCGCACGAAATCTTCGCGGGTCTTGCCCTCGCCGACGTGAATGTTGTCGGCCCTTTCGTCCGCCACGGTGGTTTCCCACGCGATGTCGCGTCCGTTCGGGCCGTAGTCGTGGCACATGAACAGGCGCATTTCATCGGGCAGGCTCAGCACCTTTTGAATGCTGTCGTATAGCTGTCCGGCATCGCCGCCGGGGAAATCGGCGCGGGCTGATCCGCCGTCTGGCATGAACAGCGTATCGCCGACAAATGCTGCGTTACCCATCACATGCACCATGCAGGCGGGTGTATGGCCGGGCGTGTAAATCGTTAACACATCCATTTCACCGACCTTGTAGGTGTCACCATCCTTGAAAAGGGCGTCGAACTGACTGCCGTCACGTTGGAACTCAGTGCCTTCGTTGAAGAACTTTCCAAAGGTTTCCTGCACGATCATGATCTTGTCACCGACACCGATCTTGCCGCCCAGACGCTGCTGGATATAGGGCGCGGCGCTCAGGTGATCGGCGTGGACATGCGTTTCGATGATCCAATCCAGCGTCAGACCCCGCGCCTCAACCTCGGCGATCAGCGCATCGGCGTGATCGTACGTGATCCGGCCAGCCGCATAATCGATGTCCATAACGCTGTCGATAATCGCGCAGTGATCTGATGCGGGATCTTTGACGATATAGCTGATCGTGTTGGTGGCCTCATCGAAATGAGCAGAGACGTCGGGTTTGACCGACATGTCAGCGGGGTAGGTCATGATGACTCCCTGTGTTTTTTAGCGGCGGCAGGTTCTGATTCCCAGAAGGCGGTATGCGGGGCAGAAACCGGTGACGGCGGTGATCAACAGCACCGCGCCAACGAGAATCGCACCCCAGTAGAGTACCGCACTGGTGAATACCGGTGCCGAAGTCGCTAGCGGCAGAACAATGAGTACAATTCCGATGACCGCTCGCAGAACGCGGTCCAGTGTTCCTTGGTTGGTAAGCATGATGTCTCTCCTGAATTTCTCTCTACTTATAGACGACCAGTTCCGGGGCTGTCGGTGACAATGTCACAGACAGGACGCTGGTCAGAAGCTGGCAATTTTCGTTTTCTGATCGACCATCAATGCGCCAATGGCCGCCGGATCGGCGACTGTGACGCCATCGATCAGCGCGGATTGATCAACGCCTTTTCCGGGCAGGTAGATTGCACACACCTCCACCGCAGTATCGGTTTTTTCCATGACCATCTGCATCAGGCCTTGGGGACTCATATTCTTTGGCGGCTGACCGGTTGTCGCACTTTCGGGGGCGTCGCGCAGCGCCAAGTCGCCTGCCGCGCCACAAAGAAGCACACGCGTCGACGCGCCTTGCTGTGCTGCTTGCATTGTAAGGACCATCGACATGAGTTGCACCTGGGCGTCGTCAGAGGTGACCAACACCAGAAGCGGTACCTTATCCTGTGCGGATGCGGGACCGACGGCAAGAAGTGCTGCGAGGGTGGCGGCAAACAGTCGTTTCATGTTTCTCTCCATCGTCTATTTGAGGCGAAATTGGACGCCATATTCGATAATATATGGAAAAAATATATCTTATTGACGCGCCGGACAGTGACTTTGTCACCAAGTGGGGATTGGCGTTTATTCACCCGCGTTCTTCGGCCAGTTTGTCTAGCGCGCGGCCGTCGTTCACCCTGATGGTGCCACGCGATTGCACAATCCAACCCCGTCGCTGAAATTCCTGTAACTGGCGCGAGATGACTTCGCGTGCGGTGCCCAATTCCACCGATAGCTGCTGGTGGGTCGCCTTGATCAACTCGGCTCCGTCTGCCAGTTCACGCAGCTTTTGTGCCAATCTCACATCGATCCGCTGAAACGCGACTTCATCGATCATCAAGAACAAGTCAGTGATCCGTTTCGAGAATGCTTCGAACACGAAATTTCGAAAGGGGGCGGATTCCGCGACCAGATCGTCAAAGACCGATCGTGGAATGGCCGCTGCGCAGATGTCAGTCTCGGCGATGCCTTCGGCGGAATAGTCGTCGTAAGCCAAAAGACAGGCCGTTGTCAGCACACAGCTTTCGCCGGAATGAATGCGATAGAGAACGATTTCGCGCCCGCTTTCGGAGGTTTGTTGCACCCGAACCGAGCCATCAAGCAGAAAGAGCATGTTTTCCGGCGACTTGCCCGGACCAAAGATAACGGTGCCACGAGGCAGGTCCAAAACAGCGCTTCGAGCCAGCAAAATAGACTTGATACGGGCTTCAAGGCGCGAAAGGCCGGGGAAACGCTCAACCCAAGGGCTTTTATTCATGACGGGTTCCTCGCGTCTGCATTAGTTATGCGGACCACTTCCTGTTTCCGGCCTTCATCGTCCGTTGTCTGCACTCGGCTGATGAATGCATGCAGTTGCCAAGAGCCGGAGCGTTAGCTGCACAGGCGGCCCATTCCCTTCAATAGGCATCGCGACATCCAAGCTCCTCATGCCGCGTCTGTTAAAGCAAGCAGGTTTCGACCGGATTTCTGGACGCCGTCCTTGATGTCGTTGGTGATGGCATCCTGCAAAGCGGTCACGTCGCGGGTCGTTAGCGCGGCCAGAATCTCCTTGTGGCGATCGATCTCGTAGTATTCCGTGACCCGCGTGATGACTTGGCGCTGGAACGGGCCAAGTTGTAACCAGATGCTCTCAACGATGGGCATCGAGGCCTGAGCCGGGTTGACCGCGTAGAGCGCGCGGTGAAAGGCTTGGTTCAGCAAAGTCAGTTGATCCAGATCCCTTTCAATGACGAACCTGTCCATCCTGTCATCAATTTCCGTCAGCTTTTCGATGATGATATCCGACACATAAGGCAGCGCGCGGGTGGCTGTATGGACCTCGACCGCGACGCGAAGTGCGACCAGTTCCTCAAAGCGATTGGGTGTCATCAAAGGCACTGTCATGCGGCGGTTATCTTTGATCTGTATCGCATGTTCCGAGCTAAGCCGCCTCACCGCCTCGCGAACCGGGGTCGGGCTGAGGCCCAGACGTTCGGCCAGCCCACGCATCGTCAGCGACGTGCCGGGTTCAATCGCGCCCAGCATGATCGCGTTGCGTAGGCGCTCGTACACGTATTCCTGTGTCGTTGCCCCCGGTGCTACTGGAATGTCCGGGATGTTGAGTTGGCCGTTGGTGGTCATGTGGTTGCCCTTGGTAATGTTGAGTGTGACTATATTCCCTAAAAAGATTGACACAATGCCATAAAGGATATTACGATTTATTAAAGAGTATCACAATTCAAGTAACAGTATCGAAAGGTGACGCATGTCTGACAACAAGGCCGAAGCTTGGCTGGCACAGCACCCGGAGATTGATTCCATCTTTGCCTGCGTATGCGATCTGAACGGCACGATGCGGGGCAAGCGTGTTCCGGTCGATCAGGTGTCCAAGGTGGTTGATGGCGGACTGCGGATGCCGTTGTCGATTGTCGGCATGGATATCTGGGGCGAGGATGTCGAAAATAGTGAGCTGGTGTTCGAGACTGGCGATTCCGATGGGCTGTGTGATTTCACCGGCCGTCCCTTGATGCCGATTACGTGGACCAGCCGCCCGACGGCGCTGGCGATGCTGTGGATGCGGCAAGAGGACGGCACACCGTTTCCGGGTGACCCGCGCCGGGCCTTGGCGCGTGTGGCCGAGCAGTATAAAGAGCGCGGGCTGACGCCCGTGGTAGCGACCGAGCTGGAATTCTATCTGGTCGATCCCTCCGAAGACCACCCGCAGGCGCCGCGATCCCCGGTCACCGGCAAGCGGCTGGAATCCGACGGTGCGTTGTCGCTGGACGAATTGCAGCATTTCGATGAGTTTCTGAACGACGTCTACGATGCCTGCGAATTGCAGGGTATTCCGGCGGATGCGGCGATCTCGGAAAACGGGGCGGGGCAGTTTGAGATCAACATGCACCATGTTGCCGACCCCCTGCGTGCCGCAGATGATGCGGTGCTGTTCAAGCGATTGGTACGCGGCATTGCCCGCAAACATGGCTTTGCCGCAACCTTTATGGCCAAACCCTATGGCGATCTGTCCGGCAGCGGCTTTCACGTGCATTTCTCGCTGGTTGATGAGAATGGGGTCAACGTGTTCGACAATGGCGGCGACGAAGGCACCCCAATGTTGTTAAACGCGGTGGCAGGCTTGCTGGCCACAATGCAGCAAAACACACTGACATTCGCGCCGCATGAGAATTCCTATCGCCGTTTGCTGCCCGGCGCCCACGCGCCCACAAACGTCGCTTGGGGCTATGAGAACCGCACCGCCGCGATCCGCATTCCCGGCGGCAGTCCCAAGGCCCGCCGCATCGAGCATCGCGTCGCCGGGGCCGATGCCAACCCCTATCTGGTGTTGGCCAGCATTCTGGGCGGGGCGCTGAT
>RCMY010002764.1_pt1 | contig 15784 bp, 12 predicted proteins | sample 2041341 | NCBI WGS metagenome assembly RCMY01 (sample SAMN09708234, study PRJNA481090) | Marine sediment metagenome, whole genome shotgun sequencing project. | reverse complement strand
ATCATCGTCGACGATGCAAACACTCTCGAGCTCTCCTCTTTCTTAAAAGAAAAGGAGGTCGATGTCTTTGTTGGTGGCGTCAAGGAACGCCCCATAGCCTATAAACTCGGAGTAGCTTTCTGCGACCACAACCACGAACGAAAAGAGATGCTGGCAGGTTTCCAGGGCATGATTAATTTTGCCCGCGAAGTATACGGCTCGGTAATGAGCCCTGTCTGGAAGTTTGTTCCCCGTAGATCCAAGGAGGGTTAATCATGACCACAATGCCAAGTTATACCGCAACCACCAACGCCTGCAAACTCTGCAAACCCCTCGGCGCGTCACTTGCATTCCGGGGTATCGAAAGCTGCGTCCCCTTCCTGCATGGTTCCCAGGGATGCGCTACGTATATGCGGCGTTATATCATTAGTCATTTTAACGAACCTATCGATATCGCCTCGTCCTCACTGGGCGAAAAACAGGCGATTTATGGTGGCGGAGCAAACCTCAAACTCGGCCTGAAAAATGTCACAACCAAATATGCGCCAAAGATCATCGGGGTGGCTACAACCTGCCTGACCGAAACCATTGGCGACAATGTCCCGATGATTCTGGCCGAATACCATAAAGAGTTCGGCATTGCCGACTCACCTCTGGTGGTCCATGTCTCGACCCCGAGCTTTGCCGGCACCCATATGGAAGGATTTAATGCGGCCGTAAAGGAAATTGTCGACCAGCTGACCATCGAATCGAAACCAAATAGCACCATTAATCTGTTCAGCGGGTTTATCTCCCCAGCCGACATCCGCTATCTCCGGGAAGTATGCAGTGACTTTGGTCTCGATGCGACTCTTCTCCCTGACTATTCGGACACTCTCGACGGTCAGGCACTGAACGATTACCCTCTCATTCCTGAAGGCGGCACTCCCCTTGCCGCGATCAGGGCAATGAGCGGGGCGAAAGCCAGCATAGAGCTCGGCTCAACACTGCCTGCTGAAACCGGTGGCAAAGTACTTGAACGAAAGTTCGGCACCAAACTTTATCAGACCGGACTGCCGATTGGCATCCGGGCAACCGATGCACTCTTTGCCCGGCTCACAGAACTGAGCGGCAACGAGATTCCGGCAAAACACGCAGCGGCCAGGGGACGATTGATCGACAGCATGGTCGATGGCCATAAATATATCTTCGGCAAACGGGCGGTGGTCTACGGGGAAGAGGATCTGGTTGTCGGCATGACCTCCTTTCTCGCTGAAATCGGTATTCATGTCGTGCTGTGCGCCTCCGGCGGTAAAAGCGGGAAAATGGTATCCTGTGTTGCCGCAGCCCTTGAAGGGATGGATTGTGAGCTTCCGGTGGTAAAAGAAGATGTCGATTTTTTTGATATCGAGACCATGGCTAAAGAGCTGAAGGTCGACTTAGTCATCGGCCATTCAAAGGGGTACGCCTTTGCCAGAAAAGAAAATCTGCCACTCATTCGAGTGGGCTTTCCCATCCATGACCGCATCGGCGGGCAGCGGATTCTGCACCTCGGGTATCACGGAGCACAAGCACTGTTTGATCTTATCACCAATACCGTAATTGCAAAAAAACAAGGCGATTCCCCCGTCGGCTATAGCTATATGTAGCATGTTTATTTTTTTCAATTTTTGTATCCGTTCATCGGAAAATCACCACAACCTGAATAACCTCGGAACTGTAAGCATTCACCAGTGACTGAGATGCGCGAAAGAAGTCATTCAACTGTACTATTGGTACGTTTAATGGCTGATGACAAAACAGATTCGGTGCTGGTGGACGCTTACCAATTTTCTACTGCAAGGACATATCATGAAGAATTCAGAGCCAAGAGATTTCCGCAGCCACCCCTGCTTTAATGCTGACGCTAAAGGTAAATTCGGCAGAGTGCATCTTCCCGTGGCGCCAAAATGCAATATTAAGTGCAACTTCTGCGATCGTAAATATGACTGTGTCAATGAATCACGACCAGGAGTCACCAGCACACTCCTTTCTCCGGAGCAAGCCGGTGTCTATATGCAGCGGGTACTGGAAAAGGAACCTCGTATTAGCGTGGCTGGAATTGCCGGGCCCGGCGATCCTTTTGCCAATGGTCCGGAAACCATCGCCACCATGCGTACGATCAGGAAAAATCACCCGGAGACCCTTCTCTGCGTTTCTTCAAACGGCATGGCAATCGGGCCTTATATTGAGGCCTTAGCGGAGATAGAAGTCTCCCATGTAACGATTACCGTCTGTGCCGTTGATCCGGAGGTTGGCCAAAAAATTTACTCCTGGGTGGAAGACGGCAAGGTCATCTACCGGGGACTACCGGCGGCGGAACTGCTGCTCTCCCGGCAGCTCGCGGCGATCAAAAAATTGAAAGCCCATAATATAACGGTAAAGGTCAACTGCATTGTCGTCCCGGGAATCAATGACCACCATATTGAAGATGTTGCCCGAACCATGAAGGAACTGGGTGTCGATCTGCTCAACTGCATGGCCATGTTTCCCAACGTCAACACCCCCTTTGGCCACATTGCTCAGCCGGATAAGGAGATGATGGAACAGCTTCGTGCCAAGGCCGAGGAGTATTTGCCGCAGATGCGTCACTGTACTCGCTGTCGGGCCGATGCGGTAGGTCTGCTGGACGATGATCGTACTGAAGAATTCAGAAGCTGCCTCACTGCCTGTTCGTCACTCAAACCAATGCCTGCCGAGAAGCGTCCGTATGTGGCAGTTGCGACAGAAGAAGGAATACTCATTAACCAACACCTCGGAGAGGCTCGCACTTTCCAGATCTGGGAGCAGATCGACGGTTCCTATCGCAAGATTGAGGACCGTCCTGGTCCGTCTGTCGGAGGTGGAATCAAGCGCTGGCATCAGTTGGCCAAAATACTCGGGGACTGCCGCGCCGTATTGATAAGTGGTGTTGGCTCGACCCCTTTCGATATTCTTTCCAAATCCGGTGTAAAACCTATCGAAGCAGCTGGATTTATCGAAGAAGGGTTGCAGGCGGTTTACGAAAACAGAAAGATCTCATCGCTCAAAGGAAGAAAAGTCTCCTGTGCCGACGGCAGCTGCAGTGGATCGGGTGGTGGATGTGGTTAATTTTCTCTTTTGCATTTGTGTCAGGCAGAAAGGTGCTTATTTATATCAGTAAGCTTTTTTCCTGTCCGCGTACGAAATCCGGAATCAAATTCTGATAACCGAATGTCTGACACCCTCACTCAAAGGAGAAATTCATGAAAGATGCTGGAAGCTTACACCAAAAAGTCCAAGGTCTTTGCGACTGCTTTGCCACCAACGACCCACTGCAAGAAATGTCCAAGATACAAAGCGAATCCGATACCGATGAAGCGGCATTAAAATGGATCGCTCTGGCTATTCTGCACGGGATTAACAGTAATGCTAAGGAAATAACCATTGCCAACACCAAAAAAGAGGGCGTAAAAGTAACCGCCGAATACAGAAAAGCCGACCTCCCCTCTCCCGGTGGTCCCATTGGCGAAAAAATCATTAACGCCGTGCGGGAAATCTCCCATCTCGAAGGCGGCAAAGCGGAGACAACTCTCGCCTTTGGCATCCGCAATAACAGCATGGATCTGAAAATTAAATCCAAGCATGAAGGTGGTGACGAAAAAATTACCATAAAATTCCCCTGATTTTAGTAATATCTTCACTCTGTACAGATTACCCAACCCAGTATATTCACTGCTCAACGGGGGCTTCCTGCTGGAGAAAATCGGCAGGAAGCCACAGCATAATTCAATCATCACCTGCAAGAAAAAATATTATGTCTAATGAGCGCCTGACGACCTGCTACAGTAAATAGCCTCCGCGACGGTCTGATCTGCCCAACCTGAACTGCATCTCTGTAATATTTATTGCCTTTTTTCTGATCAGATATTAATTTTCCGTGTACGAGTGACTTAGAAATAATTTTTTTTGTGTTTTTAACCAGAAATTTATTTCGTAAAGGAACTTACCCGCAAAGCTTTTTGGCGGGGTACGTAGTATATTTACCAACAATGCTCATTTCAGGTAGTCCCCCTGAAACAATATGTTTTCATTCATCTCTATTGTCTTACTCACCCCGCTAAACAGAGTGGGATACGTTCATTCACGAAATAATTTTCTAATTCACTCAATGAAGAGGAGATATAGTATGCGAATAGGTGTACCAAAAGAAGTACACAAAGGTGAGAAGCGGGTTGCAACGACACCTGAAGCAGCCGAACTTCTGAAAAAACTCGGTTTTGAAATCAGCATCGAAGCAGGTGCCGGCTCTGCAGCAAGATTTTCCGATGATGCATATCGTGCGGTTGGCGTAGGAGTAGAAAAAGATGTCCAGACACTGTACCGTGAAGCAGACATTATCCTCAAGATCCGGCCACCTGAAATTGATCCTGATCGTTCTCTAGACGAAGTGGAGTTACTCCGGGAAGGACAGACCCTCATCTGTTTTATCCAGCCTGCTCAAAACCAAGAGCTTTTGCAGAACCTTGCCCAGAAAAAAATCTCTGTGCTGGCAATGGACTCTATCCCGAGAATATCTCGGGCCCAGAAGATGGATGCGCTGAGTTCGATGGCCAATATCGCAGGCTATCGAGCTATCGTTGAAGCGGCACAGCACTTTGGCCGATTTTTCACCGGTCAGATTACTGCAGCCGGTAAGATCCCCCCGGCAACAGTGCTGGTTATTGGGGCGGGAGTCGCTGGTCTATCCGCAATAGGCGCCGCAAGGAGTATGGGTGCAATCGTCCGGGCCTTTGATACGCGTCCCGAAGTAAAGGAGCAGGTCGAGAGCATGGATGGCGAATTCCTGATGCTCGATTTTCCAGGGGAAGACGGCTCCGGCGAAGGCGGCTATGCAAAGGTAATGAGCGACGAGTTCATAAAGGCTGAGATGGAGCTTTTTGCCCGCCAGGCCAAGGAAGTTGATATAATTATTACCACGGCGCTCATCCCTGGTAGACCGGCCCCCGAGCTGATCACCGAAGCCATGGTCAAAACCATGAAGGAAGGCAGTGTCATTGTCGATCTTGCTGCCGAAAACGGCGGCAACTGCAAACTCACTGAAGCCGATAAAGTGGTGGTGCGACACGGAGTCACCATCATTGGTTACACCGACCTGCCGTCACGCCTGGCCACCCAGTCCAGTCAGCTGTATGCCACCAACCTCCGTCATCTGTTAACGGATCTCACACCTCAAAAAGATGGTGTGATTGCCATTAACATGGAAGATGAGATAATTCGCGGGGCCACGGTTATCAAAGATGGTGCAATTACCTGGCCTCCGCCGGCGCCTAAACTTTCAGCTGCGCCAAAAAAGAAAGCGGCCCCGGCCATGGAAAAACCCAAAGTCGACAAGAAACAAAGCCCGCTGGGCCTCTTTGTAGTCTGTATCGTCAGCGCTCTTGCCTTACTCGGCTTAGGCAGCGTTGCCCCTCCTGCATTCATGTCCCATTTTACTGTTTTTGTACTGGCCTGTTTTGTCGGCTATATGGTTGTCTGGAACGTTAAACCTTCTCTGCATACACCACTTATGAGTGTCACCAACGCAATCAGCAGCATCATCGTCATTGGTGCACTGCTGCAGATCTCATCTGATAGCACTCTGATCAAGCTGCTTGCGGGATTAGCTATTTTGATTACCAGTATAAATATTTTCGGCGGTTTCGCCGTCACTCATCGCATGCTGGCCATGTTCAGAAAGTAGGAGGACACACATGTCACAAGGTATTGTCAGCGTAGCCTATATCGGCGCAACTATCATGTTCATCCTCGCCCTGGGCGGTTTGAGCCGACCGGAGACTTCAAGACGAGGCAATTATTACGGCATTTTCGGCATGCTCCTCGCACTTCTTGCCACTATTATCGGTATTGTTTCGGACAATTATTTTATCTTATTTATGGGGATTGCCATCGGTGGTTCCCTTGGACTTCTGGTTGCCAAGAAAGTCAAGATGACCCAGATGCCGGAGCTGGTGGCGATCCTGCACAGTCTCGTTGGTCTTGCCGCAGTACTGGTTGGTTTTGCCAATTTTATCGGCCACACTACAGTTCTTACCGGTGTCGACAAAACCATCCATGATATAGAAACCTATCTGGGCGTACTCATTGGTGCCCTCACCTTTTCCGGTTCAATTGTTGCTTTTCTCAAACTAAGTGCCAAGATCGGCGGCAAACCTGTGCTTCTTCCCGGCAGACACTGGCTCAATCTTGCCCTGCTCGTCGGAGCAATCTGGCTGGGAAACATATTTGTCAGCCAGTCGGCGCTTGGTGGCGGCAGCTTGCCGCTGGTCCTGATGACCATCATCGCCCTTGCTTTCGGCGTGCATATGGTCATGGCCATTGGCGGAGCCGACATGCCGGTGGTCATTTCCATGCTCAACAGCTATTCGGGATGGGCGGCGGCGGCAACCGGCTTTATGCTCAATAACGATCTGCTCATTGTGGTCGGTGCGCTGGTCGGCAGCAGCGGCGCCATCCTGAGTTATATTATGTGCCGGGCGATGAATCGAAAATTTTTTGCAGTTATCGCCGGCGGTTTCGGCACCTCGGGCGGTGCATCGGTTGCGGGACCTACTGGAGATGCTGGAGATATTGTTGCCATCGACGGTGCCGAGGCAGCTGAATTACTGCTGAACGCAAAAGAGGTCATGATTATCCCGGGCTATGGCATGGCGGTTGCCCAGGCCCAGCATACCGTACACGAGATCACCCGAAAATTACGTGATAAAAAGATCAATGTCCGTTTTGCTATCCACCCGGTTGCCGGACGTATGCCTGGCCATATGAACGTGCTCCTCGCTGAGGCAAAAGTACCCTATGATATCGTCTTTGAATTGGATGAGGTCAACGATGACTTTCCCGATGTCGATGTCTCGCTGGTAATTGGCGCTAACGACATTGTCAATCCCGCTGCTCAGGAGGTACCGGATAGTCCCATTGCCGGGATGCCGGTGCTGGAATGCTGGAAAGGCAAAACAACTATCGTCTTGAAACGGTCCATGGCAACCGGCTATGCCGGAGTGGATAATCCACTTTTTTATAAAGAAAATACCCGGATGCTTTTTGGTGATGCCCGGGAAAGCCTGGATGGAGTGTTAAAAAATTTGGCATAATTTGTATCCTGAGAGGCAATAATTTCAAACTTTTTTATTGCCTCTCAGCGCTTATTCTGCTCTGCCAGGGTTATCTTATCAATTCTTTTCTGGTGCCTGCCTCCCTGGAACTCACCATTTAACCAGGCATCGACAATTGAGATCCCTTCCTCCAGGGAAATCATCCTCTCGCCTAGAGCAATCATGTTGGCATTATTGTGTTCTTTGGCTAAACGGGCGCTTTCGACATTCCAGCAAACCCCGCAGCGAACTCCAGGGACCTTGTTGGCGACCATCGCCTCACCATTGCCGCTCCCGCCAAAGACCACGCCATACTCACATTCGCCCTTCGCAACACTTTCGGCTGCAGGTCGACAGTAGTCAGGATAATCGACAGCTTCTTCACTATCAGTACCAAAATCGATTACCTCATATCCCTTTTTGATTGCATGGGCTTTTATAACTTCTTTCATTTTATAGCCCGCATGATCGGTTCCAAGAGCAATCTTCATCGTATCAGTTTCCTAATATACAGCCATTTGGCGCCATTTGGCGTTTGACAGTAACACTCCACTCGCTGAGCAGAACAGGTAGTTCATTGAAGATCAACTATGCGACGGGTCAGAGGCGCCGCCTGCGTAGGTACACTGTTTAAAATCCAGCGGCTTATGACATTTTTTACAGGTGTGCGCATGATCGAACTCATCGGAAAATATCTCTACTTCTGCTCCACAATGACTACATTTACAGTTGAACGATTTCAAATTTTTAAAAGATTCAAATCCGGGACAGTGACTACTTGGGGTATTCATTCTGTTCACCTCCAGTGTTTAAATGATTATCTGAAAAGAGTACCATCTAGGGGCATCGACCCCGCCAAAAAGCTTTGCGGGATTAGTGACTTAGAAATAGTTTTCTTGTATAAAGCACAAGAAAACTATTTCTAAGTCACTAAAAAATCCAGGCTTGCTTCCTGTTTGCCGGGGCTAGAAAAAACATTTGCAAAAGTCGTGTTTCTGTTCATGTATCACTATCTTTTTTAAGAATTGATGAGAGCAAAGTCAAGTGACACAGAGTGCCTATTACTCCGTTTTTACCGAGCGTTACATCCTGAAATCCTAGCAAAAAAAAGAAGTCTTGAAGACAAAAAAAAAGGCCCCTAAAAAGGGGCCTTTTTTTTACTATCAAGCAGGTGGACTGAAAGACGTTTACATCATTCCGCCCATTCCGCCCATTCCACCCATGCCGCCCATGCCTGGAGGCATACCACCACCACCGGCACCGGCTTCTTCAGGAGCATCAGCAATGACGCACTCGGTGGTCAGCAACATACCGGAAACCGATGCAGCATTCTGCAAGGCAGTTCTGGTAACTTTTGCAGGATCGATAACACCGGCGGCGATGAGGTCTTCATACTCTTCCGTAGCAGCATTGAATCCCATTGCACCCTTTAAGGTTTTGACATGCTCAACAATGACTGATCCTTCACGACCAGCGTTGTTGGCGATCTGACGGATAGGCTCTTCAAGGGCGCGAAGCAAAATGTTTTTACCTGCTACCTGCTCACCTGGCAATTCAAGCGCTGCCAGGGCAGGGAGACAACGAATATAAGCAACACCACCACCAGGAACAACACCTTCCTCAACCGCGGCACGGGTAGCATTGAGTGCATCCTCAACCCGGGCCTTTTTCTCTTTCATCTCAATCTCGGTGGCTGCACCAACATTGATAACCGCAACACCGCCGATCAATTTAGCAAGACGCTCCTGGAGCTTCTCACGATCGTAGTCGGAAGTGGTATCATCGATCTGGGTGCGGATCTGCTTGACGCGAGCGGCAAGCTTATCTTTCTCACCGGCACCATCGATGATGGTTGTATTGTCTTTATCAACGGTAATACGCTTGCAGGTACCGAGATCATTAACGGTTACGTTCTCCAGCTTGATCCCGAGATCTTCGGTAATAACCTGGCCACCGGTGAGGACAGCGATGTCTTCCAGCATAGCTTTGCGACGATCGCCAAAACCGGGCGCCTTGACCGCAGCAACATTCAAAGTACCGCGAAGTTTATTGACAACGAGAGTGGCAAGAGCTTCACCGTCGACGTCTTCAGCGATAATGAACAGTCCTTTGCCCATTTTGGCTACAGATTCCAGTACCGGCAGAAGATCCTTCATGCTGGATACTTTCTTTTCTACCAGGAGTATGTAGGGGTCTTCCATGCTGACTTCCATACGATCCGGGTCGGTGACAAAATAGGGAGAGAGATAGCCGCGATCAAACTGCATACCTTCAACAACATCAAGACTGGTGTCCATTGATTTTGCTTCTTCAACCGTAATGACACCCTCTTTACCAACCTTGTCCATGGCCTCGGCAATGATTTTACCGATGGTCTCGTCACTATTGGCTGAGATGGTTCCAACCTGAGCGATTTCTTTCTGCTCTTTGGTTGGGGTAGCGATTTTGGCAAGTTCTGCAACCACGACCGCAACACCTTTGTCAATTCCGCGCTTGATTTCCATCGGATTGCCGCCGGCAGCAACCAGCTTGACACCTTCACGATATATCGCCTGGGCCAAAACAGTTGCGGTTGTGGTACCGTCACCGGCAACATCGGAAGTCTTGGAAGCAACTTCCTTAACCATCTGGGCGCCCATGTTTTCAAACTTATCCTTAACCTCGATCTCTTTGGCGACAGTCACACCATCTTTGGTGATAGTGGGTGCACCATAAGATTTTTCGATCAGGACATTACGACCCTTGGGACCAAGAGTTACTTTTACCGCGTCTGCCAGGATGTTCACCCCAGCAAGAATTGACTCGCGGGCTTTCACTCCATATTTTAATTCTTTTCCAGCCATTATTTTAATCTCCCTTTAACTTGTTCTACTCTCTTACGAGATATTTTTTTTCATGGTCAATTACAACTTCCACAACAATCCCAAGATGATCTACTTCTCAAGGACTCCCAGGACATCGTCTTCACGCATGATCAGATAATCTTCTCCATCAAACTTCACATCAGTACCGCCATATTTGGAAAACAGCACGCGGTCTCCAGCAACAACCTGCAGGGCAACTCGTTCCCCTTTATCATTTAATTTGCCGGGTCCTACTGCAACAACTTCTCCCTCTGCCGGTTTTTCCTTGGCACTGTCCGGGATAATAATACCACCTGCGGTTTTTTCTTCTTCAGCAAGTCTCTTTACCAAAAGACGATCATTCAATGGACGAATTTTCATTACTTCCTCCTAACACTACTATTTAAATGGTTCAAAAAAAAAGGGCCCATCGATTATATGTTTTCATGGAATCCCAACTTTATATGCTGCCCGTTTGGGGGGGCAGTTATATCAAACTGCGCAAGAATATAGGGTTTGAATTTCAAAAATCAAGGGCGATGGAGAAAAAAAACGAGGAAGACTCGGCGGCCCGATATTAATACCATAACACCACCGAATTACTTATATTTTTCAAATCAGGCTACCCGTACTACCCAACGAAAGGGATCTTCCTGATACCCTTTTTGAATGGCCTGAAGTTCATTCAGTAATCTTGTCGACAATACACCTGTCTCACAATTGTTGATCACATAGTTGCGGTCTTTGTACAATAACTCTCCGACGGGAGAAATGACCGCCGCGGTCCCCGTGCCGAAAACTTCCTGTAATTGTCCACTTTCATTTGCAGCGAGCACTTCATCAATGGTAATTCGTCTCTCGACCACGTCGACTCCCCATCCTGCGGCGAGTTTGAGAACCGAATCCCTGGTTAATCCACCCAGGATCGATCCTTCCAATGGTGGCGTTATCAGCTGGTCTGCTATTTTAAAAAAGATATTACTGGTCCCGACCTCTTCAATATATTTATGCTCACATGCGTCCAGCCACAACACCTGGGTGCAGCCAGCTTTTTTGGCAATCTCCGACATAAAGAGTGAGGCGGCATAGTTTCCACCTGTTTTTACGCTACCGACACCGCCTTTTACTGCTCGGACATACTCATCACTGATATAAATTTTGGTCGGATTACAGCCTTCTGCATAGTAGGCACCGACAGGACACAAAATAATATAGAAATAATAGACACCAGATGGTTTCACTCCAAGAGTAGGTTCGGTTGCAATCATAGTCGGCCGGATATAGAGAGATGCTCCTTCAGCTTTGGGCACCCAGTCTTTTTCCAGATAAATCAGAGCTTTGAGAATTTTCACCATCTTCTCTGCTGAAAAACGCGGCATGCACATCCGTAAGGCGGAATTATTCATGCGCTCGAAATTATCTTTGGGCCGAAACAATAACAACTGATTGTCCTTACCCCGATATGCCTTAAGACCTTCAAAGATTGCCTGGCCATAATGAAAAACCATTGCGGCAGGATTCAGAGTAAAATCATGATATGGACAAATTTTGCTGTCATGCCAGCCTTTTTCCTTGTCCCACTTCATCAAAAACATATGGTCGGTGAAATGAACGCCAAAACCAAGCTTGTCGGCCGAAGGTTTTTCCTTCAATGAACCCTCGGGTGCTTTTTCCAGTGTAACTTCAAGATCTTCCCACATTCTCCCAATCTCCCTGATACGACGTATTACTACTACGATTTTTCTTTGCTTAATCCAATGAAGGATATATACTTTTTACTTAAAAACCTGCGAGGCAAAAAAAGTGCAGGAACACTTTCCTGCTACAGCCGAGCTAGAATACCTCAGCAGGCGGTTTTATTGCAACCCAATTTCTAACTTCCTGACCCCAAAATGTTACCTTCATAAAAAGTTAGATTAAATATCAGAGATGGATAGATAAAAAGTTTAAGAGACAAGGCGTAGTAATTTTTTCTGATTTCCGATTAGACAAGCAGCATCTCGGGAGCCAGCCAACAACTGCGCCCTCCAGGAAGTGCCCTTTGGGTACAACGAAGGAAATCGGATTTTTTACGACACCATCAAAAAATACTACCCATGAGTAACGATCCATCAGGCCTGCCATTTAAAGACCAGCCACCCAGTTCGGCAAGTATGAAGTATTTTCTGCTGGTCTTTATTATTTCGATTTTTTTCTTTGGCCGCATTCTCTGGCCATTGTGGTCTATTCTGGTGTTGTCATTTTTGTTGACCAATCTCTTTCGGCCCATATATATCTTCGCCAGCAGCAAAATGCCGGATTCTCTTGCCTCAGCACTCACCTGTTTACTCATTATCGCTATTGTTTTTATTCCTCTGGTATTTTTTGTCTTTGCTCTCACCGACGAGGCACTCAATCTCATCAGCTGGGGAAAAGACAGTGGTGTTGTCTTGAAACTGCAGGTTTTTCTGCAGGAAAGTCCATATGTGCTGCAAATCCAGGAACAACTCAAGGAAATCGGCTTCAAGTTCAACCCCGCCCAGGTAACCGAGACCTTTTCGTATCTCGTGAAAAATGGCGGGCTGTTTCTCTATAACCAGGCCAGTGGCTGGGCGGCCAATATCCTGCAGTTTTTATTTCTCTTTTTTATCATGATACTGGTGATTTTCTTTCTGCTGATGGATCAGCCGAAATTAATAGCCTACATGATCCGTATCTCCCCTCTCCCCGAGGATGAGAACCATCTGCTGATCGCTAAATTTGATGAGATCGCCAATGCAATCCTCAAAGGAAACGGTGTTTGCGGTCTGATCCAAGGGATTTTAGGAGGGATTTTATTTTCCATTTTAGACCTGAACTCTCCATTACTATGGGGGTCTATCATGGCTATTCTGGCCTTTCTGCCGATCTTCGGCATCGGGCTGGTTATGATTCCGACGGCATTAGTTCTCGCTCTGACCGGCCGGATAAACGAAGGTATTGCTCTTTTTGTTATCTATATAGTTCTTTCAGGCAGCTTCGAGTATATCATCAAACCCAAGATGGTCGGCACCCAGGTGAAAATGCACACGCTACTGGTGTTCCTGTCGATCCTCGGCGGAATGAGTGTCTATGGAATTCTCGGAATCATCTACGGACCACTGATCATAACAGCTTTTCTCACCCTATCGGACATCTATTTGAAAAGGTATGACCAGCGCATTCAACGACTGTAAGAAGTGATGGTGTCGTAAAAGCTACCCAAAGGGCATAGAAATCTTCATCTTCTTCGTTGTTGCAAATTTCACTATCATTACGACGTACCCTAGTACGCCGAAATAATACTGAAATTCACACGCCTCGAATATGAAGCTTTTTACTTAACCATCTCCCATTTGAGGCTTTTTACGAGATTGTAAGAAGTTACTGAATAGAAAAAACAGTTAGTGTCTGTGCATAACTGAGAAGTTTTGTTCTAAATAGAGGCGCTCGATGAATTTAACCACAGGCATATAGTTGATATAGAAGTCTCACTACGCTTGATTATCTCCGAGGATTAAATTTTGAGAGCAACGAATAGTTAGGACAAAATAGCCATTAGGGACAGACACTAGGTGAAGTCGATGGGAATAACATCCCAGCACGTCACCATATCTCTTGACCAGGTAACGACCCGAGCTTTGGCATCCTGCGAGACGATAATGCCCAAGACATCCCTCTGCGAATGGCAGAGATAATAGAGCGATCGGTGCCGCGTACCGACGCTTTCAATCAGTTCAACTTGACGGCGGGTAGCCTCGGGATCAAGGGCCAGCGCGACACTCCCACCCATCTCCATGGTACCCTGAATGATACCGCCGAAACCGATTAATTCCAGCCCCTCGGTGGTGACCACAGCACCATCCACTCCGGTCAAGCGGGCAATGAAACGGGCGAACTTAAAAATCCGCTCATCTAACTGAGCCAGTTCTTCTGTTTGTAGAGACACATAGTCCGTCCATCCGGCATGGTATCCCGGGCCATAGAGCCTGCCGCAATTTTTGGCGAGAACCGCCATGCTCTGCAGGACAATTTTCCGCAACTGATTGCGAGCTCCGTCTTCGGCAAAACGATATTTAATATCGATATAGGGATTGTCATGGGCAACCAGTGTCTCCATCCCGGCCGGAAAAGAGATAATCGTGCCCCCATGACCTGAACGTCGCATGGTGCTGATTACATGTTTAAAAACCTGGAGGTATAAACTGGGAACGAAAGAGGGATCAATCTGCGCCCACTCATCCTGAACGGTTTGCTGATTTCGTTGATGCAACAAGGCAAGCTCATCTCGGACCTGACCGAACCTTTTGGCCACCCACTGAGACTGGAAAACATGCGTTGCCGGAGCAGTAATATTGCCGCCACTCAACTGTGCCAGGATCTCCTGACCACGACAGACAATGAGGCGCCCGGGCCCGACGACATTAATCCCGAGAGCTAGTGGTAAAGGCGTTGCCTCTTTGCTGCCGCCGTGAATAACATGCATCCATTTAGAACCGGAATGGATCAGACCCCAAATCTGTAAACCTTCCGAGATACGGTAGCGTATGCCGATGAGCGAGTTATTATAATCCGTCGACGGGCCAAGCTTTAAGAGTTCATATTCGTTATAAGGTCTTGGTTTGGAAAAGCGTAAGGTGAAGAGTCCCTTGGGTTCACCATGACTATCGCCATCAAAATCTTCCGGTTCACACAGCATTATCCTGAAGCGCAGGTTACGTGTTTCCTCCTGCATCTGGCTGACCTGATAGCAGGTAGATACCAGATCTTCCAGTACCGCAAAATCCGGCAGCCTTTTATAGCCAGCCCCCCCACTGTCAAGACTAGAATTACCAAGTCGCCAGAGGGCCAATAGTTCAAAAACCAGATCTTTGGGATACTTATGAGCCATGGCGAATTCTTTCTATAATAGTAAAATGTGGGTAATGTACCTCAACAATCGCATGCACCGGCATCCACAAAAAAGGGAGAGAACCTGATTCGGCATGGGTCGAATCTCTTCTACGAGCAGCGCACCCTCTTTTAAAAACTATAAGAGATTACAAGGAATGAGGAAACAATTTTATTGCAGAAGCTGCAAAGGACCAGATACCAGTGGCTATGTATCATAGACCAGAAAATTTCCAGGCTTCACTTCGGCGGCAGGCCCCAGCTCTCCTGATCGAACTGGTCCATGACGCTGTCTTTCGACAGTACCAATGACGAGGAGAGAGCTTTTTAACCTGATTTCATAGACTCTTATGAACGAATTTTGAAGAAGGTGTTGTAGATTTCGGCAAAATTTAATACGTTGCAAAAACGACAAAAAACGCCATCAACCGCAGCTTAACAGTAGCCGTTCACCGGAAAACATAACAAGTCCGTACAACCATAGAACTGTAAGCGTTTACCAGTGCCGAAGACAAAACAGATTCGGTGCTGGTGAACGTTTACGCTTAACATTGTCCAAATATAGAGATAGAGGAACACCATGCAGATTCTTGTAGCCTATCGAGGTACCAATGTTGGAAAAGACCTTCTTGACCTGGCAATACGACACGCCAAGGCTTTTGACGCGAAGATTCAACTCGTCACTTCTCTGCAGGGAGGGGAAAGAACAACCAGGAAGAAGATTACCGAGGCAGAAGATAACCTTGCTGAAGCTGGGAAATTACTAGAGGAACTGAACATTCCATACGATACGCATCTCCTGATCAGAAATAATAGTGCAGGGGAAGACATTGTCGCGTTTGCAGCAGATAATGCATGCGACGAGATTGTTATCGGCGTAAAAAGTCGTTCGAAAGTCGGCAAAATTCTTTTCGGCCGAACTGCGCAGCATATTATTCTTAAGGCGCA